>Ga0070730_10004247_pt1 | contig 12652 bp, 5 predicted proteins | sample Coa_R1_3_FD_66447 | JGI IMG/M metagenome (GOLD analysis project Ga0070730, IMG submission 66447) | Surface soil microbial communities from Centralia Pennsylvania, which are recovering from an underground coalmine fire - Coalmine... | ecosystem: Environmental > Terrestrial > Soil > Unclassified ...
GTGGAGACCGTTTTTTCCGTCGCCGATATCACCGATACCGAACGAATGAAGCAGCAGATGCTGGAACATGACGTCCGAGTTATCTTTCATGCCGCCGCCTACAAGCACGTGCCCATGACGGAGGTGAATCCCTATGAGGGATTCAAGAATAATGTCTTCGCCCTGCTGAACCTGCTGGAGGCCGCGGAAAAATGCGGTTGCGAAGACTTCCTGTTGATCTCTTCCGACAAGGCCGTCAAACCCAGCAGCCTGATGGGCTGCACCAAGCGGCTGGGCGAAATGATTGTCGGTTCGCGTCCTTCGCGGATGCGGTGCGTTTCCGTGAGGTTCGGGAATGTGCTGGGCTCGCAAGGCAGCGTCATACCGCTGTTCCAGGAGCAGATTCGCACGCGCCGCTGCATCACGGTGACCCACCCGGAGATGACCCGCTACTTCATGACCATCCCGGAGGCGGTGTCGCTGGTGTTGCAGGCATTTACCGTGGGCGAGCACGGCAAAATCCTGGTCCTCGACATGGGAGAGCCGGTGCGCATCGTTGACCTTGCCCAAACCCTGATCCGCATGTCGGGCAAGAAAGACGACGAGGTCCGCATCGTGTATTCAGGCATGCGGCCCGGCGAGAAGCTCTTTGAAGAATTGTTCTACGATTCCGAAGTGCCCCTGCCTACGATGCACGCAAAGGTGATGTGCGCCGAAACCATGCTGCCTCCGTGGGCCGAGCTTCGCCGCCGCCTTTATGAATTGGAGCTGGTGGCGCAAGGCCGGTCGGGTGACATGATTCGCTCGAAGGTAAAGCAGATCATCCCCGAGTATCAATGGGAGCAGCCGGCGGTTCCTTTGCGGAAAACGCGCATCGAACCCGCTGTCGTGACAGCGAAGGCGATGGGAACGGCTGCAGTTCCTGGTAACCTGTGAGGCCGGCGATAGACCCGCAAAGTAGTGGGGGGCGGGGGTATTACATCAAGTAGTCTTTTTTTGGTTAAGCCATTCAGAATCAATCATGTACGGCGGGGAAGGGAGTAGTGGGGAGCAGTCTTCAAACCGTTCGTCGCTCGGGCTCCGCTCAGGATGACAGAGGTTGGGGTATTTTGCCCCTCATTCCAATTGAGACTGGTTTATCAAGGAACAATCCTGCACGGCACTGAGCCCACGCATTTTCGCGTAACAAGTCTTAAGGGTAAAGACCCCCATATTCCTGAATGCAACGCAAAACACACGTCACCGATGATTATGGCCTATCAGCGGCAAGGGACAGCGGTTTGATATCACTTTCCATTTTGATGCCGCTTTCGGTGCATATATTAATGTTGCTGGCTTCTGTTGCATCTTTGCATGCGGCTACGGTTTTTCGGGTGGTTCAGCATGGCGGCAGCGATCTGATTCAGATCAGCGCGCCTAAGCCCGGCCGCCACAAGCTGGAGATTGACGATGGGCTCAACTTTCGAACTCCTGTCTTGACCAGGGTTTTTAACGGCCCCAGGGTCGAGTTCCATGGGAATGATGCCGGATTGATTCCCGGCATTGAATATCATGCCCGGCTTGATGGCGGCCGGAACGTGCGCGACTTCCGTCTCGGCTTGAATGCCTCGTTCAACGAGCCTGCCGTCAACTGCGCCATGCTGCGCAGCACGTGGGAGCAGCTTGGCCGGTTGAAGACCGGGGTGGCCTTCTCCAGAGTGCAATGGGACACTACGCACGCCCGCTGGGTGCTGCTGCCGCACACGTATCTGGTAGGCGCATCGCTTTACAACACGGAGCTATATTTGCGCCCCGCGCTGAATGCCGCTCGCGCCTGCAACAATTTACAGACCCTGGATGAAGTGGCCCAATATTATCTGGTGATGCTGCAACAGACGGAGACGGTGGGGGCGCTGTTGAGCAGGCCGAATGTCACGGCGGAGACGAAGCAGCGGTTGGCATCCACCGACCGGTCGGCGCGCACCTTTGCCGCGGCTTTCGGCGACCAGGTTGGAGAGGGCGAGCTCTACAACGCGCAGTGGTTGCATCCGGCGGCGCAACTGGTGCGGCTGATATCGCTGCTTCCGGAAGAGCGGCGTACCCCGGCGATGAAGACGTTTGCCCTGCAATACACGCCATTTATCGTGAGCGAACACCTGGAGCGTTACTTCCTACACGAGAGCCTCTCCGCTCCCGGCGGAGGCCGGCCGGTGGGGCGCATCGAGCGCTGGAAGCTGGCAATGCGCGGCCTCAAAGGCGATGTGCCGTGGGACACGGCAATGTCTGACATCGATCTTTGGCTGCTGGCCTCGGCGGCAGAGATGCTGGGAGCAAACGCAAACGACGCGGCACTCGCGCCGCTCGATGCCAACCAGGTTGCGATGCTGCGGTCGGCGTTGCGGACCGGCGTCGGCTTCTTCCAGAGCAAGCGGACCGATTATCCGGAGACGAAAAATTTTCAGGGAGAGCGGACCGGCAGCGCCAGCTACTTCAATGGCGACTATACCGCGCATCCGGATTACTTGTTCAGCGGCGTGACCGGCGAGAAGTTTCCCACGCTGCTGGATAAGCGCGTCAACGCAACCGCCAGTTGGGACATCAGCCACACCTACCGCCTGCCGATTTTTCTGCGCGCCCTCTACGAGAACCGGAAGGCGACTGGAGTGGACTTCCCGCGCTATCGCGATCTTCAACTGGTGGTGAACCAGTACGTTTATCGCGTATTCAACGGCGACTTTTCGCATCCGCTGTTTCACAATTATTTTGACGGCAGCGATGGATGGCACCGGGTTGGATTCAATGGCTTCGGCTTCGGCTATCCGCCTTCGCGTTATTGCAATATGCACGATGAGAAGCATCCGTGCCAGGCGCCGGGGAACATCATCGCCTGGGGGCAACTGGCGTTTGCCAATCCCGATCTTGCCCGGCTGGAACAGGCGCTGGTGAAACTGGCCTTCGACGAGAAGCCAGATGCGCAGGCATTTCGCGATCGCTACTATTTTTATGATTACCCCTACCAGGTGATTCCGCTGGAAGGAAAGCAAGTCTATGGAACCGCGCTTTATTTTGTGATTGCGGAGAATGCCGGGATGATCGCCAGCGAGACAGCTAAAAAGCTACAAGTTACAAGTTACAAGCTACAAGGAACTAAGCTCACCGCGGAGGCGCGGAGTAGAAAGCGACTTCAATCCTCGGGCGCCGTTCATCTGTGGACAATTTCAAACGAGAATAGAATAAGGAGGTCTTCCTATGTCGAAAAAGATTTGCTTGACGGTTCTTGCTCTTGGCTTGACATCTATCCTGACACAGGCCCAGGATCCAGGCGGCGGCGTAACAAACCAAATAGCAATTCTGCATTGGTATAACGCGAATCTGAAAGCCAAGTTCGCTGTCGGGTCGGCACCGCTCGGTCTGGCCTTTGACGGGGCCAGCATGTGGGTGGCGAACCGCGTGAGCAACAATGTAACCAAGCTACGAGCCAGCGATGGCGCTGTGCTGGGAACCTTCCCGGTCGGACAGAGCCCCACCGGCGTGGCCTTCGATGGGGACAGCATCTGGGTGACGAACAACGCCGACGACACGGTTACCGAGCTGCGGGCCAGTGATGGCGCTGTGCTCGGGACCTTTCCCGTGGGCCACTTTCCTGTTGGTGTCGTGTTTGACGGCTTCAACATTTGGGTGGCGAATTCGGGCAGCGGCACAGTCACCAAGTTGCGCGCCGGCGACGGCGCCAATCACGGAACCTTTGCTGTGACGGGCGCTTCGGGCATAACGTTCGATGGCACCAATGTCTGGGTCACATCGGTCGGCTCTATCACCAAGTTGCGCGTTCGCGATGGCGCCGTGGAGGCAACCTTCCCGATAGGAGCGCCCCCCACTGCCATCACCAGTGACGGCGGTAACCTCGGAGACGTCAACATTTGGGTGACGAGCCGAGAAAGCAATAGCGTGTATAAGGTGCGTGGCACGGATGGCGTCGTGCTGCGAATTATCCCCGTTGGCACGGCGCCTGAAGGCCTCGCCTTTGACGGAGGATTCATCTGGGTGGCAAACAATGGCCTTGCCAGCAATAGCGTAACCAAGATACGGGCGTTCGATGGTGCGGTGCTGGGAACCTTTGGAGTCGGACAGATGCCCGCTGGCGTGGCCTTTGATGGAGCCAATGTCTGGGTGACGAACAACGGTAGCAACTCCGTCTCCAAACTATAAAGCATCGCTGAATCCATGAAACTATTGTTTGCGTGAGACGGGGAAACTACTTCCTACACAAGTCTGCAAGAAAATTTACTCTCAATTTAACGCAAATTAATGACGAGGAATGGTTTCCCACTTAATATTCAAGTGCGGAATTTCAAAACAAGTTTGCTGTAAAAAGCGGGCGGATAGGGATGTGTACATTCGCCTACAAACGACCACCCAAAATTCCAGGCGCACTGACTTTCTTTTTGACGGATGGCCAGCGCATTTGGATTCTCTAGCAGGCGCAGAACGGATGCACACATCCGTTCTTCATTATCTATCAGTCCCACGCAGTAGTCCAACCGGTCTGGCGAAAATTTCGCCAGCCTTCGAAAGGAATTTGCGTAATGAAGAACCTGAAATCATGTCTTGCGGCTCTGTCGCTTGTTGCGGCATTGCTGTGCGTCACCAACGCCAATGCGGTAACCCCTCCGCAGGAAACTTTTTATGCTCTGGGGTCCTCCGCACAGTTCAACACCTTCGGTCTGGCAGCGGGCGCCACCATCTTCGCCGGCGGTCCCCTGTGCGGCACCCACCACTGGACGCAGAAGAGCAACAGCACGACACATATCAGCCTCTTTGATCCACGCAGCAGCAGCATCCTGAATGAAGATGGCAATATCTGGATCGTATGGAACGATGCCGCCGCCGCAGGTAACCCGGGTGGCATTATTTGCTTCGACCTCGGGATTGATTCCATCGTCGGCGTTCGTGGCTACCAGGCAAGCGGCCAGCTTGTGCTGCCCTCAAGCCTGGTTGGCGTAGCGGATGCCAACATCGTTCCGTTGCTGGGCGCAGGTGAACCTCTTCCCGCCCAGATTCAGTCATTCTTAAACGGTGTAACGTTTAACGTTGCGCTGACCGACATTCGTCCGGAAGATGCCAAGTTCGCCAGCATGCGCGCCATGACCGCTTATGCCGCGCAGGTGACGGGCCGCTCCTCAACGGGCGTTGGTTATGGTCCGTTTCCCATCGGCACCTCCATCCAGAGCTCGCAGAGCGGATCGAAAGCAAACCCTGTAGATTTCGCAATTGATCCGGGCGACGTTGATCCCATTACGGGCGGCGCGGTGCGTCACTATGTCGAAATCTCCATAGGCGCTGCTCCGCTTCTGGTTATGGTCAACAAATCGAGCAGCACCGCCGGCCACCTCGGTGATCCGAATTTCACCGGAATCAACCGCTTCGAACTCGCCAACGCCCTCATCGGCGGAGTCTCGCGCACGCGCGAACTGTTTGCCGCCAGCGGACTCTCGGATTTCGCGCTCCACACCTTTATTCGTGAGCCGTTGTCGGGAACTTATAACACCATGGAATGGAGCGTTCCGAACTCCAGGGAAGTCTGTGGCGATCCCGGCTTCGCCGTTGGCCTGGTCTGCGGTCAGGATGAAAATATCAACCCCGCCAACACCTCTTGCACGGTAAAGCCCTGCACGGTGGAAAGCGGCAACCCACTGTGGCACATCTTTCCCAACGCCGATTCGCTTGGCAACCACGCTACCCGCGGACGTTGCGTCGGCACGGGCGAATGCGTGACGGCGGTGAACGGAACGGCAGACGGCCTGGGCTATGCTTTCTGGGGCTTCAGCACCTTCGCCGGCAAAGCTAATATCAAGTACCTCTCGGTTGACGGCGCCGAGCCGCTGTACAGCACGGCCTCTGCCAATCCGAACGGCGTTGGTATTCCTCCGCAATGCTCACCAAGCTGCCCGTTGTTGAGCTTCCCCAACATTGTGAATGGAACCTACCCCATTTGGAGCTACTACCGCATGATGTACGACGCTACCGATCCGACCAGCCTGGCGACCGCAATGGTCACCTATGCCCAGAGGGCTTCCGATCCAACTCTCGGCATCTTCACCGACATGGTGCCTGCACCTCTTATGCAGGTCTTCCGCTCGCACTATGCCCAGGTCGTACGTGATGGCGGCGCTGCCTTTGGTCCGAACAACGGTTTCAAGAGCGGCGTTCCCCAGACCGGCGGCGACGCGGGTGGCGCAATTCTGACCATTCAGTCTGAGCTCGACTTCATCGCCGACACCGGCGGCAACCAGCAAGTCAACATGAAGCAGTAGTTACTCGTTAGCAAGAATCGAGGCAGCTTGTCTTTATTCAAGGCAAGCTGCCTGTATTTCTTGTTCAAAAGAAGCCGGGGAGAAAGAGTGCGTGAGAGCTTGAAGGGCGCCGTCCCTACGGGACTGAGATTATTTTTGGGCATACCCAGCGCTGAAGCGCTGGGCTATAATGCGTCACCCCTTCGGGGTTGTTCGTCCTTTACGCCCTAGAAGTTGTTTTATAACCCCGAGGTCAGCGGAATTTGAAAACCTCAGGGGCTAAAAGCCCGCATTTTTTATCGGCTCTTAACGGCACGGCTGAAGCCGTGCCCTTCCGAAAACCAGTTATGAAACAGCTTAGCTTTGCTGACATCCTCAGCATGACTCGAGTTTGGGTATAGCCGAGCCAACCATCGTCATCCGTGATGTCTACAAAAACCCAGATCCCTCCACTGCGCCGCAAAAAGCGCGGCTCCGGTCGGGAGGACAAGATATCGAGGATGTCAACAAAAGCCAAACAGCTTCTAGAAAATTGAGCTCCACATACAGACTCGTTAGAGAAAGCCCAAAAATCTTAAGAACCTCTACCGCGGTTGCGGAAAAAACTTTTGGATGACGAATCGCGGTTTGCAGGGGCTAAAGCCCATCACATTCTGAACGACTTACGGCATCCTTCGGCTGCGCTCAGGACAGGCTAAGTAAACTCGCGCCATGATACAAGACTTTCTTGATGCAGGACTTTATAAAGACTTTATAAATAGGAGGGACTTCTTTGAATTACTTACACTCTTACAGGGTTCATATCGCAATCGTATTGCTGTTGTTTCTTTCCGGGATTTCTGCCGGCGCTCAGGAGCAGAAGCCGGCGGCGCCGCAGATTGGGCCGCAGCTTGCACTGACTCCTTCGGGAGAAGCAACTTTGCTGCGCGCGAAAGAGAGTTTTTCATCCCTATCGCTCAAAGACAGCGACCTGCATGCCGAGCCGCCCCTGTTGGGAGAAAAAGAGGAGACCAAGACTTTCATACGGGAGTTGTGGCAGGTGCGCTGGCGGCCGAACGATCCTATTGATCTGTATGTCATTCGTCCGGTGGGGGTGAAGAATCCGCCGGTTGTGCTTTATCTGTATGGGTTCCCCAGCGAAACTGATCGCTTCAAGGACGATAGGTATTGCGCACGCGTGGTGCAGAACGGAACAGCCGCGATAGGTTTTGTCTCCGCGCTCACCGGACACCGCGGCGAATACCGTCCACCCAAGCAGTGGTTCGTCAGCGAACTTCCGGAATCGCTGGCCACCACCGTGCACGACGTGCAGATGATTCTGAATTATCTCGATACCAGAGGCGACCTCGATATGAGCCGGGTTGGTATGTTCGGCCAGGGCTCGGGTGGCGCCATCGCCATCCTGGCGGCTGCCGCTGACTCGCGTCTTAAGGCGCTTGATCTTCTCGATCCCTGGGGAGACTGGCCTGAATGGCTTGCGAAAACGCCTATGGTGCCGGACAAAGAGCGGGCGGACTACCTGAAGGCCGATTTTCTCAAACGGCTGGAACCGCTGGAGCCGGTTCACTATCTGCCCGAATTGCAGTCGCGCAGCCTTCGGATCCAGTTCGTGGATGAAAATGGCGAGCCAAAGGAAGCGATGAGCAAACTTACCGCGGCCGCGCCTTCGGCGGCCAAGGTTATCCAATACCATGACGGATTGCAGTTCCGGAGCGCGGTTGCCGGCGGCAACCTGTTCGTATGGATTGCCACTGAGTTGAAATCCCAAAAAGATAGCAAGACAGAGTCAAAAGAAATAACAGCGCAGACAAAACCCGCGCAATAAGATTCGATTCCAGCCACCACACGTCCACAAACACAACTTCCCATTAAAGGAACCCAATGCGCACAACTTCGATTGTATTGTTTGTATTCGCCTTGCTGGTCACGCTATGCCAGGCGCAGACTGCCTCCGTCCCGACCCACAATTCCCAAAATGAACCGACGGCCGCTGCCGCCTCTGTAGAGGGAACCGTGACCGATGCTACGGGCGCGGTGGTGCCAGGAGCTACGGTGACCGTAATGAGCGCGGGCGGCCAACCTAAGACCGCTGTCACCGACAGCGGCGGCAAATTCCAAATCACCGGATTGGCGCCCGGCCAGTACAACCTCTCGGTCACGATGAAAGGCTTTACGGAGTTCAAGACCGAAGGCCTGAACGTGACTTCCGGTGAGAGCGTTTCGCTCGACGCGCAACTGCAGGCAGCCGGGGCCACGACGGAAGTGAACGTCCAGGGCCAGCGGACGACACAGGTGGAAACCGAGAACGCGGAGGTCTCAGGCACGATCACACAAAAAGAGGTGGTGTCTTATGGCCTGAATGGGCGCAATTTTTCGAGCCTGATCGCGTTGGCGCCCGGCGTGAGCAACCAGACCGGGCAGGACGAGGCCAAGGTGGGCGTGGTGGGCAGCGCCAAATACAGCGTTAACGGCGGCCGCACCGAATACAACACTTTCAGTGTGGACGGCACCGACGTGCTGAACACCGACATTGCCGCCAGCCACGGGCATAGCACGCTGCTGGTCTATCCCAGTCTGGATGCCATTCAGGAGCTGAAGGTACTCACTTCAAATTACGGCGCGCAATATGGACGCAGCGCATCGGGCACGGTCCTGGTTAATCTCAAGTCGGGGACCGCGCAGTTTCATGGCAACGCCTATGAATTTTTGCGCAACGAGGTGTTCAACTCGCGGAACTACTTCGATGCCCCGGGCAAGGCTCCGCTGTATCGCAGAAATGATTATGGCGGCACGCTGGGCGGGCCCATCTTCATTCCGCATGTGTACAATACCGGTAAAGACAAGACGTTCTTCTTTGTTTCCGAGGAAGTTCGACAGGAACAAAGCCCCTACGAATTCAACCAGGCGGTGCCTTCCGATGGCGAGCGCAGTTGGAACCCTGCGACCCAAAGCTACGGCAGCTTGGCCGACTTCAGCGATGTGTGTCCCGCCACCGCCGCCGGCAGCTTCACTCCTTTTAAACGCTCAAAGTTTCCAGACTGTGCTTCGAAGGGCAGTTCGGATGACCGCCAGACCTTTGTTGACAATCGTTTCTTTATTGATCCCGTCGCCCGGGCGGTGCTGCAAAGCGGCCTGATCCCGCGCGCGAATTCGACCGTCGGCTGCAACTTCAAAGCAAACAAAGACGACAGCCAGCAGCATTGCTACGTCGTAGCGGTTTCGCCGAGCACATCGTGGCGCGAAGAGCTGCTGAGAATCGATCACAGCTTCGGAGCCAAAACCCAGATATCCATCAGCGGTGTACACGACCACTGGCAAACCACGACTGCCGTCCCACAATGGGAAAACCAGCCCAACAGCTTTCCCAGCGTGCTCAACAATTTCCTTGGACCTGGAGTGAGCGGATCGGTGCACGTGACTACGGCGATTTCCCCGAGCTTCTTGAATCAATTCTCGTTCGGCGTCACCGCACAAAGAATCAGACTGGCGGATAAGCCAGGCTCCGGAGTTTCGTTGAATCGTTCGCCGCTCGATTCCGTGCAGTTTCCCATGGGCAGTCTGTTCAACAACGGATTTGGGGGGAAGCTACCCGCGATTGTGCTGGGGGGGAACAACTCTATTTACGGCGGCGCCGGACTCACGGTGGATACCTCTTATATGCCCTGGTCGCACACGCGCGGCACCCTCGATTTTCTCGACAGCATCAACAAAGTCATCGGCAAGCATACCGTGCAATTTGGAGTGCAATACATCCGGGCCAATCGCCATGAGGTCAACGCGGCCGATGGGCCCAATACGGGCGACGTACAGGGCGTGCTGAACTTCAAGAACATCGGCAGCATTCACACCACCGACAACTCCTTTGCAGATTTTCTCTACAATAACGGCTTTCTTACGCTTTCCCCATTCGGAGGCGATATTCTGTCTTACCAGCAAGACAGCGCGCAAAGCAGCTACAAGGTCCGCTATTGGGTGCTGGAGCCTTATGTGCAAGACGATTGGCACGTTACTTCCAATCTGGTCGTCAACCTGGGTTTACGGCTCAGTCTCTTCGGAAATTGGCAGCCGGAAGGCGGTACCTTATATAACTGGCAGGCCGGCGCCTACGATCCGAATTTGATGGCCAACTCCAATATCGTGGTCGATTCCAACTTTGGAGTTCTAAAGGATTCCAGGAGCCCAGACCCTACCCAACCGGCGCTGCGCCCCATCCCGCTCGATATCAATAATCTCAACCCGGTGATGACCAATGGCCTGGTGGCATGCGGCAGGAACGGGGTTCCGGCCAGTTGCCAAAGCTCGCACATTTTCAATCCCGCACCTCGCATCGGCTTCGCATGGGACCCCACGGGCCAGGGCAAGACCTCAATCCGCGCCGGCTACGGCATCTTCTTCGAGCATGGCACCGGCAGCGAGGCCAACGCAGGATCGCTGATGGGCAATCCGCCGCAGGTGCTGAGTATGCAAGTGGATAACCCGGCCAGCTATCAAACCATAAATAATTACCCTGCGAACCCTCGAGGAATTCTCAACGCGTATCCTCTGAATGTAATTTCCATCCCGGCCAAGACCACGTGGCCATACGTTCAACAGTGGAGCTTTGGCGTGCAGCAGGAGTTATCCAAAGACACGGCTGTGACGGCTTCCTACGTCGGCAGCAAGGGAACGCACCTGGCGGTTGCCATGCAACTCAATCAACTCAAACCTGTTCCCGGCGCGAATAATCCCTTCGGCCTGAACGAGCCTCTTACCAGTGCTCTCTGTGCTTCGAACCAAATTACCCTGGGAAATCCTTATGACCCAAACGGCTATTTCACGCTTGCTGACGGTTCTCTGCTGCACTACAGAGATAACCCCGCCGCCGTGCTGGCTTTGATCGCCGCCTGCGACGGCACCCCGGCGCCGCCCGGATTCAACAGCGTCAATTTTTCGCTGAATGTGCTGCGTCCATATCAAGGGCTTGGCAATATCACCGGGATCGAAAACGTTGCCAGTTCCGTCTACCATTCCATGCAGTTCACCCTGCGGCACAATCACGGTCCGCTGAACCTGGGAATCTCTTACACCTATGGGCACTCGGTGGATTCGGCCTCCGACCGTTTCGAATCCAATTTTGTTGACTCCTTCGATCTGGCTGCGAACCGGGCCAGCTCCGACTTCGACCAGCGCCATCTGCTGAACATCACCTACGTCTACCAACTGCCGGTGCTGCGATGGGTGGAAAAGCTCAACATCTTCGAGAACTGCGCGCCTTCGGATGGTGCGGATCCGAACTGCGTTCCACAGCCATACGGCGGCCCGTCGAAGCTGACCCGTACTCTGCTGGATGGCTGGTCGGTCTCTGGCATTACCACCTATCAGTCAGGTACGCCATTCAGCGTGGTCAACGGCGCCAGCAATACAGGCATCTCGGAGATTGATAATGCCGGCTTCGCACTCGGCTTGGGCGCCGACTCGTATCCTGACCTCGCACGAGGCGACACCACCTGCAATACCACCAACAGCGGCAAGCAGACTATTGGTCCGCTGCTGGCAAATCCCTGTATGTTTGTAGCTCCTCGAGGCCTGACCCAGGGCAACGCCGGCCGCAACTTCTTGAACAATCCGGCGCGCACCAACTTCGATATGGCCGTGCTCAAGAATTTCAACGTCGGTGGTGAACAGCGGAGCTTGCAATTCCGCGCGGAGGTATTCAATCTGTTCAACCACACGCAATTCGTCACCTATGACCCGGTCAAGGGCAATACTGCAAGCAACACTGTCAGCTGCTACGGTGATGCTACTACTAACTTCTCCGCGGGAGCGTCTGACTGTTTGGCAGGCAACGGATTTCTGCATCCGGTCGAAGCGCATCGTCCCCGCACTTTCCAGTTTGGTCTCAAGCTGCAGTTTTAGAGCAATTCCAGAATTGGTGTACCGACACAGCGCCTCCTCCCGTTTTGGGATACGCGCAGGCTTTCGGCAATCCGTATCAAGGGCCTGACTGTGCCCGTGTCTTCCACATCTTTATTTCGGAGCAATCAATGAAACGCAATTCGTCTTCTATTCCGGCAAAACTGATTCGCACTTTCGCGCTCTTTTTTACGGCGCTGTTGCTGACAATGTGTACGGGCTGTGGGGCTGGAAAGAGCACCGAAAATAACCTCGGCCAGGACCCCAGCATCACGAGTTTCACCGCCGCCCCCGCGACAATCACGCCCGGAGAGAGCAGCACCTTGAGCTGGTCTGCCAGCGGAGTCACCAACATGAGCATCAGCTACGGAGGCGGAACGCTCAGCAGCGCTAATAGCGTGGCTGTGACTTCAAACTCAGTCACGGTGACTCCTACCGCGACCACGACTTACACTCTCACGGCAAGGAACCAATCAGGGAAGAGCGTGGTAGCTACGGTCGTCGTAAAT
>Ga0070730_10004248_pt1 | contig 12652 bp, 15 predicted proteins | sample Coa_R1_3_FD_66447 | JGI IMG/M metagenome (GOLD analysis project Ga0070730, IMG submission 66447) | Surface soil microbial communities from Centralia Pennsylvania, which are recovering from an underground coalmine fire - Coalmine... | ecosystem: Environmental > Terrestrial > Soil > Unclassified ...
ACCAGAATCAACATCAGTTTTTTCATAGATTGCAAAAGACCATGGTGCCACCGGCGATTTCCCGGCTGGGCGGGGCCATTAGACCACAAAAACCAGCGAGGGCAACGAAGAACCAGTGGCAGGCACTGCCAGGTCAGTGCTCCGAATTGAGGAATCCATCCGGTGCTGCCCGGGAAAAAAACCGGGCGGTTCAAAAAAAGGAAATTTTCTACCAGGTTGCCGTTTCGAATGCACCGAGGTCGGGCGCCGTACCTTTGAACGGGTAGCCCAGATTTGCCCCCTGGTCCACCAGACGTCCGGCGGGCACCGGGCGCAGGAACGGCGTTTCCGGCAGACTGCCATCGTCACGGCGCGGCCCCATGGCCCACGTATAATCGGTGCTCAGGAAATCGCTGGTGTTCACGTCCGGCAACACCTGCCAGGTATTGGACAACTGGAGGGCGGGATAGGTGGCCGTGCCGCCGATGGCAACGGCACCCAGGGCGGCATTGTTACGCACGACATGGCTGCTTTGCAGTACTCCGTAATTGGTGCCCAGATGGTTGAGATTGATGGCGCCGCTGCCATTGTTCCAAACGGTGTTTTGATCCACCGTCTGGCCGGCGGCATTGTTGTTCTGGTCAACCCCCCACGCCGAGTTGCCAAAAGACAGACAATTCACCAGCCGGTGTGGCGTGGCCGTGCCGTTGCCGCCGAGCTTGAACCCGTTGCCGTTGCCGTTGAACTGCGTGTTGTTCGGGTCCCAGACATTGGTGGCGGCGCGGAACGCCCAACAGTTGGTGATCAGCACCGGCTGCGTGCCCATCCACAAATCCCAGTTGTCGTCGGAATTTTCCCACGCCCGACAGCCGCTGAACACGTTGCCGGGGCCGAGACTCCATTTGGCGGTAAAGCCGTCGGCGTTCCCGCCGACCGGCGGATCGTAATTGCGGACGGAATCACAGTTCAAAAAGAGGTTGCTGCTGGGGGTGGACGTGCCGCCATTGCCGCCGGTGATGTGGAACCCGGTATTGCGGGCGCCCAGGCTGACACAAAGCTCGACTACGTTGTTGCTTCCCGAGATCACAATGGAATTGTGGCCGGCATTGGTTATGACCAGGCCGTAAAGCCGATAGTAATTGCCTCTGATGGAAATAGCGTCGGTTCCCGTGCCTTCGCCGGAACAATCCAGCACCGGCGTTTCGCCGGGATAAGCCCGGATGCGAATGGGTTGGGCGGCGTTGGCCATGTTCGTCAACGAAATCTTCGAGCTCACGGCGTAGTTCCCGCCTCGCAAATACACGAGATTGCCGGCCGCCGCCAGGCCTGCCGCTTTGCCCAGCGTGGCCAACGGCGCGTTCGTACTCGTCCCGGCGTTGCTGTCGCTGCCGTTGGTGGCCACGTAATACGTCGCTGTCTCCGCGCCGCCTTCAATCAATCGCACTGCCGGATGGACAAACCAGGCATTGGTGCCGGGCATTTGGGTGGTGAACCGTTCCCGGATGGAGCCGGCGGGATCGGAAGGCCGGGAATTGGTGACGGTCCGCAGCCACCAGGGACGAAACCAGTTTTGCAGGTTCGCCGACAGGTACAGATCAATCTGCGCGCCGGGCTGATGCCCTTCCCGTTCCAGAATTTCCACGGCGAACGCGGCATTCGCGCCGCCCGCGCCGCCGGCTATCGGCTGCACTGCGCCCGCAATGCCGCCGGCCGCCCGGGGATCGGTACCAAAGGCAAATTCGACCACATTCAATTCGCCATCCAGGTCGGGGTCGCTGAGCGGACCGCTTTGGGCCGGGATGTCGCTGAAGTGGGCAATGGCCCAATTGGTGTAATATTGGGCGCCGTCCAGGGGGAATTGCATCAGTGCCAGAGCGCCCATCACCAGGCCCGCCGCGGGAAAGCGGATACGCATTGCCTTCATGAGATGAAACCGTTTCGCACGTCTGCCGGTTTGTTTAAAGATTTACAGAGTTACACCCGGCCAGCCGTGCGGCTACCTTGGAAATATACAGGAAACATGCCCTGCCGGCGACAGATTCCGGCCTGCAATTTCTGCGCAACTCCTTGAGAAAATTGCACTTCCAATTTGTCATCCGGCGGCATCGGGCGGGTGGACAATCTTGTTGCCGGATGCCCGGGCTAAAGGCGGTCCTGGCCGCCGCGATTGTCCCGAAGATGCTGCGCGGCAGCAATTCCACCGACATCGGCGGTTGGGAACATGTCGCAGGGACGGGTGGTATGGCCCTGACTGGTCGGAAACGATTGGGACTCGCGCGGCGCGTTCTTCCGAAAGCGGGCTGCGGCTCAGATGCCCTTCCATGCCGGGGCGCGCAGACGCCTCGGCTGGACATCCGGGACCGATGGACCCCGCGCCTGGGCAAAGGCGACTTTCGAGCGCAACAGCAACGTGCCCAGGCACAAGTCCGCCAGCGGCAGGACGACGTTGAAATTCCGGTGCATGTAGCGATGGTGCAACAAATGATGCCCGTTCAAGCGGAAGAAAATTCCCGAACGCTCCACGTGCCGTTTCTTGGGCAGGTGCATGCACCAGTGCATGTATTCGTAGGCTGTGAAGTACAGCGAGGAGGCCACCGCTGCGCCGCACAAGATGCCCCATTTTTCCGAAAGCAGCGCCCAGAGCAAAAATGGCAGCAGGCCCAGCATCACGAGGACCGGCCCGTGCCACCACGCCATCGGGATGGTTTTCTTGTCCGGCTCGTGCACGAGATGATACGTGTAATCAGCCTTGAAGACGTGGTGGTGGACGAGCGTGTGCCGTTCAAAGGGATAGCGGAAAAACTTTACCAGCACGGAGCGGTGCATGAGATAGCGGTGTAACATCCACTCGAACAGGGAGCCGAAAACCGTTCCGGCCACAATCCCAATGGCACACCAAAAAAGAAACATCATCATAAATAAATTCCTGCTTTAAAGACAGAAGGAGAACTTCCAACGAACACTCAATACGGCCTGAACTCTAATCGGTCTTGCTTGTTAAAGGCATTGTCCGCCCTAATCGGGTTGCGCGCAAGTTTTTTTTCGCCGGCGCCGGGCCTCGCTGTCACGGACGCGGCTTTTAACCGTTCCAGACCATCCGGCCTTTTAAATGACTGCCCTGGCGCTTGTATCCCAGCGAGCCGGTAATCAGATAACACGCGGGTCGCCCCTGGGCATGTTCCCGCCGGGCGTCGTTCCGGACATATTTCATGATGGAGATCAAGGATGGCAAATCCGCGGCGACCAAATCGTTGTCCCGGTAGATGGAATACGTTTGTCGGGTGTCGTTCATGGGGTTCATCCCGGGGAATCCCTACTTGCCGAGGGTCCCGCGCAGAATCATTACCAGGGCGATACCGCCGCCGCCGAGCAGGCCAAGCACGATCGAGGCCGCGATGATTTTGAACTCATTTTCGTACTGTGAACGCTGCAATCGCGGAAACAGCAATTTTCCAACATAATTTTTCAGCATGAACGCCTTTGGTTGACACTGAACCAGTGGAACGGTTATCCCCTTCAATGTCCATACATTCTTCAACAAATATATTTCGAATCAGCGGCGGTTTTCCCGATTCCGTGACAGGATTTGACGTGCCGGACAAGGCCGCAATCTCAGAAAAGCCAAAGGCCGACCCTTGCCACCCGCAGACCTGCTGGTAGAGCTCCCACGTCCGGGTTGCAGGTGCATGGCCGATCGCGACCAGGAAGGCCGCTGGCGGGACCGCTTCCGCCGGGACGGATCCGCAACGGTTTGTTCCAAGCCAGGCCGCTCAAGCACCGGGCCGTGACCGGTGAATCGGCTGAAAATAAACGCAGATAGTAGTTGCTATTGCCGCGGAAGGGACGATGCTGGCCCTGTCTAAGATAGCTCGTCTCTTTCAAGGCCTGGGAATCTCAGGTGAACTCGGTTCAGTGATGATTTGAAACCCGGTGTCCGGGAACAGTCTGGGAAGGTGCAGTTAAATCGGACATTCAACATCACATGAGCAATAAATTATTTGTGGGCAATCTTGCCTTCAGCGTCACCGAGAACGACCTGAACGATGCTTTCGCCGCGCACGGTACCGTCACCGAAACCAACCTGATGATGGATCGCGCCACCGGCCGCTCGCGCGGCTTTGGTTTTGTGACCATGGGCACCAGCGAGGAGGCGCAAAAAGCCATCGCCGCCCTGAACGGGACGGAATTGGGCGGCCGCATCATTACCGTCAACACGGCCCGGCCTCGCGAAGAACGCCCGGGCGGCGGCGGATACGGCCGGGCCGGACAGAGCCGCCAATAAACGTCGGATCAGAATTTCCGGCGGGGTTCGGGTGAAACGGACTCCGCCTTTTACATTTTCAACGGCCATGAAAGAACAACACATCGAAATTGAAGGCAGCGTGAGAACGGTCCTGCCCGGCACCATGTTCCGCGTCGAACTTGACAACAAGCATCTGGTGCTCGCCACCATCTGCGGCAAAATGCGCAAACGCTTCGTGCGCTTGACGGTCGGCGACCGCGTCAAAATGGAAATGTCGCCTTATGACCTGGACAAGGCGCGCATCGTTTGGCGATTGCGCTGACCGCTTCCCCCGGCGGTTATGGCATGGCTTCCGCTTCAGGCAGGGCTTCGGCAGGTGCTTCGGCGTTGAGGTCAGGAAGGCCCTTGCCCCGCCCGTGATCCAGGTTGATGAACTGATCCGTCTGGGGAATGTGACAGACAATATTGAATTTGCCAATGGCTTCGCGCTTCGCGGCCTGGCTCGCCGCTTTCGTTGCCGGAAAACTCCTGCCGTCACGCGGATTTTTTGTCCACTGTCCGGCCTCGGTCAGATATTCGAGCGTGTCCTGGTTTTCGATGAGTATGTTCATGAAAAAATAATCTAACATATTTCCGCGCGCCGCCCACGATAAATCTCAAAGATATTTTCCCCGTCCGCGTCCTGTGGGTGAATCTCCAATCCCGACGGACACCGGACGCCGCAATCAATGTGAATTCCATGGCCCGGCAGGGCTGCGGCTCGCCGGATTGGCGACGCCGTGCCCCCGCCGCGGCAAATTTTTTATTTGTCAGCGGCGTATTTCGGGTTAACAGTTCTAACATTATGATTCATGCAAATAAAATTGCTCTGGGTCTTTGCAGCCTGACAGCCCTGGCCTTCATGTCCGGCTGCGTCATTGAGCCTTATGGCGGCGTGGCCGTTGAAGCGCCGCCGCCACCCGCGGTAACGGTGGAGGTAGTGGCTCCGGATTATTACATCTGGGACGGTTACGAATATGTGGGCATCGTCGGCGGTCGTTATTACTATTTAGGACCGCGCAATGTCTGGGTTGATTGTGAACCCTTCCGCCTGGCGCGGTTTCATGACTGGGAACGGGTTCATCCGGATTGGCACGGCCATGCCATTCACAATGAACGGTTTCGCAACGACGACCGTGGACGCGACCGCGACCGCGGCCGGGACCATGATCGTGGCCACGACCGCGGCGACGGCCATTGAACCGCGCTCCTGCCTGCGGGACTGAGCCGCTGCGGTTTGGAGGGCAGTGCTTCGCCGGTGCCCCTGAATCAGGGAAGCGTCCTGCCCTGCGGGATTTCACTCCCAATGATGGCAATCTCCATTCATGCCTCGTCGCCGGGAATGGATTGATTCTCTCGATGTGACCGGTGGAATTATCAATTCGCGTTGTTCTCCGGCGTGAAGCAAGATTGCCTTATGAAAATACAACCCAACAAACCAAATCTCAAACTGCAAAGTGCCTGGTTTCATTTCCTGGGACCGTGCCTGATTTCAACCTTCCTGGTGCTGGCCGGGACCGGGTGCAAGCATGAGGCGGGCGGCAACGCCAACCTTGATCCCACCGGGGTTTATGCGCTGATCAGCGTGGATGGACAAAACCTGCCATGCAACCTGTCCCATGAAGGGGCGTCGCCGACCATCAAGTCCGGAGTCTTCACCATCAACGCCGACGGCCATTGCAGCAGCCAAATCACCTTCTCCCTGCCCGAGCGGGGGGACATGAGCCGTGAAGTGAAGGCCACCTATACGAGCCAGGGCGCGGAACTCACTATGCAGTGGGAGGGGGCGGGCATGACCATGGGCAAAGTCAACGGAAACTCCTTCACCATGACCAATGAGGGAATGGTCTTTGCCTATCGGAAGTAACGCACGAATCAACTCCGCGATCAGGGAAGCCGCCCGCCGCTACGCCCTCGCCGCGTCGGTGCGGGCGAAGACAGAAAGACTTGGAGTAGCGGGCCGCTCTGGCATTTTTTCTGTCGAATTACCATGCCGGCCGGCAAAAGTCGCCTGTCGCGATTGATTCGCTAAGGCCTTTTCGGCCAGTTGGTAAGGGCCCGGTCGTCTGCCTTGATTTTTTGGCCGTTTCCACAATAATACAGGTGTGCTTTTACGTCCGGTCAAATTCCTGGTGATCCTCGCGCTCGTTGCGGCCACGGGATTGCATTGGGCGGCCCTGCAGACTGTTGCGTGGACCACGATGCTCGCGGACAATTTGCACACGCATTCATTCAGCCAGGCCGTGGCTCAAACTTTTGACGGCAGACATCCCTGCTCCCTTTGCAAAGCCATCGCAGCCGGGAAAAAATCCAGTCGGAAGAATGAATTCACCCTGCAAATGCAGGAACTCAAGTTTCCGCCGGTAAAGGAAAATGTTATCCTGAGCGCGCCATCGCGATTTGGGTTTTTGCCGCCGGCAAATGATTTCGCGAAAGCCCGTTCCCGGAAGCCCCTCCTGCCGCCGCCACGCGGTCCCTTCGTTTAATTCAAGTGCTGCCTTGTCCGTGTCCCGGTCGTCACGGATGAACCCATTTCTTTTTAACCTTGGGAGCGCCATTTGGCGTTCTCGCAACTCTGAGATTTGAAGATGAAGAAACAAATTTTGACCGCAACCGTTCTCGCGGCGGCGGGCGCGCAACCGGTTTGGTCGTGCGATCTGTGCGCCATCTATTCGGCCACCGCGGCCCAGGGCGGCGGCAAGGGATATTATGACGGCGTGGCCGAACAATTCACCGAATTCGGCACACTCCAACTGGACAGCCGGAAGGAAGCCGGGCACGGCGAATACCTTGACAGCCTCACCTCGCAGGTTTTCGCGGGTTACAACTTCAACAAACACTTCGGGCTTCAGTTCAATCTGCCCATCATTTATCGCGCCTACGGTTCCGACGCCATGCGTGGCAGCGTGTCCGGCATCGGCGACGCATCACTGGTCGGCAATGTTGTGCTTTACCGGAAAGGTGACGTGGATTGGACATTCAGCTGGACGGCCCTGGGCGGAATCAAATTTCCCACCGGCGATTCCGGCCGTTTGCACACACCGGACTCCGCGCTGCCCGCCGGCATCGGCGGCCATGACCTTGCACTGGGTTCCGGTTCCTTCGACGGGCTGGCCGGCACCGGCTTTTCCTCGCGCTGGAAACGGGCTTTTCTCGATGGCCAGATGCAATATGGCATCCGCACCGAAGGGGATTTTCAGCATCAATATGCCAACGACTGGAGCTGGTCCGGCGGGCCGGGCGTTTATCTGGTGCTGAATGACAATTACACCGTTGCCCTGCAAGCGGCCGTATCTGGCGAGACCAAGGGCAAAGACACCTTCGCGGGCGTGCCGGACAATGATTCGGCAGAGACCACCGTGTACGTGGGCCCCGTCCTCAGTTTAACCTGGTCGGAAAATCTCAGCGCACACCTCGGCGCAGATTTGCCGGTGAGCCGGGAAAATTCCGGTGAACAATTGATGCCTGATTACCGCATTCATGCCGCGGTGATGTGGAAATTTTAACAATCACGGCAGACACCGGAGCCCGCTGCCGACGGACTTTTAACCGCCTGGTGCGAAGTGGATTTCTGAACTCCGGCCTACGCCGGCCTGGCCATCCGGAGCAGCAGGTCGTTCAGTTCCTGCATGTGTACCGGCTTGTTGACCACGGCGTCCACTGACGCAGGCGATTCCCCGGAGTCCATCGTGGTGTTGCCCGCGCCGGTTATCAGGATGACAGGGGTGTCGGGGGATTCGGCCTTGATGATCTGGGCCACCGCGTAGCCACTGATACCCGGCATGTTCATATCGGTGATGACCACCTCGTAAGGCTCGCTTTTCAGAATGGCGGTGCGGAACACCTCGATCCCCCACTTTCCACCGGAAGCCACCCCCACCCGGTGCCCGAAGTACGCGATAAAATCCTTCATGCTTTCCAGAACCATTTCGTCATCATCAATGCACAGCACGCGCAATGAACGCCTCGGTGGGACCGGGACCGCGCCGGTGCCTGCCTGATTGACGGCCGGCAAACCTTGCCGGGAGACGTCCTGTGGGTCCCGCGGCGTATCACTCAGCGTTTCCGAATGGCCGGATTGGGGAAATGGATTCATATAAAAAACAGTTTTGTCGGTTCGAGGTTACGGTTTCGACGTGGCGATCCTTCGCTGGACCTGGCGCTGTCCCGCACCCGTGCTGGCCGGCCGAACCACCAGCCGGCAACGGGCTGCCGACCCAAAAGATAAATCCAAGACTTATTCATAATCTGTTCCTTGCCATCCCTGAATCTCGTACCGGTCATTCGTGCAGCCGACTGCCTAAAATTAACACAAGTTGGCTGAAATCAGGAATATAATGGGCAGTTTGCGGGATATTCGGGGTCAAATGGACGCGGGGCGGGGTGGAATTCCAACAGAAAATGGCACCGGAACCGGACACGGTTGCGGCCGTCAGGCCGAACGAGCGGGCGCGAGTGGGTCCATTAATCAAATAAACCTGAATCCGTCCCGAAACATTCTGTCATTCTATCGAGGTTCCCGTCAGAGATCCGTCATCCCCGTTTGACACCGCCAAACAGGGACAGCTCCAGCCATTTCCAGTGACAGTCAACGTCTGCAAACCCGATCTCGCGCAGCCAGCGAAGCTGAAGCTCCACACTGACGAGCTTGTTCGAAGGGTCTTCCTCGGTCGGGGTAATCCCGCATGCCTGCAGAAATTTTTCGTGAAGATTCGCCGTCGCGGGGGCGACGTGCTCCAGATTGTAAAAGCAGCCGCCGGGTGCCAGGGCCTCATGGATTTCGGCATAGAGCGTCCGTTTCCGCGCGTCCGGGCAGTGATGGATGGCAAAGCTGGATACAATCACGTCGAACTGCCCAAGGTCGGGCAATGGCTTGTCCAGGTTATGTTCCATCACCTGAATCCCGGCGTCGCCCTGGAACCTTTTCCGCGCGGCATCCAACATGGTGGGAGAAAAATCGAGTGCCACCCCTTGTGCGTCGCGCCGGCCAATCCGCAGCAAGGCCAGCAGCCGGCCGTCTCCGGTTCCGAGATCAAGCATCCGCCGGACCGGTTGGGGGATGAATTCGAGCAGCACCGCCTCACCTTCCGTGCGATGAGGGATCCGGTCCGCCCGCGCCAGATACCTCAGCGCGTGCTCCGCCGTCGCATACTCATTGAGATTCGGGGTCCCGGTCATGACTGGAAAAAGTTCCAGCGTTTCAGGCTGGGCCATGGTTATCGGATGTCAAGCCTCGACGGAGCGGAGACGGAAGGACCAGAGTCGCCGGAGGGTTTCAGCGGATGTTCTGCTTGAAAAGCAACAGCAGCCGTTTGCACGCGGGTATGTCCTTCGCCAGCAATTCCCCGTTGAGTGGCGTGTTCAAAAACTCGCTGTAACCGGGCAGGCGCCGCAACTCCGGCGAGTCCAAATCCCGGAAAGCCATCGCCGAATTGGGAAAATTCCGCTCCTGAATCGGCCCCTGGATGAGGCGGATGACGCGATGATGCCGCGGGTCGTGGCTTATTTTTTCGAAAAGCTCGGTGAGCGCGGCCTTCTCGCCTTCCAGCGCCTGGATAAACGCGCCGCTCTGGTATAGCAGCAAGCCCGTGATGCCGGCGCGGGTATTCCTCCGGACACTGCCCTTGAGCAATTCCATCAACTCGGTCCGGCCAAAAGGGGCTGTGGCGGTGCTGGTATAGACAATCTGATATAATGACCCCATATCCCGTTGAACACAGCTTCACCCATGCTTCTAATAAGGCAAATCAAATTTTCTGACAATCATTTTGGCGTGAAGCCGCCCCCGGAGGGGACGGCGGATGATGGCGGGCACTGATTCAAATCATGGAGCGTTGTACCCGGGCGTAACGGAATCGTAACAAATCCATTCTTGTCCAATCGGTTTCGCCTTTGCGAAGTTTTCGGGGATGAGTGGACGCACATTTCATTTGAGCGCGCTGCTTGCCGTATGAACCAATATTTATCGACCGTTCTCGCCCTGGCCTGCGCCGTGTTGATCCTATCGCTTATCGGGATAAAGCGGGGCGATAATGCGCAACATGAAAATGATGCCGGTGCGCTGGTCGATGTTTCGAACCGGTTGGATTCGGCGCAGTTGCAGATCGCCTTTTCCACCGGAACGATTCTCACCTTGTCCAACAGCCTCGACCAAAGCCGGTCGGCAGCTTTGACGTTTTCCAACCAACTGCGGGAAGCCGAAGCCACCATGGCCCTCGGCGCGGAACAAATCACCAACCTGACCCGGCAGGTGGCGGAAGCGGAAGCGGAAAATCAAATTTTAAGCCGGCGCGTCATGGATTTGACGAACCAGCTGGCCGGCCTCGCGAGCCAGATCACTTCGAACAACGTCAGTCTGGACCAGGCAAACAAAGACTATGCGCTCCTGGAAAATCGATTGCGCCGGGACGTGGCCGAGCGGGTTGTGGTGGAACGAAAATTCAACAATCCTTCGGGGCTGCAGGCGCAGATGCAGTATTTAAAGACGCATCCGGCCGAGGTGATTTCCGCCGACAGCATCTATGCCGGTCTGGATGTGGAGGTGAAATCGAACGCGTTCCATGTCATTGCCCCGAATTGATTCGAGGCCGCGCTTCTGATGTGGAGAACGCAAGGTTTCAGCCACCGAAGTTCACAAATGTTTTTATCGGCGTTTTATCTGTGCCCATCTGCGGCTCGGATTTCTTCCGGCGAGCCTGGCGGCCTGGCGGTGAATTTTTCTTCCCGCACTGCGGAATCAGTGGTTGGGAAAGATTAAATTTTTGTCATAATTGATAAAACCTTTGATTTGGTCGAAACCAGGCAGTTAAATCGTTCGGAACGTCCCCGCAATCGAAACGTGACAGCCCATTACCGGCTGGCTTGCGCCGGGAAAACTGGATCGACCTGTGACGAAAATGGAGTGACCTATGCCCAAAACCAACATCGGTGTCCTTAGGCAAATTCAATCCGGAACCAGCCTCGGTTGTTTATTGCTGGCTTTAACTTTGCGCGCCCAAACTGCGCCGCTCACCGCGGGAGAGTCCACCCTGCTGCCCGGTACAACCGGCGGGTTTGATTTCATCCGCATTGACATCGCCGGGAACCGGCTGTTGCTGGGACACGAAGGCAACAAATCGCTCGATGTCTTCGATCTGGGCGCCATGAAATTGCTGAAGGCTGTGCCCACCGGCACGGCCCAGGACGCGGCGGTGGACGTGCAGCACGGGAATTACTACGTCAGCGGCAATGACCCGGGACGGATGGTGATCGTGGACGCCGCCAAGCTGGCCGTGGCGGGTGAAGTGCCCCTGCCGGCGAACACGGATTTAATTGCGTTCAACCCCGTGACCGGCCTGGTTTATGAATGCAATGACACGGCCGGCGAAGTGTGGGTGATTGATCCGGCGGCAAAAAAAATCATCACCACGGTCAAGCTCGAGGGCCGGGGCGTGGAAGACCTGGCCTTTGACCCGGAACACAAACACCTGTACCAGGCCGTGAAAGGAACAGACACCATTGCGGTGATTGATCCGGCCGGTAACAAAGTTCTGAAGGCCTGGCCCTGCGCGCCGGACAAAGGCGTCCATGGCCTCGCAGTCGTCCCCGAAAGCAACGGTCTCCTCGTGGCCTGCGCGGGCAAGCTGGTATTGTTCGACCGTTCCAGTGGAAAAATCACGGACACGGCCGCCATCGGGGGCCGGGTTGATGAAATGGCGTATGACCCCGGCCTGCATCTTGCCTATTGCGCGAGCCGGCAGGGTAAAATTTCCGTTGTGGCCGTTGCCCCCGGCAAACTGACCGCGCTCGGCGACGTGCCGGACCCGGCGGGGACTGGCGACATCGTCGTTGACCCCCGGACCCACACCGTGTGGATTGCCTATCGCAAAGGTGACCAATGTTTCGTGCAGTCCTTCACTCCCGCCCGGTAAAAGGACATTTTTTTATGCGAGAACGGGGCCAAAGCCGGTTCTTGCCATTGAACAGCCGTCCATTTGCCGTTTCCACAAGGCTGACTCGACCGGGCAACAACGGGTGGGCTGGCAAAATGGCGGGCGCGGGTCCGGCACGTCTTAATTTGAATTCGTAGCCGATGGAAACGGTGATAACGAGGGTGCCAATGCGTTCGTTGAACCGCTATCACCCGCAATATAAGCAGTGGCCGCGGGGTGGGATGGTGGATTGGAATTCTGAGCTGAGGCCTGAATCTTCTCCTGATACAAAAGCCAGGCATATCCCGCAAACAGGAGAGCGATGATGATGAATAGCGTAATCGACACCCCGATCCAAAACTTTGTCTTTTTAGCGGACCAAAAGTTATATTCTTCCAGCATAATAACGTTACCATCTGCCTTCGGCCATTCCGCGAAAGCGTATCAGACCCATCAAATCATTGAAGTCCAAAGTATCCGG
>Ga0070730_10004249_pt1 | contig 12651 bp, 9 predicted proteins | sample Coa_R1_3_FD_66447 | JGI IMG/M metagenome (GOLD analysis project Ga0070730, IMG submission 66447) | Surface soil microbial communities from Centralia Pennsylvania, which are recovering from an underground coalmine fire - Coalmine... | ecosystem: Environmental > Terrestrial > Soil > Unclassified ...
CAAGACGTTGTCGGGCACCTCGTCCCACAATGTCGGCGCCCCGGGCCGCATTGCGTCTTCGCTGTGCTGGACGAACGGCAGCTCTTCATACTCCACGACGATGGCCTCGGCCGCATCAAACGCCCGCGCCTTCGTTTCGGCCACCACCATCGCCACCGCCTCGCCGACATGGCGCGCCTTGTCGGACGGCAGCAGCGCATGCGGACCGATGAACACCGTGCCGCCGCCGGGCGCGTGCAGCTTCATGTCGAATTTGGTCTTCGGCACCGGATCGTGCGGGAGCGGCGCAAGCTTGTCGGCCGCGCAGTCGGCGCCAGTGAACACGCCGAGCACGCCGGGCATTGTTTTGGCCGCCGCCATATCGATCCCGACGATGCGCGCATGCGGATGCGGCGAGCGCACCATCGCAGCATACGCCTGGCCATCCAGATTGAAATCGTCGGTGAAGCGGCCGCGCCCGGTGACCAGCCGCTCGTCCTCCTTGCGCGGCAACGGCTTACCGATGAAGCGGAAGCCGGTCGGGTCCGGTCTTGTCGTGTCGTCCATCTGGCCTCGCTTGCACGCCGCGCCGCTTGCAGTCACGTTCTACTCCGTGCCGCTGCGCTTAATCCATCCCCGGGGCGCGACGACGCCAAGCCCTGCGCTAGGCTGCACCGCCATGGCGATCGACTTCGATCGACGCCATCAAGTGCCGGGTGCAATTGATCAAGCTCACGCCGTGCGGCGTATCTTCATGCAGGATGGTGACGCTCGTGTTGTCGAAGCGCTCCGGCACCACAAAGCCTTGCGGCACCAGGGCATGGCGCTCGACGAGGGCACGGCACACGAAACCGTGGGTGACCACCACCAGCGTCCCACCCACGCTGCGACGCCTGCTCACGATGAGCGCGAACGCATCGGCGACCCGCGCGTGAAAGGTCGGCCAGTCCTCGCCGTTGGGCGGGCAGAAATCACGTCCAAACGGATCTTCGGCCAGATCGGCATAAGCTACCCCGCGTAAATCGCCGAAGTTGCGTTCCTGCAGGAGCGGGCTTTCTTCGATCACCATTCGGGAGCGAGCGGCGAGCGGAGCCGCCGTCATGCGCGCGCGCACCAAGTCGCTGCACAGGATGTGAACGAAGCCATGCGTGACGAGACGCTCGGCGAGCTGCGCTGCCTGACGCGTGCCGCGTTCATTGAGCGGCACGTCAGGGCGCTGCAGAATGCGTGCCGCATTGCCGTCGGTCTCACTATGACGCACCAGCAAAATCGTCATGCCGCGTTCTTATCCCGATTGGTGACATCGGCAAATGCACTCACCTGTCGCCTCGTCCGATTGCTCAATCCAGCCGTACCGCCTGCCCGGTCGCAACCGCACGTTCGATGGCGTACGTCGTCCTCAGATTGAGCATGGCCTGCTCGGCCGTGGTGTGGATATGCCCGGCACGGCCGGTCGAAAGAAAATCGAGCCAGGAACGGGTCTCGTTGCCGAGCGGCCCCCAAAAGTCGCCCATCGCCCAGTCGCCGGCGGTATTGCTGCCGAGAAACGCCATCTCGACCGAATGGCCGGGCACGTAAGGGTGCGGAATGCCTTTCTCCGAGAAGATCAGGTGCTCCATATGGTCGTCGTCGATGATCATGACGCCGTCGGAGCCGAGAAGCTCGACGCGGTCGGATTGGCCCTGCGTCGGATAGCGCGCCGGCAGCGCGTAGCCGATGCCGAAATTGACCACCGCGCCGTCGGCGAAGGTGACCAGCGCCCAGGTCACGTCGTGGGCGCTGTAGCCGGCGTCGCGAAAGATGCCGGATTGGCCACGCGCCACGACTTCGACCGGCTTGTTGCCTTCCAGAAACCAGCAGATCAGATCGACGTAATAGGTCAGCACGTCGAGCACCGGCGTAGCGTGCGGATCGCGTTTGAGGATGGCGAAGGTTTGTGCCCGCGAATTGTAAACCCGCGCCAGCCCGCCGCTCACCTTGCCGAGCCGGCCGTGCACCATCTGCTCCTTGGCGCGCAAAAAGCATTCCTTGAAGCGGCGGCTGTAGCCGACGCGCAAGGTGCCGCCGGTGCGTTGCAGCGTGTTGAGAATCGCTTGGGCGTCGTTGAGCGACAGCGCCAGCGGCTTTTCGACCATAACCGGCTTGCCGAGTTCGAGCGCCTTGCATACCGGCGCGGCATGCTCGCCTTCAGGCGTCGAGACGAACACCGCATCGACCTGCGGATGGGCGATGATTTCGTCGTTGTCGGCGGAATGAAAATCGGCGCCGGCAAGCTCGGCCAGTTTTTTGGCATGCGCCGGCTCCTTGTCGGAGACGGCGAGAAACCGCACCGCCGGATGCTTGGCAGCAAGCCGCGCCCGCAAAGTGCCGATGCGGCCGGAGCCGACGACCGCGATGCCGAGCTCTTTGCTTTTCACGTGCTCTCGCCCCGGAATGATGGTCAGGCGACGCGACGCGCGCTCGCATCCGTCCGCCGGACGCGATTCTCGTCCACTTCAATACCGAGACCCGGGCGATCCGGCACCACGATGTGACCGGCTTCGACGCGCAGCGGCGCGGCGGTGACGTCTTCGGCGAGACCGGAATTGGTCAACGTCAGTCCCCAGGCCAGTGCCGGCACGGTTGCAGCAAGATGCAGTGCGGCCGCCGAAGCGATGCTCGACTCGCCGGTCTTGCAGGATAGATTCACCTTCATGCCGAGCCGGTCGCACAGCCGGCAGGCCTCGTGCACCGCGCGCAGGCCGCCGAGCTTGATGGCTTTGAGGCTCACGCCGGCCGCCGCTTTACGTGCGTGATGCCGCTCGATGTCGTCGAGCGAATGAATGCCTTCATCGGCGCCGAGCGGCACGCGCGTCGCCGCGGCAACCCGCGCCATGCCGTCGAGATCGTGCGCATGGAGCGGCTGCTCGAAGAAATCAAGCCCGCAATCGCCGAGCGTCGCGACATAGCGCAGCGCTGCGTCGACGCTGAAACCTTGATTGGCGTCGGCGGAAACCAAACATGGTTCGCCGCCGGCTTGGGCATTTTGTTTCAGCATGCGGCAAATTGCCTGCGTGCGTGCCGCGTCGGCTTCCGGCGCGCCGAGTCCGACTTTGATTTTGAAAGCGCGATACCCGGCGGCCCAGCGCTCGCGCACTTCGCGCAGATCGGCGGCTTCGTCGGTCGAGCCGAGCACGGCGAGAACGGCAATACGGCTGCGCAATTTCGGGCCGAACAGCGTATGGAGCGGTTTGCCGGCGGTCCGGGCGACGAGATCGTGCAACGCCATGTCGATGGCCGCTTTGGCGCCGGTATTGCCATACATCGCCGCGTCCATCGCGGCCGTAGCGCCGGCAAAATCGTCAGCCGGACGGCCGATCAGTGGCGGTGCCAGGTAACCGACCGCGGCCATCATGCCGGGTACGGTTTCGCCCGTCATGGTCGGCGCCGCCGCAGCCTCGCCCCAGCCGACAAAACCGTCATGCGAGGCGACGCGGATCAGCATATTGTCGGCGCGTGCCACGGTTTCGCCCGCCATGGTCACGGCTTTGTGCATCGGCAGGCTGACCGCGATGGGCTCCATGGCCTTGATTTTCACGTCTGTCTCCGACTAACCGCATGCCGCAGCGGCGCCATGGTGAAGCAAGATGCGGCTCCGTGCCAGATGAATCTGCGGCGGCCCCCGAGGTCACTGCTCCACGCCCCGCCGCTACGGCAAAAGTGTTAATGGGTGCAAAGAGAGGGAGTCCTGACGATGCGAGCAAGGACCGTAACCGTCTTGGCGTTTTTGGCGCTCGCGGCCAATGCAAGTCAGGCCGGCGCCGATTTGACGCCGGTCGGGCTGTGGCAGTCCGTCGATCAGGACACCAAACAGCCGAACGGCTGGTTCCTGATCACCGACCACGGCGGCGTCTATGACGGCATCCTCGCCAAGATGTTCCTGCAGCCCGGTCAGGACCCGAACGTGGTTTGCAGCCGCTGCAAGGACGACCGCCACAACAAGCCGTGGCTAGGCCTCGAAATCATCCGCGGCATGAAGCCCGCCGGCAACAACAAGTACGAGGATGGCACGATCCTCGATCCGCGCGACGGCAAAGTCTACGACGCCAAGATGACGCTGTCGCCCGACGGCCAGACCCTGATCGTGCGCGGTTATTTCGGTATTTCGCTGCTCGGCCGCAATCAGTATTGGACGCGCCTGCCGGATGCCGATTTGCGGATGCTCGATCCGGCGATACGCGCACTGGCGCCGGGCAATGCGCCGCGGCGGTAAGCGGTTGCCTTGAACTAAAACCGACGATCGACGGCTTTCTTTGATCGTCAAAATAGGCGGGTCAATAGGGCAGCCTGCCGAAAGCTCAAAATGTCTCGCGCTCCTGGTCGCGCGGCTTGCCCATCAGTACCGGCTGGAAGAAAGCCGCCGCCGTCATGGTGGTAAGGAGCGAGATGGCAAGCAGCTTGCCCATGCTCGACGTGCCCGGATGGCTGGAGAACCACAGGCTGCCGAACGCGGTCGCGGTGGTGAGCGCGCTGTAGAACACCGCGCGCGTGAGCACCGACTGCAGCAGGTTGGTCTGCCCCTCGCGCCACGCCATGATGTAATAGATCTTGAACGCGACGCCGACGCCGAGCAGCAGCGGCAGCGCGATGATATTGGCGAAGTTCAGCGGCAGCCCAACGATCACGCAGATTTCCAGCGTGACGACGCAGGCGAGCAGCAGCGGCACCAGCGTGAGCAGCACGTCGCCGATCCGGCCCAGCGTGATCCACAGCAGAATCGCGATGGCAGCGAGCGCATAGCCGCCGGCTTGCAGGAAAGCGATGATCACGGTGTGGCGCGCTTCGAGGATCGAGATCGGGCCTTCGGCGGCCTCCGGCGCCACCCCGCGCACCACGTCGGCAAAGCGTTGCAGCACCGCGTTGTTGCTGGCATCGCCCTTCGGCGCCACCTCGATGCGCGCCTTGCCATCGGGCGTAACCCATTGATCGGTAATATCCGCCGGCACGTTGGCGCGGGTGACTTCCTGGGCCTTGAGAAGATCGCGCAGCTCATCGAGCGCGGTGCTGAGCGGCCCGACGAACGCCGCCTGGGCGCGCTGGCGCGCCGCTGCATCGCCGTCGGCCAACGCCTTCATCGCGGCGGCGAGCCGATGCGCCGCATCGGCGCCGCTGCCGCTCGCTTTGCCGGCCACGGAGTTGAGCGCGTTGACGGTGGAATTGAGCATCGCCACGTTCTGCGCGTCGGTCGGCGGCGCCGCCACACTCGCTGGATTGAGCACCGGCTCGAGCGTCTTCGCCGCATTGGCGATCAGCGGCAGCTTTTCCGATTGATGATCCGGGATCAGATCGGACAGGGTCGTGGCGCGCGCCACCTCCGGCAGCGCCCGCAGCTTGGCGGCAACCTCGTCGGCCGCGGCGAGCGACGGCTCCAGCACCTGAATATCGTTGGTGCCGGCGTTGGGATCGTGCGCCAAGTCGAGATAGGTGGCGACCGACTCTACTTTCGGGCTGCGCAAATTGATCGGATTGAAGTCGAAGCGCAGCCAGAACAACAGCGGCAGTCCGGCGACGACCAAAGCCCCGGTGGCAATCAGGATGGCCGTTCGGTTGCGCTCGAGAAAACGGTCGACGGGGGCCAGCGCCGCGTAGCCCAGCGGCGCCGGCTCGCTCGGCGGGTCGAGTCGGCTGAGCAGCGCCGGCAGGAGCGTGATACTGGTGGCGAACGCGATCAACATGCCGAGCCCGGCGATGAGGCCGAGCTCCGACACGCCCTTGTAGACCGTCGGCAGGAACGACAAGAAGCCGGCCGCGGTGGCGAGCGCGGCGAGGGTCAGCGGGGCGCCGGCGCGGCTTGCGGCATGCAGCAGCGCCGCGTGCAAATCGTCGACTTCGTGGCGCTCGGCGCGATAGCGCACGCTGAACTGGATGCCGAAATCGACACCGAGCCCGACGAACAGCACGGCGAAGTAAACCGAGATCAGATTGAGCGTGCCGACCAACAACAGGCCGACCGCGGCTGTAATGGCGAGGCCGACAGCGAGGTTGATGAACACGGCGAAAATGATGCGCCACCAGCGCAGCGCCATCCACAGAATGAACAGCACCACCGCGATGGTGACGACCGCGTTGAGTACCGCATTCTCTTTGATGGTAGCGAATTCCTCGTCCTCCAGCGGCACGGCGCCGGTGAGCCGCAGCCGCGCATGATATTTGCCGGAAAAATCCAGCTCCTTGGCGGCGTCGCGGATCGCATTGGTCGCCCGCAGGCCCGGCTCCAGCGCTGAGTAGTCGAGCACGGCGCGGATGTTAATGAAGCGCAACAGTTCGCTCGGCGTGGCGGCATGGCCCTGCACCAGATCGAGCCAGGAGAAGCTCGCCGGTTCGCCGGCATTGACCTTCTCGATGGTATCGGCCGCGGCCGTCAGCGGCGAGGTCATCGCGTCGAGCGTGAGGCGGCCGCCCTGCACGCCAAGCAGCGTGAACTGCAGCGTCTGCAGCACGCCGCGCAGGCTCGGATCACCAGCCAGTGTCTGCAGGAGCCGCGTGCCCTGCGTCATCGCGCTCATCTGCTTTTCGAGCGTCGCGGTGTCGAGAAACAAGAGACCATTGCGCGCGAAATAAGCGCCGCCCGGCGGCAGCGGCGTCACATTCTGAAACGTGTCCTTGTGCTGCGACAGCCGGGCGATCAACGCATTGCTAGCCGCGGTGACAAGCTCCGGCGTCGGCGCGTCGATCACGGCGACGATCAGCTGAAAATGCGGAAATGCTTTTTCGAGCGCAGCCTCGTTGACGCGCCACGGCAAATTGCTGGAGATCAGCTGATTCATGTTGGTGGTCATCTTGAAATGCGTGGCCGCATACCAGGACGACGCCAGGGTCAGCACGAGGGCCGCGACAATGACCTGCCAGGAGTAGCGCCAGCAAAATGCGATTGCCCGGACAACGAAAGCAGTGGTCGTCTTCATGATGCTTGCAAATCGTCCGTCAGCAGTAGGTCCAGGAGAGCGCGGGCAGCGCGGGACACGGTTGAGGCGTCAAGAGAAAGGCGAAATGGAGGCGCGACTGCTCCCGTCCCCTTTGCGGCCGAGGTGGGCCCGCGACATGCCCGTTCAGCGCCGCCCTGAATAGCCCGTTGCGGTCACAATTTCGAAGCTGGAAATATTCCTATACGTGCGCATGGCTAACGAGCGCCTCGGGCTGGCATTGGCCCTCCGGGGTCCGCCGTCTTGCACCAATTTGCGGCCGAACCCTGAAAAACGGGGCGTTCACCACCCGCACTGGCCATTTCCATCGCGGATGAGCGGCAGGAACCAAGCGGGAAGCAGTTCCCGGGCTTGATTGTCACGGCGTCATGGCCAAAGTATCAGATGCACCAGCTTCAAGGCGGTCGTCCGGACACCCTCCCCCCGGGAAGGAGGTCCGTAATCGGCCGGGAGGTCTATTGCCGATGAGAGTCATACTGGCCCAACCTCGCGGTTTCTGCGCCGGCGTGGTCCGCGCCATCGAGATCGTCGAGCGGGCCCTGCAGAAATACGGCCCGCCGGTCTACGTGCGCCACGAGATCGTGCACAACAAGCACGTGGTGGAAAGTCTGAAGGCCAAGGGCGCGCACTTCGTGGAGGATTTGTCCGAGGTACCGCCGAACGCCGTCACCATCTTCAGCGCCCATGGCGTGGCCAAGAGCGTCGAGGAAGAGGCCGCGTCGCGTCAGCTTCCGGTGCTCAACGCCACCTGTCCGCTGGTTACCAAGGTGCACAATCAGGGCAAGCGTTATGTCGGCCAGGGCCGCCGGCTCATCCTCATCGGTCATGCCGGCCATCCAGAGGTGGAAGGCACGATGGGACAGATCTCCGAGCCGGTCACGCTGGTGCAGACCGAACGCGACGTCGAGCGGCTCGATATCGCCGCCGATACGCCCGTTGCCTACGTCACCCAGACCACGCTGTCGGTCGACGACACGCGCGGCATCATCGCGGCGCTGCATCGCCGCTTCACCGACATTGTCGGGCCGGAGACGCGCGACATCTGCTATGCGACACAGAACCGGCAGACCGCGGTGCGCGAACTCGCCAAGCTGGTCGACGTTATCCTGGTGGTGGGCGCCAAGAACAGCTCCAACTCCAACCGGCTGCGCGAGATCGGCGAGGAAGACGGCACGCCGAGCTATCTGATCGCGGACGGCAGCGAGGTGGAGCCGACTTGGTTCCGTAACGCCGATACGGTCGGCATCACCGCCGGCGCATCGGCGCCGGAAGTTCTGGTGGAGGATGTGATCGACGCGCTGCGCCGGCTCGGACCGGTCGAGGTCAGCGAACTGACGGGACGGCAGGAGACCATCGAATTCCGCTTGCCGCCCGAGTTGACCGACGGCGCTGCCGGTCGGGAGCGCGCCAAGGCGCAAGTTTGACCTGACAAGCAAAACGCACAACAAAAGGATAAGTCGTGCCTGTATCTCTACGACAGAAACTCAAGGTCGGCGCCTACGTGCTGCGCCAGCGTCTGCAAGGCCGCAAGCGCTATCCGCTGGTGCTGATGCTCGAGCCGTTGTTCCGCTGCAATCTCGCCTGCTTCGGCTGCGGCAAGATCGACTATCCGGACGCCATTCTCAACAAGCGCTTGTCGGTCCAGGAGTGCCTCGACGCGGTAGACGAATGCGGCGCACCGATGGTGGCCATCCCCGGCGGCGAGCCGCTGATCCACAGGGAGATCGGCGAGATCGTCAAGGGTATCGTTGCGCGTAAGAAGTTCGTGTCGCTTTGCACCAACGCGCTGTTGCTCGAGAAAAAGCTGCACCTGTTCGAGCCGTCGCCTTATCTGTTTTTCTCGGTTCACCTCGACGGACTTAAAGCTCACCACGACAAGTCGGTGTGCATGGACGGCGGCTTCGAGCGCGCGGTCGACGCCATCAAGGCCGCACGGGCCAAAGGTTTTGCCGTCAACGTCAATTGCACCATCTTCGACGGCCATCCGGCCGAGGACATCGCCGCCTTCCTCGATCTCGCCAACGAGCTCGGCGTCGGCGTGTCGATCTCGCCCGGCTACGCTTATGAGCGGGCGCCCGACCAGGAGCACTTCCTCAATCGCCGCAAGACCAAAGAGCTGTTCCGCCGCGTGTTTGCGCTCGGCAAGGGCAAGAAGTGGAATCTGACGCACTCCAGCATGTTTCTCGATTTCCTCGCCGGCAATCAGGAATTCCACTGCACGCCGTGGGGAATGCCGACGCGCAACATTTTCGGCTGGCAGAAGCCTTGTTACTTGCTCGGCGAAGGCTACGCCAAAACGTTCGCCGAGCTGATGGAGACCACCGACTGGGATTCCTACGGCACCGGTCGCTATGAAAAGTGCGCGAACTGCATGGCGCATTGCGGCTACGAGGCGACCGCCGCCGACGCCATGATGCAGCACCCGCTGCAGGCGGCGCTGATTGCCTGGCGCGGCATCAAGACCGAAGGCCCGATGGCGCCGGAGATCGACATGTCGCAACAGCGCCCCGCCCAATACGTGTTCGACGGTCAGGTGCAGCAGAGGCTGTCGGAAATCCGCGCCAACGAGGCGCGCGAGAAGGCCGCGAAGGCGGCGCAGACCTCGGCCAGCGCGGCGTAGTTTATTCAGCTCGCCATTGGCTCACTTCCCTCATCATGGCCGGACTTGTTCCGGCCATGCACGCCTTGGATCGCGTGATCTTCAGGTGGATGCCGGCGACACGCGCGGGCATGCCGTGTGAAGATTTATGGCCGCTGGCACGGCCAAATAAAAAGGCCTCGGCTTATGCCGAGGCCCAGCAAAGAGAGAAGGCGAAGATCGCAGATCAGTACCGCACGGCGACCGGGCCGCCGCCGAAATTGAACAGCCAGCTCAAACGCGCCTCAATCGTGTCCGCCCGCGGCTGGATGGTCCAGGTATTGACCGCGATGGGCGCGCCGGTAGCGACGATTATCGGTACGACCGTCTGGCTCTGGAACTCGTAGTGCCGGTATTCGATACCGGCCACAAGAGCGCCACCCGGCCTAGTCAACACCTGCCAGTCGATGCCGCCGCCGAAGTACGTGCCGCCGTGCGTAGTCCGCGACCGATCGGAACCGGTGACGTCGGTAAAGGTATTGTCGACGCGCGTGCTGGCGTAGCCGCCCGTAACGTAGGGCATCCAGGCATTGATCGCCACGCCCAAGCGCCCGCCGACCGACCAAATGTCGTCAACGAGGTTCGCCCGCATCGTCGCGCCAGCAGTGCACGACGTGGCGGGATTGCAAGCGGAGGTGCCGCCGCTGTTGCTGAAGAGACCGGCAAACTGCCCTTCGACGCCGAACACGACGTTGCTGAGCTGATACTGCGCGCCAACATGGGCGTCGGCGACGCCGCGCGAGTTCTTGATCTCCCACGAGGCGGGCGGGGGAAATACGAAACTGCCGTCAATGGTCTCCCATTCGCCGCCGACGCCTGCGCCGATGTACAAGCCGGTCCAGCTATAGACCGGCGCGATTGGAGCCGGTGGCGCCTTGACGGGCATGCGCAGATCTGCGGCCACGGCGGGCCCGGCGACCAGCGCGCCGATGGCGACGAGGCCGACGATAGATTTTTTCATCTTGGGCTCCCCCTTATCCTACATCCTGAACAACCTTTAGCCCGGGAGGCGCCGAAAGGGTGTAGCCTGCGGAACACAGTGCGCAGGATTCGCCGCATTCGGCTTGGGGCGGCGGCAGGCACTGTTCAGCCGAGTTTAAAAAAGGCCCCGGCGGTCGCCGGGGCCTCGCAGAGAAGAAAGCCAAAGATCGCGGATCAGTAGCGCGCGGCAACCGGGCCGCCGAAGTTGAAGCGCCAGACCAGTCCCGAGGTGATGGTCTGGGTGTATTTCTTCATGTTCTCGGAAACGCCGAACCCTGCGCCCGTCGCCGTGATGACGACCGGAACGTTGGCCGCTTCGTATTGAGCGAAGCGATATTCCGTGCGCCAGTACAGGCCGTTGAGCGGCAGGATTCCGGACAGGGCATATTCGTAACCGCCGCCGATGAACCAGCCGTTATAGGTATGGGCCGCAACATTAAGGCCGGTCGGCACCGCGGGAACGAACGCGGAGTTCAGGCCAAACGCGTCAAAGCGCGTCTGGGTGTAGCCGCCGTCGATGTAGCCGAGGAAGGTCGGCGAGATCAGATAGCCGAGCCGACCGCCGGCGTACCAGGCGCTCGATTCTTTTTCGTTGCCGGTGACCGGGCCGGACGGATCGCCGAAGTGTCCGTTCAGATCCATGAAGTCGAAGTCGGCGAAGGCGCCGATCACCCAGGACGAACCGAACTGGTAATCGCAGCCACCGCCGAGCCTGCCGAGCCAGCCGCGGCCGCCGTTCGTGACCGGAACGCCGATCGCCGCGCCAGTGGCGGTGACTATCGAGCTGCTTTCCTGATTGTACATGCCATAGCCGATGCCGCCGTCGATGTAGCAGCCGGTCCAGTTTGTAACGACAGGCGGCGGCGCAATTGGCGCCTTAGCCGGCAGGCGCAGGTCGGCAGCCATGGCGGGTGCAGCAATCAGCGCACCGATTGCAGCAAGGCAGAGGATCGATTTCTTCATTGGACACCCCTTTTAGACTTCCCATTCTGACTGCATTCTAACGCACCTGCAGCCGGAAAGGTGTGACCTGGGGAGCACAGTGGGCAACATTCCGCTGCGTGCGGAAGCCGGTCTTTTGGTAAGGATCCGAAAGGGTTTGCGGCTTTTTCGCGGCGTCCATCACCCGGGGGAAGAGGTCATCTGGCAGTTTGCATAGGATCGTCCGGTCATTCCGATTGGCGCGCGATCAGCGCAGCGGCCCGGTTGCCCGAGCGGATCGCGCTTTCGATCGTGGCGGGCAGACCGGTATCGGTCCAGTCGCCGGCCAGCACGAGATTGCGCCATCGCGTTGCTGCGCCGGGCCGCTTGGCGTCTTGCGCCGGGGTGGCTGCAAACGTGGCGCGCCGCTCGCGCACGATCTGCCACGCAGGCAGCGCCTCCGGAAGCCCGGTCACGGCCGCAACCTCGGTCCAGATGGTCTTCGCCAGAGTCTCGCGCGGAGTATCGAGGTAATGATCGCCGGCACTGATCGTCACCGAGACGCGGCCGGGAAATGCGAAAATCCACTGCACTACGCCATTGAGCACGCCGAGAATCGGCGGCTGTGCGGCCGCCGGATCGATGGCAAAATGCGCATTGACGATGGCGCGGAATTCGGTGGGGACCCGCAAGCCGTCGACCAGCGCCGCCGCCGCGTAGGGCGGCACCGCGAGGATCACGGCGTCGGCCGCGTTGAGCACGACAGCGTCGCTGCCAAAATCGAGCGCCTCGATCCGCTCCGCACCAAAGCGCATGGCGCGCAACTGATGCTCGAGGCGCACGGCGGCACCGCGGTTTTGCAGCGCAGCCAGCGCCGGCTCGATCAAGGTCGGACCGAGACCGTCGCGGGCGACGAGCGGCCGGCAGGCGCTTCCGCCAGCGCCGAGCGTCTCGCGGATTACCGCGCTTGCAAGCCGCGCCGATCCCTGCGGCGGATCGATGTTGAGCGCGGCGAGGAGGAGCGGCTCGACCAGGCGGTGGTAGAGCAATCCATTGCAGGCGATGACTTCGCCGACGCTCTTGCCGGGGCGCGGCCCGAGTAAACGCGCAAGCGAGAGGTAGTCGAGCGCATGGGTGCCCGGCACGCGCCGGCTGCGATCGAAAATCCAC
>Ga0070730_10004250_pt1 | contig 12647 bp, 9 predicted proteins | sample Coa_R1_3_FD_66447 | JGI IMG/M metagenome (GOLD analysis project Ga0070730, IMG submission 66447) | Surface soil microbial communities from Centralia Pennsylvania, which are recovering from an underground coalmine fire - Coalmine... | ecosystem: Environmental > Terrestrial > Soil > Unclassified ...
TTTGACTGGAGAAATGACGTTCGACCAGGCGGGCGACCGGCTGCTCGAACTGATGGTTCGCACATCAAACGGGCGCATGACCGCCAGCGAGGCTCTGGGCCATCGCGAGTTCGTCATGACCAAGCTTTATCGCAGCGCGTGAGCTTTCGCGTCAGCGTGTACAATTGTCGTGGCCATTTATCCCGCACCCGCCTTGAAATGACGGCACGGTTTTTTGATCTGCGTAAATGGGCGGGAGAAAAGAAATTGCTCATCCTTAAATTGGCCAGAAGCAAGGCAAGGGCGGTTAAGAATCGTTGCAAGGGCGCCAGTGATTGATTTGAGCGCTTGGGTCAAGTGGTTGATCCCCATCATTGCGAGGTATCGAATATGAAATCATCCAAGCCCGACCGCCGGGAATTCCTGCAGGGTCTCGGGACCGCTTCGATATCGGCGGCAACCTTTTTACTGCCTTCATCATTATCAGGCCGTGGAATTGACAACGACCCTATTCTAGCGGGGCGGCCGCTGGTGCGGTACCCGGAGAAGACTGACTTGATCCTGCTGACCTCCCGCCCGCCTCAACTGGAAACGCCGATGCGCTATTTGGGCAGCGTCATTACTCCCAACGAGGCCTTCTACGTGAGATATCACATTCCACCACCGACATCGGTGGACCTGAATACGTGGCGCCTGAAAATCGCGGGGAACGTCCGCGAGCCGCTCTCCTTTTCGATGGACGACTTGAGAGGCAAGTTCAGCTCACGACGGGTGCTCGCCGTGAACCAATGCTCGGGAAACAGCCGTGGCCGATTTTCTCCGCGTGTCTTTGGCGGACAGTGGGGAGACGGCGCGATGGGCAACGCGGCCTGGACGGGCGTCCCGCTGCGGGACATTCTCGACCGGGCGGGGCTCAAGGATGGGTCGCTTCAAGTCACGTTCAACGGTTTGGATGAGCCCACCCTCCCCACCACGCCGGACTTCGTCAAGAGCCTGACTGTGGACCACATTATGAATGAGTCGGATATTCTTGTGGCTTACGAAATGAACGACAAACCACTGCCGATGCTGAATGGATTTCCGGCGCGTCTCGTCGTTCCAGGATGGTACGCGACCTATTGGGTTAAAAACCTGGCTGAGATTACAGTGCTCGATCATGAGTTCATGGGTTTCTGGATGCAAAAGGCCTATCGGATCCCTGATACCCCTGGCGCCAACATTCCGCCGGGAACCCAGCCGTTGCGAACCGTTCCCATCAACCGCATGGATGTGCGCTCTTTCATCATTACGCCAAACCAGGGCGATCGCGTCAAAGCAAAACGGCCAGCAGTCATCAAGGGTATGGTTTTTGACGGAGGATCCGGCATCAGCGACGTTGTGATTTCGACGGACGCCGGAAAGAGTTGGCGCAGCTCAAGGCTCGGACAGGACATGGGCAATTATTCCTTTCGGGAGTGGTCCATTGAGTGGACGCCACCCAGCCCGGGAAGCTATCGTCTGATGGCGCGTGCGACCAACCGAATCGGCCAATCACAGCCATTGGAGCCGCTGTGGAACCCGGCCGGGTTTATGCGGAATGTGGTGGAACATGTGGATGTTCGGGCGGATTGAGATTTCCAACCGCAGGAAGGGGTGGTAAAAATGAAAGCTGGGCTCACAATGGCAGGGATTATTTTGACTTGTCTGGCGATGTTTGCGGCGGACCTGTCTCCGAAGAAAGTCATCAAGCTTCCGGCCGATAATTCCATGGCGGAGCTCAAGGTCGGGCCGGGGCTCAAGACAGTTCAAGCAGACTGCGGCGTCTGTCACTCCACAGACTACATTGTCCGCCAACCTCACAAAAGCGCGAAGGATTGGCAGGCGGAAGTCACGAGGATGATAACGGCATTCGGAGCGCCCATTCCGAAGACGGATGAGGGAATCATTGCCCAATATTTGGCGACTGCGTATGGCCGGGATGGGAAATAAAATGTGAGAGAGCTCCAATTTCAATACGGTGAGGGTCATTTATCTGTTCGCATCCCATCCGCTTGGCCATGCGAAACACTGAGCCCAAAGCTCACGCACCCGGTAGCAAACCCAGTTGCCGCCATCCGCGCCGCGTTGCGCGATCCGACCGGCACACCTCCCTTGCAGAAATTGGTTCATCCGGGGGAGCGAGTAGCGGTGCTGGTCAATGACATCACGCGGCTCGTTCACAGTGAGGTTTTCCTGCCCGTCCTCATCGATGAATTGAATGGCGCGGGTATCCCGGATCGCGACATCTTTATCGTCTTCGCGCTCGGCATTCATCGGCGCCAGTCTGCCGAAGAACAGCGTCGAATAGTGGGTGAAGAAATTGCACGCCGTATTGCTCTTTATGACCACGATTGCCATGACCGGGCCAATTTGGTCAGTATGGGTCGAACAAGCCGGGGCAACCAGGTTTGGATCAACCGTCGCGTTTGGGAGGCTGACCGGGTCATCCTTACCGGAGAAATTATTCATCATCTGATCGCTGGTTACAGTGGTGGGCGCAAGAGCCTCGTGCCCGGAGTCGCGGGAGCGGAGACCACTACATTTAATCATCAATTTATCCTCGACCCGCAATGCCAGGCCGGGGTTCTGGAGGGAAATCCTGCTCACGAGGATCTTCTGGAAGGCTGCCGGATGTTCGGGCCCGATTTCCTGTTGAACGTGGTTTTGAACCAAGAGGGCAAAATTGTGCGGGTGGTGGCCGGCCATTACGATTTGGCCCATCGGGAAGGCTGTAAAACCGTTGACGAGATGTACCGATGCCCTGTCGAAAAACCTTTTGATCTGATTCTCGCCTGTGCGGGAGGCTTTCCGTTTGACATCGACCTGCGGCAGGCGCACAAAGGGATGGAGAACGCCACGAGAGCTTTGAAGCCAGGCGGGGTGCTCGTTTATTTTGCCGAATGCCGGGACGGCGCCGGCCACCGGGCAATAGAAGAATGGGTTAAGAGATTTTCGACCTCTGCCGAAATGGAACGGGAATTGCGCTCACAGTTCGTCGTGGGGGGGCACAAAGCCTATTGGCTGGCGCGGATGGGCGAGCGATTGCGAATACTTTTGGTTTCCGGACTGCCGGAAGCGTTTGTCCGCCGTTGCCATTTCACTCCTGCGCCGGATCCCCAAGAGGCTGTTGAGCGTGAACTCGCAAACCTCCCAGCCGGGGGCCGAATCGCCCACATCCCGCATGCCGGTTTTACGCTGCCGGTCCTGGTTGGGAAGCAAACGCCCGTCGCAAAATAAATTCATTGTGGGTTTCGAGCCTGCCTGTCGGGGGGCAGGTTTCCAATCCCGGACTGGAGAGAGAACAACGGAGCGCGATGTCAGGCCCACAATCCAAAAGTAAATCGAGGCAAAATTATGAAGACTCATCCGCTTTATCTGAACGGCCATTGGGTGCATAGCAAAACCCGGCTCGCCGTCGTCAACCCGGCCACCGGCGAGTCATTGGCCGAGGTTTCGACGGTAGACCGAACCCGGGTAGTTGAAGCGGTGCGGGATGCCCATCAGGCCTTTGAGAACTGGCGACAGCTCACGGGCAAAGCGCGTGGAGAATACCTGAAAAAGATCGCGGATGAATTGGAGCGGCGCGGCGAGGAGATCGCTTGCACCATCACCAGGGAAAACGGCAAACCGTTGGCGCAAAGCCGTGGCGAAGTTGCCATGTCGGTGGATCACTTGCGCTGGTTCGCGGAAGAAGGGCGCCGTGTTTACGGCCGGATCGTCCCGCCCCAAACCGGTTCCAAGCGGCATCTTGTTATTAAAACGCCGATGGGAGTGGTGGCCGCGATCAGTCCGTGGAACTTCCCGCTGGTGCTGGCGTTGCGCAAGGTGGCTCCGGCACTGGCCGCCGGCTGCACGGTGATTCTGAAACCCGCCAGCGCAACGCCCCTCTCCGCCGTGGCCCTGGCCGAATGCGTGGAAGCCGCCAAGCTGCCGCAGGGGGTTTTTCAGCTTGTGCTCGGCCCCTCCGCTGACATAGCCCGCGAATTTCTGGAAAATCCCCTTTGCCGTAAGATTACATTCACCGGGTCCACGGAGGTGGGGCGAAAGCTGATCGAGGGGGCAGCGGCCGGGATCAAACCACTATCCCTGGAACTGGGCGGCCATGCTCCCGTGCTGGTTTTTGACGACGCTGATCTTGGCCCGGCAGTCGATGGCGCCATGACGATCAAATTCCGCAATACGGGCCAATCCTGTATTGCTGCCAACCGCATCTACGTCCAGCGTTCGATCTATGAGAAGTTCCTTGAACTTTTCACTCAAAAGACGCGCGCCATGAAAGTGGGCGACGGGATGGAGGACGGGGTGGAGATTGGTCCGCTCATCAATGAAGAGGGAGTGGCCAAGGCTGTCGCGCACATTGAGGACGCCGTTCGGCGCGGCGCCCGGTTACTGTGCGGTGGAAAGCGCGTTGAACGCAAAGGCTGGTTCCTTGAACCGACAGTCCTCGCAGATGTATCCCCGGACGCGGTGTGTATGTCTGAGGAAACCTTCGCCCCGGTTGCTCCCATTTGTCCTTTCAACACCGATTCCGAAGCAATCAAATGGGCCAACAACTCGCTTTACGGTCTTAGCGCTTACGCTTTTACGCGCGACCTCAGCCGGACGTGGCGCCTGATGGAATCTCTGGAAGCCGGAACGATCGGGATTAATGACAGTGTCCCCTCCACCAGCCAATGCCCCTTTGGCGGAATCAAACAGAGCGGCTGGGGACGTGAACTTGGAATCGAGGGCCTGGATGCTTTCGTCGAGACCAAGCACATTTCCCTGGGAGTTAACATGTGATTTTGAAGTAGATCCAACATTTGCTGCCACCGCGGAGAAGGTGCGGAGAAAACTTCTCGATCACCTAAAAAATGAAATCTGTTTCACCCCGGCAAAAAGTTTTCCAGAACAGTGGGGCTCCCCGCCATAAGCAAGCCTGGGAGGGTATTGAAATAAAGTCCCGGGGCTACCATGTCTTACGACGATCCAAATGAATGTGCTGCTCCATTCCACCTCTGGAACACGAGGCAACCAGCTTGCGGTGTGGGCATGGGCGTTCGATCGCGGGCCTACTTTGATGAATATAATGTCCCGGGATGAAATTTGATATATAGTACTGGTACGCGCAGCTAAGAAATTGAGGGTTGCAGGCTGCGGGTCTCGGGAGGGAAGAATTGAAACTCAGAATTCCGGAGAATCTGACCCAGCAAGCCTACCAATCCATCCGCGATGAGATCATCAAAGGCAAACTCGATGGTCGGCAGCATTTGACTGAAGGCTTTTTTGCCAGTCGATTTGGAATCAGCAAGTCCCCAATTCGTGAGGCTTTGAACCGGCTCGAGACGGAGGGCCTGATTACCATCATTCCGCGGCGCGGCGCATACGTGTCTGAATTTTCGCTTCACGATATCGAAGAAATCTACGAATTGCGCGAGGTCTTGGAGGCGCTCGTGGTGCGCGACGCGGTGCTCGATTCGAAAACGCTTGCCGGCATGCGAGAAAGCGTGCGTGCCGCGAAGGCATACTTGCGCAAGAACGATATATCGAGCTATATCCGCGAGGACTCCGCGTTTCATACCAGGCTGGCCCTGGCCAGCAGCAACTCGCGCCTGGCAAAGATTCTTGAGAACATGCAATATCAAATGTTGATCTTGCGAGGCAAGACGTTCGAGTTGACTGGTCACACTTCAATAAAGCAGCATTCTCAAATCCTCAGCGTTCTCGAGAAAGGACAAAAAGATGTCGCTGCCAAGCTGATGGTTCGGCATATCCGCACCGTCCGAAAAAGGCTGATCGATCACCTAAAAAAACTGGAAATTGGAAAGGCCGCTCAGCAAAAGGTCTTTGCGAATAGTGACACTGCCAGGCTCAGGAAGGGATAGATAGCCAACCCTGTTACCATCGCCGCGTGTGTTCCCCTTCTCAGACGAAATGGATATGCATGGTGCGAGCCAGCCGGCGCAACACTGCGGCATGATGTCCCGCGAACATGGCCACGTGATGCGGCATGCCTTGATGACAGAGATCCTCAAACCATTCCCGTGGATCCTGCCTTTCAAGCCGCGCCAGCGCATTGGTGCCCATCAAATGGCGTTTGGGTCTGATCGTCTGACCTTGGCGAGCGGTCAGATAGTAGCTTCCCTCGCAGCGCCAAAAACGTAAGATGGTGATGGGCATATTTTCACGGATTGTCGCTTCGACGACGGCTGGTTTCTTGATGTTGAAGTGGCGGGCGATGCGCGGGCCACCCGGTTCGCCCGGTGGCGGAGAAAGCGACATGGGTGCCGCGCCGATGTGCCACAAGGTGATCGTTTCCTGGTCGTGCTCAAGCCAATCGGACAGGTAGCACCGTCCCATGCCCAGGCTTTCCCCAATCCAGGCTGAAAGCGCGCCATCGGCATCGCCTTCGCAGACCATTGCCCGCCCTTCATCTGCCAGGCGCGCAATGCCCAGGTAAGGCCACTGGCCAAAAAAATTGGGCATCTCCGGCCAGCAGCGGACCGCCAAGGCATCCAGATTCTCGTTGTCCATGAATGAGCGCATCGCCAAATAAAGGCGCGAAGCCATCGGCAGGTCGTCATCGCTGGTGTCTTTATGGGGCATCCCGAGAGCTTTGACTTTGGCCACATCTCGGGCCACAGCTTCTTCGCCAAAGCTCTGGACCACCTCGGCAAACTCAAGCAGGCTGAACGTCTGGACCTGGACTCCCAAACCACGGTGAACCGAGAACGGATCAGCGCCCATGGCAAAATATCCGGGCGCTTGCCCGCCCACAAGGCCCAGACGCACTGAACGCAACCGACGTACGGTGGCAGCCAAACGCACCGCCTCGCGGAGTTGTTGCCGCGTTTCAGGCGAATCAGGATCGCCATAAACGAGCTCGAAGGCATGGCCCATCTGCCGCAAAGTTGAAGCCCAGCAGTGGACGCCAACCAGCGAGCAGGAACTGATCATGTCGCCGTCCGGTTTCTCCGGCGTCGCCCAAAGGACCAGCGGATCCGGCCAAAGCTGCGCCAGAGTCGGGGCCACGCGTCCGTCTCCCATCGTCGTCTGCAGCAAAATGATCGCGTCAACGCCTTTCTCTTCGCAACCCGTCATGGCCCGCCGCAACGACGCATCATCAACCGCCTTTTCGGGAGGCTCAAAAAGAACAAAACCAGTCTGGTGAAGCGCTATGCGCGCCAGCTCATCCATCCGCCCGCCCCATTCCATGTCAAAGCCCGGACGGCGGCGCCCAAGGAAAATAACGCCTAATGTAGACGGTTTGCTTTTCGGCGCCGAGGCAGTCGAATCCACTTCTGCTTTGTTCTCGATCAAGTTGCGGGTCACACTCATATCCAAACCTCCAGCCCTTTGCATGCCAGGCCGAAATATTCTGCTGTCAGCCGCAGCGGCGAGCTCACCTATTCTCCGCTCAACGCCAGTTTGCGAAGAGATCCATCCCCTGTCCGCGTTCGGCTGCAAGACGATTCAGGGAGTCTTTGGGAGTCAACCGCTCATGGACAACTCCGCAAACCGCCGCGGCGAGCGCCCGCGGGTCTTCCTTCGAAGCGAAGGATACGTTCCGGCCCACCATGACGCCGCGAACGTTGGCTCCGGCGTTCATCCCCTCGGAGAAGTCCTTGAGAATCGTTGTGGAGTCTTCTCGCGCGGGGCCGCCCAACATCAAGATCGGCAGGGCGGTGGCCCGCGCCACGCGATCATAACCCTCCGTGTAGGAAAGCTTGAGGTACATGCGGGCGGAAGATTCTCCCATCGCCGCCGCCGCGCCTGTATCGCGAACCAGCGCCTCCACGGTCTTCACCGTGTCGTAGCCGCCATTCTTGGTCCTTTGCACGCTCATCGGTTCCATAAAGGCGTACAAATCTTCGCGGTAAAGGTCCGTGACGGCCTGGGCGCAGTCGCTCACGGCCTTGATGGACCGCTCGTCGGCCGGGTCGAGCCGGTACATCATTTTCCCGCCCTCGAAATTCAACCTCTTGAGCTGCCGGGCGGTAAAACAAGTAAAGCGATCGTCAATTTCGCCCTCCACCCCGGCATGTCCACCGCGGTTCATGCACCCGATCAATACCTTATCATCAATCAAAGACGCGCCGCCGGATTCGCGGACCAGCGCATTCAAAATCAGCAGGTCCTCCATGAAGTCGGTGGTTCCCATAATGCCGTCGCAGCCCGGAGTGGTCAGCACGCGCAGGGCCCGGGCCAGATAACCGTGGCGGTCGCCCATGATCAGGGGATCCGAGCCCAGGTTCGTCACGCGGCGCCCCGGATGGTCTGTGGCCAGGATCACCAGCTTTCCGTCAAGCGTCAGTCGCGCCCTTCTGTGGCGCCGGGCGGCTTCCGCCAGTATGACTTCCGGTCTGTCCACACGAACATCGGTGATGCTTTCAAAAAGTCTTTTGGGTAAAAATTTTTCCGGAGAAAAAAGATACTCGCCAATTTTATGAGAAACGGTTGCCATATCAATGTCCTTCCTTTGTGAAATTCGCGCGGTCCGAAGTCTCGTCTTCAAGACGCGCGTGGGGCTCCAAAGGCCCGCCGGCCAGAGGTTCGGCGTAAGCGCGGTATTCTTCCTTAATGTCATTGTGGTTTTCGGTTACATATTCCAGCGGCAACAGTCGCGTTTGGTTTGCCACCGTCTCCAGCGGAGCGGTTCCATAAGTGACCCGGTACGCGGCGCCCGGTTGCCGTTCGATGGTGGCCATGAAGCCGGTATTGCCTTGCATGGCCCATGATGCGCCAAAAGTTCCAACTTCTTCGGCTTCGCGGCGGTCAGAGAGAGAGACCATCACAGCCGAAGACCGGCCCAAGAGCCCTGGTTTTTCGCTGCGGGCACGGAGGCCTAATTTCGAGGTCACCAAACTCGCGAGCGTTGCGGCAACGTCGCCTGTCATGGGATGCCCAAAGCCATCCATGATTGTTTCGTTACGCCGTGCGCCCCAGCTTTTTCCATCTTCGTCTTTGACTCCTTCGGAAACCGCCACAACGACCCAACCCAGCCGGTCATAAACCTTTTGCACGTCGGTCAAAAACTTTTCCGATGCCAGAGGCAGCTCAGGCACGTAGATGAGATGAGGCGCGTCGTCAGGATGGCTTCTGGCCAGGAGCGTTGCCGCCGTCAGCCAGCCGGCATCGCGCCCCATCACTTCGAGGATCGATACCGGGGTGGGGAGACTGCGAACGTCCGCTCCCAAATCGGCGGCGGACTGCGCAATGTAACGCGCCGCTGACCCGAAGCCGGGACAGTGATCAGTGTGCGGTAGGTCGTTGTCGATCGTTTTCGGGATGCCGCAGCAGACCATCTCGTAACGCAGATCCAGCGCGGCACGATTCATTTTCAGGGCGGTATCCATTGAGTCGTTGCCGCCAATATAGAAGAAGTACCGAACGTCCTTTTCTCGAAGGGTGCGAACCGCCCCGGTGGCTTCTTCGGCGCTCAGCATCTTGCGGCAGGACCCCAGAGCCGCGCCCGGAGATTCCACAATCCGTTTCCATAACTCGTCTGTCGGCTTCCTCAAGTCCGCGTATTGATTTTTGAGTACGCCCAAAATCCCGCCCCGGGCGCCCCAGATCTTGCTGCGGGTCTCGATCTTCCCGGTCGCCTCGCGCACAATGCCCAATAAGCTGGCATTGATTACAGCCGTTGGCCCGCCGCCCTGCGCAATGACCACATCCCCTATTCGCGACATAGCGCCTCATTTCGTGGAAATTAAAACCGGCATCTCACGATTGAGATATCCTATCACTGTCCGTTCTCCGAATTTGATCCCCCCGAAGTATCAGCCTTAAATGGGGCGATGGATCGGCAAGTTAACGGACCCAGGATTTCCGGTCTTGAGCGAAACGCGATGTTAGATTATATCAGATATCAGGAGAATCTCCATTTCTTTTCTCCCGGGCGCCTTCCTTTTCTATGGGTTGCCATCGCCTGGCCCCGTCGCCCAAGACGGCACGCTCGACGAGAGCCCATATATCCCGGGGGAAACACGCATTTCCGTTTGGTTACCATGGACCGTCGTTTTATGGTATATGATGTATCACTTGTCGGCAAGAAGCTGCGTCCACGTGAATGACGTGAGAGTAGCGTGACAAAAGAAGACGTATTACGCAAGCTGGACCAGTGGTGATGCCCAAATTCCCGTCCGCGACCAATTCGGTGTCTCCATCACGCAACCATCCCCATGCCGAGGTGATCGCGGCGCATGTCCGTCGCCGCATTTCGCGCCGCCTTATTCCGTACCTGATGTTCATCTATTTGCTGGCCTATCTTGACCGTGCAAACCTCGGAATCGCCAAGCTCCAAATGCAAAAGGATCTGGTTTTCACGGACGCGGTGATTGGCTTTGGCGCCGGCGTTTACTTTTTCGGGTTTGTCCTGCTGAGTATTCCCGGAAGTTTGATTGTGGAACGATGGAGCGCGCGAAAGTGGATTGCAGGCATCATGATTTCGTGGGGAGTGGTTGCCGTGATGATGGGTTTTATCGGCGCTCCTCTGATGGGATCGTTCAGCCCGAAATGGCAGTTCTACGTATTGCGATTTCTGCTGGGCGTTGCGGAGGCCGGCTTCTTTCCCGGAGTGATCGTATATTTTTCGCACTGGTATCGGCTCGAGGACCGCGCCAGAGCTCTGGCGTTTTTCGTGGTCACGCAACCGATCGCCGTCGCCACAGGGATCCCGCTCTCGCGATGGGTGCTCGAAAACATTCATTGGCTCGCCTGGAGCGGTTGGCGGTGGATTTTCATTTTGGAAGGCATTCCTCCGATTCTGTTTGGTTTTATAACCCTGCTGTATTTGGTGGATCGGCCGCAGGAGGCCAAGTGGCTTCCCGACCACGAAAAACGGTGGTTGATCGGGGAATTGAAGAGTGAAGAGAGGCAGAAAACCGCGGCGCGACGTGTGAGCATGCTGGACGCTTTTCGTCATCCGCAGACCTTTCTCCTTCTCATCGTGAGTTTTTTAATTATTACCGGCAATCAAGCCTTGATATTTTTTCTTCCCTCAATCACCGAGAGCAAGACCTCCCTGCCGGTTGCGATTCGCACTCTGGGCGCCGCCTTGCCTTACGCTTTTAGCGCCGCAGGCATACTCCTGAACGGCTTCTGGGTGCATCGCACCGGCGCGTTGCGCTGGCACACCGCAGTTCCTGTGCTGGCGACAGGCATTTCGTTGAGCCTGGCAATACTGGCCGGAGATCGCGCGTGGCTGGTCATCGGACTATTCTGCCTCGCCGGATTCACGTCACAGGCCTACATGCCTGCTTTCTGGGCAATGCCCAGCGCCTTGCTGGGCAAGTCGGCTGCCGCCACGGCGGTCGGTCTGATTGCTTTGGGTAACCTGGGGGGATTTGCGGGACCTGCCATCTTCGGATACCTTAGAACGTCGACGGGAAATTACCAAATTGGACTATCATTTCTCGCCGGCTGCATGTTGGTGGCGGGCCTCCTCGCCTCTATGATTCGCATTCCGAACAATCCCCAACCGGAGCCAATGCAATGAGAACCAGAAAAAGACCTGAAGACCTTCGAAGCCAGCGGTGGTTCGCGCCAGATACCATGCGCGGATTCAGCCACCGGTCGCGCATGAAGCAGATCGGTTATGGGCGGGAAGATTTTCTCGGCAAGCCTGTGATCGCACTGATCAACACTTGGAGTGAGATTAATCCCTGCCACACGCATCTGCGCGAGCGGGCGGAAGCCGTCAAGCGCGGAGTCTGGATGGCGGGCGGATTTCCTGTGGAGATTCCGGCGTTCTCCATCACCGAGACTTATATGAAGCCCAGCCCGATGCTCTACCGGAACCTGCTGGCCATGGATACCGAGGAAGCGTTGCGCAGCATGCCCATCGACGGCGCCGTCCTCATGGGCGGGTGTGACAAGACGACACCCGGGCTCCTGATGGGCGCGATCAGCGCCAACCTGCCCGCCATCTTTTTTCCTGCAGGACCCATGCTCCGCGGCAACTGGAACGGCAAGCCACTCGGAAGCGGCACGGACATTTGGAAGTACTGGACGGAGCGCTGCGCCGGCACGCTCTGCGAAGACGACTGGAACGATATGGAAAGCGGCATCGCGCGCTCGCCGGGATTTTGCATGACCATGGGCACGGCATCCACCATGACCGCTTTGGCGGAAGCGATGGGCATGACCTTGCCGGGTGCATCGTCCATTCCCGCGGCAGACTCGAGCCACGTGAGGCTGGCGACTGAAAGTGGGCGCTGCATCGTTGAAATGGTTTGGCAGGATTTAAAACCTGCGGAGATTCTCACGCTCGCGGCCTTCGAGAACGCCGTTACGGTCGATATGGCGATCGGTGGCTCAACCAACGCAATTATCCACCTTGTGGCTCTCGCGCGCCGAAGAGGTCTGGACCTGCCCTTGCGCGTGTTCGATGAGATTTCGCGGCGAGTTCCGGTGCTGGCCAACATCCGCCCCTCCGGAGAATTTCTGATGGAGGACTTTTATTATGCCGGAGGTTTGCGGGCGCTGATGACCGAGATTAAGGACCTATTGCGCCTCGATTGCCTGAGCGTGAATGGCAGGTCGGTGGGGGAAAACTTGGAACGCGCCCGCCTCACCAACGAAGATGTGATCCGCCACCGGACGAACCCTCTCGCTGCCGCCGGCGGAACGGCGATTCTATATGGCAGCTTGGCGCCTGATGGCGCAGT
>Ga0070730_10004251_pt1 | contig 12646 bp, 10 predicted proteins | sample Coa_R1_3_FD_66447 | JGI IMG/M metagenome (GOLD analysis project Ga0070730, IMG submission 66447) | Surface soil microbial communities from Centralia Pennsylvania, which are recovering from an underground coalmine fire - Coalmine... | ecosystem: Environmental > Terrestrial > Soil > Unclassified ...
CGGTCTTTTCCGATTTCGGACAGGCCGGGTTCCCCATGATCCAGGGATCGATAATGACGGTCTTCCCTTCCGGAGTCTCGATTCGGAAGGTCGCGTGCCCCAACCATGTGAGTTTGATGCCTTTCAGATTCATGAACGATAGCTCCTGGCTTCTAGCCCCCGCTTTTCCCTAATCGACTCCGCTAGTTTAATATGAAACGCCATGGCAGAACTCAAGGTGCTGATCTCGCGGCAAGACATCGCGAAGCGCGTGAGTGAACTCGGCTCGCAGATTTCGAAGGATTTTGCGGGACAGTCCGTCATCTTCGTGGGAGTACTCAAAGGCGCGGCGATTTTTCTCGCCGATTTGGCCCGACAGGCAGATCTCGATGCCACCTTCGATTTCATTGCAGTCTCCAGTTATGGCAACCGGCCCAGCCCGACCCAGGAACTCAAAAGCGGATGGGATTCTACGGGCGAAGTGAAGCTCACCAAAGACGTGGACCAGACGATGAAGGACAGGAACATCATCATCGTCGAAGACATTCTCGATACCGGTCTGACCATGACGTATCTGAAAAAGATGTTGCTCGCCCGCCAGCCAAAGTCTCTGAAGGTCGCGGCCCTGCTCGACAAGCCGTCGCGGCGCAAGCTTCCGCTGGAAGGCGACTACGTTGGATTCAAGATTCCAGACGAATTTGTAGTCGGCTACGGCCTCGACTACGCGGAGAAATATCGCAATCTTCCCGATATTTGCGTGGTGCCGAGAAGCTAGTGCCGCGTCAGTCGAACGCGGCGAAATCAAGCTCACAACGCCGCTTTTCAACCGCTGAGTCTTCGCCTTCAACGGCAGGCGAAACGCGGCTGCTATCATACGAAGAATGGGTTCTGTGCTTTCCAAACCGGAGCGCTTGCCGGTCGAGTCGCTGCTGCTCGATGTCGCCGACGTGTTGGCCACGTCGCTTGACCTCGACACCACCGTGCGCCGGGTCGCCGAGGTCGTCCGCAAGGTCATCGATTACGAGATTTTCGCGATCCTCCTGCTCAATGAAAAAACGCAAGAATTGCGCTTCCGCTTCCAGGTAGGTTACCCGCCGGAATTCGCAGAGCGCAGCCGCATCAAAGTCGGCGAAGGAGTCACTGGCCGCGCGGCACAATCGCGTCAAGCGGTGCTGATCGACGACGTCACCCTTGATCCCCGGTATATCGAAGGCGTTCCCAACGTGCGTTCCGAGCTCGCGATCCCGCTGATTACCAAGAACCGCGTCATCGGCGTGATTGATCTCGAAGCGCGCGAACCCGGCTACTTCACCGAAGAACATAACCGCGTCCTGACATTGGTCGCGTCACGCATGGCGGCCGGAATTGAGAATGCGCAACTCTATACCCGCACTACCAAGCAGGCGCGAATCCTCCTTCTTCTTAACGAAATTGCTCGTGAACTCACGTCGATTCTGAATCTCGACGAATTGCTGGGACGCATCGCGGAACTGGTGCGCCGACTGATCGACTACCAGATGTTCAGCGTCCTGCTGCTGGACCCTGCCGGCGAAAAATTGCAGCACCGCTTCTCCCTGCGGTTCAACGAGAACATCCACCTGAAACACGAAATTCCGATCGGACGCGGATTGGTGGGCCTGGCGGCTGAGACCAAGCAGGCCGTACTCGTCCCGGACGTCACGAAAGATCAGCGCTATGTCGAAGCCAATCCCGAGACCCGCTCCGAACTCGTCGTACCTCTAACCTATAAAGGCAAAGTGATCGGTGTTCTCGATATGGAGCACACTCGCCGCGGATTCTTCACCGAAGAGCATAAGCGCACCTTGACGACTCTCGCCGCGCAGATCGCCATCGCCATCGAGAATGCACGCCTCTACGAAGAGATCGAGCGGCAGGAGCGCCGCCTGGAACGCGACCTGTCCCTGGCACGAGAGTTGCAGGGACGACTCCTCCCGCAAACCAACCCAAAGATGGCTCATCTCGATGTCGCCGCGAAGTTTGTCCCGGCGCGCGCCATCGGTGGCGACTTGTATGACTTCATTCCCTATTCGATGTCGCGCCTCGGTATCGTCATTGGTGACGTTAGCGGCAAAGGCGCGCCAGCAGCGATCTACGCCGCGTTGGTGAGCGGAATCATCCGGTCGCACGCCCCGATCGAACCAGGCCCGGCCGAAATGCTCTCTGCCGTAAACCTGTCGCTGGCCGAACGCCGCATCGAGGCGCAGTTTGTCTCCATCATCTATGCAGTTTGGGATGACGAGCATCGCACCCTGACCATCGCGAACTCTGGCCTGCCTCGCCCCATCTTTGTTCATGGCGGCAAGAACGAAGTCATCGAGGCCACCGGCCTGCCTCTCGGCCTGTTCGACGAAGCCGACTACGACGAATTCACCTTCCGCATGAAGCCGGGAGATATGTTCGTCTTCTTCAGCGACGGCATTCTTGACGCCCGCAACCGGAAGGGCGAACTCTTCGGGCGCGGACGCGTCGAGAAAATTGTCGCCGAGTGCGCGGGCAAATCGGCCAGTTGCGTGGTGGATTCTCTGTTCAAGGCAGCCGCCGAGCATTCGGCAGGCGTGGAAACCTTCGATGACCAGACCGTCGTCGCCATAAGGGTGACCAGCAGCACGCACCCTTCCCAGAAGAAAAAATGACTTCCCGCAGTCAGACTCCCGCAGCAAGACCACCCGGATTTGTCTATCGCGAGACGAAACGCGGTATCTTGCGCCGTGGCGGACAGTTCGTCCTGCACTGCGAAGACCTGGCCCTGACAAAACTCGCGGCACAGTATGGCACGCCGCTCTACGTCTATTCGGCGACGATGATCCGCGAGCGCTATGACGCGTTCGATGCCGCTTTTCAAGGCGTCCCGCACACCATCTGCTATTCGGTCAAAGCCAACTCGAACTTGAGCGTCCTGCGCATGCTGGCAAAAAAAGGATGCGGCTTCGACGTCGTGTCCGGTGGCGAGCTGGAACGAGTTCTGATCGCCGACCGCAAAGCCGCGAAGAAGGTCGTCTTCTCCGGAGTCGGCAAAACGCGGGAGGAATTAACCGCGGCTTTGAAGGCCGGGATTCTCATCTTCAACGTCGAGAGCGAGTCGGAACTTTGGGCGCTCGCGGAATGCGCGGCACGCCTGCACAAAATCGCGCCCGTAGCTTTACGCGTGAATCCCGATGTCGCCGCCGAAACCCATCCCTACATCTCAACCGGCCTGCACAAGCACAAGTTTGGCGTGCCCATTCACGAGGCGCGCGCTCTCTACGCAAAGGCCTCGGGCGCGCGCTACCTCAAGGTTCGCGGCGTGAGCGTTCACATCGGCTCGCAAATTACCGACGTCGCTCCCTTCGGCGAGGCCATGGCTCGCGTGGCCGAACTGATTCGCGACCTGCGCACCGACGGCCACCAGATCGAACTCATCGACGCCGGCGGCGGCCTCGGCATTGCGTACGAAAGGCCCAGCCCGGTTGAGTTCTCCGCCTATGCCGCCACCTATGCGCGAGCGCTGGCTGCGCCTCTGCGCGGGCTCGGCGTCCGCTTACTGCTTGAGCCAGGCCGCTCCATCATCGGCCCGGCGGGTGTTTTGGTCACCTCGGTGGTTTATCGCAAGAAAAATGACGGCAAGCGATTCCTGGTGGTCGATGCCGCCATGAATGATTTGATTCGCCCTGCGCTCTACGGCGCGCACCACCAGATCGTTCCGGTGATTCAAAAGTCAGAGTCGGCATTGAAATCAGAGACGACAGACATCGTCGGTCCAGTCTGCGAGACCGGAGACTTTTTCGCCCGCGACCGCGAGTTGCCCGTGGTTGATGAAGGAGAGTTGCTGGCGATTCTGGATGCCGGGGCCTACGGAATGGTGCTCTCGTCGAACTACAACACCCGCCCTCGTCCTGCGGAGGTGTTGGTAACTGGCAAGTCAGCGAGAGTCATTCGGCGGCGAGAAAAAGTATCAGACCTGCTGCGTGCGGAACTGTAAGCGAGCCCTCAGATCTGCCGCTCTCCCCACTTCAACTTCGTCCGCAGCACGTGAAAGAAATCCGTCCCCGTGCGGAACAGGCTCACCTGATGCTCCGAGCGCCGGCAGCGCACACGGTCGCCATCGCGCAGATCGAGGCCGGGCTGGCCGTCCAGACTGAGGTACGCGACTTCTTCCTCGCTCCGCAGCAGAATTTCAATCTCCACCGAATCGGGCACGACCAACGGCCGGTGCGTCAGCGAATGCGGCGCCACCGGAGTAATCACCAGCGCCTTCACAGTGGGCATGAGCACGGGCCCACCAGCCGACAAAGAGTAAGCCGTCGAACCAGTCGGCGTGGCCACGATCATTCCGTCTGCCCGGTAACTTGCCACGAACGCCTTATCAATGTGCAGATCGTAAGTATTCAACCGCGCGAGCGCCGTCTTGTTCACCACCGCGTCATTGAAGACCATGTAGCTGCCACGAACCGTGTCACCGCGCAGCAACTGAACCTGCATGAGCGAGCGATACTCCACGGAAGCGCGTCCCTGCGCAATCGCCTCCAACATTGGATAGAGCGAGTGCAGCGGCACGTCCGTCAAAAACCCCAGCGAGCCCAGGTTCACGCCCAGCAACGGAACGTCTACCGCTGCCGTCACTCTGGCCGCCGACAGCAGGGTTCCATCGCCGCCCAGCACGATCACCAGATCGAGTGCCCGCGACGACATCTGGGCCCGCGGCACCACCTCCTGTCCCGCGATGTACTTGGCGGTTTCTAAATCGAGGATGACTTTGTATCCATGCTCGCCGAGCCACGCAAAAAGGTTCGGCAGAATCTGTGCAACTTCAGGACGATCCGGCCGGGAAATAAGCGCTGCGGTTTTCTGAGAAGATGCTTGCGGGCTGGCCATGAGGATGATGAAAGAAAGATTGTACAGAATCCCGAGCCTTTCACCACACCAGACACGGGAGGACAGCCAAACGCGCCGGGACCGAAAGACTAGAAAACGCCGTGCAGCAAAAACTCCCGATTCCCCTCGGCCCCCAGAATCGGCGACTCGATCACATCAGTCGTCGCTGCGCCCAGGCCCAGCAGCGCGGACCTCACCTTCTCTACGGCTGCGAGTTGCGCCGCTTCGTCTCTCACAATGCCACGCTTGCCGACGTGTTCCCGGCCCGCTTCGAACTGCGGCTTGACCAGCACGACAATCTGCCGCCCTCGGCGCTCGTCCGCCGACTCAGGAAAAGCGGCGCCAACCACCGCCGGCAGGACCAAGGTCGCCGAGATGAACGACACGTCCATCACGACGATGTCCACCACTTCGGACACCGCTTCGCGCGCCAGGTAACGCGCATTCGTCTTCTCCAGCAAACGGACTTGCTCATTCTGCCGAAGCTTGAAATCCATCTGCCCGTAGCCGGTGTCTACAGCAATCACGCGCGCCGCGCCGCGCTGCAGCAAGCAATCGGTGAAACCTCCAGTCGAAGCTCCAATATCCAGACAGACCTTGCCTGCCACCAAAATGTTCCAATGCTCAAGGGCTCGCTCCAGCTTCAATCCACCGCGACTGACATACTTGAGATCCTCGCCCAGCAGCCGGATCGCACAATCGTCCGCAACTTGCGCGCCCGATTTCTCCACCTTCTGCTCGTCCACCAGCACCTTGCCCGCTAGCACAAGCGCCTGTGCGCGCTCGCGCGAGGCGGACAGGCCGCGATCTACCAGAAGTTTGTCGAGTCTGACTTTCAAAGAAGGTCTTTCAAAAGAAGTTCTTCGCAGAAAGTTCTACCCCGAAAGTGCCAGCACCCGCTTCAGTGCAAACTGCTGAAGCATCTCTCGGTAAACCACTTACGAAGATACTGTGCCCCTTTTCCACAAGATTTTCCACGAACATGTTGAAAACTTCGGTCCGACGAATCCCCCGCCCGTTATGCGAACAAACAAAAGCCGCCCAACAGGGCGGCTCTTCCAATAATCGAACAATCGCGATCAACTACCCCGCAACTTCTTCCAACAACTTCTGATCGATATCGAAGTTGGCGTGCACGTTCTGCACGTCATCGTGCTCTTCCAGCGCTTCCATGAGGCGGATCATGGTGTTGGCCTGCGCTCCCTCGAGTTTGATGTAGGTATCGGGAATCATGCTCACGCTGGACGAAACAGGTGTGATGCCAGCCTTTTTTACGGCTTCGAGCATGTCCTCGTAGGCGGAAGCCGCAGTGAGAATTTCCCAATTCTCGCCGTCGTCGAAGGGTTCATCCTCGCCGCCCGCGTCAATGATGATGTTCATCAGATCGTCCACCTTGGCCGCCGACTTGGGGATGATGATGTCGCCCTTCTTGTGGAACATATACGCGACGGCACCCGCTGAGGCCATGTTGCCGCCGTTCTTGCCGAAGACGTGGCGAATCTCGCTGACGGTGCGATTGCGGTTGTCAGTATTGATGTCGAGCAGAATCGCGACGCCGCCGGGGCCGTAACCTTCGAGCGAGAACTCTTCGTAAGTGGCGCCGGGCAATTCGCCCGTGCCGCGCTGGATGGCCCGCTTGATGTTGTCGGCGGGCATATTTTCAGCCTTGGCCGCTACGATGGCGCCGCGCAGACGCGGGTTGGTGTCAGGGTCGCCGCCGCCATTTTTCGCCGCAATGCTGATTTCTTTAATAAGACGGGTGAATATCTTGCCACGCTTGGCGTCGAGCGCGCCCTTCTTGTGCTTGATTGTGGCCCATTTTGAGTGGCCGGACATGGTTAGACCTCGTATCTAAAGATCGTATGTTGAAAGACCTTGGATGGCGCAGGATTCGCCTTCAGAGGAGATCACACGATTACCCTCGGTATGGATGCAGGCGAACAAGAATTATAGCATGGACTCGCAGTCGGACTGAACCCAGAATCTTGCGCCCTCGCCTCCCGTCCCGGCGCCATCGTGCCTTCGCGCTTCTGTCCGTCGCACCTCTTGACTGTGTACGCAATCGAACCTACCATGCCTGCACGGCGCGCGCTCGTGTACTGATTTATGACTGGCCAGCTCGTGGGGCACTACCGGGTCCTCGAAAAGATCGGCTCAGGGGGGATGGGCGATGTCTTTCGCGCCCGTGACGAACGTCTGGGTCGCGACGTTGCCCTCAAGCTGATTCGGCCCGCTTCCAGCGACAATCCCGATCACCTGCGCCGATTCGAGCAGGAAGCGCGCGCCGCCGCCGCCCTGAATCACCCCAACATCCTCGCCATTTATGATGTCGGCTTTGAGGGCACCACCCCTTATATTGTCTCCGAACTGCTGCAGGGCAAGACCTTGCGCCGGCGTTTTGCCGAGGGTCCCATCCCCGTTGCGGAGGCTGCCGATTACGCTCTGCAGATCGCGCGTGGCCTTACCGCCGCCCACGAACGCCTTATTGTCCATCGCGACCTCAAACCGGAGAACCTCTTCCTAACGGAGGACGGACGCGTCAAGATTCTGGATTTCGGCGTAGCCAAATGGCAACCTCCGGCCGAAGAGAATCGGGCCATCGAAAATCTCACTACGGTCACCAAGAGCGGAGCCATGATCGGCACCGTTGCGTACATGTCTCCGGAGCAGTTGCGCGGAAGAACGGTGGACCATCGCAGCGACATTTTTAGCTTCGGAGCAATTCTCTATGAAATGCTGACGGCTCGTCGTGCCTTCCGCGGAGAGACCGAAGTCGACACGATGACCGCCGTCCTGCGCGAAGAACCCGCGGAAGCAAATCTGCAGGAGTCGGAGATTCCGCTCGGCTATCGCGATATCGTGAAGCATTGCCTCGAAAAAGATCCCGAGAACCGCTTCCAGTCTGCCAAGGACTTGGTTTTCGCCTTACAGACGCTTTTCAACTCGCCGGGCACAAACACTCGCGTCCCAAGGCCGCAACGCGGGATGTCGCGAGTCATGCCTTGGGCTCTTGTTGCGGTGCTCGCCGTGGCCACCGTGCTGCTTGTGCTCACGCAGTTGTTGCGCGCTCCGCGTTCGGCTCCGGCCTACCGTCGTTTGACTTCGGAATCAGGCACGGTCTATGCCGCGCGATTCGCCGCCGACGGGCAATCGGTTGTCTACAGTGCGGCCTGGAATGGTAAGCCTGTCGAGATGTTCTCCACCGTTGGGAACTCTCTGCTGGCTCAGCCTCTCAATCTGACCGGGGCCAACCTGCTCGCCATTTCACCCAGTAACGAACTCGCGGTTGTGGTTAATGGAACTCACGATGGCCAACTTGAGACGGTCGACGGAGTCCTCGCCCAAGCGCCGCTGGCCGGTGGAGCTCCCCGCGAGGTCCTGCCCGATGTTCGCTGGGCAGACTGGGATGCCCACGGCCAGTTAGCGGTGGTTCACTATGTGGATGGACGCAGCCGACTCGAATATCCCATCGGCAACGTTCTCTATGAGAGCGGCGCCTGGATCGGCAGTATTCGCTTCTCCCCAAGGGGTGACCAAATCGCCTTCATGGATCATCCCGCACACTGGGACAATCGCGGCGTAGTCTCGGTCGTCGACCTCTCCGGACACGTAAAAATATTGTCAGGAGAGTGGGAGTCTGAAAGCGGACTGGCGTGGCGCCCAGACGGGAAAGAAGTTTGGTTCACTGCCATCGCGAAAGGCAACAATCTTAACCTCATGGCCGTCGATCTCTCCGGCAAACTCCGGACAGTGCTCGATCTGCCCATGGGCATCGCTCTGCAAGACATTGCTGCCGACGGACGGGCGCTGGTCTCTTTGAATTCCAGCCGCCTGGCGATGGCATTTTCTACCCTGGGCAGCAAGCAAGACGTGGACCTCTCCTGGCACGATTGGAATTCCGCTCGCGACATTTCCCCCGATGGAAAGCTCGTCCTGTTTGAAGATGCCAGCGAGGCTGTCGGGCCCGACTACGCGGTCGTGGTTCGCAAGGTGGATAACGCACTGCCAGTCCGGCTGGGCAGCGGAAGTCCGGGTGGATTTTCACCCGACGGAAAGTGGATCGCCACGGTCTCCCCCAGTCACCCGACGCAGGTGACACTGTTGCCAATCGGTACAGGTCAACCTCGCGTCATCAACGTCACCGGCGTTCCGCACATCCAAAGCGCCTGGACTCGTTTCACCCCCAACGCACAGGAGCTTTCCGTCAATGGCGACGAAGCTGGACATGCAGCCCGATGCTATGGCGTGGATGTTGCGAGTGGAATCGCCAAACCTCTAACGCCGGAAGGAATCCTCTGCGGCCCGTGGTCTCCCGATAACCGATTTCTGGTGGGCAAAGGGGCCGCGGGTTCGATGGCGATTTACTCCCTGGACGGGCATACATCGCCGCGACAAATCCCCAAACTCGACGTGAACTTTAATCCGGTCCGATGGTCGAACGACGGGTCCGGCCTCTACGGCTATCACATGGGCGAATTTCCGGCCAAGGTCTATAAAGTAGACATCGCCACCGGTAAAGAAACTCTGGTGCAGGAGCTAAAACCCGCGGCGCCTGGCGGAGTTGTCATGATTGCTCCCGTCGTTGTAAGCGGCGACGGCACTCGTTTCGCCTACAGCTTCAGTCAGACGCTATCTGTTCTCTACATAATTTCTGGCTTGCAGTAATGCCTCTTCCGTTCAATCCAAAGGTCCCTCGAAGTCGGCCCCAACGTAGTGGAAGAAAATCGAAGTTGAGGTCTGTCCCTCGGGCAAGACATCCCGGTAGTGCGGCAATTTTGTGCCGCGATAAGCAAGTCCATCTCCCAGGGCTTGATGAACTTCGACTGCACCAGACGGAGTATCCAGGCGAATCGGCCACGGAGTCTCCAGAGCAGGCTCGGGAGAAAAATCCAGACACAACGTGATGCTGAACTCACACTGTGCTCGGTCTGTATGCTTCTTCAGTTCCGCACCGCTCAAATAAGAAGCCGTGTAAACGTACGACGGTTTCAGCGGTTCACCAGCCACCGCGCTGAGGTCAGCATTCAGTTGGTGATGAAAGTACCGTGCTACCGGCTCGTTGTAGGTCACGTAACGCCGCGGACTTTGCCCGTCACCTAGTTCTATTTTTCCGATGCGAATCAGATACCGGTAATAGCGCCGTAGGGCCGCAATGTGAAATGGGTGAATCAAATTTCGCAGTGGCGCGTAGCCCTTTTCGCGAAATACCCGTCCCGCTTTCTCAACCTCCTCCCAGGTGCGTGGATCGGGACACTTTGCGGATGTCAAGATGCCGGCACCTGCCAGTAAAGCGCACACGTCTGCGGGCAGATTCGCAGCCTTGGCTTCACCGGTCCGCAGATCGTGCAACGCGGCCTCGAGTCGCGGTCCCAGCCAGAACGGAAGCAGATTGCCGCTCCTCCGGTCTCGCACCCAAGCCATCGTTCCCTGCAAGGCAAAACCGGCTAGCAGTTCTGTGAGTGGCTCGACTTCTTCCGGCAATCGCCCTGCCGGGCAGAACGTGCAGTCCGGATTCAAAATCAAATCCCGCCCGTCGTCATTCAAACGTAACGATGCTCGGGCACACTGCGGAATCAGATGCAGCGGCATCTCATCCAGCAGGCAGTGGAAGCGATCGAACGGAAGCGTCGCGGAATAACTCTGCCGCGACGCTCCTTCGATCAGGGCTGTCATCCACTCGAGCCACGCCGAGTTGTTTACCGGCGAAGCCATCCGTTTACCGTGAACCGGCTGTCAGCAAAGCGTTGCGAGGGGCACTTCACCGGAGTGATTTCGTGCATCAGTTCGCAGGGAAAGAACACGATCTGGTTCTGCTGCGGAATGATCGTCTGGTAACTTCCGTCGCTGACATAGGTTTCTCCCTCCAGTCGAGCGTCGTGAATCCGCAGTTCTCCACCTTCGAACTGTTTTGGCTCCCGCTGGAAGAAATAAACAAACGTGAGATGGCGCGAAGCCACCGGATCGCTGCCGTTATCGCTGTGGAAATGAAAGAAGTCGCCGTCGTTGCTGGCGGTGACTTGCACCTCCGCGGCGCTGATAGAGAATTCCGTCATTCCCAAATTCTGCAGCACCTGCGGCAGCACACCTTTTATGCGATCCAGCATCAGGTCCTGATATTGCCGCAGATTGAGCAGGACGCGCGAGCGGCGGTGTTCGTCGTTGACGACTCCAGCATCGGCTACGTTCGAAACTACTTCGCTAACGCTGAAGTCAGCCTCGTGCTCAAGCGTGAAGCGCGTGAGTTCCTCCAGTTCCTGTGGCGCGAGGAACTCGTCGAGAATGACGCATCGCGCCGGCAAATGAAGCGGCCGTTCCATCACCGCTGCCGATGCTCTAGCCACAACACCCTGATCGGCCAATCCACGCGGCGGTTGCGGCTGCACGGGCGTATCGCGCATCGGTCGACCTGGCGACTGCGGCGCATGACTTGGCGGCTGTGGCTCGTGTCTGGGAGGTTGCGGATCCCTAGGCTTGCGCACGCCTGGAGCTTGTGGTTGTCCCGGCGACGGCGACGGCGGCATCGGACTTTTTACCGGCGTTCCCGGAGCTTGGGGCTGACCGGGCGAGGGCGACGGTGATCGCAGGTAGGTTTGGTCAAGTGCCATCGCCGATTCTTTTCCAGCTTGGACATCTGTTTGGACCGATGCGTCGGCGAGAATGCGTTCGAGAATGCTTCCGCCAAGAACGGCGAATGCACGCTGGGCGACAGTTTCACCCACAGCGGAAGCGATGACTGCCCTCACTGCTTCGCGGGTTTCTGGTTTCTCAGCCGTAGCTGCCTTGGCATGCTGCAGTAAAGTGGCCAGCAGCGCACGCTCTTGTGCGCTGAGGATTTTTTCGTCCTGCATCAATGTATCGGAAAAGGAATCGAGTATCTGCTTCGGTGTCATTGGAGACACGCCTCCCTGCGTGTGTTTGCGAAACGCAACTATCCTGTTGGGACCACACTAAAGGGGAAGAACGAGAAAGATATACCGGAAGCCTGTTGATAACCTAAGAAAATCTCGCAGACGACTAAGTCTGCCTACTTGGTCGTCATAGCACCAACCATAGACTGGAATACTTTCAGTCCGTCAGTGCAACCTAACTCTGGCTCAGCCGATCGTTCGGGGTGAGGCATCATGCCGACAACATTGCCTCCGGGACTGCAGATACCGGCGATGTTATCCAAGGATCCGTTGGGACAGGCTGAGGGCGTGATCTCGCCCGTAGGCGAGGAGTAGCGGAAGACGATGCGATTTTCGCGACGTAACTCGTCGAAGGTCGCGGCATCGCAGAAGTAGTTGCCATCCATGTGGCCGATCGGGATCGTGAGGACCTCTCCCTTGGTACACGCATTTGTGAAGGGCGTCTCGACGTTCTCGACCCGCACTTGAACCGGCTTGCAAACATACTTGAGGCCAACGTTGCGCATCAGCGCTCCCGGCAGCAGTCCCGATTCGCACAGAATCTGGAAGCCGTTACAGATGCCAAGAACTAATCCACCGCCAGCCGCAAACTTACTCACTGACTCCATGACCGGAGAGAACTTCGCGATCGCTCCAGTCCGGAGGTAGTCTCCATACGAAAAGCCTCCGGGAACAATCACGGCGTCACAGTTTTCGAGGTCGTGCGAATCGTGCCATAGAAACGTTACTGGCTGCCTGGCGATGTTTTGTACCGTCCAGTAAGCATCGTGATCGCAGTTCGAACCAGGAAAAATGATGACGCCGAATTTCATTGGTGTCCTCAGTTGAAGGATTTGTGGCTAGTCTAGCACGACGACAAAGGCAGATCTGCGCTACGCCAGTCTTCC
>Ga0070730_10004252_pt1 | contig 12646 bp, 8 predicted proteins | sample Coa_R1_3_FD_66447 | JGI IMG/M metagenome (GOLD analysis project Ga0070730, IMG submission 66447) | Surface soil microbial communities from Centralia Pennsylvania, which are recovering from an underground coalmine fire - Coalmine... | ecosystem: Environmental > Terrestrial > Soil > Unclassified ...
GGTGTCGAAGGCGCGCGGAGCAGAGGTCGATCCGCGCCAGGTGCTCATCGAGATTATCAAGGGACTCCACCGCAACCTGGTCGATGGTCGCCGATCGTTGCCAGGTGAACGACACGCCGTGGAGCAGCTGGCCCAGTTGCGGGCGAAGGTCGCGCTGGCCCAGAAGCCCGGCCTGCACTTCGCGGTGCTGCGTCTGGTCCGCGCGCACACCCTGGCCAGATTCTTCCGGCCGCATCAGCGCGACTTCTGGAGCCATCTCACCGAGGCGCTCAACGTCGCCCTCATGCGTGCCTATTACCAGACCTACCGCGAGGAGCACGCCCAGGGCATCAGCCATGAATTCACCAGCGGCGTCAGTAGCAAACTGACATTCGACGTCAAGAAGCTGGTGACGCTGGCCCTGGCTTCGGTACTGGTCGGCGTCGGCGTGTGGTACGGACTCAGCACACTCCCTGTTTTCAACGCCATCAGCAGCTGGGCCCCACTCGCGAGCGGCTTCGTCAGCCTGGTGGGTCTCGCCGGCAGCGTCAACGTCTCGACCAGCCGCACCGTCAAGAGCACCGATGCCAGCAAGGTGGTCTACAGCCGCGACAGCTCGCTGCCGTCTTTGAAGCGAGACCTCGAAGAGATCATTTCACTGCTCGAGAGCAACGAAGCCCCCATCGAGTTCCGGCTGGTGGTCGTCGTCGACGAACTCGACAAGCTCGACGATGTATCGATGTTGGATGGCGTCATCCAGAGTTTCAAGAACCTGTTTACGCTGAATCGGTGCACCTTCGTCTTTGTGACCGATAAGAACTACTACGACCACATCACGCAACAACAGCAAGTAGCGGCGAAGTCGCACACCTATGCACCCCAGCACACGTTTTTCACTCGCAAGGTGTTCCTCACCAAGCCGGACTTCGACGACGTCAAGCAGTACCTGGACACGATCAATGGCGATCTCAAATCGACCGGCCTGAATAATCCGGAGTGGCAAGAGGATTGGACCCAGACGGTGCGATACCTGACGTTCGCCTCACGCTGCCACTACTTCGATCTCCTCAGTTTGCTGAACGAGCTCGTGCAGGCCAACCCACCGCCCACATTGGAGCTGAAGTACGAGCGACTCGGACGCGTCGAGCTCAGGCGGAACGCACACTTTCAACGCATGGTGGAGCTGGTCTACCGCCAGTACCGGTATCGCGGACCGCTCCAGAGCGACGCGAACAACCGGTTGCTCGCCGAGCTGTACGGCGTCTTCGACACGGCGCAGGATCAGCCAGCCAGCAACGGCCGGGCCAACGGTCGAACGGATGGACAGCCGCACCTCGTCATCAGCGCTGAGGAGAAGGCGACGCAGCGGAAGGCCAAACACCAGCTGCTGAAACTCCTGGTGGACTGCGGTGCGATCGCCCCACTCAACGGCGCCGAGCGGACCACGCCGCAGTGGAAGGGCGGGCTGTTCCGCGAGCCGCAGCCGGACGACCTCGACCTGGTCGAACGTCGCCAGCAGGCACTGACCGACCTGGAAACGATGGTCCGCGGCTGGACCACGATTGAACGGATGCTGGCAGGAGCCTAGCCATGTGGCTGGACTCGGAGAACTGGACGACCGTGACGCGCACCAGCCTGGCAGCTGATGCGCGCGCGCTGCGGACCGAGCTGCGAGAGTGGGCCAATACGACTGACCAGTTGGTCGCCAGCGTCCGGAACTACAGCGAGAGCGATCCGGACCGGCGGCTCGACGAAGCCCAGTTGAGTGCGATGGAGAACACCGCGCGCCTGCGCGACCAGCTGGTGCTCGTGGCCGTGTACGCGGTCCTCGCCAGGTACCCAACGCTCGGGGAGGAACTGGCGCAGCTCGCGCCGGGTTCGGCGAACGACGTCATGCGCTGGTATCGGCTGACCTTTTCAGCGAACGGCGCGCAGCACGCGGTATTTGTGACACGGAATCTGCCGGCACCACATATCGCGGCACTGGCGAAGGTACGGACTGCGCGTACTTCCACCCTCACGTGCATCAGCTACGAGACGCCTGACCCGAAACGCAGCCGCTCCGTGTCGACTATGCGCCGACTGCGCGCGATCTTCGAGCAGGATTGGATCCGGGATGCGAAAGTGCTCGAGGAAACGCTGCACACCACGCTGTCGGAGCTCGGCGCATCCGTCGAGCAGGCGGCGCCGCAACCGGCTCGCGCGCGACCCGGCGTGGCGCGCGGAGCGCGAGCGGAGGCGCCACCGCCTCGGGCGGCTGAACCAACACCACCGGCCGTCGTCTCAGAAGCACCCGCGCCGGCTGCCCCGCCGCCCGCGAGTGCGCCCGCGCCGGAGGTGGCGACGGTCTATGCGACCGGTGCCGACCCATTTGGCCAGTGGGACGGCTTCGTCTTTCCGGTGCGGATGACGCACGCGGAACTCGAAAAGGATCTCGACATCGAGTTCCAGGCGACGCGTGCCGACCCACTGCGGCTGGGTGAAAAGTTGACCAGAGCGTGGCACGACTCCTCCAACGAGGCGCGTGCGACGCTGGCGACCGCACTTGAAACCGGGTACGACACCGATCTGCTGGTCACGTTTGCGCGCGCGGCCGACCACATCGTGGGCGACGATCGGCTCGCGGAGCAGTTGTATCGGCGGGCCGTTCGCGGCGCCACGCCGAACCATCCAGCGCACTGGTTCTTGATGCGATATCTGCTCCGCCACGGACGGTCTGGTCAGGCGATGGATCTCGCGAAGGACAGCTCCGATTCGCTGGCAGGGTTCCTTCGACAGGCCGTCATCGAGTATGAGACCAGCAACCAGACCAGGCTGCCGGACCTGCACCGGTTCGAGGCGGCGATCCGGGCGTACTCACCCCAGACTGGCCGCAGCCTCGCGGATGCGGCAACCCTGTGGTACGCGATCAATCCGGAAGCTCTCCCGGGCCAGCCGTCGGATGCGCTGCTCTGGGCGCTCGGGCACGCTCGCGAGTTTGAGCACGCGGGCAACCCCACGGCGGCCGCGGAACAGTACCTGGCCGTCCTTGAGGCGCTGGTGCCGACCCGGAATGTCATTCAAGAGGCGCTCACGCCGAACGCGGACCTGCGCGGGCAGGCCACGCCGGTTATCGGGGCCCTGCGTGGCCTCGGGCGCGTCGAGCCGCAGACGAACCTGCGCGACCGCTGGCGGCGCTGCTATAGCCGCCTCGCCGGCGACGACGACTTTCGCAAGCAGTACCTGCTGTTCCTCCAGGGCACGGGCGACCCGAGCGACGTCAGCGAGGCCCAACGGCTCCGCACGGAATTCGAAGCGCGGCGCGCGTCTGGCGCGACCGCGGCCTGAGGGCCGCCCGGCCGTGGCGGGGCGGTTTCCCAAAAAGGGGGATTGACACCCGATCCACGCCCGATTAGGATCGCCAAGATGCGTTTTTACGGGAGCGCTCCCAAGAGCTGCACCACAGCTGTATCGCTGCGTTGCGGTTCAGATGACGAGAGCGATTCCAAATGCCGCTGACGATCGTGCACATCGCCCACCTCGCCGAGGTCTCCCGCTCGACCGTCTCGCGCGTCCTCAACAACCATCCCAGCGTTCGCCCCACCGTCCGCGAGCGCGTCCTGCGGGTCATCCGCGAACAGAACTACGCCCCCCAGGCCGCCGCGCGCAGCCTGGCAAGCTCGCGCACGGACACGATCGGCCTGCTCATCCCGCGCAGCGCCGCGGCGAGCCTGGCCGACCCCTTCATTGCGAGCATGATCCAGTCCCTGTTCGAAGCGAGTGCCCACCAGGGATACTTCGTCACCCTCACCATGCTCACCACCGACATGGAGCCCGGTTTCTACGATCGCATCCTACGGGGCCGCCATTTCGATGGCGTGATCATGTTTTCGAGCGATATCGACGATCCGATTCTGCCGCTGCTGATCAAAGACGGTGGGCCAATGGTCTTGATCGGCCGGCATCCTTACTTTCAAAACGTCACGTCGGTCGATGTCGAAAACCGTGAGGGTGCACGCGAGGCGGTGGCCCACCTGATCGGTCTCGGGCACCGTCGCATCGGCCTGATCAATGGCCAGCTCCAGATGGAGGCCGCCCAGGCTCGTCGCGACGGGTACAAGCAGGCGCTGCTCGAAGCTGGCGTCGGCATCGATGCCGAGTTGATGGTGGATGGGTTCTACTCGGAAGTGGCCGCCTATCAGGCCACGCTGAGCCTGCTCGACCTGCCCCAACCACCCACGGCCGTCTTTGCCTCCAGTGACAGCATGGCCATTGGGGCGATGCACGCGATCCGCTATCGCGGGCTGAGCGTACCTGAGGACATTGCCCTGATCGGGTATGACGATCTGCCGTTGGCGGCCTATGCCACGCCTCCGCTGACCAGTGTGCATCAGCCAATCAGCCAGATGGGCGCCCATGCGGTGAGGCTGCTGGTCGAGCAGATCAGCGGCAAGGGGCCGGCCACTTCGGTACGACTCCCGGCTCGCCTCGTGGTCCGCGAATCGTGCGGCGGGGGAGTCGCCGCCTTACCCAGCGCGAAAGGAGGATCGGTCCTCGCCACGGTCGCTCCAACCCTGGCTAACTAGGCGCTGAGGGGCGCCACCTGATTCTCGTACACGTCAGCATTCACACTCCGTTCACTGCGTTCAGACACTCACAGCACGCGAAAAGGGAGAGGTTTCCGATGCTTAAACGCGCCGTTCTCACATGGGGAGCGACGCTGCTCGTTCTGGGGCTGACAGGCTCCAGTGCGTTGTCAGCGCCGGTGACAGAGACCCAGACTTTGGCCCAGACGGCCCCTGCCCCCACCCAGACCCCGGTGGCGGTCGACACCTTCGATCCGGCCGCGGCCGGCGGACGCACGGTCGTCAAGTGGTACGTCGGACTTGGGACCGGTGGAGATCCAAAACAGATCGACGTTCAGCGTCAGGTCGTCGACAAGTTCAACAAGTCGCAGAACAACGTGTACCTGACCCTGCAGATCGTGGATAACCGCGTCGCCTCGACCACGTTGGCCACGCAGATCGCCGCGAACAACACCCCCGATATTGTCGGCCCGGTCGGCACGGTTGGCCGTGCGACATTCGATGGCAACTGGCTGGACCTGACTTCCGAGATCCAGTCCCAGAACTTCGACATGAGCGTGTACGAGCCGTCGGTCGTGCAGAATTACAACCTGCCGGGCCAGGGTCAGATCGGCATTCCGTTCGCCGTCTACCCGTCCTACGTGTACTACAACAAGGATCTCTTCGACGAGGCCGGCCTGCCCTACCCGCCGCAGCATTTCGGCGAGCTCTACCAGGGCAAGGAATGGAACTTCGACACGCTCCGCGATCTGTCGATGAAACTCACCGTCGACGACAAGGGGAACGACGCCACGAGCCCGGACTTCGCTCCGGACCACATCGTCCAGTTCGGTTTCGACTTGCAGTTCGGGACCGACCCGCGCGCCATGGCCACGCTGTTTGGGGCCAACCGCCTCGTCGACAATGAGGGTAAAGCCTATATCCCGCCGAACTGGCTGGCAGCGTGGAACTACTTCTACGACGCCATGTTCAAAGACCACTGGATGCCCAACGACGCGTACCGGAATAGCGACCTGTTCGGCAAGGGCAGCGTCTTCAACTCCGGCAATCTCGCCATGGCGTACACCCACCTGTGGTACACGTGCTGTATCGATCCCGTCAGCAAGGGCGGCAAGGTCAAGAACTGGGACATCGCCGTGGTGCCTGCGTATCAGGGTGTCACCACCGCCAAGCTGCACGCCGACACGTTCGGGATCATGAAGGCGACCAAACACCCCGACGAAGCCTTCCAGGTCTACAAGTACCTGATCACGAACCAGGATCTGCTGACCGTCTACGGCGCGATGCCGGCGATCAAGGAGATGCAGCCCGCCTTTTTCCAGACCCTCGACGAAAAATTTGCACCCATCAAGGTCGACTGGCAGGTCGCCGTCGACAGTCTCGCGTACAACGACGTGCCGAATCACGAGGAAGGCCTACCCAACTTCTTGAAGGCACGCCAGGCGACGACGGACTTCCAGACGCTCATGGACACCACGCCGGGCCTGGACATCAACGCCGAAGCCCTCAGACTCCAGTCAACGCTCCAGGGTATCTACGACGAGAAGCGCTAATTGCCAAAAGCGGCTAAGCTACTGGTAGCAATGTGATGCGTCCAATGGGCACTTCACTGGCGCGGAGGGAGAGCACCTGGGGGCTGCTCTTCCTCGCACCCTGGATCCTCGGATTTCTGCTGTTCTTCGCCGGGCCGATGCTCGCGTCGTTGGCGGCCTCCTTTACCGACCTGGTACTGGTGCGTCCCGGCGCGACGCACTTCATCGGCCTGGCCAACTGGGCGCGACTGCTCAACGACCCGCTGGTCATCAAGTCGCTGCTGGTGACCGGTAACTTCTTGCTCATCGCGATGCCCATCGGACTTGCCCTGCCGCTGCTGATGGCCGTGCTGCTGAACTCGACGCGGCTGCTGCTCAAGCCACTGTTCCGGGCGCTGTTCTTCCTGCCAGTGTTGATTCCGGGCGTCGCGGCCGCGGTCATCTGGCAGGGTGTGCTGAATGTGCACACCGGCTGGATCGACCTGTCGCTGAGTGGACTCGGCTTGCCAGCCCCAGACTGGTTGAACGACCCGCAGTGGGTGATTCCGGCGCTGTCGCTCATCAGTACCTGGAGCGTCGGCAACGCCATGATCATCATGCTGGCGGGCCTGCAAAACGTCCCCACCGAACTCTACGACGCCGCCAAAGTTGACGGCGCAAACGCGTTCTATCGCTTCTTCAAAATCACCATCCCGATGATCTCGCCAGTGATCTTCTACAACCTGGTCCTGGCCGCGATCGCGGCGTTCCAGTACTTCCTCACCGCGTACGTCATCTATCAGAACACCGCGGGGCCGAACAACTCGGCGCTGTTCTACATGATGAACCTCTTCAAAGAGGCATTTGTGTACTACAACATGGGCTACGCGTCCGCCCTTGCCTGGGGCCTATTCATTGTGGGACTAGCCATCACCATCGGCCTGTTTACCACCGCCCGGCGCTGGGTCTACTACGCGGGCGGGGACAGTTAGCGTGGCCGCCCAGTCTGGGATCGCGTCAAAGCCGCGGATCGCCGCGGTACATTCGGTGCCGTCGATCCCGGTGGTGTCGAAGCAACTCCGCGGCTTGATGGTCGCCGGCACGCTGAGTCTGTTCGCGACGTTGCTTGTGACCGTGTATCTGATGCCGCTCGGCTATGCCGCGGCGCTCTCGGTGCGCTCGGCGAGCGTCGAAGCCGGCCAACCCCTGTGGCCGTCGGATCCGGCGCAATTCGCCTACAACGGTCAAACGTACGACCTCTACAACGTCCCAGTAAACGGCGCGGTGCGGACGCTGGCGCTGACCAAACCCGGGCGCGAGGCAAGCACCTTTGTCGATCCGGCCAATCCGACCCAGCCGATCGAGTGGCAAGGCCGCTGGCGCACGCTGGACCGGGTGTGGAATTTCAGCCCGCACTGGGCGAATTTCGCCGAGGCCTGGAAGATCACCAATTTCGGCCGGCTGTTCTTCAACACCGTGGCCATCGCGGTGATCGGGACGATCGGCGCGGTGAGCTCGGCGGTCGTGGTGGCGTACGGATTCTCGCGCTTCCACATCCCGGGCAAATCGATCCTGTTCACGATTCTGGTCGGGACGATCATCCTGCCGCAGCAGGTGACGATCGTGCCGACCTACGCCATGTTCGCCAGCATCGGTTGGGTCGGCACCTGGCTACCGCTGCTGGTCCCGCACTTTTTCGGGAACGCCTACAACGTGTTCTTGCTGCGGCAGTTCTTCATGAGCATCCCGCGCGACCTGGACGAGGCGGCGATGATCGACGGCGCCAGCCCGTTTCGGACGCTCATCTCGGTCATCCTGCCCCAGGCCTGGGCGGCCGTCATCGCCGTGTGTCTCTTCCACTTCTTCTTTGCCTGGAACGACTTCCTGGCGCCCCTGGTCTACCTGGTCGGCCACGAGGAGTTGTGGCCCATCTCGGTTGGCATGTCGTATTTCACCGGCCAGTACACCCAGTTGCCGCAGCTGATCCAGGCCACCGCACTGATGGCCATGGCGCTGCCCGTCCTGATCTTCATCCTCGCGCAGAAGGTGTTCGTGCAGGGCGTGGTGGTGACTGGAGTGGACAAGTAGATCAGGCCTGGAGCTGGAGGTCCGTACCGCGGACGATGCCGAGCGGCTGGTAGTCTTTGTAACCAGGAAACACCGCGGCCATACGAGGATTACCCAGCCGACGCACGAGGATCTCGCCCAGGACCTGGCGATAGTCGATCGTGACGGCCAGATCGGCGCGGTCGTAGAGTTGTTCATTCTGCAGACCTGGCCAGTTGGAGATGACCCGACCGCCATTGACCTGGCCGCCCAGGACAAAGATGCCGCTGCCGTGACCGTGGTCGGTCCCGCGGCTGGCGTTTTCGGACAGCCGGCGACCGAATTCGCTCACGACCACCAGCGTCATGCGATCGGCGTAGTTCGGCGAGTCCGACCCGTCGAGATCCGTATACAACGCGCCCAGTCCGTCGGACAGCTCGGCCACGAGGTGCGACAGGTAGCCGCCCGAACCCTCGCCCTCGGCCTGATGGGTGTCCCAGCCGCCGAGGTCCACGGTCGCCGCGCGTAAACCCACACCGAGCTTCATCAGCTTGGCGACCGTCTTCAGGTTGGCGCCAAACCCGCCGTTCGGGTACACGGCGCCGTTGGCCGGCTCATACCTGGACGAGCTGGCGCGCTGAATGGTGTCGATCGCCTGGAACGTCTGCGCGCCCGCCGTGTGCAGCCACGTGTCGCCGTCATACAGATGCCGCAAAGCCGCCTTCTGGAAGGGATCGCCGCGCAGATCGAAGTCGTCGATCGCGGAGATCGACACGGCCTCCGGCGCCCCCGCCAGCGTGGTCGGCAGCGCACCACCTGCGGCCACCGCCGGCAGCAACCCGCCCTCGCTCAGGCTCGCCAGATGGCGGCCGACCCAGCCGCTCCCCGTGCTCTTGACCCCGGGCGTGGCATTCTCCACATACTGCTGGGCCTCGAAGTGACTCCGCGTGTCGACGTTCAAGCCGACGGCGTGCACGATCGCCAGCTTCTGCGCCTGGTAAAGCTGGTAGAGCTCGCCCATCGCCGGATGGAGCCCGAATTGATCATCGAGCCGCAACGCAGCGTTGTCACCCTGATTGGCAATCTTCAGACTGGGACGGGCGGCCTCATACAAGCCGCGGTCGGGGCCATCGACCGGCGGCACGACGTTCATCACGTCCCAGCCACCGCGCAGAAACACGGTGATGATGACGTCGCCCTGGTCGGCCATGTCGGCGCCGCTGGCGAACACAACCTCTGAGATACGCGATCCAACAAACGCCGCGGCGCCGCAGCCGACGATGAATCCGCGCCGCGAAATCGAGGTGAGTGCCGATGTCATCGCCATTGGAAGTCCGGTGACATGAGAATCAACTCCACCAGTTGTGGCAAGCGTTTCGCAAATGTCTCGTCGTCAAGCGGCGCATCCGGATTGTCCGCCTGGGCCACCGCGCGAACGATCTCGTCGCGATCTGCCGCCGACATCTGGCGTCCGAGGACGCGACCGATCCAGTAGTCGACTGCGCCAGTAGCACTCCGCACATCGGGAGGCGTCTGGCTCATCAGATCGACGGGCAGCGACCGGTCGTCGTCGTCCAGCTCATTTCCAGCCAGGGCCGATGCCAACCGCCAGCGATAGAGCAGGGATGTGGTGCCGGACCAGTTCTGTCGCAGGTCACCGTACCCATTCGGCGCTTCGTGGCCGAACAGGGGCTGCCCCATCGATTCGAACAGGTTGTAGAAGCGACTCGGTGGACGCGTCATGTCCGCGTTCAGCGCGCGCAGCATGCCAACGGCGACTTCGAACGGGCGCTTGATCTTCTCGCCCCACGTCCGGGCGAATGCTTCCGAGAGCACGATCGAGCGCACCACCTGCGCCAGCTGATCCGGGGCATCCATCGCCGCATGGAAGACATCGGCGGCCTGCTTCACGACTTCCGGGGGCGGCTGATCGCCGATCAACCGTCGCGCGAGCTTCATCGAGACGTGCGCGGCCGTGCCCGGATGGGCGGCGAGTATGTCGTAGACCTGCCGGCCGTCCTCCATGTCGCCCTGATCGTGCGGCAGGTACCGTCCCAGCACCTGCTTGTTGAAGCGATCGTGCCACTGCTTGTAGTAGATGAACGTGCCCGAGTCGCGGATGCTGGTGTCGTGGCTCGAGCCTTCGTCGACTCGCCAACCGGTGAACGCGCGCGCGGCTTCGTAGACGTCGTTGTCAACGTAGCCAACCGAGTTGTGCTCGTCAAAGCCCTTGATTTTGCGCGGATCCTGCACGCCCAGATAGTTCTCGGCGCCCAGGGTGTGCAGCTCGAAGAGCTCGCGGGCGTAGTTTTCGTTCGGCCCGGCGACCTGGTTCGAGTTGTTATCGAGGTAGAACAACATGGCCGGACTGGTGCCGACGTCTTCGATCATCTTGCGGAAGTTGCCGAGCGCGTTGGCCCGGATGACGTCGCGATCGTAGTGCACGAACGTGGGCTGGACCGGGTCCGTGTCGCGAAACACGTTGAAGTGGTTGTGCCAGAAATCGACCAGCACCTCCTGGAGTTGCCGGCGGCTGTAGACCGCCTTGATCATCGTCGCGTCGATGGTTTCAGTGAGCGGCAGGTTGCGCCACTGGTAGCCGTGATCCTCGGGTGGATTGGTGACATGGTCGGACCACAGCTGCGGCATGGATTTGCCGAGGGTGACGAATCCCGCGCTGTCCAATCGCGCGCTACAGGCGCTGTCGTCGATCAGTTGCGGGTTGAGTTGCAGGTCGACGTACGCGATCAGCCGCTCGCGGTCGGAGCCGGCCAACTGGCGGAACGCGTCGAGGTCGCCGGGCCGCGGTCCAAAAGCGAGTCGATTCAGGGCAATGACTTCGAGTGCTGGCAGCGCCGGTGCCACTCCCGCCGCGGTCGGACCGCGTGCCAGCTGACTGGCGGCGGCGACGGAGCCGACCGGTGGCCCGGCGAGCGCGGCCGCGGCTGCGAGGGCGCCGGTGGCTTTCAGTACCTGTCGACGCGGTAGCCGCGATTGCCGTTCCAGTTCAGGCATCCGTCGCGTTCCCCCGCTCCTGGACAAAGTTCGCGTTGTCTATCGTAACCCCGAATGGAACAGAATGATGACGAATGGTGACCTAACGGATAATCAGAATCACCGACGCGGCCAGCAACGCGCCCATGACGCCGTTGAAAATGCGATAGGCGCGCGCTGAGCGCAAGAAGCGTTGCAACACCGCGCCGAAGGCAAGCCAGGGAAAGCAACTCGGCACGGACGCGAGGACGAAGGTTATGGCGAACGCCGCGGACTGGCCCAGAGCGCTGCCCGATCCGCGGTCGAGAAAGGTCGCCGCCGCGCTCGCGCAGACCAGCCACGACTTCGGATTGATCCACTGGAAGGCCGCCGCGCCGACAAACCCGATGGGCTGGGCGCCACTGGCAGCGCTCGGACCACCGGAGGTCGCGATCTTCCAGGCGAGCCAGCACAGGACCACGGCGCCGCACCACTTGACGCCGGTCAGGACAACCGGGTTGTCCAGGAGCACGCTGCCCAGGCCGAAGGCGACGACGAACATCATCAGCCCCATCCCAGCGGCGACGCCGAGCAGCGCCGGGAGGCCGCGCACCACGCCCGCGTTCGCGCCGGTGGCGGTCAGCAGGGCGTTGCTGGGGCCGGGCGTGCCCGCGGCCACGACAGAGAAGACGAAGAAGGCGACGGCTTGCTCGATGGTCATCTCGACTGCAGGTAGACTCGCCGCATGGCACCGATCCTAAAAAGGTCGGCCGGCGACGGTCTTGAACGTTCGTGCGCGGGCGACTGGCTCCGCGGACGCGGGCCGATTGGAGGCGTCGAGCTGCTGCACGCCTGGTTCGGCGGGCGTGCCTATGCGAGCCACCGGCATGACACGTACGCCATCAGCTTGACCGAGGTTGGAGTCCAGACGTTCGACTACCGCGGGCAGGTCGAGCGCAGCCTGCCGGGGCAGGTCACGGTCCTGCACCCCGACGAATTGCACGACGGGCGCGCGGGAACGGCCGCCGGTTTCGGCTACCGCCAGGTGTACGTCGAACCGGCCGCCATCGCCGACGCGGTGCGGGCCATCACGGACGGCCCGGCCGCGCTGCCGTTCGTGCGCGAGCCCGTGGCGAACAACCCGGCGCTCGCAACCGCCGTCGCTGACGCCTTTCGGTCACCCCTGGAGCCGCTGGCGATCGACGCGCTCGTGCTGCGGTTGGCAGAGGGCTTGCTCCTCGGGGAGGCGAACGGAACAGAGGCTCGCACGGTGCCCGACCCGTGGAACCCAGCGCAGCGTGGGCAAGTCGCGAGGAGCGGAGCAGCGCGGGCGCGGCGGCTCGACCGCGCGGCGCTCGCGCGCGGCCGCGAGTTCCTCGACAGCCGGCGCACGACGGTCGTGCACTCCACGGAGCTCGAGGCGGTCACGGGCTTGAGCCGCTACGAGCTGGCCCGCCAGTTCAGGCTGGCCTACGGGACGAGCCCACACCGGTATGCCCTGCTGCGGCGACTCGATTTCGCCCGGGCTCAACTTCACACCGGGACGCCGCTGGCGGATTTAGCCCTCTCAGC
>Ga0070730_10004253_pt1 | contig 12646 bp, 12 predicted proteins | sample Coa_R1_3_FD_66447 | JGI IMG/M metagenome (GOLD analysis project Ga0070730, IMG submission 66447) | Surface soil microbial communities from Centralia Pennsylvania, which are recovering from an underground coalmine fire - Coalmine... | ecosystem: Environmental > Terrestrial > Soil > Unclassified ...
CGGCGGGGATATAACCTTAGCCGTCTTATCCACGGCGATCCTGATCACCCCCCTGGGCGATCACACCCAGGTGGAAATCCGCGGCGGGGGGATCGATGAGACGACCCCCTACTGGCAGGATCGCTGGAGAACGTCCAAGTAAAGCGACAGATGTGACACAAGGAGGATTGGGTGTGTTACAGCAATTTGATCTAATGCATGATAGTAGACCGCCCAGCCCCTAGCGGAACTTACGCGGTGGGTGATTTAGTAGCCAAAATCATGCTTGGGCGAGTGGTTGATAGCCGGTCGAGGGGTAGATCAGCCATCCGACCAGAAGTGATTACCAGACGATTCCAACCTACCGCGTAGCTTCTGTTACTAAACCGACGAGTTACTTGAGCGAAATTGCATTGCACCTCATCTAGCATACAAGAGAACGAAACGGAGCATCGTTATGAAGCGATCGATTGTTGTGGGCAGCTTTCTTTTCTTCAAGCCATCAAAGATTATCATTAGTTACCTGACTCTAGGTGGCCTAAGTACTCTCTTGTTGATTACCGCTTGCACTACATCGGGTGGCACGTCGCTGCCCCTAGATAACCGACCAGTAACAGCGATCCCAGCATCGGCTAACTCAACTAGTGTTGCCGATCCGTCCAGTCTACAATCTACTCACACTTCTTCCCTAACCAAGGTTCCGCAAGTACACACACCTTTGTGGATCTATACTGTGTCATCCAAACTAAGCTCACCGCCTGTGTTTACTTCCCGAGAGATCTACGTTGTGACGGACAATGGCTACATTCATTCAGTTGATTTGCAGACTGGAAGGGAGACTTGGGAAACCAGCGTGGATCGGGTGCCGATTTCTGCGGTGAATGATGTGGTCTACTACGAATTGCGTGGTAGCCTGTATGCCCTGGATAGCAAGACCAAGCAACCAAAGTGGACATTCCAAATACATGCTGGGATTGAATCGCCGCCGGCAATCGTCAATGATACTGCCTATTTCGGTAGTGATGACGGTTACTTATATGCCCTGGATAATAATACAGGAGCGCAGAAGTGGCGGCTAAAAGTTGGTGATGGCCCGATCAAGGATCTTGCCATTGGTACGGGGGTAATTTATCTCACTGCCGAAACTTTTATAGCTGAAAGCTACGATACCGGTTTTTATGAAGGTAGTATCCACGCCATAGATATAGCAACGAGGCGAGAACAATGGGTCTATAAGCCCACTGGTAGTGTGGATACGACGAACTTCGTTGATGGTGTGGTCTATTGCTTACATAGAAATATTTCAACTCAAGCAGATGTTATCTATGCACTGGATAGTCAGACCGGGAAGCAGATATGGGAGTACAAGCCGGAAGCTGGCACACTGAGTCTACCTGCTATTGCGAGCCAAACACTGTACATGGGAACCTACTCAGGCAAACTTAGCGCGCTCGATACCAACACGCACCAGGAGCGATGGACGTTTGCGGCGCAAAACTGGATTAGTGTGCCAGTTATCGTCGGCGACGTAATTTATTTCGGGAGCGGGGATCATTATCTATATGCCGTAGATCGGCAAACAGGGCAGGAAACGTGGAAATTTCCAACGACGGGGGTGGTGCTAACGGCGCCGGTCATGAGGGATGGTGTGCTCTTCTTCGCCGACGAAACGCAGGTCTACGCGGTGCGGTAAGACCGGGTTGCGCAGAAGCTGACTTGGGTTCCGCCGATTATGGGCATCCGACCTCAGCGGAACCATGAACCACGAGACGGCGAAGGAAGGCTAATAGAAGCAAGAACTGCGTCGCTTTAATCCTCCCGGCGCGGCCCGATCTGCTGCGCCGGGGGACTGACCCCCGGCGCGGCGGATGCGGCTTGTGACGAGCGTTACTTGAGGGTCGCGTTGGAGTCGGTTTGCGCCTCGGTCAGGGCGTCGGCCGGGCTCTTGGTGCCGTTGATCGCGGCCTGCAGCGCCTGGAAGATGATATCGCGCACCTGCTGGTAGGAGCCGACTTTCGGCTCGGACGCCGTGGCATATTGCAGGTTATCGAACGAGGCCCGCAGCCGCGGCTCCTTTTGCCAGGATTGCTGGAGCGCCGCGTTGTTCTGGGCCGACTTGGTCAGCGGCAGGTAGCCGCTGGCGTTCGCCCAGCGAGCGTTCTGGTCCGACTGCGTGAACCACTTGACGAAGGCCCAGGCGACCTTCTCCCGCTCGGGCGTCGTCTTATACATGATCACGTTGCCGCCGTAGAGCGTCGTCACCGGGGTGGCGACGTCCGTGCCGTGCGGGATCACCGTGCCGCTCCAGCTGAAGTCGTAATTGGGCTTGTCCTTCGGATAGTAGCCTTTGAGGTACGAGACCGAGGTGCTGGAGCGGATCAAGAAGGCGGTCTTCTGGTTGGCGAAGTCGATCTCGTCCTGGAACTTGTTCGGCTGCGTCGCCAGGAAGTAATGGTTCTTCACGCCGTCGACCAGCATCTGGAGCTGGGCCTGGGCGGCCGGGTTGCTGAAGGTGAAGCTCGATTGGTCGGCGTTCATGACGCTGCCGCCGCGGCTGTAGATGCCGGCAATGAACTCGGACGTCGCGGCCTCGAACTCGTAGCCGTAGATGCCCTTATCGGCCTTGCTTACCGCCTTGGAATCGGCGACAAACTCGTCCCAGGTGGCCGGCGGCTTGGCGATGCCGGCCGCCTTGAGCATGTCCATATTGTACCAGAGCATCGGCATGCTCTTGGTGAAGGGGAAGCTCCACATCTTGCCGCCGAGGTTCGGGTAGACATTGGTGCTGATCAGGGCCGGGAAGAAATCGCTCATCTCCGTGGTGCTGTAGCCGTCGGGGCCTTTGACGAAGTCGTCGAAGGCCACCACCGAGTCGGATTTCACCAGCCCGGGGAGCCAGTTCTCATAGCCGACGGTCAGGTCGGGCAGAGCGCCGCCGGCGCCCGCGGCCTGCACGGCTTTCAACAGGTCGTCATAGCTGTTCTTGAACTCGGGCACGACCGTCATGCCCGGATGGGACTGGTTGAACTCTTTGACCAGGCCTTCGAGCACTGTCTGGTTGCCGCGGCTCTGAGTATGCCAGAAGTGGATGGTGACCCCCGCGCCGGTCCCGCCGCTCGGGGCGGAGGTGGGGGTCGTATCCGCGGCGGCCGGAGTCGCGGCGGTGGTCGCCGCCGTGGGGGTATCGGTGCTGCCGGTGGTGCCGCCACACCCCACCAGCACGGCCAGCAGCGGGACGACGCTGCCTACCCCCATCACGCTACGCAAAAAACCAGGCTTCATCAAAGCTCCTTTCCGGATTAAAGAACAAACCTCACTTTGCCCAACAGACGCGACGCCGTGGGAGTCCCCCATGGGCAAGACTCCCGGCCCCCTGGATTATACCACTTTCGCGCGGCGATCTCAGCCGCGGATGCCGCTGCGGGCAATGCCTTCGACGAAATAGCGCTGGGCGACCATGTAAATGGCGATGATCGGCAGGGCCGTGAAGGCCGAGGCCGCCATCAGCAGGTGCCAGTCGGTGGGCCGGTCGGCGGAGACAAAATTGGTCAGGCCGACCTGCACGACCTGCATCTGGGGGTCCTGGATGACAATCAGGGGCCAGAGGAGCGAGTTCCAGCTGCCGACAAAGCTGAAGAGGCCCGCCGTGATCAAGGCCGGGCGCGCCAGGGGCACGCCGATCTGGAACAGGTAGCGCAGGCGGCTGGCGCCGTCGAGTTGGGCCGATTCCCAGAGGTCGGCCGGCACGCTGGCGAAGAACTGGCGGAGCAAGAAGATATTGAAGGCGCTGGCCGTCCAGGGGATAATCAGCGCCGGGTACTGGTTGTACCAGCCGAGCGTCTTGACGATGACAAAGTTGGGGATGTAGCCGGCTTCGTGCGGGATCATCATCGTGGCCAGGATGAGGATAAAAATCGCGTTCTTGCCGGGGAAGGGGATGGCGGCAAAGGCGTAGCCGGCCAGGGTCGAGGTGACCAGCACACAGGCCGTCACCGCCAGGGCGACCAGGACCGTATTCAGGAAGTAGCGGCCGAACGGCGCCGCGTTCCAGGCTTCGATATAATTGCCGAATTGCCAGGAGGGGATGAAGACCCGCCAGAAAGCCGTGCCCGTCGGATAGCCGGATGCCTCCTCCAGCGTCTTGAGCGAGGTGATCAGCATCCAGACGAACGGGAAGACGACGACCAGGGCGCCGGCGCTGAGGGCCAGATAGACTGGCCACTGGGCGCGATCGCCCGTGAGGCTGCCGGCCGGGCGGTCCGGCCGGCTGGTCTGCGTGCGAGCCCGGGTCTCCACGATGCGCACAGGCGTGTCTCCTAACTTGTCTCCTACGTGTCTGCTAGTAATTAACGCGCCGGCTCAGGAATCGCACCTGCAGGATCGTCAGCGCCAGGATCAGAACGAACAACACGATGGCGATGGCCGAGGCGTAGCCCAGGCCCAGGTTTTGATAGGAAAAGGCGGCTTTGTAGAAGTAGAGGGTCAGTACGGTTGTGGTGTTCTGCGGCCCGCCGGAGCCGACCGGCACGCTGGTGCTGAACACGGGGGTAAAGGACTGGAACGCGCCGATCGTGCTGACGATCAACAGAAAATAGGTCGTCGGCGTCAGCAGCGGCCAGGTGATATGGCGAAACAGCTGGCCCCCCGTGGCGCCGTCGACGCGCGCCGCGTCGTACAGCTCCCGCGGGATGTTGGTCAGGCCGGCCAGGAAGACGATCGTGTTGAAGCCGAGCACGCTCCAGACGGCAAGCGCGATAATCGTCACCAGGGCCAGGCTTGGCCCCTGGGCCCAGCCGGGCCAGGCCGGGCCGCTGGGGGCGAAGATCAATTGGAAGAGGCCGCGGGGCTCCTCCAGCCAGCGCAACGGCCCCAGGCCCAGGGTTTGCAGCAGGGCATTGGCCAGGCCCCCGGGCCCGCTGCCGTCCGGGGCGCGAAAGATCCATTGCCAGACGGTGCCGGCGACGACCAGCGAGGTCACATAGGGCAGGAAGTAGATCGTCCGGAACGCGGTTCGGCCGCGGACGATGCGCTCCAGGAGCAGCGCCAGGCCCAGCGAGATGCTCAAGCCGGCCAGGATGGTGCCCACGGCATACCAGACGGTGTTGGCGAACGCCTGGCCGAAGACGCGGTCGTGGAGCAGGCGGTCGTAATTCTGGGCGCCGACGAACCATTCCGGCAGGGGGATCAGCCCCCGCGGGAAGGAGAACTCGTACAAGCTGAGGAGCAGGGCGTACAGGATGGGGAAGAAATGGAACACGGCGAGGATGGTGACCGCGGGGAGGATAAACAGGTAGCCGGTGAGGGCCTCCCGCCACCGCCGGCCGCGGCGCGCCCGCTGCAGGGCGCGGCTGTCCGGGGCGCGCGCGCCGGCGGATTGTTGGACTTCGCCCATCGCCATCCTCCTCTGCCCCCTTTACCCGGCCAGCGGCTGCGCGCGGGCGGCGCAGTGGTTCTCCAGCCGGCCGATCCCCTCAATCTCCGCCACCACGCGGTCGCCATCGTGCAGAAACAGCGGGGGATCGCGGAAAACCCCCACCCCGTAGGGCGTGCCCGTGGCGATGATGTCGCCCGGATAGAGCGTAAACGAGTACGAGAGATAGGAGATCAGCTCGGCCACGTCAAAGATCATCTCCGCGGTGGAGGAGTCCTGCCAGGGCGTCTCGTTGACCAGGCAGCGCAGGCGCAGCGTCTGCGGATCGGGGATCTCGTCGGCCGTCACGATGACGGGGCCGAGCGGGCAGAAAGTATCCAGGCTCTTGCCGCGCACCCACTGCCCATCGCCGAACTGCACATCGCGTGCCGAGACATCGTTGAGCACAGTATAGCCGAAGACATAGCTGAGCGCCGCCGCGCGCGCGACCCGGCGCGCCGGCCGGCCGACCACGACACCCAGCTCGACCTCGACGTCGACCTGGGCGGTGAGCTGCGGGTCCCAGGCGATCGCAGCGCCCGGCCCGACGATCGCGGAGGGGAATTTGGCGAACACCAGCGGTTTCGAGGGCGGATCGACGTGCTGTTCGCGGCAGTGATCCATGTAATTGAGCCCGATCGCGACCACCTTTGTGGGGTTGCTCAGCGGCGCCTGTAGCTCGACCTGATCAGCCGGCAGGCTGGCGCCCGGAGGGGGGCTGGCCTGCCAGGCCGCGGGGCCGGCCTGCACAAAGGCGAGCATATCGGTGTAGCCCGGGATCGGGATGACCCGGTCCCCGGCAAGCTGGCCGATCGCGGTGTGGCCCTGATGGGTGTAGGTACTCAGGTGCATGGCTCGTGGTCCTTTGGCGGCGCCCAGACCCGGCCGCTGGGGAATTCATACGCGCTGAGCGACTCGGCGTGCATCGTAATGCTGTAGCCGGGGGCCGTGGGCGGCATGTAGTGGCCGGCGCGAATGACCACCGGGTCGACGAAATGCTCGTGCAGGTGGTCCACATACTCGACCAGGCGGTTTTCGAGCGACGCGCTGACACAGATATAGTCGAACAGGGCCAGGTGCTGGACGTACTCGCAGAGGCCCACCCCGCCGGCATGGGGACAGACCGGCACCCCGAACTTGGCCGCCATCAGCAACACGGCCAGGACCTCGTTGACGCCGCCCAGGCGGCAGCTGTCGATCTGGCAGAACTGGATCGCTTGCGCCTGCAGCAGTTGTTTGAAGATGATCCGGTTCTGCACATGCTCGCCGGTGGCCACGCCGATCGGGGCCACCGCGCGAGCGATCGCGGCGTGGCCCAGGATATCGTCCGGGCTGGTCGGCTCCTCGATCCACCAGGGGGCGAAGGCGGCGAGCTGCGCCATATTGGCGATGGCCGCGTCGACGTCCCAGACCTGGTTGGCGTCCATCATCAGCTTGCGCTGGGGGCCAATCTCCTCGCGGAGGATCTGCGCGCGCCGCAGATCGTCTGCCAGATTGCCGCCGACTTTGATCTTGAAATAGGTCCAGCCGTCGGCCAGGGCAGCGCGACACAGCCGCCGGATCTTCTCGTCTGTATAGCCCAGCCAGCCGCTCGACGTCGTATAGGCGGGATAGCCGTCCTGCCGCATTTCCGCTTCCCGCGCGGCGCGGGTCGGCGCGTGGCGCTGCAGGATCTGCAGCGCTTCCTGCGGCGTGAGCGCGTCGGTGATATAGCGGAAGTCGATACAGGCCACGATCTGCTCGGGGCTCATATCGGCCAGCAGCTTCCAGAGCGGCTTGCCTTCGACCTTGGCGTACAGGTCCCACACGGCGTTGACGATCGCCGCCGTGGCCAGGTGGAGGACGCCTTTCTCCGGCCCCAGCCAGCGCAGCTGGCTATCGCCGGTGATCTGCCGCCAGAAGCCGGCCATATCCGCGGTCCAGGACTCCAGGGTCGTGCCGATGACCAGGTATTTCAGCGCGTGGATGGCCGCCACAACAATCTCGGTGCCGCGCCCAATGGTGAAGGTCAGGCCATGCCCTTGCAGCCCCGTGGGGCTATCGGTCTCCAGGATGACGTAGGCCGCGGAGTAATCCGGCGCCGTGTTCATGGCATCCGAGCCATCTAGGGACCGCGACGTGGGGAAGCGAATATCTTTCGCGATGACATCCGTAATGACCAGCGGCGCTCCAGGCACTACGATCCTCCTTTCGCCGGCGCGCGGCGGGTCACTTCGCCGTCCACCCGCCGTCGATCACCAGGGCCGAGCCCGTCACGAAGGCCGCCTCATCCGAGGCGAGATAGAGCGCGGCATAGGCGATCTCCTGCGGCTCGCCCATCCGGCCGATCGGTTGGCGGGCGTGCAACTGGCGGCGCACCTCGTCTTCCTGCCCGGCAAAGTTGCGGGCCAGGTAGCCTTCGACAAAGGGGGTATGCACGGTCCCGGGACAGATCGCGTTCGCGCGGATCCCTTGCCCGACAAAATCCATGGCCACGGAGCGGGTCAGGGCGATTACGCCGCTCTTGCTGGTGCCGTAGGCGGCGCGGCGGTCCACGGCAATCGTCCCGGCCACCGAGGCGATGTTCACCAGGATGCCGCCCGCGGGGGCCTGGGCGACCATTTGCGCGACAGCATATTTGGTGCAGAGGAACACGCCGCGCAGGTTCACGGCCATGACCCGGTCGAACTCCGCGCTGCTGGTCTCCAGGATATTCCCCACACTGCTGATGCCCGCGTTGTTCACCAGGATGTCGAGCCGCCCATAGCGGGCCACGGCGGCGGCGATCGCGGCTTGCACCTCGGACTCGTCGGCCACGTTCATCCGTTGCGCCTGGGCGCGGCCCCCGGCCTGCGTGATCGCCCCGGTCACCGCGTCGGCGGCGTCCATATTGACGTCGGCGACCAGCACGGTCGCCCCCTGCTGGGCGTACAGCAGGGCGATCTCCTTGCCGATCCCGGACCCCGCCCCGGTCACGAGCGCGATTTTGTGGTCTAGTCGGAACATAGCCGGCTCCCTTTCTCGCATCCGCGTGCTCAGCGTGCCGTTAACCCGCCGTCGACGGGCATCGCCACGCCCGTGACGAAACTCGCTTCGTCCGAGACCAGCCACAGGGCGACCGCGGCGCACTCCTCGGGCGTGGCCAGGCGGCCGATCGGCTGCTCCGCGGTGTACCGGGCCAGCGCGGCGACCGGATCGGGCTCCTGGCCGGCGCCCCTGCGCAGCATGGGCGTGTCCACGATGCCGGGGCAGAGGGCGTTCACGCGGATCTGCTGCGTCGCATAGTCCAGCGCGAGCGCGCGGGCCAGCAGCACGGCCGCCCCTTTGCTGGCGCAGTAAATCGGGGACCCGGGTTGGGCGCCCAGGCCGCGGATGCTGGCATCGAACAGAATCGTGCCACCCCCCTGGCGCAGCATCTGGGGGATGGCCGCCCGGCTGGCATAGATCAGCCCTTTGACGTTCACGTCGAAGATCGCCTCGATCTCTTCATCGCTACTCTCGGTGATCAGCTTGGGCAGGAAGCGGCCCGCATTGCAAAAGAGGATGTCGAGCCGGCCATACTGGGCCACGCAGGCCGCAATCAGCCGCTCGTTATCGTCGCGCCGGCGCACGTCGCAGCGCACAAAGGTCGCCACGCCGCCCGCCCCGACAATCGCGTCGACGATCGGGCCCCCCCGGTCGTCGCGCCAATCCGCGATGACCACTCGCGCGCCTTCCCGGGCGAAGAGCCCCGCGGCGGCGCGGCCGATGCCGGTGGTGCCGCCGGTAATAATGGCCGTTTTGCCGGACAGTCTCATCTGTGTACGCGTCTCCTCTCTACTACCGGCCGTCAGGCGATCGCGACGGGCCGGACCCAGCTGCCGCTGGCGCCCCGCAGCTTGAGCGGCGCGCAAAAGAACAGAAACTCGTAGACACCCGCGGCGGCCAGCGCCTCCAGGTGCATCCATTCGATCAGGTGGACGCCGCGTTCCATCAGCATGGCGACATGGACGGTCTGCTCCCAATCGGCGACCGGCTGCGGCTCGGTGCCGGTCGTGTCGCTGCCCAGCACGGCCATGCCCTGGTCGTAGAGCCAGAGGGCGGCGGCCAGCCCCACGCCGGGCTGGCCGGCCAGAAAGGCCGCGTTGTCGACGGCATACTGGCGCATCTTACCGGTATGCACGAGCACGGCGTCCCCCACCGCCAGGCGTGTGCCCTGCCGGGCTAAGGTCTGCTCCAGGTCGGCGACGGTGATCGCGTAGTGGTCGGCGATCCGCTCCACGCCCAGCGTGGCGGCAATGTCCAGCAGCACCCCGCGGGTCACGATGGGTGGCACGGTCTCGATACTGGCGGCCGCGACCCCGAAATCGTGCTCCACATCCGCGGTGCGGTGGCCGCCGAAGATCCGCCCACCTTTGCTCACATGGTTGAGCGCGTCGATATGGGTGGAAACATGGGGAGTGGCCATGAGGACTTCGGTGTAAAACGAGACGTCGCCGGTCTCCCCCTGCTGGTTAAAGTCCCGAAAGCTGCGATAGGTCAACAGCCGGTAGGGCATGAAAGTGTTCTTGTCCGTGGCCGGCATATCGTCGCTCAGCTCAGCGCCGAGGTCGTAGACCTGCCCCCTCTGGGCCAGCAAGGCGGCCCGCGCCACCACGAGCGGCGTAATCCGGGCGAGGGCACTGGGTGGGCTGCTGGGCATCATGCGCTCCTGTTCTCGCGGGCCGCGGGCCTACGGCTATCCCGACACGACGATGATATTGCCCCAGGGCGTGGTATCGGCGGTACGGATCGTCCCGCGCGCGCTTTGCGCGCGCTGCTTCAGCTCCAGGTGCGGCACGATTTCGAGCGGGATCGCCCCGACGAGGGCGCGGATCGCCGCGACGTGCTGGGGGCTGGCCGCGATCATCTCCGCGGCGATGATGATCCGGTCGATGGCCCACTCGGCGGCCACGGCCCGCAGCACGTCGAGGACCGTCGGGATGCCGTCGACCAGCGCCACGTCGATGCGCGGGGGCCCGGTGGGCACGGGGAAGCCGCGGTCGCAGATCGTGATGTAGTCCGTATGCCCGGTGCTCGCGAGGAGCTGGCAGATCCCGGGATGGAGGATGCCGCTCTTTTTCATGGACGATCCTTTGCTTCGGGCACCGGGATGCCCAGCAGGCCGAAGTAGCGCCGCCGTTGATCCTCGGTGACTCGCTCCCGGAAGTCCGGGCGGGCCCGCTTCAGGTAGAAGATCGCGGTGCCGGGGGGCGGGGCGGGCAGCACGGCCACCAGCTCCCACCCGCCGCGCCCCAGGGCCTCCAGCTCGCCGAAGTCCTGGCTTTGACAGTATTCCCAGGTCGTCATTGGTTGCCCCCTGGGCGGCCGGCGGTGAATGGGCAGCCGCAGGAGCGGCGCACGACCAGCGCGACCGGCAGGATGATTTCCTCGGGGGCACGGTCCGGCTGGGCGAGGCGGGCCAGCAGCAGGCGCAGGGCCAGGCGCCCCATCTCCTGGGCCGGCTGGATAACCGTCGTGAGAAAGCGGGCCGTGGTCAGGTGTGTCATATCGTCGAAGCAGACGACGGCGACATCTTCCGGCACCCGCAGGCCAAAGGTATGCAGCGCCTCCAGCACCCCGATGGCGATGAAGTTATTGGCCGCAAACAGCGTATCGGGGGGCCGTGGGCGCGCCATGAGCTCCTGGGTGGCCTGATAGCCCCAAGGCTCGGTATATTGGCCATACAGGATCAGGCTCTCGTCGCCGGGCTGCCCGGCGGCGCGTAAGGCATCCTGATAGCCCGCGACCCGCTCTTCGGCCGTGGAGACGGTGCGCGGGCCGGTGATCAGGCCAATGCGCCGCGCCCCGGTCGCCAGCAGGTGGGCCGTCAGCTGCTCGGCGCCGCTCCGGCTGTCGCCCCGCACGCAATCGGCCGCCACGCCCGGCACGGCGCGGTCGACGAGGACGAAAGGCACATGGTGGCGTTTGAGATTCTGGAGGATCGGCCCGCTCGCGCGGGTCGGGACGACGATGAAGCCGTCGATCCGCCGGCGCAGCAGCAGGTCGACGTAGCGTGCTTCCTTCACCTCGGCCTCGTCGGTGTTACAAAGGATGACCCCATAGCCGGCCTCCATGGCCCCGTCTTCGATGCCGCGGGCCACGGTGGCCCAGAAGGGATTCGTGATATCGGTGAGGAAAGCCAGCAGCTGGGTCTTGCTGGAGCGCAGGGAGCTGGCGACCGCATTGGGCACATAATTGAGCTCGGCGACGGCGGCCAGGATGCGCGCCCGCGTCTCCGCGCCGACATAGCTCGTGTGGTTCAGGGCGCGCGAGACCGTGATCGCCGAAACGCCGGCCCGCGCGGCCACGTCCTGCAGAGTAACCGCCATCTCCGCTCCCTATGACAACGCTAACATGGTAACGTTGTCATATCATAGCACGGCGGCGGCGGGCTGTCAATAGGCCCCAACGGCCAAACGCCGGGGCCGGGGAGGATAACTCCCCGGCCCCGGCTGGGGTGGTAACGAGGTTGCTGGCGCCCGGCGCCCGGGCGCCGGGGTTAGCGGATCGCGGCCGGCGGGGTGCAGTCGGCGCCCGCGGTGATCGAGAGATAGACGATCTTGGCGATCTGGCCACGGGTGGCCTGGTTGTACTGGCGGAAGTAGGGGCGGTTGGTGCTGTCGCAGGGCTCGCCCGGCCCGCCGCAGTTGTAGCCGGAGATGATCCCATGGCAGTACGCCGTCGCCACGAAGGTGTAGAAGGCGGTGCCCGGCAGCACGTCCTCGAAGCTACTCGTCGCCGGGTTGATCACCGTCCAGCCGGCGGCCACGACGTCGATCTTGGAGAGTTGGCCGCGGGTGACGTTGGCGTAGGGCCGGAAGTACGGGCGATTGGCGCTGTCACAGGGCTCGCCCGGCCCGCCGCAGTTGTAGCCCGAGACGATGGTATCCGCGGCGCCCGTCTCGATGACGCTGAAGAAGGGGTTGCTCGGCGGCACATCGGCGAAGGTGTAGTTGCCCCCCGCCGGGGTGACGATCGGCTTGGCGAAGCCCAGCACGACGATCTTGACCATCTGCGAGCGCGTCGTATTGTTGTAGGGGCGGAAGCTGTACGTCCCGTCGCCGTTGCTGTAGCCGGAGATGACGCCGTGGCAGGCCAGGTAGAGCACCGGCGTGTAGAAGTAGTCCGTGGCATGCACGTCGGTGAAGCTCAGCGTGCAGGGCGTGGCGCTCGGCGCCACGGTGCGGGTGGGCGCTACGGTGTGGGTGGGGCCGGGCGTGGGCGTGGTGTTGCCGGGCGGGGGCGTCGCGGTCGGCG
>Ga0070730_10004254_pt1 | contig 12645 bp, 11 predicted proteins | sample Coa_R1_3_FD_66447 | JGI IMG/M metagenome (GOLD analysis project Ga0070730, IMG submission 66447) | Surface soil microbial communities from Centralia Pennsylvania, which are recovering from an underground coalmine fire - Coalmine... | ecosystem: Environmental > Terrestrial > Soil > Unclassified ...
GTCACTGCCGCCAGAACAGTGCCCGGTCGCGACGGCAGGGGCTCGCCGGCTTGGCGCCCCACGCCAGGTGTCTCGTTGCATCCAGAGGCGCGCGCGGCCGAAGGCCTCCTACGACCCAGAGCGACCCGGGACAGCTCAGTGAGCCTAGGGAGCAAAACCTCACTTACAAGGGGGTTCGAAAGTGCTCCGGTTAGTTCCACAAATGCTCCATTCCGACCGCTCGTCGTCGAGATAAACCCCTTTCCTCGCAGCGAAGGGGTCATCATCCAAACCCTCTCCGCGATTCGAGGGCCACGCTACTCGGGCAGGCCTGCCAGGAGTAGCGCGTCGCCGAGCTCAGTGTTCTTGCCTGGGTCCGCGAAGCGTGCGGATCGGATCGCGGTGGAGACAGTTAGGTCTGGCTCTACCTGACGCAGCCGGTCAACCACGACTCCTGCCTCTTCGCGGCGGTCGAGCTTGGCGAGAGCAGCCGCGTGCAGGACGTAGGGCATGCTGAACTTTGGATTCGATTGACTTGCTCGGCTCGCCGCTGTGGCCGCCTCCTCGAAGCGGCCCGCGGCGAAGTGTGCGTACGCGAGGCCGACGTAGGGCAGGTATAGGAGTGGGTCGAAAGGACTGAGGCGGATCGCACGTTCAGCGTGGTCGACGGCCATCGCGTCGTCCCCCTTCCAGGCGCGGACGATCGAACTGAAGCCGAGCGCGAGGGCGGACGAGCTCGAAAGCGCGAAGGATCGGTCGAAGGCAGCGGTCGCAGTCTCGTAGTCGTATTCGACCACTGCGATGACAAAAGCGGCCGTGGCAAGCGCGGCGGCATCGTCCGCACCGACGGCGATCGCCGTGCGCGCATGATGGAGCGCAGCTTCTTTTGCTTCCTCGTGGAGGCCGCCGCGCAGGTATCGCTGCTCGTGACACCAGGCGATCATCGCGTGTGCCGCGGCGTAGTCCGGCTCCAGCTCGACCGCCCGAGCGAGCAGCGTCAGGCCCTTGTCCGCATCCTCCGGCATTGCCGTGAAGGTGAGCGGCAGCGCACGGAGATAGAGGTCATATGCGTCCAGGCTGTCGGGCCGCCTGCGCCGGGCGCGCTCGATCTCTGCTTTGCGCAGGGTTGGTTCGATGACACCGACAACTGTGATCGTCAGCTCGTCTTGGACGGCGAAGATGTCGTCGAGCGCGCGGTCGTACTGGTCGGCCCAGATGTGGGTGCCGGTTTCGGCGTCGATCAGCTGAGCCGTGATGCGGACGCGGTTGCCGGACTTCCGGACGCTTCCTTCGAGGACGTAGCGCACGCCGAGTTCGCGGCCGACCTGTTTCACGTCGATCTCCTTGCCCCTGTAGGCGAAGCTCGAGTTGCGGGCGATGACGAAGATCCACTTGATCCGGGAGAGCCCGGTGATGATGTCTTCGACCATGCCGTCGGCGAAGTAGTCCTGCTCCGGGTCGCCGCTCAGATTGGTGAACGGCAGCACGGCGATTGACGGCTTGTCCGGCAGCGGCAGCGTAAGGCCGGAGCCCGCTATGGGAACACTGACCGAACCGGCCAGTGCATCCTGGCCGGCCTCCGACGCCGCGCGAACGAACGCCCACAGGTGCCACTCGCCCGGGACGCCCTTGAGCAGGTGTAGGCCGCGATCGCGGAACTCCAGGCCGGATCCGGCGACCAGATCCCGCAACGTGCCCGACACAAGAACCTCGCCTGGCTCCGCGGCCGACATGACTCTGCTCGCGATGTGCACGGCGATGCCGCTGATCTTTCCGTCGGCGGCGTCGGCTTCTCCGGCATGCAATCCCGCGCGGATCGAAACGCCCAGCTCGGCGACTGCGGCGACGATCGCGTCGGCGGCGCGCACCGCTTGGGCTGGCTGATCGAAGGCGGCGAAGAAGCCGTCTCCGGCGGTATCGAGCTCTCGGCCGCGGAACCGGCGGAGCTCTCGGCGAACCGCAGCGTGGTGGGCCGCCACCAGCCGCTGCCAGGACTCGTCACCGAGTCTGACGGCCAGGTCGGTGGACCCGACGATGTCCGTGAAGAGGATTGTCGCAAGCAGCCGCCCCGGCGACCGGCGGGATCGAAAAATGGGCACTGTCTGAGGGAGTTTCGACCGCCGCGGCCACCATGGCAACGGTGGACGAACGCTGGCCCGGGCTAACGGCAATCGGTGAGGCCGAACCGTTACACGTATCTCTCGGACGGCGGCCCGACGATGTGCATGTGGTGAGCCTCGGCGATCTCTGCGAGGTCGGCTTCTGTCACATCAGACCGTGCGAGCGCGGCGGCGAGGTCATCGAAGTAGCCCGTCATTGCCGCCGGGAAGTAGAAGTTGAGCTTCCGGCTCGGCGTTTCGCCGACTCGGAAGCCATGAGGAACACCCGCAGGGATGAACACGAACGAACCGGCGGGGCAGCGGTACTCGTCTCCGTCCAAGCTCATGACGTACTCTCCGTCGAGCACATAGAACGCTTCGGCCGCGTCGTCGTGCACGTGGACAGGCGGACCGAAGCCGGATGGCTCAGTCGCCTCCAGCACTGAAACGACTCCGCGTGTGCTTTCCGCCTCGGCCTTGACACGCATCTCGAAGTCGCCGAGGTCGATCAGCCGTCCCTCCCCGGGCGTGACGACGAAGCAGCGACCGGCATCCGGCACGGCGGCAGGTTCTCATGCCGCTCTTTCGTCGGTCAAGCGGTCGGTGCCATCGCTTCCAGTCCGCCTTCTCCGGCGACCGAGCAGCCGCCCCGATCACTCTCCGCCTGATCGCCGCCTTCTCTGAGCGAGAATCTTGCTGGGAGGGGGTCGACTCCTGAAAGGAGTGGATCCCGGCGATGGTGCAGCAAGGACAGACATTCGAACTAACGCGTCGCGGACGCGCCGGCGAGCCGCTGTGGGCGTATCGCTTCCGCGCGGGCGGTCGTGGATCGAAGCGCGTCCAGCGCGGTGGGTTCGCATCTGAGCAGGACGCTCGTGAGGCGCTCGAGCGCGAGCTCGAGCGGCTTCGGCGAGAACGGCGGATCGCACGGAGGCTCACGCTCTCCGAGCTCGTCGAGACCTACCTCGCCCAGCACGACGTCCAGCCGGTCACGATCGAGAAGCTCCGCTACCTGCTGAGCAAGGCGACGGGGGTATTCGGCGATCGAAAGGTCGGCGAGTTGACCTCGCAAGAGATCGCCGAATGGCGGATGCGGCTCTCACCGGGCTACCGCTTCGAAGCAACCCAGGCCCTCCGACAAGTCCTCCACCGGGCGGTGGCGTGGGGAATGATCGAGGTCAACCCGGCCAGGGTCGGCGTCGACAACCCGGTCCGAAGGCGGAAGGAACAGCACCCGTTCGAGTCGTGGACGGAGCTTGAGGCTGTCGCGGAAGCGATCGGGCCGCGGTACGGGCCGATGATCCTGTTCGCGGCCGCGACAGGACTGCGGCCGGCGGAATGGATCGCACTCGAGAAACGAGACATCGACCGCACCGAGCGCGTCGTCTACGTTCGCCGCTCCTTTACTCGCCGCGAGCTGAAGATCACCAAGACGGAGGCGAGCATGCGAGCAGTGCCGCTGCAAGCGCGGGCCCTCGACGCGCTCGACCGGATCAAGGACAGCAACGGTCGCCGCTGTTGTTCCCAGGTGAGCGTGGCGGCTACCTCGACATTCACCACTTCCGGCCGTTCCAGTGGCGGCCAGCCCAGAAGGTCGCGGGCATCGATCCGCTTCGGCGGGTCTACGATCTCCGGCACACCTTCGCAACGTTCGCGCTCCGTGCCGGCATCTCAACCTTCGACCTCTCCCGCTACATGGGCGCCAGCTTGACAATGATCGACCGTCACTACGGCCACCTCGCTCGGGACGGACGCGAGCACGCCATCAAGCTCCTCGACGCGCTCAACGCGCCCGAGCTCGATGCGTGGACGCTGGTGGACGCTGGGTGGACGTCGAAAGATCCGGTCGGCGTCAGCGCTGAAAACGAAAGCGACGACTGAGCAGCGAGAAAGCTGAAGCCCTCTGACGGACTCGAACCGTCGACCCCCCTCCTTACCAGGGACTGTCCGTGGGAGATCGCCGAGACTCGGTGCGGTCATCTGGCTTTGCAGTGGCGTTGCCTGAAAACCGTCGATTCGGGATGCGTCTCAGTTTGGGCAGCTGGCTTGTGTGGGTATGCGATCCCTACACATTCATCCGGCCTGAGACTGCGGCGCGGGTCGTGGACAAGGAGGGGTTGGATGAAGCTACGGAGTCTGCTTGCGCTCGCAGCAATCGCACTCGCGTCGGGCGCGACGATGGGTTCGACCGGCGCCGCGTCAAGCCTCGATCCCGGAGTCGGGAACGTGCCGCAGGGCACGCAGAGCGACAAGGCGTACGCGCAGAGCGTCCAGAAGGCCGGCGTGACGAACGTCTTCGTCACAACGCAGCAGACGAGCTGCTATCGGCCGGAGGTCTCGGCGGCCGCGTTCAACGACGGGCCCACCAACGGGTACAGCGGCGAGTCCGCGTGCCCGGGCGCGACCACCGGTGAGGACACCGGAGCGTCGGCGCCGTACGCGACGCAGATCGGCAGCAATCCGGGCTCTCCGATGACGGCGCCGCAGCTTGTCAAGGATCACTCGGAGTCCGACATCCGCGTCGATCCGACGAACCCGTCACACCTGATCGGCTCGTCCAAGTGGTTCGTCAGCCCGGAGGGCTACAACCATCTGCTTGGGTTCTACGAGTCGTTCGACGGCGGCACGACCTGGTCTGTGCAGGGTCACGTCCCCGGCTTCGAGGGCTGGACCGACAACACGGATCCCGTCGGCGCCTTCGACGGCTTCGGGAACTACTACTCGTTCATCCTCGCCTACCAGTTCTTCTACAACGCCGACGGGAGCCACAACTTCACCGTCGGCACCTCGCAAGAGCCGAATCCAGTGCAGCCGGCCGAGGTCGTCGGCGTCTCCGTGCGTCCGCACGGCTCGACGACTGCGACGCAGTGGCTCTCGACGCGGAACGGCAAGCCCGACATCGTCGCCTCGTACGACAGCGTCGGCAACGAGCCGGACAAGCAGTGGATCACGATCGACGATAATCCTGCGAGCCCGCACTACAACCGGATCTACGCCATGTGGGTCGACTTCCACTTCCTGACCCCGGTGCCGTTCATCTCATTTGCGGACGCGCGTGCGGACGGCACACACACGGACTGGTCGACGCCGCAGGCGCTGCCGACACCGCCGCACACCCCGCAAGGATCGACGTACCTCCTGCCGCACGTCGCGCCGAACGGCACGGTGTACACGACGATCACGAACTTCAACCCGAAGCAAGGGTTCTGCTGTGCCAGCGTCTTCGTCGACAAGTCCAGCGACGGCGGCCAGACATGGTCGGTGGCCGGGACGGCGGCGAGCAACGTGGCGCCGCCTCCGATCATGTATCCGAACACGACGTTCCGCGACGGGATCGAGAACACGTTCGCCGTTGGCGGCAACGGCGCGCTCTACGTCGCCTATGAGGACTACAGCGCCGGCGTCGGGAACATCCTCCTCACAGCCTCGCACGACGGCGGTGCGACCTGGTCGGCCCCGATCCAGGTCAACGACAACGCGAGCCCGGTGGACGAGTTCCAGCCGAACCTGACGGCCGCTCATGACGGGACGGTGAGCGTCGCGTTCTACGACCGGCGCCTCGCCTGCCCGGCGGGAAGCGAGGCGACGGCGGCAGGACTGGGGCTCGACCCGAACAACCCGACAGGAGCGTCGAACTACTGCGTCAACGCGAGCGTCCAGTTCTACGCATCCGATCTGACGCCGATCGGTCACAACGTCCGCCTGACGCAGCACACGTGGGACCCGCAGCTGAACGCTCCGCATCCGGGCAGCCCGGGCGGGACGGAGACGTTCATCGGCGACTACTTCGGCAACGACACGAGCGGCTCGACCGACGTCACGAGCTTCGTCAGCACCTACGACGACGGCTCGAATCCGACCCATCAGCAGCAGCAGGTCTTCGCGAAAGTCACGCTCCCATAGCCCGCGACTGACGTGCGGCGTGCCGGATAAGCCACCCGGCACGCCGCAAGTTTCCTCTGCCCGGCGGCATTCGATGGCTGTCGCGCGAAACACGACTTTGCCGGCCTTCCAGAAACGGGCCAGAGCGAGGTGTAAAGAGCGGGAGCGACGGGCCTCCAGCCCCGGCTTTACACCTCGTGAGATCGAGATCCGGTGACTTGGCGTTCGCCGATCGTCGGAGTGTGGCTGCGCGGCCGTGACTGCCGTCGGCTCCTGGCCGCGTAAGCCTTGGCTGCTACGTGCGCTAGGCGCGTCGGCTGTCGTGGTGGAGGTAGTGGGCGCCGGGGCCGAGTGTGGCGGCTTCGTCGTCGGGGTTGAGGAGGCTGCAGCGGTCGATGGAGAGGCAGCCGCAGCCGATGCAGGTTGTGAGCCGGTTGCGGAGGGCTTGCAGGGTGGCGATGCGGTGGTCGATGTCGGTGCGCCATGAGCGGGAGAGGCGTTCCCAGTCGCGTCGGTTGGGCGTGCGTTCAGAGGGGAGGGTGCCCGGGCCGGAACGGGCGCACGACGCGTGGCTTCGCAAGCAGCGGTTCCAAGACGGGCCGCTCGCGATCGTGTTCGATGAGTGCTATGCCCGCATGGTCCACGCGAAGACCAGGAGGGACGCGCTCGACAAGGCGATCACCGAGCTCGCCGCGACCGAGCCGTACGCCGATGTCGTCGAGCGGCTCATCTGCCTCCGCGGCGTCTCGACGCTGACGGCGTTCGCGTTGACCGTCGAACTCGGCGACTGGAACCGGTTCCGCCCCGAATCGCTCGGCGCGTTCCTCGGCCTGATCCCGAGCGAGAACTCGAGCGGGGAGCGCCGCCGCCAAGGCGCGATCACCAAGACCGGCAACACGCACGCGCGCCGGCTTCTGATCGAGGCCGCCTGGCACCAACGCAGCGCTCCGCGCTGGAGCGTCACGCTGGAACGCAGACGCACAGGCAGGTCGCTCGCCGTGCGAGCCCAGGCGGACTCGAGTGCCCGCCGGCTCCACGGACGCTGGCTTGCGCTCGAGGCTCGTGGCAAGCCGCGCTTGATCGTGGTGGTCGCCATCGCGCGCGAGCTTGCCGGGCTGTGAGCAGCCCCAACAGGCCACGCTCGCCGCCAGAGAACGGCTCCGCTCCTCATCTCGCATACCCGGTCATGCGGCACCAACCCGCGCATATGAGTCGCGACACAGACGTCGACGACAGCCGATGCGCTCCCCCCGCCGAACCGACCCCGCAAACCAGCGGGGCCAACTACCCCTGCCCAGTTGACAACCCGCACTCCATATGAGTATTCCGGAATGACCCCTGAGCAGGCGTGGTGTGAGCCGCTACTCGGTCGGCTTCTGTTCCGGAGCGGGATCGCGGCTGAAGATCTCGACGATCACTCCGAGGTCCTGCTCTGTCGGTAGGTATGCGACCCTGATGCCGGGGCCGAACGTGCCGCTGAGAACCGCGTTCTGTCCTTTCTCCGCGATGTCCGCCAACGCCTGGTCGAAGTTCGTCGGAGCGACCGCCCTTCTCGGCGAGGAAGCGTGCGTAGTCGCTCTCGTCGTCGAGCGGCTCGATCAGCTCCCACTGCACCGTGCCGACCATCGCTGTCGCGAGCCGCCAGGAGCGGTCGACCTGCCGTCCGTGCTCGTGCAGAGCTTCCGCCTTGCCGGCGTGGAACTCGACGATCTCCCACGGCCCGATCCCGTGGTCGTCGACATACCTCCGCATCGCCGTCTCGAGATCGCGAACGACGATTCCGATCTGGAGCGTCTCGATGAAAGAGGACTCGCGCATCAGCCCGCAGAGTACTACCCGTCAGCGGAAACCCTCGCCTGCACCAGCGTGCTTTCACCTGAGGTTGTTCTGCGATCTCCAGTCGCTTTGAGTCGGGGGCAAGCCGGGGGCCGTCAACGGCGACGGGGGATGCTGCCTAGCGACGGAGACTTTCTATCATCTGGTTACCCGCGCGCGCACGTAGCAGATCGTGACGGTGTGTTCCGGGGAGAACCGATTCGCCGCGCGTGCGCGCTGCTGTTCCACCTCTCGTGGTAAGAGGATTCCATCGACACCGAGACCAGCTGTTGTTTGCTCGCGGCGAACTGCTTGATGGTTGTGCGATTTACGATTGGGTGGTGCGCGCTGGACTCGCTCTTTCCTGGAGTGGCGGCAAGGATTCGGCGCTTGCCCTGTGGGCGCTCCGCGCGGAGGGTCTTGAACCGCGCGCGTTGATCACGACCTCGTCGGAGGCATTCGATCGTGTCAGTCATCACGGCGTCCGCCGGTCGCTACTTGCCCGTCAGGCCGAGGAGTTGGGGATCGAGTTGGTCGAGATCCTGCTGCCATTTCCCTGCAGCATGGAGGAGTACGAGCGGTTATTCGCCGTTGCGTTCAAGGAGACGGTCTTGGCCGAGATCGACACGGTCGCCTTCGGCGACATCTTTCTCGAAGATCTCCGCGCCTATCGGGAGGAGAAGCTCGCGCTCGCGGGTTGCCGCGGGCTGTTTCCGCTCTGGAAGCGCGACACGAGTGAACTGGCGCGCGAGTTCGTCGACGCTGGCTTCGAGGCGATCCTCGCCTGCATCGACCCGCGCCGGCTCGACCGCTCCTTTGCAGGTCGCCGATTCGACCACGACCTGTTGAGAGACCTGCCGGCCGAAGTCGATCCCTGTGGCGAGAACGGCGAATTCCACACGTTCGTCTACAGCGGGCCGATCTTCGGGACCCCGATTGCTTGCGCAACAGGAGAGGTTGTCCAGCGCGAGGGCATGATCTTCTGCGACATCCTCGAAGCGGCAACGCCCGCAGCGCTCGGCTGAGCAGATCAACCGGCTGCAAGCGCAGCCCTGATGAGGACATCCCGGACCCTTATTTTGTTACACGCGCGCGCGTGGATAGCAGATCGCGGTGAACTTTGCTGGCCGAACGTCCCGCGCTCATCGGTTAATGCCGCGCTCTCATCACACTGCGTGGGCGCCGATGCGCGAGTCTGCTCGCGAGCAACCTCATCGTCCCCGACGAGGTGAGGGGTGACAGTCACAGCCGATCGAGGAGCTGCGCCGGAAGCGCGACGAGCTTTGACCGTCAGATCGCCGAAGGGGAAGCGCATCGGTCTCGGGCGACTGGCGTTTACGACACCAATCACTGCCCACAGACGCAGCGCCGCCACAGCCCGCGTACGCCGAAACAACAGGTACGGCAACGACACGACCGAGAAGCAGCCTCCCTCCACCCGGAGTCGCGTCTCGAGCTATCGCGGATGGATGGTCAATGTCGCCAGGAGCGTGAGCGATCCTATGGTGACGTGGAGCCGGCATGTGCCCGGAGTTGTCGGGTTTCCAAGGTCGGCCGCTCGCGTGAAGGTGATCGTCAAGGTCCCGGGCGCGATCGCGTCGCAGAGAATCTGCGGTCTGGGCGGTAGGCCGAGCACGACTCGGTGTCCGCTGTGCCCGACGTGCTTCGCTGGCTTGCCGTCTACCAGCAGCGCCGAAGGCGGGATTGCGGGCGGGATGGACATCGTTGTCGGGAGCTGAATCGTCACTGGCCCGGGTCCGGGCCAGCCGCATTGCATGTCGTAGCGAAGTCGTAGGGTGATCGCCACCGGTCGCGCGCCGGCGCGGTTGGTCGAGAGGACGAGAGTGACCGACGGCGGCGGCGTCGAGGTCACGGCGGCGGCTGCGACGCCGCCGAAACCGCAGAGGACCGTAGCGGCCACTGCGGTACCGATCATCTGCCGGAAGGGCACCCGTGAAGGATGCCAAGATCCCCTGAAGGGGCTCTTGTCGGCCGGCGGTTTTGCTGGCAGACTTGTGCTTCTGCTGCGGCGCCGTGGTCGAATGGGTTTGTCCAAACTGACAAGGGGGCTCGAGAGCAGATGAAGCCGAGATGGTTCGTGTTGCCGGCGCTTGCGGCAGCGCTTCTTCTGGTGGCCGTTGCAGGGGCTGCGAATGGGAACGCCAACTTCCGCGCGGTCTGTCCGGCGGCGGCGGTGGGCGCTGCCCACTGTCACGCGCTCGTCGTGACCGATGCGAATGGGAATCCGACGGCGTCGTCTGTTCCGCCGGCCGGCTCGTACGGGCCGGCGCAGTTCCATACCGGGTACAACCTGCCGACCACGGCGGCGTCTGCGCAGACGATCGGGATCGTCGATGCCTACAACGATCCGAACATCGAGAGCGACCTCGCTGTCTATGACAGCCAGTATGGGCTGCCGTCGTGCACGACCGCGAACGGCTGCTTCCAGAAGGTCGACCAGAACGGGGGCAGCAACTACCCGAAGACGAACTCGGGCTGGTCGCTCGAGATCGCCCTCGACGTCGAGACCGCGCACGAGATCTGCCAAAACTGCAAGATCGTGCTGGTCGAGGCGAGCTCGAACTCGCTCGCCAACCTCGGCGCAGCGGTGAACGAAGCGGCGAGGCTGGGCGCGAACGTGATCTCCAACTCGTATGGCGGTAGCGAGTACTCGAGCGAGACGAGCGACCAGAACACGTACTTCAACCATCCGGGTGTCGCGATCACGGCGTCCTCGGGAGACGGCGGTTACGGGGTCGAGTTCCCGGCCGCCTCGCAGTATGTGACCGCGGTCGGCGGCACGACGCTGACGCTCACGTCGAGCAACGGCTACGCGGGGGAGACCGCGTGGAGCGGGTCGGGGTCCGGCTGCTCTGCCTACATCGCCAAGCCCTCCTGGCAGACCGACAGCGGCTGCTCCCGCCGTACGGTCGCCGACGTCTCCGCGGACGCTGACCCGAACACCGGTGCTGCGGTCTACGACTCGGTTCGCTACCAGGGTCAGGCCGGCTGGTTCCAGGTCGGCGGAACGAGTCTCGCCGCGCCACTCGTTGGCGCCGTCTACGCGCTGGCCGGTAACGCGGGCTCGGTCACGTACGGCTCGTATCCGTACTCGCACACGAGCTCGCTGCACGACGTGACCTCGGGCAGCAACGGTAGTTGCGGCGGCAGCTACCTCTGCACCGCCGGACCCGGCTACGACGGCCCCACCGGCCTGGGCTCACCCAACGGCACCGGCGGCTTCTAGATGTAGCCGCGACCCCGATTTGCGCCGAAGCCCCGTGAGGGGCTTCGGCGTCTGCGGCGCACACGCCGGGCAGCCGCCCAGCCCGTCTGGTAGACGCGCCACGCGTCAAGCTATGAGAGAGAGTGCTCGGCTCCTACAAGAACGGGGTCGTCGGCAACCGGTGGCAGCCGGTGGCAAACCTGCTCTTTACCATCAATTTTCGGATCGTTGCTGTCTGTTGCGAGGGGTTGCGGATCCGCTTCTTTTCGCCGTCTTTGCGCGTACTCGCTTTGCGACCGGTTGCCATTGATTGCGCCCGCTTGGCTTCATTAACGCTCCATCCGTCGGCGCGAAGGCGGCGCTATCCACGAGTCGGGTCATGAGCGTGACGGCGTCGTCGTTGGTGAGTTCTTGCTCGCGGGTGAGCGATTGCCAGGTGGTGAGGGCGAGGGCGTGACCGATCGCGGCGCGTGTGCGCTGGGCTGCGCGACCGCGCAGCCCGCGTCCGGCCATGAGCATGTGCTGGATCGTCCGCAGGTAGTCGTGAAAGTCGCGGAGCAGGCGACGCAGGATGGGGACGATCGGCTCGTCGCGTAGGAGGCTGGCGTACATCGCCTCGGTGCGGCCATAGAAGGCGTAGAGCTCGCGTAGCGCTGTCTCGGTGCGGGTTGCCGGGTCGGTGATCGCGGTCCAGGGGCGCGGGTCGGGCGCCGGGTTTGCGGCCCGGTAATGCGACGAGCAGACGGCGAAGAGCGTCTCCTCGTCGGGGAAGTGGCGGTAGACGGTGGAGCGGCGGACGCCGGCATGTTCGGCGATCGCGCTGATCGAGGTGCGGGCGGGGCCGATCTCTTGGTGGAGGGCGACGGCGCTCTCGGTGATCCGCCGGCGTGTCTGCTCTTCGAGTTCGGCGCGCCGCTTCATCCGGTAGGCACGCGTTTGTCGTTTTTGGGTGGACATGGTTGTCGCCTAAATATATTGACAGCGGCGGTGGGTCGCGAATAGATTCCGCGAGACATAACTGTCTGGCGAAAGGAGCGGAGGATGGACGCGACGGCTACTGGGGTGAAGATGGTCGGGACAGCGGCGGGGAGGCAGGGGTTTCTCGGCAGCATCGGCGTGCGCTTCCTGATCGACGGGTCGGAGGCGGGTGAGCGCTTCTCGCTGGTCGAGCATCCGATGTCGCCGCGCGCGCTGGCCGCGCCGCTGCATCTGCACACGCGCGAGGACGAGTACAGCTTTGTCCTCCAGGGGCGGATGGGAGCGCTTCTGGGCGACGATGTGGTCGAGGCCGGACCCGGCGAGCTCGTGTTCAAGCCGCGCAAGCAGTGGCACACCTTCTGGAACGCTGGCGATGAGCCCTGTCGGATCCTCGAGATCATCTCCCCGGCAGGCTTCGAGCGTTTCTTCCAGGAGTTGGTCGACATGGGCGGCGTCACTCAGGCCGACCCGGAGGCGTTCACGCAGCTGCGCGATCGTTACGGATTGGAGATGCAGCCAGATACCGTTCCCGAGCTGATCGAGCGCTTCGGCTTGCGGATGGGCGAGCCGCTCACCGGCGGCTGGATGTCGTGATCGACTAGACGCGTACTGACGGCGAAGAATCGACGTTGTGTGGCGGAGCCGTAGGAGCAGACTGCTCGCGAC
>Ga0070730_10004255_pt1 | contig 12644 bp, 13 predicted proteins | sample Coa_R1_3_FD_66447 | JGI IMG/M metagenome (GOLD analysis project Ga0070730, IMG submission 66447) | Surface soil microbial communities from Centralia Pennsylvania, which are recovering from an underground coalmine fire - Coalmine... | ecosystem: Environmental > Terrestrial > Soil > Unclassified ...
CAGCCTGGGCATCGCCCGGACCATGTACCTGAACCTGACCGCCTTCGCGGTGGTGGTGCTGGTCATCGCCATCTGGACGACGAACCGCGCGGTGCTGATCCCGGCCGTGATCGTGTCGGGAATCTTCATCGGGATCAACAACACGGTCACCACGCAGGCGGTGATGACCGTGTCGCCAGTGGAGAAGCCGGTGGCTTCGGCGGCCTACAGCTTCGTCCGGTTCATCGGCGGGGGCCTGGCCCCGTACGCGGCGGGCCGGCTGGTCATCGCGATCAACATCCACTTCCCGTTCTTCATCGCGGCGGGCGCGATCGTCGCGGGCATGGCCATCTTGTCCACCGCCCGCAGCCTGCTGACCGAGGCCGAGCGGGTTCAGGCCGAGCAGGTGAGCGCCGCGACGTCACCCGATGCGACCAGGGGCGTGATCTTGGCCGCGGTCGACAACTCACCCATGGCGGACCTGGTCACCGAGGCCGCGGCCCGGCTGGCCGCGGCCGACGGCCGCGCGGTGTACGTGGTGCACGCCCAGGAGGACGTCACCGCGAGCGACGTGGCCACCGACGGCGAGGACCTGGAGGACTCCCGGGCGCTGGTCAGGAAGCAGCTGGACCTGCTGGCCGCGCATCAGGTGCCGGCCCAGGGCGAGGTCCTGCGACACGCCCCTGGTCACGGCGTGGCCGGGCGGATGATCGCCGAGTACGCCGCCACCATCGGGGCCGGCACGATCGTGGTCGGCGCCGCGTCCCACGGCGGGCTGCCCGCGCTGATGGACGACAGCGCGAGTCAGGAACTGTGGCGGCACGCTGACACCAACGTCCTCATCGTCAACCCGGACGCGCCCGAGCTGACCCGGTTAGGCCCGCTCGCGGCGTCCGCGGCGGACCGCCGCGCGCAGGTCCTCGGCCAGGGTCTCCAGCGCGGGCAGCGCCGCGACCAGGGCGACCGCCTGCTCGGGGGGCAGGTCGGCGACGCGTTCGGACAAGATCGCGGCCCGTTCCGCGGCGATGCGCTGATAGGCCTGCTTGCCCTCGGGCGTGACCTCGACCCGGGCGGCGCGGAAGTCGTCCGGGTCGCGCAGCCGCCGGATCAGGCCGAACGAGTCGAGCTTGCCGACGACCCGGGACAGCATGGTCGGGTTGAGTCCCTCGATCTCGGTGAGCTCGGTCAGGCCGAGCGGGCCGCGGTGGGTGACGATGCCGAGCACCGACGCCTGGGTCGGGGTCAGCCCCTCCCCCACGGAGGCCGCGTTCAGCTGGCGCGCGAGCCGCAGGATGGCCCGCCGCAAACGGATGACACCCTCTTCGTCCATGCGTGCCGCCTCCCTCGCCCTCAAGCAGGGTCCCGGTTAATCATCGCAGGCCGAAGGGCGGGTCTGACAGCCGTTCTTACAGCCGTTCCTTCAGCCAGCCGTGCACCTCGGGGATGCGGTTGGTCAGCAGGGTCAGGTGGCCGTCGTGGTCGAACAGCCGGGCTTCGACGCCGGGGATGTGCTCGGCGAGCCACTGGCCGTGGCCGAACGGCACGAACTGGTCCTGGCGGCCGTGCATCAGCAGGACCGGGACCGAGATGGCGGACAGCTCGAAGCCCCACGGGCTCGAGTGCGCCACACCGTCGTCCCACCAGCCCTCGTTGCCCGGCGCCAGGCCTTCGTGATCGCAGTAGACGAGGAATTCGGCCAGCCCGTCGTTGAGGGCCGCCGCGTCGGTCGGCGACAGCAGGGTCTTCAGCCCGCTGACCAGGTCGGCCGGCGACGCGTCCAGGACCTCCTCACGGTCGGCGTCCAGCTTGGCCCGGGCCGCCTGCCGGTCGCGCAGGAACAGCCGGGTGTCATCGGCGTTGAGCGCGCCCATGCCGGCGAACCAGTCGAGTCCCTCGGCATCCAGCGGGGCCGGCGAGGCCAGCGAGGCGGCGGCGGTGACCAGGTCGGGCAGCAGCGCGGCGCAGGCCAGGACGTGCGGTCCGCCGCCGGAGATGCCCCACATGGCCAGCCGGCTGATGCCGAGCTCGGCGCAGATGGCCCGGACGTCGGCCGCGCAGTCGGCGACGCTGCGGCCCGGCTGCGGGGTGGAGCCGCCGTAGCCGGGCCGGTCGTAGCTGATCAGGCGCAGCCCGCGGACGGCGGCGTCGATCGCGGCCGGCGGGTACAGGTGCCGGGAGTTCGGCGTGCCCTCGTGGACCAGGACCGGATGGCCGTTCGGGTCGCCGGCTTCCTCGACGGCCAGCGTGCGGCCGTCCGGGGTCTGGACGGTCCGGTCCACGTCAGTCGGTGGCGAGGATGACGTCGGAGGCCTTGATGATGGCGGTGACCTGGCTGCCATCGGTCAGGCCGAGCTGCTTGACGGCCTCGACGGTGATCGAGGCGACCAGGCGGGTGCCGCCCGCCTCGAGCTCGACGTTGGCGATCGCCTCCCCTGTGTTGATGCTGGTCACCGTGGCCGGGATCTGGTTACGCGCGCTCAGCTGCATGACTGGGACTCCTTTGTCGCTGGTCGGTATCGTGCGGGGTCTACGTTAGCCCGCCGGAGCTATTGTGCTCGGCCTCGGCTATCAGGGCGGCGACCTGAGCCGCCAGCGGCGTGGCGGCGGCCAGGCGGTTGTCGACGGTGAAGTGCGGGGCGGCCGGCTCGGTGCCGAGCCGGATCCGGTCGGTGAACTCCGCGAAGCCGGCCAGCTTGGCCGCGTCGCGGTCCAGGCCGCGGGCGGTCAGCCGGTGGCGCACGGTGGCCGGATCGGACCTGACCCAGACCAGGCGCACGGTCCCGCCGCCGAGTTCGGCCACCCAGGAGCGCCACCGGCCAGCGTCGTGGATCTGCCCGGTGAACGGGCCGGACAGCAGGACGGGGCAGCCGTGCGAGCGGATCTCGCGGGCGGTGGCGGTCAGGCCGGCGTACTCGTGCACCTTGATGTGCTCGTCGTACCACGGGCCTTCGCGCTCCCCGGGCGGGCGTTCGCTGGCCGCCAGGATGGCCGCCACGAACGAGCCGTACATGGTGTCCTTGTCGAGCAGCGCCGCGACCGGGTCGAGCGAGGCGAGCAGTAGCGCGGCCACGGTGCTCTTGCCGGCGCCGGGCGGCCCGGCCACCACCCAGGCCGGGGCGGGGGCGCTCATGACCGGGCCAGCCGGCGGTACAGCCAGAACATCACGCGGTTGCGGCGGGCGCCGGTCTGGCGGGACGCGGCGACCGCCGCGTCCACCGACGTGGACAGCGTGGCCGGCGCGTACGGGTCGGCGCCCCGGTCGGCGGCGACCTGCTCGCGGCGGACCCGCAGCCGTTCGGTAGCCACGGTCAGGTGCCTGCTGGGCTGGGCGCAGGTGGCCTGGAACCGCGCGAACGACTCCGGCGGCAACGCGGCCGCCAGGGCCAGCCCGGCTCGCGCGTCCAGGTGCAGCCGGTAGCCCTGCCGGCGGGTGGCCAGGCTGGCCTCGCGTTCGTAGACGGTGACGTCGGCGCCGGCCCGCAGCAGACCCTGAGCCAGGCACAGCCCGCCCAGGCCGGCGCCGGCCACCGCGACCCGTAGAGATCTCACCCTGCTAATCTAGGGAACGCACTGGCGATGAGGCTCGCCACAACCGCGCGGAGCCGCGCTGATGGCCTCTACCCCGTAGGAAACGATGGGTAGGAGGCCATTCTCATGACCGATACGCCGGAACCGCCTGGCAATGATCTTGGGGCCGCGCGGTGAGCGCGGCCCTGCCGATCCCCCTGATCCAGCTCCTGCAGGTGCTGACCGTCGCGGTCGGCGCGCCCGGAGTGACGGGCGTGATCGCGAAGGTGGAGGCGCGGCTGCAGGGCCGCCGGGGGCCTCGGGTGCTGCAGCCCTACTACGACCTGGGCAAGCTGTTCCGCAAGGAGGCGCTGGCGCCGGAGGGCGCGAGCTGGTTCTTCCTGGCCGCCCCGGTCATCGCGGTGACGGCCTACCTGACCATCCCGCTGCTGATCCCGGTGCTGACCAGCTATCCGCTGCCGCTGGGCTACATGGGCGACATCCTGGGCGGCGGGTTCCTGCTGTCGCTGGCCAGCTTCGTGGTCGCGACCGCCGCGCTGGAGACCGGCGACCCGTACGCGCAGCTGGGGTCGAGCCGGGCCAAGACGTTCTCGGCCATCACCGAGCCGGTGGTGCTGTTCGTGGTGTTCACCGTGGCCCTGCTGACCGGCACCGACCTGCCGTACGCGCTCGCGGCGACCGTCCGGTCCAGTGCCGGGCAGATCGTCCGCCCGGCGCACCTGCTGGCCTCGGCCGCGCTGTTCATGGTGATCCTGGCCGAGACGGGCCGGATCCCGGTGGAGACGCACACCGGCACTAACGAGTTCGGGATGATCGAGGAAGCCCGGTCCTTCGAGCACTCCGGTCCGTACCTGGCGCTGCTCAGGTGGGGCTCAGAGCTCAAGCAGCTGATCCTGTTCACGATCCTGGCCGACGTGTTCCTCGCGCCCTGGGGCCTGGCGTCCACCCAGCGGCTCGGGGCGGTGCTGCTGGCCATCGCGGCCCTGCTGGCCAAGGCCTGCGCCGTCGGCTGCGTGGTGGCGATCGTCGACAACTCGTTCGCCAAGCTACGCCTGTTCAAGATCACCGAGTTCGTGTCGGGCGCGTTCCTGCTCGCCGTGCTCGGCGTATTCACCTTGTACCTAGGGGGCGGCTGATGGATCCGGTCCAGGCAGCGCCGGGCGTCTACGAGGGCGTTGCCAACGTGATCGCCGCGGTGATGCTGGTGATCGAATTCGGCATGCTGCGCCAGGCCCTGGCCCGGGACCAGATTCGGCTATACGTGGCGCAGTCCGCGCTGATCTCGGTACTGGCCATCGTGATCGCCGCGGACCGGAACCTGCCTGACCTGTACGCGCTGGCCGCGCTGTCCGCGGCCCTGAAGGTAGTGGCGGTGCCGCTGGTGATGCGGCGGCTGCTGGGCCGGTCCGTGCCGGACGACGGGGACGAGGCCCCGGGTGTGTCGGGCAGCCAGACGCTCAGCCCGGCCACTGCCGTGCTGGCCGGGATCGTCCTCGCCGCCATCGGGTTCTTCTGCTTCGGCGCCCTGAAGATCCACGGCCCGGCCGCGCCGGCCCTGGCGCTAGCCTTGGCGGCCGCAATGATGCTGGTCGCGTTCGGGCTGATGATCGTGCGGCGGGACGTGGCCTCCCAGGCGATCGGGTTCTTCTCGCTGGAGAACTCGATCTCGCTGGCCGCGCTGGTGGTGGCGGCCGGGCTGCCGCTGATCCTGGAGACCGCGTTCCTGTTCGACCTGCTGGTGGCGGTGGTGGTGTTCGGCATGCTGATCCGCGTCCAGCACGGCCGGTCCGAGTCGCTGTCCACCTCCGACCTGACCAGGCTGCGGGGGTGAGCCGGTGCTCGGCGTGATCCTGGCCCTGCTAATCGTCCCGCTGGCGGCCGGTGCCGCCTGCGCGGTCCTTCCCGCCAAGGCCGGCCCGGCCGTGACCGTAGCCTCCGGCCTGGCCAGCTTCGGCCTGGTCCTCGCGCTCGTCCCGGAGGCGGCCCACCAAGATCTGGGCTACCTCACCTACCTGCGGGTCGACGCCCTCAGCGTGATCTTCCTGCTCGCCACCGGTTTCCTGTACGCTGCCGTCGGCGTCTACTCGATTGGCTACGTCCGGCACCACGGGCACGGCGACCGCTACGCCCGGCGCTTCTACGCCGGGTTCAACCTGTTCGCCTGGGCGATGCTGGCCGCTCCCCTGATAAGCAGCCTGGCCCTGCTGTGGATCGCGATCGAGATCACCACGATCATCTCGGCGCTGCTGGTCGCGATCGAGGACACCGACGGCGCCGCCGAGGCGGCCTGGAAGTACGTGCTGATCGCCAGCGCGGGCCTGGGCCTGGCCTTGCTGGCCACGGTGTTCGCCTACTTCGCCGGGTCCCAGGTCCTGGGCGAGCACTACAACCTGGCCATCCAGCCGCTCATCCAGGCCGGCGCGCACCTGCCGCGCACCCCGGTCCGGCTGGCGTTCCTGCTCGCCTTGCTCGGTTACGGCACCAAGGTCGGCCTGTTCCCGGTGCACACCTGGCTGCCGGACGCGCACTCCGAGGCACCCACGCCAGTCTCCGCGCTGCTGTCCGGGTCGCTGCTCGCGGTCAGCTTCTACGCGATCCTGCGTTACTACCAGGTGGCCGCAGCCTGTCTGGGCGGCGGCTTCCCGCGGGATGCGCTGCTGGCCTTCGGGGTGGCCTCGCTGCTGCTCGCCGCGCTGTACGTGTTCGGCCAGCGCGACATCAAGCGGCTGCTGGCCTACTCCAGCATCGAGCACATGGGCATCGTGACCATCGGGGTGAGCTTCGGAGCGCCGGTAGCGCTGGCCGGCGTCATGCTGCACGTGCTGGCGCACGCGGCGGCCAAGGGCAACGCGTTCATGGGCGCAGGCGTGTTCACAGTGAAGTACCGCACCAAGCAGATCGCCACCATGCGTGGCGCGCTGGACCTGCTGCCCTGGAGCGGGCCGCTGTTCCTGCTCGCGGTCTTCGCGCTGTCCGCGCTGCCGCCCTCGGGCATCTTCCGCAGCGAGTTCCAGATCGTGGCCGGCGGTCTGGGTTCGGGTAACTACGCCGCAGCGGCGATCCTGGTCGTGCTGGCCACCGTGGCGTTCTTCGGGCTGACCACCTCCACCACCCGGATCCTGTTCACCTCGGCCCCGCGGTCGCTCTCGGCTGCGGCGGCCATTGACCGCGGCGAGCCCAGCGCCTGGATGGTGGTCCCGGCGGTGGCCGGCATCGCGGTCCTGTTCATCCTGGGCGTGCACCCGCCGGGCGAGCTCACCGGCCTGATCTCGAGGGCAGTGACCGAGCTGGGAGCGGCGCGATGACCATGACCCAACCGGACGTCCTGGGGCTGTGGAAGGAACTGGAGGCGCGGGTGGCGGCGGGCGACCGGTTCGCCGGCCTGTTCGCCTCCTTCGCTACCCAGGGCCACGCCGTCACCCTCTCCGCGCACGTCGCGACGGCGGGCGATGTTGACACGATGGAGGTGACGCTGCCGCCCGGCGCCGCCGGCTATCCGGCGCTCACCCCCCTGATCGGCGCCGCTTTCTGGTACGAGCGCGTGATCCACGACCAGTTCGGCCTGGTGCCCGAAGGTCATCCCCGGCTCGCGCCGCTTCTTCGCCCGGGCTATCCGCTGCCTCGCCACGTGGAGGGCTATGGACTGTTCACCATCCCCCATGGCCCGGTTCGCTCCGGGGTCATGGAATCCATCGAGTATCTGGTCGAGACGCCGGGCGAGGCCATCCCGCACCTGAACATGCGGGTGTTCTACAAGCACCGCGGCGTGGAGTCCAGGTTCACCGGGCTCACCCTGTCCGACGGTGTCCTGCTGGCCGAACGCACCGAGGGCATCGCCTCGGTCGCGCACGCCCTGGCCTTCTGCCATGCCGCCGAGCGGGTCGCGGGCTGTGAGGTGTCCCCCGCCGCGGCCCTGGTCCGGGTGCTGCACGCCGAGCTGGAGCGGATCGCCAACCACCTCGACGTGGCCGTGCGGCTGGCTGACGCAGCCGGCCTGGCGGTGGCCACGGCCCGGATGGCGCTGCACAAGGAACGGGTGATGCGGCTGGTCAGCCGGATGTGCGGCAGCCGGTTCGGCCGCGGCGTGGTGGTCCCGGGCGGGGTCACCGCGCTGCCTGGGCTGTCACCTGCCGAGCTGAGCGCCGAGCTGGATAAGCTGAGCCGGCCGATCGCCGCGGACGCCGCCGCGCTGATGGCCACCTCCTCGTTCCTGGACCGGCTGCGCGGTACCGGCCCGCTGACCCCTGCGCGGGCCCGCCAGCACGGTGCCCTGGGCCCGATCGGTAAGGCCGCCGGCTTCGCCGACGACGACCGGCTGGCCCGCCCGTACGACGCGTACTCGTCGCTGGGCCTGGAGCCGGGGCGCGCCCATGCGGCCGGGGACGCGCTGGCCCGGCTGCGGGTCCGGTGGGAGGAGGTGGACTCCTCGTTCGGTCTGCTCCGGCGGGCCGCCGACGATCTTTCGGCCGAACGGGCCGCCGATCCGCCTCTGGTCCCCTGCGAGCCGCCCAGCGGCCGCGCCGTCGGGTGGGCCGAGGCGCCGCAGGGCGAGGTGCTCTACGACGTTTCGCTTCAGGAGGGCCGCATCGTCCGTTGCCATCCCCGGTCGGCGTCGTTCCACAACCTGGTGCTAATGCACGAGGTGTTCGCCGGCGACATCCTGACCGACTTCCCGTTCATCGAGGCCAGCTTTGGCCTGTCCGTGGCGGGCGTGGCGCTATGAGCGTGTGGGTCCTGCGCGGGCTGCGCGACGGCGTGGTGACCACTCGCTGGCCGGCCAAACCGGACGCCTACGACGACGCCTGGCGCGGCCCCGCCCAGGTGACAGGCCCTGCCGATCAAGGCAGCACCGACCGTCACAATGACCTCACGGACCTGTGCCCCACCGGCGCCATCACGGTCGCGGACGGCACCGTGCGGGTTGACCAGGGGCGGTGCATCCTGTGCGGCCGCTGCGTGACCGAACGCCCCGGCGTCTTCGCCTGGTCCCAGGGCGCCACCGGTCCGGCCGCGCTCGCCCGGGAGCAGCTGATCATCCCCGAACTCCCGGAGACCGACGCGGCCGTCCAGGCCGCCCGGGCCCGGCTGGCCGAACGGACCCGCGCGCTGCGCCGCAGCGTGCATGTCCGGCACGTGGACGCCGGGTCCGACGGCAGCGAAGAATGGGAGATCCAGGCCCTGCTCGGGCCGGTCTACGACGTGCACCGGCTGGGCGTGTTCATCACCGCCAGCCCCAGGCACGCCGATGTGCTGCTGGTCACCGGGGCGGGAGCGCACGGCATGAGCGTCCCGCTGCGCACCACTTACGACGGAATGCCGCACCCGAGGGTCGTGATCGCCATCGGCACCGATGCGGTCAGCGGCGGCCTGCTGGCCGACAGCGAGGCCACCACCGGCGGCGTCGGCGCCACGGTCCCGGTCGACATCTGGCTCGCTGGCTCCCCGCCCAGCCCGTTCGGCATCCTGAACGCCCTGCTGATCGCGGTCGGCTACCTGACTCCCGAAGGGAGGCGGTCGCGGTGAGCGGCCTCTTCGCGGCGGGCCTGATCCTGCTGGCCCTGGCCGCGGCGGCGGACTTCCTCGGCGGCCGCTTCATGCGGTCCGGGCCGCTGTACCTGATCGGCGCGGCCGGGTCGGGCTGCCTGGCGGCGACCGGCGGGTTCGCGCTGACCGGCCGGCTGGTCACGCTGGACGTGGCCGGCTGGCTCGGCGACCCGATCCCGGGCCAGCGAGCGGCCGCGCTGGCCGCCGACCGGCTGTCCGGCCTGTTCCTGGCCATGGCCTTCGGCGCGGCACTACCGATCTCGGTCGCGTTCGCCAGCTGGGCCCGGCGGCAGGGCCCTCGCCCAGGCCGGCTCGGCGCCAGCTACGCGCTGGCCCTCGGCTCGGTCGCGGTCGTCATGACCGCGCGAGACGCGTTCACCGCCCTGTTCGGGTGGGAGGCGCTGACGGTCGCCTTTTACCTGCTGGCCGGGGCCCAACGGAGCCGCCGGGACCGGGCCGGCGCGGCGCAGATCACGTTCGCGTTCGGCAAGCTCAGCGGGGCGGCGCTGCTGATCGGGCTGCTGCTGCTGGCGGCCAGGTCGCACTCGATCCTGCTGGCCTCGTTCACGCATGTGCCCGGCGGCGCGGCCCGCACCACCGCGCAGGTCCTGCTGCTCGTCGGGTTCGCGATCAAGGCCGGCCTGGTGCCCTTCCAGGTCTGGCTCCCGCGCGGCTACGCCGCCGCGCCCGGTCCGGCCCGCGCGATCATGGCCGGCGTCTGCGTCAACGTGGCCTTCTACGGCATGTGGCGGACGCTGGCCCTGCTCGGCCGGGCTTCCGGCTGGCTGGTGGGCGCGGTGCTCGTGCTCGGCGCTGTGACCGCTCTCCTCGGCATCGCGCACGCCGCGGTGCAGAACCGGCTGTCCCGGGTCATCGCCTACTCCAGCATCGAGAACACCGGGCTGATCGTGATCGGCTTCGGCGTCGCCCTGACCGGCGCCGCTGTCGGCGACCGGACGCTGGTCGCGGTCGGGCTGCTGGCCGCGACCCTGCAGATGGTCGCGCACACGGTCGCCAAGTCGCTGCTGTTTACTTCGGCTGCCGGGCTCGAGGCGGGAGCCGGCGGGGACGACCTGGAGCAGCTGCGCGCGCGAGCCCGGCGCACCCCGTGGAGCGGCTTCGGCCTGGTCGTGGGCTCGGTGACGCTGGCCGGACTGCCACCCTCGGTAGGGTTCGTGTCCGAGTGGTTCCTGCTCGAATCGCTGATGCAGCAGTTCCGCGTGCCCGGACTCGGCTACCGGCTGGTCCTCGCCCTGGCCGGCGCCTCGGTCGCGCTGACCGCCGGCTTCGCCGGCGTCACCTTCGTCCGCCTGGTCGGCCTGGTCGTGAAGCGCGACGGACCGGAGCCCGTCCGCGGCGCGCCGCTCACGTACGGCTGGTCCGGGCGGGCCGCCGTGCTCGTGCTGTCCGTATGCTGCCTGGCCATCGCGGCGGTGACGCCGCTGGAGATCCGGGTCATTGCCGCCGGGCTGTCGCCGGTCGTGCCCGGCGCGCTGGTCATGGGCGCGCTGAAGTCGCCGTGGGTGCTCCAGCCGGTCTTTGCCGGGTTCTCGATCCTGTCGCCGTCCTGGCTGTGGCTCGAGATGCCGGTGATGCTGCTCGTGGTCGTGCTGTTCGCCTGGGCCGTGTCCGGGCGGCGGCTGCTGCGTATACGGCGGGTCCCGGCGTGGCGCTCGGCCACGATGGGGGTCGACGGCCTGGACTCCTACACCGCCTTCGGCTACGCCAACCCGACCCGCCGGGTGCTGGCCGGTGTCCTGTCCACCCGCGCCGAGGTGCAGGAGGTCATGCTGGAGCAGGACGAGCGCGACCCGGGCTCCGGGCCTCCGGACCGGGACCAGGAGGCCGAGCGGGAGCAGGTCGCGCACCTCAGGTACGCCTCTGACGTGGTTGAGGTGGTGGAGACCTACCTCTACCGGCCCGCGTTCCGGTCCTTCCTGGCCGTGGTGGCCGTGGCGAAACGGCTCCAGTCGGGGCGCCTGGACGCGTACCTGCTCTACATGCTGATCGCGCTGATCGCGATCATCGCCGTGGTGACCGCCCTGGCCTGACCGGGTCCGTGACCGCCGCGATGGCCAGGATCACGATCCCGGCCACGTTCCAGCGTTGCGCCAAACGATCTTCTACAGGGGCGGCTGGATCGCGTTGGCTATGACGGTGACGGCGAAGACGAGGTAGGCGGCGATGATCAGGGCGCCGCTGCGGCGGTTGATCCCGCGGCCGGCCAGGGCCAGGACGATGGTGGCGACGGTGAGGACGCCGTACCAGATGGCGATCCGCAGCGCGCCTCCCAGGCTGGGGGTGGCAATGATCACGGCGGGGATGAGCAGCCCGGCCAGGACGTTGAGGGTGTTGCTGTTGAAGGCTTCGCTCAACGTAGCGGAGGCCCGTCCCCGGCGGGCCAGGAAGACGGCTGCGACGGCGTTGGGCATGCTGGTGACCGCCGCCAGGACGATGCTGCCGGTGATCACGCCCGGCACCGCCCAGCGGGTGCCGAGCGTGGACGCGTCGCGCTCCATGGCCGCGCTGGCCGCGACGACGACGGCCAGGGCCAGCACGGCGAGGGCAGCGTCTGGCGGGCCGCCCCCTCCGGGGTGGATGGCGTCGGACAGTTCCTGTTCTTCGTCGGCGACTGCTCCGGCGAGCCAGGATCGCAGCCGTGACGGGAGCGGAAGGGCGGAGCGGCCGGAGGGGTGCAGGGCCGACACGTACACGTAGGGTGCCAGCACGGCCACGGCCAGGGCCAGAGCGGCAACCGCCGTGATCAGGCCGGTCACGGCGGCGATGGCAAGGGCTGCTATCGACAGCGCCACGGTGCCCTCGAACAGGACAACCCGGCGGTGGAGTTTGATACCCCCGGCGACCACGGCGCCCAGCCCGATCAGGGCGGCCAGGTTGAAGACGTTGGAGCCCAGCACCACGCCGGTGCCGATATCGTGCTGGCCGTGGGCCAGCGCGGTCACCGCCGAGGTGACTTCCGGGGTGTCCGCGGCCAGCGCCGCGACCAGGCCCAGGAGCGCTTCGGACAGGCCGAGCCGGGCACCCAGCCGTTCCAGCCGCACGACCAGGACAGCGCTGGCGCCCAGGCTCAGCCCGGCGGCCGCCACGAACACGGCCGCCGCCCAGGGCGAGGACATCATCGGGTGCCTGGGGGCGGCCTGATGGATCCAGCCTGTTGAGGAAGAGGTGGCTTCGACACTGGCATGAGCGGCATCATCGTTATCCTCAGCACAGCCGGCTTCCCCGGCCCAGATGAGCCTGGCAAGGCCGGTCTTATTCAGTGTGCGCGGTGAAGATCTCCCGGATCTCGCGGGCGGCGTAGTACACGAGCACGTACCCGGCGGCGGGGTCGGCCCACCACCAGCCGAGCCCGGCATTCAGCACCAGGCCCAGCAGCACCGCGGCAGCGAGGATCCCGTCAATCATCGTGACCCGGCCCTCGGTCCGCAGCACAGGATTATCCAGCGCCCGGCCGGTCCGTGCCTTACCCGCGGCCAGCGCGAACATCACCACGGCGGTCACCGCTGTCCAGATGATCCCGGGCACGGAGTGCCGCGGGTGGTAGCCCGTCGCCAAGACCACCGTGGACTGCG
>Ga0070730_10004256_pt1 | contig 12644 bp, 11 predicted proteins | sample Coa_R1_3_FD_66447 | JGI IMG/M metagenome (GOLD analysis project Ga0070730, IMG submission 66447) | Surface soil microbial communities from Centralia Pennsylvania, which are recovering from an underground coalmine fire - Coalmine... | ecosystem: Environmental > Terrestrial > Soil > Unclassified ...
CCCGTGAGGGATTGGAAGTGTGCGGCGAAGCTGCCAACGGTCGCGAGGCGGTAGCCAAGGCCCGCCAGCTGATGCCGGACCTGGTGATCCTGGACGTTACCATGCCGGTGCTCGATGGTTTTAGCGCCGCGCGCGAGATTCACAAATTGCTACCCAATGTGGCGATTTTGCTGCTCTCCATGCACGAAAGCCCCAACATGATCAACATCGCGAAATCCTCCGGCGCCACCGGATACGTGTCGAAAAGCGAAGGCGCGGCGGTGTTGTTGCGCGCCGTGGACGCCGTTGCGCACAGCAAGACGTTTTTCCCCGATCAGGTCAACTGACTGGCGTTTCCGCTGGGTTATAGCCTTCTAATTTCTCGTCCTTGAATTTCCTTCGTGCTTCCTCGTTTCGTTCGACCTGGGAGGTGCCAAAGCGCGCCCCTACAAACTAGCGCGCCCCTACAAACTATTGTGGGTCGCTAAATTCATGATGGAATTGAACTTAACATGATGTGATATCGCGCACATCGATATGTGACAACGGTTACTGAAGCGAACGCATTCCACTAGTATATTCACGCGCGAACGAACGGAAAGTGTCCACTTAGGGATAGTTTGTAAGACGGTTCCCTGAGAGGATGAGGGGCCATTTTCAGGGAAAGTGGCTCGCCTAAAGGGGAATCGAATGCGACTTTCGAATTGTGTCTTTCCAGCAGGCACCACCTTCTCGATCAAGGTCCTTGGTCCCATACTTGTTATCGCGTGGTTGCTTTTCGCATTGAAACCGGAAGCGCATGCCGTGCCCAGCTATTCGAGGCAGACCGGACTTCCGTGCGCCACCTGCCACTTTGCGCCGCCGGAGCTGACGCCGTTCGGGCGAAAATTCAAATTGGACGGGTACGTGTTTACAACGAAGGCGCAAGTAACCGATGACAAGAAGGATCACAACGCGGCGCTGCACCTGCTCGAAGCGTTTCCGCTTTCGGTGGTATTTGACACTTCATTTACGAGTACGAGGTCGCCGCAGCCGGGTACGCAGAACGGAAACATCCAGTTTCCGCAAGACGTTTCTTTGTTTCTGGCGGGAGCTTGGGGAAGTCACGTCGGAAGTTTTGCGCAAGTGACATACACGGCGCAGGACGATCATTTCAGCTGGGACAACACGGATCTGCGCTACGCCAATAAGGATCACGAACTGTTCGGGAAGCCGTTTACGTTTGGAATAACGTTGAACAACAATCCGACAGTCGAGGATCTTTGGAACAGCACGCCGGCGTGGGGCTTTCCGTTCACGGCGTCCAACGCGCCGCCGACTCCGACGGCGGGCGCGCTGATTAACGGCGGGTTGGCGCAGGACGTAGCGGGATTCGGCGGATACTCGATGTGGAACGAGCATCTGTACATCGGGGGCACGCTTTATAGTACGCAGCATATTGGCGGACTACAGCCCAATACCGGCACGGATTTTGGCATCAATATTCACGGACTAGCGCCGTATTGGCGGGTGGCGTGGGAGACGTCCACAAAGAATAACAATCTGGAAGTGGGGACGTACGGAATGCACGTGAAGAGCACACCCTTTGCGGTTACCGGACCGACGGACAGCTATACGGACTGGGCGTTCGATTTTCAATACGATCGCACGATTCCGCAACTAAAGAACGACGTGGTGTCTTTCCGCGGTACATATATTCGCGAGAATTCGTCTCTAGGCGCCACTTTCGATGCGGGCGGAGCCGCGCAGCCCGGCCACCATCTCAACACTCTGCAAGGCAACTTGGAATATCATTACGGCACGAAATTGTCGGGGACGGTCGCGCTGTTCAAGATCACCGGAACGCCGGACCCGGTACTGTATCCACCTGGGGCGGTATCGGGCAACGCCAACGGCGATCCGCACAGCACCGGGTACATTCTGAATTTATCGTGGTGGCCGGAACAAAACATTGATTTGGCCGCGCAGTACACCGGGTATACACGATTTAACGGTGCGGGCACCAATTACGATGGCGCTGGGCGCAATGCGGGGGGAAATAACGCGATCTTTCTGCTGGCGCGATTTGTCTTTTAGAGGACACAAGCACTCCATTGTGAGCATTGTTCACGGCGAAGAAGAGTCGCGGAAAAGGGCGGCGATAGCGTTAGAATGATCCGGCACACTCCTGACCAGGGGAGATGCGCAGCATCTGCGGGTGAGGAAGTTGCCGTAGCGCAGTTGTGAGTTCGCAAGGAAACCTGCAAAGTCAACACAATGGAGAATACATGCGACGATTCTTTCTTCCGATTGCTACGGGAATTGCCATTTGTTTCTCGGCTTTGGCATTCCCATCCTGCTTAAAAGCGGACGGCGATGTTGCCAAGGTGTACAAGACCAACTGCGTGCTGTGCCATGCAGCGGATGGCAGCGGCACTTCGCCATCCGGCAAGGCCATGAAGGCTAAGGATTTGCGGTCGGCCGAAGTGCAGGGAAAAACGGATGCGGAGTTGGAGGAGTTCATTACCAAAGGGCAGGGGAAAATGCCCGCGTTCGGAAAAAAGCTGTCCCCGGATACGATCAAAGCGCTGGTGGCGTACATCCGGGCGCTGCCGAAACAGTAGCAGGGAACTAAGCGGAGCGGCGGGGTTGGAAGCGCAGGCCGCCAGGTCGCGGATTGTGTTGCAAATCGCAAGCGAGGGAGAACTCGATGTGCGCACGCGCGGGGGATTCGGAAGCGATGACTGACGGGCTTGCGACGCCGGGTTCGCCGGTCGAAAACAGGCGCTCGTTTCTCGGCGCATTGCTGGGAGTCGGATCGGTTTTTGTCGGCGGGCTGCTTTCCGTGCCGCTCATTCGCTTCGCGCTTTTTCCGTTACTGCGCCGCACCACGGAACTGAAGAGTTCACCGGTGGGAACGGTCAGCGAATTTTCGTCGCTGAGCGAGCCGGTGATGCGCACCATTCAGATCGAGCAAGTGGACGGGTGGCGGAAGGCGGTGTCCGAAAAGGCTGTCTATATTACGAAAGACGCCCGCGGACAACTCTCTGTTCTGACTTCGGTGTGCCCGCACTTGGGTTGCACGGTGCCGTGGAACAAGGAAAAAAATCAGTTCATCTGTCCGTGCCATGGCGCGACGTTCGGTCCCGACGGCACTCGGGTCAGCGGGCCCTCGCAGCGCGGCATGGATACGCTAGAGACGACGGTGCAGGACGGCCAATTGCAGGTGCGCTTCCAATATTTCCGGCAACTGGTAGCGGACAAGGAAGTCATCGGCTGAGGATAGGACTTCGTTACGAATGCCTGCTTCGAAGAGTGACGAGAGCAAAGTTGCCGCGCCGCGCCAGCCGGGACTGTGGGCATGGCTGAACCGCCGCACGGGTCTGGACACTTTGCTGCGCGCCGCGCTTTATGAACCGATTCCCGGAGGCGCGCGGTTCGCTTATATATTTGGCTCCGGTTTGTTGTTCATTTTCATTTCACAGGTGATTACCGGCGTTTTTCTGGCACTTTATTACGTTCCCTCCGCGGATCACGCGCATACTACGGTTGCCTACATCACGAAAGCGGTTACCGCCGGATCGTTTCTGCGCAGCTTGCACGCGTACGGCTCGAGCGCGATGGTCATCGTGCTGCTGCTGCACCTTTCGCAAACGTATATTTATGGCACGTACAAAGGAAGGCGCGAACTGCTGTGGCTATCCGGCTGTGTGTTGTTTGCGCTCATACTGGGGATGGCGTTTACCGGTTATCTGCTTCCGTGGGATCAGCGATCGTATTTTGCAACCGCGGTGGGAACGAACGCCGCCAGCGAGGTACCGCTGGTTGGCGAGAGCCTGAAACGGATGATGCGCGGCGGCACGGAGATGGGCACGCTGACCATCTCGCGATTTTTTGTGGCTCACGTTTTCCTGATTCCCGCGTGCATCTTTGCGCTGGTGGCCTCGCACATTTTTCTGTTTCGCAAAGCCGGAGCTGCCGGGCCGGTCAACGAAAATCCATACGTGCCTAAACTGAAAGCGGAGCTCTTTTATCCCCGGCAGGTCTTGATGGACCTTTCGCTGACTGCGCTGCTGATCATCGGGCTGGGCTTCCTGTGCTTCTTCGCGCCGATGCAGTTGGGCCCTCCTGCCAATCCCGCGGACGCGCAATACGTGCCGCGGCCGGAGTGGTATTACCTGCCGATTTTCCAGTGGCTGAAATATTGGCATGGCGCGGCTTCGGTCGTTGGCATTCTGATCATTCCCACGGTTCTTGCGCTGGCGGTTGTGGGCCTGCCTTTTCTCGATCGCAGCATCGAGCGCCGCCCGTGGAAGCGGCCGGTGGCGATGGGGGCGTATGCGTTCGTGCTGGCTGCCCTGGTAGGGCTCGGACTGCGCAGCCAATATCTCGATAAGCACGACCCGGGAGTTGCGCAACAGCTAGCCAAGCAACAAAGCGAAGAGGAAGAATATATGCGCAAGCCGTTTCAACCGGAGCTTTCTTCGGCTTCACTGGCGGCTGCCAATGTGGCGCTAGCCGATCCGCTGGCCGCAAAAGGCAAGACCATTTTCGAGGAGCAAAACTGCAATGCCTGCCACGGTGACGGAGGAGTGGGGACCGCCGCGGCCCCCGCTCTGGTGGGAATCTCGGCCAAGTTCTCGCCGGAGCAACTTGCGCAACTCTTCAAACATTTCACGGCCAAGATGACCGCCGGCGGCATGCCGCCGATCGATCTTCCGCCCGATGATTTGAAAGCGCTGATCGCTTACGTGGAATCTCTGAAATAGTGCCTCCCCATTTTGTTTCAATCGCGAAATTCGTCCGGGGCTGCGCCTTGTTTTCACAACCGGAGACGCAACGCTGAGTTAACTATCTTTACACAAGAATTGATTTCTTGATTGCGCGGGGAACTGCGAAGCGCGAAACTTTCTTCGCGGGTCGCAAATCATGCTTCACCCGCATCTGCGGATGTCCCCCCTTCCTGTTGGCTCAACTTTTCTCATTTCTTAATGTTGGCGCGCTACGCGTATCGTTTCGGAGCCTCGGTGTCGGGTACCCGCCCGGTGGAGATCGCCGCTTGTTGCAACAAATGGATTCGACCGGAGCACGGCAGGGATTTAGGGGTAAGGTCGCGGAGTTGGCGGTGGCGTCGGCGGTGCTACTCATAGCGACCGCGCTTGCTTACGTGGCGCTAGTCCGGCAACTGGCAGACCGTGACTCGGTCACCCATACACATATCGTGTTGGAGAAACTTGGCGCAGTCCGCAGCAATGTTGCGGAGGCCGAGAGCGCGGAACGAGGCTACCTCCTCCACGGAGACGATGCCTATTTAGCGCCCTATGGCCAAGCGGTCCGCGACCTGCGCCGCAATATCAGCGATCTGCGTCGTCTGACCGGCGACAATCCCGTCCAGCACGACACGCTGAAGCTATTGGACCGGCTGGTAGCGGCAAAACTCGAGTTTCTGGACCAGCGTATCCAAGCCCGTTACCAGCAGCGCACGGGAACTTCCGTCTCGGGCGCACAAGAGGGGCCTGGAAGACAGGTCAGGGAAGAAGTCAATCTGCCGCTTGCCGCAATCAAAGAAGAAGAAGACCGCCTGATGGTGCAGCGCTCAGGAGCCCTGCAGTCCAGCGCCAGTAAGACAAAGATGACCATGGGGGTCCTGGCCGGACTGAGCTTCATTTTTATTTTTTCCGCCGGGCTGATCGTTCAAAAAGAAATCGCCGCGCGCGCGCGAGTCGAGGAACAATTCCGGAGTCTTTTGGAGTTCGCACCGGACTCGATTGTGGTGGTCAACCAAAGGGGCGAGATCGTGCTGGTCAACGCGCAAACGGAGAAAGTTTTCGGCTACTCGCGTCGCGAACTTTTCCGGCAAAGCGCGGACATGCTGATGTCGCAGCATTTTCGGCAGCAACATCCGGGCCTGCGCACGCAACTCTTCGGCGATCCGAAGGCTCGCCCCAGGAGTGCGGGGCTGGAGCTGTGCTGTTTGCGCAAAGACGGCACGGAATTTCCGGTCGAAATTAGCCTTGCTCCGCTGGAAACGGCAGAAGGCCGGTTGGTCTCCTGCGCCATTCGCGACATCACGGACCGCAAGCAGATCCAGGAGGCACTGCGCCGCCAAGCCGAGGAAGTGGAGAGACACCGGAGTGAACTGGCGCTCTCAAATGTCGAACTTATCGCGGCAAACCACGAACTTGAGTCTTTCAGCTATTCGGTTTCGCATGACTTGCGAGCGCCGCTGCGTACCATCGACGGCTTCAGTCTGGCTCTCCTGGAGGATTGTGGCGAGAAGCTGGACGCGCAGGGCAGGGGCTATCTCCATCGAGTGCGAGCGGCCACGCAGCGCATGGGCGTGCTCATCGACGATATCCTGAACCTCTCCCGGGTCACCAGGTCGGAAATGCGCCACGAGCGTGTCGATTTGAGCGGTATTGCCAAGTCCATCCTTGGCGATCTGGCCGTTGCCCAGCCCGGCCGGCATGCCGAGGTTAGGATCAAGGAGCACCTCCATGCCATGGGCGACCCTCATCTCTTACACATCGTCCTGGAAAACCTGCTTGGCAATGCCTGGAAATTTACGTCCAAAATGGAGACGGCTCATATCCAATTCGACCAAGCACCTTCGAGCGGAACAACGATTTTTTTCGTGCGCGATGATGGCGCCGGATTCGATTCCGCTCATGCCGAGCGCTTGTTTGGCGCCTTCCAGCGTCTCCACGACAAAGATGAATTTCCCGGCACGGGCATTGGCCTCGCTACTGTGCAGCGCATCGTCCACCGTCATGGCGGGCGCATCTGGGCCAAAGGCGCGATCGGAGGCGGGGCCACGTTTTATTTCACGCTCGCGCAAACCAGGCGATAAGGAGCTACGCTTATGGAAGGCAAAGTCATACTCTTGGTTGAGGACAATGCCGATGACGAATTGCTGACGCTGCGGGCCCTCAAGCGGAACAACATCAAAAACGAGGTGGTGGTGGCGCGCGATGGCGTGCAAGCTCTCGAATATTTGTTGGGAGAGGGAAACACGGGAGGGCACTCTCTCGCGCCTCTCCCGGAAGTCATCTTGCTCGACCTCAAGCTGCCCAAGCTCGACGGTCTTGAAGTGCTGCGTCGTCTTCGCGCCGACGGGCGCACCAAGCTGCTCCCGATCGTGATTCTCACCTCTTCCGATGAAGAGCGCGATCGCATCGGGGGTTACAACCTGGGCGCCAACAGCTATGTTCGCAAGCCAGTGGATTTCGAGCAATTCACGGAAACGGTTCGCCAACTGGGCCTGTATTGGCTCGTTCTCAACGAGGGTCCGCCGCTCCGCCGCTCGTAGAGCGCATCGCATCTGGCGGTCCTTAGCTCACAGATTCAGGCAAAGTCGGCAGTGTGACGCGCAGGTGCAGCTTTGCATCCTTGGCCAGCCGGTGTTCTTCCGCGCGGGCTACTTCATAGCAATCAAAGCGCACACCAATGCCTAGTGTTTCAATGCCAGATTGAATTCGCTCGACACGCACCACTCGGCCGATGCACCGCCACTCGCCGCTCTCTTCGCCGCTGACTTGCCGCGGCATGCAGATGGCGACTTCCACCACGGCGCCAGTTTGCATCGGCGCATGGGTCGTGAAGTACAGGCCGTATTCGGAAACATTCAGGGATTCGGCGTCTTCGCCCGGGTCCAGGGACTTGTACGCGCGGATGCGCAGGGGCGTTTTGATTTCGTGACGGCGGATTAACCGCCGCTCGCGGTCGGCATGATTCGGAAACTGCTCCATGGGAAACCTCACGGTGCGCTGGAGGGAAATCGGCGGCGCATTCACTCCCAACCTTGGATGTGGCGAAAGAATCTCACATTCTCCCAGATTCGCAGGACTCTATTAGGTACTGTTCAAAACACCACACCAGCAATCACTGTAATGGTTTGCCGGCGAATGAAAATTACCATCTGAATCTGAGGTTGGCTGCACCGCATGCGGACGGCACCTTCCGCGGCTTACGCCACAGGGCGGCAAAGCCCGCACGGGGCGCGAAGACCGCAGCGCCGGCGCCTACTGGTACCAGGCCTGCCGTACCTTGCGGCCTGGGGACAACGGTGCAAGAATGGCCACAGGTGATGGAACAGAAGAGGCGTAACCGGTGTCTAAGGGAATAGGGTGACACCGGGTAGAGAGGCAGCTTGGTAATGCCAAACCCGGTCGTAGGTGCAGCGCATAGGCAGGAAGGCTCGAGAAGTCCCTCGGAGTTGGCACGCGAGCCGCTGCGGGCGTCGCGTGTGCCGGAGTGGGGCGAGCCGGAAAGGCCGGCCGTGTCCGATTGGGCCAGTGCCCTGTCTTGGGGCCGCGATGAATCGGAGTTGGTGAACGAGCTGCAAGCGGGCTCGGAGACGGCCTTCGACTGGCTGGTCACGCACTACCACGGACCTGTGTACAACCTCATTTTGAGCATGCTGGGAGACGTTTCCGACGCGGCCGACGGGACGCAGGAAGTGTTCTTGAAAGCGTTTCGCGGGATTCGCCATTTCCGGCAGGGCAGTTCGCTGAAGACCTGGCTCTATCGCATAGCGCTGCGCGAGGCGCTGAATCACAAGCGCTGGTTCAAGCGGCACAATCAGAGAAATGTTTCGATTGACGCCGAGCCTGATGAAGGACACAACGCCATCGAGATCGAGGATTTGGGAGCGACGCCGTTCCAGCAACTGGCGGCGCGTGAAATTCAGGTGGCGGTGCACCAGGCATTGCAGGAGATTCCGGAAGTGTTTCGCGGCGCGGTGATTTTGCGCGACCTGGAAGGGTTGAGCTACGAAGAAATCGCCGAGGTTCTGGAGTGCAGCGCGGGTACGGTGAAGTCGCGGATTTTACGCGGGCGGCGCGCTTTGCGGGAATTGCTGGAGCCGCTGCTCAGCGATGGCGAGAGGGAAACAGCGCGCGAGGCAAATACGTCTGATGAGCAAGGCGCGCGCGGCGAGTCGCAAGATTCCGGTGGGATGTGGCGGGCAGCGCGTGGGGAAATCGGATGAAGTGCCATAAAGTTCGTACCAAGCTGGCCGGCTATTTGGATGACGCCATCGTGGACGCGGCGCAGGCTGCCGACCGCGCGCAGGTGCGTGACCATCTGGAAGCGTGCGGGTTCTGCCGGGAGGAGTTGCAGCGGTATCGCAAGCTCTCGGCGCTACTGTCGCAGGTGCCGCGGAACGTGCCTCCGGCTGACCTGGCGGTGCGCATTCGCGTGGCCGCGGCGCAGTCGATTCCCACACAGGATTTGCGAAGCCGTATACAGAGAATCCGCGACCGCGCGGAGATTCTGTTGGACAATGTGTTCCGCCCCATGACCGTTCCCGCTACCGGCGGATTTTTCTCGGCGATACTGGTGTTTGTGCTGGTGCTGCAACTGATTGCTCCGGGGATTACCGTGCAAGCGGTGCCCAACGATGTGCCATTGAATATTCTGCGGCCGGCGGAATTGATTACTCTTTCGGATTACCCGTCGTCGTGGGCTCCCGAACAGCATGATGTGGAGCTTTCGCTGCCGCATGGGTTGCTGGTCGATGTGACCGTGGACCAGCATGGCCAGATGGTGGGATATCAGATTCTTGCGGGGCCGAGGAGCGTGGATTTGCGGCGGCAGTTGGATCAGATGCTACTGTTCTCGCGATTCCGGCCGATGATGAGCTTTGGCCGGCCGACTTCGGGCGGGCACGTTATCCTGAGCTTCAGCGCCGTGCGGATTCGCGGCTGAGTTCGGCGCAAGATGAGCGCTACCGCCCGCGCGACGCGGGCTATTGAGCGAGCGGCGGGCCCTTCCAAATTATTGCTTCACACTTTGATCCTTATGCCGCTTGTGTTTGCCTGTTCTTTGCTGGCACAGAAATCGGTGGCACCGTCGACGGACGAACAGGTCCTCTTCGACTCCGCTAATCGCGAGCGCGTCGCGCAGGGACTGCAACCGTTAAAGTGGAATTACGCCTTGGCGGAAGCAGCGCGCCGGCACGCCCTGCGGATGGCCAGGCAAGCCAGCCTCTCTCACCAGCTTCCCGGCGAAGCTCCCGTGGATGAACGTGCCGCTCAGGCCGGCGCGCGCTTCTCGCGAATCGGTGAGAACGTCGCGATCGGCCCGCGCGCCTCCACAATTCACCGAGGATGGATGCACTCTCCCGGCCATCGCGCCAACATTTTGGATGCGCACTTCACGGCGTTGGGAGTCGGAGTCATCGCCAATAATCGTGGGTTGTATGCGGTGCAAGACTTTTCGATGCCGATCGTGAATATGACAATCGAGGCGCAAGAGGAAAAAGTAGCGGCGCTGCTCGCCGCTGAGGGGCTGCGCGTCAGCAGCGACAGGAGAAAGGCTCGGCAGTCGTGCTCGGACGAGCGTGCACCAACAGGGCCAGGACCGATGCTCATTCTGAGCTATGACACAGCGGACATCGGCGAATTGCCGAAATCCCTGGAGCAGAAGATTCGCGAACGTAAGTATCGCGAGGCAGAGGTCGGCGCATGCCAGCCTAAGGGGAGCGCCGCGGGATTTGCACTGTTCCGGATTACCGTGCTGCTGTTCTGAGCCCAGGGTAGAAATTGAAAAATAATCGTTGTATCCACGCCGCAGGCGAAATACACTATCCGCCATGAAGGGCAACGCCTACTCGTATTGGTTTCGATTTTGGGGTGCACCCACATAGGGAGCGAGGGGGGATTTTGTAAGCACGGCAGCAAAAGCGGAATTCGACCCACTCGCAAGTTGAGTGGGTTTTTTGTTTTGCCGCAAGCTGGTCACGACAGGAAACAATTTCCATTTTTCTGCCCAGCTTGGCACTAAAAACTTAGAACTAAAAACACTTGGAGCAGCGAACATGATTATCTCGATGCGGTTGCATGCTACGCGGCAGCAAATCGATGAAGTGCGGCAGCAGGTGGAGCACTTTGGGTACAAAGTGCATTCGATCGAGGGAGAGGAGCGCGTCGTGATCGGAGTCGTAGGAGTGGGGGATGTGACCGCTTGCCTTGAGTCGGTGGAAGCCATGCCGCAAGTCGAAAAAGTGGTGCGGATTTCCGCGCCCTATAAATTTGTGAGCAAGGAGTTTCGCGCAGGGCGCTCACGCATCCGCGTTAATGGGTTGGAGATTGGCGGCGACGAATTTGTTGTGATGGCCGGGCCGTGCTCGGTGGAATCGGAAAAGCAGATCATGCAAGCGGCGGAAGGCGTGGCGCTGGCGGGCGCGAAGATGCTGCGCGGCGGCGCGTTCAAGCCGCGGACTTCGCCGTACGATTTTCAGGGCATGGAGGAAGAAGGCCTGAAGCTGCTGCAGAAGGCCAAGAAAGCCACGGGACTGGCGATCATCACCGAAGTGATGAGCGATCGCGACGTGGACTTGATCGCGCAATATGCCGACGTCATGCAGGTGGGCGCGCGCAACATGCAAAATTTCGTGTTGCTCAAGGCGCTGGGGAAGTGCGGGCGGCCAGTGCTCCTGAAGCGCGGCATGAGCAGCACTATGAAGGAACTGCTGATGTCCGCGGAATATGTGGTGGCGCATGGAAATCCCGACGTGATTTTGTGCGAGCGGGGAATTCGCACTTTCGAAACCGCGACGCGCAATACCTGCGACATCGCGGCGATTCCCGCGCTGAATGAGCTGACGCACCTGCCGATTATCCTGGATCCCAGCCACGCGACGGGGAAGCGCAGCCTGGTCCCGGCGGTAGCCCGCGCGGGAGTAGCCATCGGCGCCGACGGCCTGATCGTCGAGGTGCATCCCGCCCCGGAAAAAGCCGTCAGCGACGGCGCGCAATCCCTGGATCTCGTACAGTTCGACAAGATGATGCGCGACCTCCGCCCCTACATCGATCTGTGGGAGACCTCCCGTAAAAGCGAAGCCCTCGCCGCCGCAAGTTAGAGAGCGAAATGCGGATCAATCAGTGCACGATCTGCGAATGCTCGCAGGCCTTGTCTTTCGCTCGCGCTGGCGCTCTGGCGCGATTCTTGATGTAATCGGTGGGGTTTGCGGGCGGACCTCAACTCTACTTTCCGTAAAGGAACAATTCCTACATGGCGGATCGCGTTCTCGTCACCGGAGGAGCGGGCTACATCGGAAGCGTGGTGACGTCGCAGTTGCTCGCGAAGGGCTGCGAGGTTTTTGTTTACGACAATCTTTCGCACGGCAGCCGGCACGCGATCCCCTCCGGCGCGAAATTCGTCAATGGAGATACCGGGGATCGCGGCGCGCTCGACCGGATTTTCCGCGAGCAGCGCATGGATGCCGTCGTACATCTGGCAGCCTCCATCGAGGCCGGCGAATCCATGCAGGTTCCGGAGAAGTATTTCCGGAACAATACGGCGAATACGCTGACGCTGCTGGAAGCGATGTTGGAACATAAGGTGATGCGGCTGGTTTTTTCTTCGACGGCGGCGCTGTACGGCACGCCGGAACGCACGCCGATTGAGGAAAACGATCCGCTGCATCCCACGAATGCGTATGGCGAATCGAAATTGCTTGTGGAGCAGATGCTCGCGTGGCTGTATCGCATTCATGGCTTGCGTTACGCAAGCTTGCGGTACTTCAATGCCGCGGGTGCGGCGGGCGAGCAAGGCGAGGACCACCTGCCAGAGTCGCACCTGATTCCGCTGACCTTGCAGGTGGCGTTGGGGAAGCGCGAGCACATCGCGATTTATGGCACGGACTATTCCACGCCGGACGGCACCTGCGTGCGCGATTACAT
>Ga0070730_10004257_pt1 | contig 12639 bp, 19 predicted proteins | sample Coa_R1_3_FD_66447 | JGI IMG/M metagenome (GOLD analysis project Ga0070730, IMG submission 66447) | Surface soil microbial communities from Centralia Pennsylvania, which are recovering from an underground coalmine fire - Coalmine... | ecosystem: Environmental > Terrestrial > Soil > Unclassified ...
CTGGACCATGGCGCCGGAACGCGCGGACGTTGCTGAGCAGGACATCGGCGCAAAGGGGTACGCGGTAGCAGCCACCTTCGATTCGCCCTCGGACGAGCATTACTACGGGCTGGGGCAGCAACAAAAGGGCTGGATGGACCCGCGGGATCACGAGGTCCGCCCAACCGGCCCGCACCATTAGCGGGTCAGAATACCTGAGGAGTTTGCAGGGAGACCGTGGTCGGAGAAAGAACACAATGAGCGACCAAACTCTTTTGCAATAGATGAATCAAAACGTAGTGCCATGGGCGCCAGTCTCGCCAACGCCGCGTACGCCCGATCCACGGTCACACCGACTCGATCCAGAATCGCTCATTGCAAGCGCAAGTTCCTACGGTTTTTCCCGGGTGGGTTTCGCGATGAAACGTACCTGGATTGGGAACGTGGATACAAGTGGCGGGCACATGAAGACTGGCAAACTGTTCTCAATCGCACGGTATATCAATCAAAGCTCTCCCAGGGAAAGTTTCTCGAGATCGGGGCGGAGGCTGTCAAAATTGAGTCGCGAACAAACCTTCTCTTCTTCTTTGAAAAGATGGCAATTCGCGACGCCCTGAAGTCGGAACGCGGCGCACGGGATTTCGCAGAAGGTCTTTACGCTTTTCTTCACGGCCGCGGCAACGTCCAAACTAAATTCACTCGCTGGTGCGAAGTTCTCGCGGGATTGCCACGTAAACAGAGCCGCGTACTTACCTGGCCAGTGTCTACCGTGTTCGGCTTCATTGCCCAACCGGACACCCATATCTTTCTGAAGCCTACGGTCACTCGTCTTGCCGCCACGGAATATGGCTTCGATTTTCTCTACCGTTCCAAACCCTCGTGGGAGACATATTCCAATCTTCTCGCTTTTGCCGACGAGATCAGACGGGACCTGCGTGACCTTCGCCCTCGAGACCTCATCGACATTCAGTCGTTCATCTGGGTGTTGGGATCCGATGAGTACGAAGAGTAGACAAGACCAGATGAACACTTAGCAAAACCCCGCAAAGCAGCTTACGGTTGTTTCCTGAGTCGTGACAGATTGAGCCGCGAAGAAGAACCCGTATCGGCGCCGAAGCTGTTCTTCATTACGTCGAGTGAGCACCGGTGTTAGCGCTCTGTGAGGGCAGCCACACAGTCAGCCGGGACAAACAATCGAAAATCACGAACGTGCAGATCGCAGCAGCGATCAGCACGCAGGCATTCGTAGTTACGCCGGCAACGATCGCAATCCGCGCACCGATGGAATCGAGTATTGTCTGCAATGGCGAGCCGTTCCTTGGCGCGCAACTCAAATTCATACTCTCCGGCCCATCGATACGTGTATCCTCCGGCAAGAACTAGCTTCTCCTTAAGCAGCTTATCCGCGCGGCTCACGAATCCGCCGTAGTCTCTCGTCTTCAAATCCAGATACACGTAACCCGTGAGTGCTCCATCTTCGTCTCGAATCATCGCCGGTCCTCGGGAGAAGTACGTGCGCGCCACCTGATTGATCGGGATCTGCGCGCCCGACGGAGTGCCGACCAGCGCACGACCCAACTCTTTTGGGTTATCTCGGAAGTCGCGCTCGTAGCAAACCGCGACCGGAACAGCTGCCGGCCCTCCACATTCTGAGCGATACTTACCCCACCAATCTCCGAGGTGATGACCCGCTGAACATCTGCCACGGTGAGCCCGTAGCGAGCCGCTTCGGGACGGTTCACCTCCACGTTGAGGTAAACCCCTGCGAGACGCGCTCGGCAAATATGGAACTCGTGTCTGGCATACCCCGCAAGGATTTTCTGGATTTGGGCACCGATTTCCTGAATTCGAGCGAGATCGGGGCTTGGATTTTCGAACCGACTGCGGTCTTGATTCCGGTTAGTTCCATATCGAGCCGGTTCCGCACGGGCATGGTCCAGGTATTCGTGAGTCCGGGAAACTGGAGCTTGTCATCCATTTCACGCATCAGCTTTTCGTATGTCATTCCTGGTCGCCACCGCTCTTGCGGTTTCAGCATGATGGTCGTGTCGTACATATCGAGCGGAGCGTTGTCGGTCGCGCTGTCGGAACGGCCCACCGTGCCGAAGACAGTTTTCACCTCAGGGAACGAGCGGATGATGCGGTCCTGTTCCTGCAATAACGCGCTGGCTTGAGTGATGGAAATTCCCGGTAGGGCACTCGGCATGTACAGCGATGAGCCTTCGTACAGCGCCGGCATAAATTGGCTGCCGAGACGAAAATACAGAGGAATTGTCACAGCAAGGAAAATCAGGTTGATTGCCACAACCAGCTTCCAATGTCGCAGTGACCAACGCAACACCGGCAGATAAATCGCTTTGGTCATTCTTGCAGCTGGGTTTTGCGACTCAGGCCGGAGTCGTCCCCGAATAAATAGTGGCATCAGTGCTGGCACTAAAATGTGATCGACAGCAGTGAGGAAAAAACAAGCGTTAGCGTCTTAGTCCAGGCCAGTGGCCGGAACATGCGGCCCTCCTGGGCTTCCAACAAGAACGTAATCGCCGATGTTTTGCCAGGATTGACTTATCCTGCGATCTGAATTCCCGCTACTTTGAATTCAATTCACGAACTGCGATTGCGTATTCGTCAGTCACTTTCTTCAGTTCACTCGGCGAGGCGGTTTGGGTCGTGAGCCGGCTTGCCTGAGTGCAACAAGCATTTGCGCTCTCTTTTCCGCTGCTCTTATTTCCTCAATGGTTGACATCGCCATGCCGAATCATTGGATTCTCTGTCGGTGTTCATTCAATCTCAGCAGCTCTTCTCTGATCGCTAGGAGTCGAAGCCTTCTCAACTCGTTCGTATTGGATTCTGACGCGGTGTGATGCTCTTGCGATAGGTACGACGCATTGTCGCGCAGCAGCGATGCGATCTCTTCTCTCAGCTCTAGGACCCGTTGCCGATCGAATTGATCCATGCTGGAAATGTACGCTCAATCATGGGAGGCGATGAAGGTTTCGGCCCTATCTAGTCAAGAATCCCGCAACGCACCTTTAAGGCCCGCTCGCGTCCCAACGCCCCTTGCAATTGTCTGCCCTTGGGACTAGTGTTGCAGCAACGAACAGAAAGATTGGGCCCTGACTCCGAAAAGATGAGAAAGCAAAAAGGAGTCAGGGTTCTCTGGCCACTTCCCATGCCAAACCCCGATGCCATCCGCCTGAGAATAGCTTTAATTTAAGATGACACAATGACCTGATGTGTGACCGCCGTCACAGCACTACGATGTGGATAGTATGTAATGTCCCGCTCGGCCAAATTGGGGAGTGCCGACATGCTGGACCCACTTGCTGACACAACTGCACGTCTGAAACGACTGGTGGAACTGGCAATGAAAGAAACCGATCCCGACAGGACAGACGAACTGTGTGCGGAAATTTGGCGAGTCCTAGGCGAACGCGATGAGGTAAGAATGGCGCTAGGACCTTGCAAGCCGGGATAGCTGATGAAACCAGGACATTTCGCTCGTTGATCATAAATGGCAAGATCAGTTCGAAACAGGACGACGACCACGCAAAATGCACCACGGAATACCGCTCAATATTGCAGCTGTCGCAATGCGGGCACGCCACAGAAATTCCGGGCTTGCATTGCCCCTATCACCGAACGGCGAGCATGTCGGGAATGGAACCTGCTTTGAATCAAGGCTGAAGAAGGGCCAGATCCTCTGTGAGTACGCTCCCAATAAGGACGGCCAACGACAGCCTCCTCCAATTACCCGCCCTATTCGGGGATGAAGCTGCCTCGCAGCAGTCCGTGTTGCAAAAGCTCCGCGATCCACTGACAGTCCTTCGTGTCCGTCTTGCGGCTGGGAACTGCCTTGATATGCTGGGCGTTTGCCAGAACGATCTGAAAATGACTTTCGAGAACGTTCCACACACGCTTCCAATAAACGCCCGTGGATTCCATGGCCACGTGCTCAATGCCAAACTCCTGCAACCACAAAACCAACTCTCGAAGCTCGCGGGTCGTGCATCCGAAGCGGCGAATGTGCTTGACTGGTTTGCCGGATTGCGCTATCAGAACACAAGCCAGTGATGGAGGACTTGTGTACATCCAGCCCACAGCACCGCGGATACAAAACTTTTATGCTGTCTCCTTCCGCCGTGCGACGTAAGGATGCACAAATAGCGAAAATCTCTCTCGCGTGCTCCTCTCCGAAGAGGAGGCGACAGTCCGTTGTCCTCAACGGCATCCAGGGTCAAACTCATCCGCGGGCTCTCAGGCTCCACTAAGGCTGACGACGGCGCTAACAGCCTAACCCGTTTTCATCGGCCGTTGTGCTCGAAAGAGCATGTAGACATCCCGTCTGCTTACGACAGTTGTCCGCTTCAGGCCTTGATTTCGATGGGAGTGCCGACCGGAACCAGTTTCCAAAGTTCATCCATTCTTCGTTCGTGACCGCAGTGCACCTGTCGGTCCCATCATGCAAAGTGTATGCTTTTCCCACCCACGCAACTTAACGCGTTACTTAAGTTATTGCAATCACAAGTTTTCGCTTGAGCTCTGGAATCGCCGCGGCTCATGATCAACGCTGTCTGCACGACCCGACTATGCACCCTTGGATTCCCACTGAAGCTCTGTGGTGGCTGGGCCTCTATGGAGGTTTGGGTGCGCTCGTGCCCTGGCTTCTGCGCTGGACGCAGAAGGGTCGCAATGGGCTCGACACCAGCCCCCGCAAGCTCTTTCAGCGCGGCGAACTCGGACTCTTCGGACTTTTTCTCGCCCTCTCGGCGGTGCTCGATCTGGGGCGGTCTGCGTTATCGATTCAGTTTATTGTGGCCAATTCGTTGGTGCTCGGCGTCAGCGGCCTGATGGCGAGCGCCGCATGGCTTGAGGACTACTCCCGGTGGGAGCAGGGATTGGCCAGCCAGGACGAGCGCACCTGGGCGGATTCGCGCAAGCTCCTGTTCCTGGTCTTCAGCATCGCATTCACGACCGAAGTTCTGCTGGCACATTCTGCGGAGGCATGGCGATGAATCCGATCATGACTCCAAAGCAATTGTCGCCCGCCAAGGTCAGGTTGAGCGATTCCGCCGTGCTGGCCGGCGTGATCTCCGTGACTTATGCCGCTGCCCTGATGTTTCTTCCTCACGCCTTCCCAGAGGTGTTGCAGCGCGTATTTGATCGCGGGTATTTCTTCCGCACGATAGCCTTATTACTGGTCATCACGAACGAAATCCTGTTTCTCGTCATCTGCAAGCGGCGACACCAGAAGCCGAACCTTTTGACACTCGGCTACATCGCGTTTCTGACCATTACGCTGGTATTCGTATTGCGCATGCTGGTGATGTTTGCCGACGAGCAGGCGCAAATTTCTCATGTCTTACTCCACATGTCCGGACGAAGTGCGATCGGCTCCGAGGAATTGCTCCTCTACACTTATCTCGGCATTGTCTCCGGAATCTTTTTCCCCTACGTTCTGGTGCGGTTGACACAGGATTACGTTTCCCGCACGGACTCCGCTGAACCTGAAGCGAAAGCGCGGGGCGGGGCCGCAGGCCAGTAAGCCTTCTAAACTCCAGCGGGTCATTTCTCGCCACAAATCTGTGGGCCCGGGTCTTTGATGCGGTCGTGCCGACCGAAGCTCAGCATGTTCTCTGCTGCTGGCGGGTTTTGAGCGCTATGCCCTAGTTACAACAACTATCACATGCGAATTGATGGCATTGACCCCAACGGGTCGGTATCCCTCACGCCCGAACTGCGCGCCGCGATTATCCAACGTGCAGAGGCGTTCTTACGAGGCACCGAGTGATAGTTGGCGAAACATCCCCATCTCTAACAATGTCAACCGTGTCAAGCACTATGTGCGCACACCACCGCGCTCTTGGAAGAGCGCCATTTCGCTCTCGTGGATGCTTTGCGCTTTCCAACCTTGGGCCCGTTTCTAATCGTTGGGGGCAGGAACTCAGTCCGACCCAGCCATCTCTTCGATCCCAAACTGCGACCTAAGAGATGCGTGCGTCGGACCGAGGTCCTGACCTGAGTGGATTACGAGCCAGCAGTGGTTGGAAAAGGCAAGCCATTCAACCAGAGCGAAATGGCGATCTTCTCCGAGTGCTCGCTGAAGTGCGCACAAAAAATGCTTGACACCGCCGACATTGACAGAGAGGCGATTTTGCAACAGTCAGACGCTCGGATCGTCTCTTGACAGGGGGATTCGGTGCCGGTATCAACATTGCCATGACTCCAGAACTCCAAAACGTCCTAAAGCGCCACATGCAATGGTTCGGCTCTTACAAGAAGTTCGGCGAGTTGGTAAAGGTACGAGTTTGGTTGATTGTCAATCAGGGACAAATTGAATTTCTTACTGGCAAGGACTCGTACAAGGTGAGGCGATTGCGCAGGAACCCACGTGCGATTTGGTACGTGGGAAGTAAGAAGGGCCCCGCGGTTGCTGGCACAGCTCGGATCGTCTCGGAGAAAGCCGAGTTGGCACGAGTGTAACGCGCTTATTGGAAAACGCATCCTGTGTTCATGTTGTTGGGCATCGGACTGCGAATTTGGATCGAGATGTTACTTGGCAATCGTGTAGTGGTGTGCATCGATCCGGATAAACCGAACCCGCTGGCGGGCGTCAACGCATTATGAGCGAGCGGCCTGAAAAGGTACATGGAGTCAAGGCAGAAACGAAGACAGGTAGGCAAAGCAGTTGAAGCATGGCACTTTACCTTGAGGGAAAGACTCCGTTGACGCGAGTGATCTTTCCCGCAAGGAGGCAACTGACATGAGTCGCGATATCAAGTATATCGGCATGGACGTGCACAAGGAAGCGACGGTGATCGCCGTGCTGAGTGGGAGTGGGAAGCTGGTGATGGAGTCGATCGTAGAAACCAAAGCCAGCAGTCTTCTGCAGTTCATCCTCGGTCTGCGGGGCGAGTTCCATGTGACCTGGGAAGAAGGAACCTGGGCGGCTTGGCTGTACGATCTGCTGCAACCCCAGGTGACGCGGGTGCTTGTCTGCGATCCGCGGCGCGATGCCTTATTAAAGGAAGGCAACAAGAGCGACAAGATAGATGCGCGCAAGAGGATGAGCGCTATAGGGATTTCTCGCCAACTACCAACGGGCTGATCCCGCCGTAGTGGTGCAGTTTGAAATCAACGGGGATTTCGACAAGGCGTAAACTACCAGCATGGCTCTCAATGAGCGATTTTTGTTCGCTCGGTGCAAGTTGGGCGTTCTCGTTACAGCCGGTGCTGCCACCTGATTGTCAACCTCCTTTTCATCTCTAAGATGAAAGTTGGGCAAGGCGATTAACGCAGTCACCGGAACTCGGCTTTTGGGGCTTTTGATTTTTCCCTTCGCAGAAGATTTTGATTTATGCGCCAGCTTCAGTCCCCAGCGTCTCAGATCACAGTCGATGCCGAAGAAAAGGTCCCAGAATGTGCTGCCCTCCTTGCACCAACAACGTCCGCAGACGCGGATGGCCTTCTTTGCTGATATGCAACTGCGGCTCGCTCTGACCAGAGTTCCGTCGTCCGGGCTGCAACCCTAGATAGCAGCCCACGTCGCGGATTTTGCGAAAGCGATGCGCATCTTCCAGCGTCAGCAGGTAATTAGTGCGATCAGCGTGCCCACTCCCTTGATCTGCTTCAGCAGCGCCGCGCCACTTGGGGTACCTCTGCCAGATCTTCAATCCGTTCGTTGTATTCGCGATTACCACAAAGGAGTAGAGTCAAAATTCTCGTGCCCTATTAGTCTGGGCAGCTGTTAGCTGCAAAACCAGACAGATCCTTACTCGGAGGTTCGATGGCCACACTTGTGGCACGCCTCAGCAATCACACGAAGGTATCAATCGGCATGCCCGGCCGCTTTTACGATCACTTCTTTTTCTTAACCATGGCCGTGGTTATGCTGACTACTGTTTTCGTGGGGTTTGCGCGCTCTTATTACCTCGCTGGGGTCTTCCATGCACCGTTCCTCAACCTGAGTATTCATCTACACGGGGCGGCATTTTCGTGCTGGATTCTCTTGCTCGGCGCGCAAACTTCGCTCTTGAGAACCGATGTTGTTGGTTTTTAGTTAGTTATCGCCATGCGTTCATCTTGAAGACCCAGGACTTCATCCCCTCGCTTGCCTACGGTTCTCTGCTCGGTGGTCAGGGATCGCGAAGCGATAACCAAGAACCACCACCCTTTTCATGCCAGCCCAGATCACAGAGGTCCTAAGGTCCTACGAGCAGCAATAGAAAGGTCTTCCACTCCCGAAAAGAACAGCAGCATCCACGGGTCCTTGTATTGCGATTCCAACTCTCAATTGATCTTTGATTTTGTACGGCGTATGCTCGTCAGCGCAAAGATCGGTTTTCAGAAAACTGAAGAGCGGAGGAATCGATGAAACGCATCACAGCGTCGGTTGTATTGATGGTAGTCACTGGAGTGATGATGTTTGCGCAAAACAACGGCAAAATCGAGCAAACTATTAAGAGCATGGAAAATGAAATGAGAGAAGCAGTGTTGAAGGGGGATGTGGATGGATCAGCGAAAAACCTAGCAAGTAACTTCATCCGAGTCTACCCGGATGGATCGATGGCCAGCCGGCAGCAGACAATCGACGATCTGAAAGGTTCGTTCAAATATACATCCATTGAAGTTTCCGAGCAGCAGGTGCATGTGACTGGAGACGCCGCGGTTTCGGTGTTTAAAGCAAGCGTGAAGGGGACCAGAAACGGACAACCCATTGACGGGGACTACCGAGGTGTCCGCACCTGGGCCAAAGAAGGAGGGCAATGGAAAGCGGTGGCATTCTCGTCCACGAGAATTGGCGGAATGTAACTATTCCACATGGGATTTTCAAAGCTCAAGGTTTAAGCAGACCTTGGGCTTTTTTCTTGCTCCGCTGGATGGCGACTCGAAGCGATGTTTGGCGAGCGACCAGCCAGTCCGATTTCCGGTTTCGGCCAAAAGCCTCGGAACCGGAAAAAATCGGAACTTGACGAAATGAACCCGCATGATCACTAGATGGAATGGCTTCCGGGTACACATGTAAATGAACCGGAAGCGCGCGGATCAGATGCAACAACCAATACCGTCCTAATCATTGGAATAGCGGAATTCCAATTGCTTCAAAGTATCTCTTGCAAGCGTCGCAATCCATGCGAAAGTTCTGAGCGATATTGAGGCAAATGAGACCAGCGATCTGCTCGACACTGCATTTGACGGGTAACGCTAACTCTACAGTTGATGGACCAGTCCACCAAGATAGCTTGAGAGGATCGTCGTGAACAGCCTCGAGATTTCACGGCAATTATCCAAGCTGCGCAGCGGGATGCCTGGTGCTCGACCGAGCCGAGCAAGTTAAGGAGATCCCATTTGCCGAGGTTCACCGCACGACGCGCCTGAGAAGGGGACCTCGCTTGGAAGCAGATTCGTGCAGTCATTTTGAGGCACCTGCGCTTTGAGCGTCCCCTTAAGGAAGCGTTGAACTACAACCTCCTCGGTCTCGCCATGTCTCCATCAATCACGTCAGTGTTTCCGTGGATAGTGACTGTTTTTGGCGGGCAGCAATCGGCACGCACGATCCACTTTTTTCTCGCAAACATCCTGCCTTTGTTCTTAATCATTCATATCGCGATGATCTGCGTCGCGGGTTTCACAAACCGTGTTAGGGCCATGATTACAGGGCATATCTCCGGATCGAGGGAGGATACATGAGTGGGGCTATCACCCGCCGAAAGCTGATCACCACCGGACTTGTCGCTGCCGCAGGAGCTGCTGGTATCGCCACCACTGCGCGCATTGCGGACCACCTCGGATTCCTCGCGCCCGACCACTATGGCCTCTTTGGTGTCGGAGAGGCGCTCACGTACGCGTCGCAGCGAGTACTGATGGCACACCACTCGCTTGCCCGGGAGTTCAGTCATAGCGAGATTTCGAAGTTCACTCCCGTCAATGGTGAGCCTCCTAGCACTGTCGCATATCGAGAATTGCTCGCTGCGAGCTTTGTCGATTGGCGACTGAGAGTCGATGGTCTTGTCGATCGCCCTTCCAACTTTTCGCTTGCTGAGCTGAAGCGCTTACCATCCCACACCCAGATCACACATTTGGCTTGCGAAGAGGGCTGGTCATACATTGCGGAATGGGCTGGCGTGCCTCTGTCGTACGTCTTGAAGTCGGTTGGCGTAAAGCCTGAGGCTAAATGGGTCGTTTTCTTTGGCCTGGACGGCAAGTGGGATAGCGTCGACATGCCCGAAGCATTTCATCCGCAGACGCTGTTGGCGCTCGGCATCAATGGGGAAGAGCTACCACGGTGAATCAGGTAGCAGAATTGGTGCCCGGCGTCCAATTCGGCATGGCGCACCACTCCGCGTCCGCGTTCCACGGCAGCTTGGCCAGAAGAGCAAGAAATACCTCTCGCGCATTTTGATCACCGATACAGTTGAAAATATCGGGAAAGGATTGGGGGCAAGCGCTCCGGAAAAGGGATTTTCCTGGTATATGGGGATTTGAGGCATCAAGCGCTAAGCCAGTCAGTATTGTCACGATTCCCGAGCTGATCAATATCCGTGAAATCCAGATACGCGCTCCGATCTTGTGCAGGCAGCAAATTGCTGGGTATCTCAAGAATGAAATAGCGGAAAAAAGAATATTCCCGAAAGGAATCCGAACTGTTGGTTGGTGATAGCTATTTCCTTATGGTCGTCTATTCAACCAACTCCTCCTGTGGCCGCCAAATGAGAATGTGCGGAGGACGATTTTGGTGGAGAACGCTGCAACGCTATATGCTTTTTGAACTGAAGTCGATCCGAGCGATGTCTGCCATGGCTGCCTGAATCATTGACGTGTCGGTAACCCTACCCTCCCTGTTTCTGGAAGGGTTGCCCGTGATTCGCTCACACCGCAAAATTCCCTGATCTATTTCCAGGTCTTTCTCCCTCGTGTATCGTTGCCTTGACTCTCCAGACTGGAATCGCTGCAATCTTGACCCAGCCGGAGCCAAGAAAGAAAAGATTCTCCATGAAGATCTCCATATCACTCCTGAATGTGGCACTCGCCGTGATATTCTCCGCCACTCTCTTCGGCCAAACACGTCAAACTGGCTATCACACTGTTGCCTGCTTCAAGGTGAAATCTGACAAAGGCGCTGATTTCCGCAAATTCATGGGCGACGAATCGCACAAACTCGCTCAGGGCCGTGTAGACGACGGCGAAATCACTACCTGGTATCTTCTCCGCGCCGTTCTACCACAGGGCAGGGACGTCGATTGCGACTACATCTCCATTGCCTTTTTTTCCGGCACCCCGCACGTTCTCGGAACACAGGAGCTTTTGGCCGCCATAAAAAAATCTGGCATGTCCATCAGTTCAGACGACTACCTCAGTCATCGTGACGCGGTCAGCACCCTCGTATCTGTTTCCCTCTTTCAAAACGACATTTCAGTTGGTTCGCCGATGAAGGGCGACTACTTCCATGTGAGCTACTTGAAAACGACCAATAGGGAAGAGTTTGTGGATTGGGACAAGAGGGTCTGGTTGCCAGTTCACGAAACGTTGATAAAAGACGGCATTGAAACAGGTTGGTTCATAAACACACAAGTATTGCCAGGCGGAGCAGATCAACGCTTCCAGGCTATTGCCATCGCTGTTTTTCCGAGCATGGACGCGTTTCTTTTACGCGACTTGAAAATTGTGGACGAATTTAGGAAGGCGCACCCAGATATGGAAGTTGGCACCACTCAGGAGCAATTCGGCAGGTTCATGGCGCAATTTGCGAAGATGAGAACCGTCCAGAACGTCCAGCTCTATCAACTTGAAGATTCCATAACAAGATAGGTCACATTTTGGCTTTCTCCTGCGAGCATTGTCGGCAAAGCGGACACAGGGCGTCCCCACACCCCTTCAACCCGGCGGCTCTATTCCGATTTTGTCGTTCACGGCATCTTGAATCCGCTGTTTGCAACCGAGATATCGTTCCGTTGTCTGAATCGAAACGTGACCGAGCAGAAATTGAATTTGCTCCAGTTCGCCTCCGGCGGAGTAGCAAAGCCGTGCACAGGTTCTGCGGAGATCGTGCGGAGATAGCTTGTCGATTCCAGCCTTCGTGGCGTACTCCCGAACCACGTGCCAGACCGCCTTTTCTGTCAGCCTCTCTCCCCAGGTTGTCCCCGTCTTGTGTACCCGACGAAACAACTTGCCGGATGTAATGTTCGCTGCCTGGATCCACTGGTCGACGACATTCTTAACCCATCCCGGCATCGGGATCGTGCGGGTGTGGCCTGCCTTTCCCTTCATGTCGACTATGGCCCAGTGTTCTTCCCGCCGCTCAATGTGGCCGAAATTTAGCTCAACTGCCTCGTGTCGCCGTAGGCCACACGCAAGTAAGACGGCCAGAAGTGCTCGATCACGTTTTTCCTTCAATCGCTCGCCGCCGGGAACCTGCCACAGTCTCTGCGACTGTTCAGCGGTGAGCCAATTTCCGAGCCTCACGCCAATTTTCTTAACGCCCTTCACTCGTCGGATGCCGGCAGCTAGGTCAGAGCTTAGGAGGCCACAATCAGCGGCCTCATAGGCCAAGCGGCGGACGGCTCCTAAGCGAAGATTGATTGTCCCCGGAGCGAGATTTCGCGATTCGAGATGGATTCGATAGCGGAGCACAACAGTCCTGCTGAACGAGAGCCTCGGCTCCGA
>Ga0070730_10004261_pt1 | contig 12625 bp, 15 predicted proteins | sample Coa_R1_3_FD_66447 | JGI IMG/M metagenome (GOLD analysis project Ga0070730, IMG submission 66447) | Surface soil microbial communities from Centralia Pennsylvania, which are recovering from an underground coalmine fire - Coalmine... | ecosystem: Environmental > Terrestrial > Soil > Unclassified ...
CAGAGACCTGCAAGGTTTTTCGCGAGAGTATAATTTTGGCGAAAGGGGATTCGCACAATGAGTTGTAAGAAGCTCGAACTAAACCAGGAAACTCTCAAGAATCTTATCCACAAACCCGAAGGCCTGAACGGTGAAAGAGAGCGGATTGCCGCCACCTTCCCTCCAGTCTGCGAAAACACCAACTTCATCAGTTGCCATCGCTGTTAATTCACATTCCGACAATAAGGGTGTCTGGCGCCAGCTTGATTCCGGCGAAGGAGAGCACCACCAAATCGGCGGCATCCGGACGCCCTCCTTACTTCCATGCGATTCGCAGTGACGGGGGAATCTCTATTTGCAGGATTGGGAGCGCGGATCGATTGCCGGGGTCAGCTTGATCCGAACTTTCGCATCTTTAGGTATAAAAGAAAAAAGCATCAGGCAACAACACCACTAGAATTCCATGCAGCCATGCACCGCCCACCCAATCCTCAACTGCTCAGCTTCCTCGAAGCCTACGACCGCCACATCGCGGAGCTCGCTCTCGCGCTACGGGAGATAATTCTTGAGGAAGCGCCCGACGCCTCCGAGTCGATCTACCAGGTGTACACCGTCGCCATTTGGTTCGGCTTCAGCGGAAAGATGAAAGACATGTTTTGTTACATCGCAACCAACGCGGGGCATGTCAACCTGGGATTCCCGCGCGGGACTTTGCTGCCCGATCCGAATCGGGTACTGGAAGGCGAGGGCAAGACCATGCGCCACATCAAGTTCAGGAGCCAGCACGATGTGGAACGTCCCTTCGTGCGGCGCTACATCCGGGCGGCGATGGAGCAGGCAGCGTCGGGGGGCACGATCGGAACAAGCAAAAGCACCGTCAAGAGCGCACGGGGCGACGCACCGAAGCTCCGCGCCAGGAAGGCCCGCAGGAAATAGTCTGGCGCTCTTTTACTTTAATCAAAGCTGGCCTTCTAGATGTGTTTCCAAAACTTAGGCAATCTGCCATTACCAAATCTTCTTCGGTTCATCGTTTTCTCCTGAGTTAAAACTGACGGTGCTTCTTCACCATCCGCTGTCCGCCCCTCCGAGATTGACGTGGCGCCCGGAGAGACTTCAGCCACCCGATGATATTTCTGATTCCTGCTTTCCACACCTTCGCATCTTGAGCATTCTTGGCTAACGTGGCGTAACCCTCGACCGTCGCGATCAGAAAGCTGGCAGTCTCGTCTGGATGCAGGTCGCGGCGAACTGTTCCCTGGGACTGTCCTTTCCGCAAAAGGGCAGCCACTCCTTCCTGCCAATCAAGGAATATCTTCTCCAACCGCTTGCGGAATTGTTCGTCCAGCGGGGACATCTCCTGTGACAAAAGGAGAAGCGGACAACCGGCTCGAACGTCTTTCGGCCGAGCTGGTATTCGCCGGACAACGCCGATCAAAATGTTGATGGGCTCCCCCTCGCTCAGCATGGGACGCAACCACCGGTCGTGTGTAAGTTTTGCGATTTTCTCTTCGACGACGGCATATCCGAGGGCTTCCTTGCTGTCGAAGTGGTGATAGAGCGCTCCTTTGGTGACGTTGGTGGCGGCCAGAATTGCTTCGATGCCGGCACTCTGGAAGCCTGATCTGTGGATCTCCCGAAAGGCTGCTTGCACCAAGCGTTCCCGTGTACGCTCCGGATCACGAACTCTTCGCTTCCTCTCATCAGCAAGTAACATACCAACCAGTATGCATGCTAAACCATTTGAAAATTAATCGAAAGGCCTAATTCCTGGCGACTCGGCGTTCTCGAATTTCGTATCCTCTCGCCTGTGTGTGTATGAAAAGTTGTAAAAACAGTCGTTGTAGTCGTTTTAGGGCCGTCCCAGGAGATTGTTAATCCGCCACTCATCTTCGAACTCTGAAATGTTGGGCCTGTCGTGTCACGTAATCGCTAGGAGCGTGGAACACCAAATGCTTTCTCAGTAACCGCTCAGCAGGAATTTGTGAAGCTGTGAGTCAAGTCTGCTCTCAATTGGACAACTAACTGCTGGAGTGCCGAGTGGCAGGTGACGTAAATCGCAGGTCATCTCGCCACGGCAACTTTCATCTGAGGAAAAGAGGGTTATGAATACGCTAAGACAGTTGCGGAATTTCTGGATACCTTGCGTTGCCACGATTGTTGTGGCTTGTTTAGGCCATGCAGTCGCTCAAGTGAGCTACAAAATTACCGATTTGGGCACTAACAAGAAGAAAGACAACTTTAGCATGGCCATGGGTCTCAATAATCAGGGCTGGACGGAGAACATGGATGGGTTTGTGAACCCTCCTGCGAATAATATGGGTACGACAGTTTCAAGGGGCCGTGCGGTGATAAACAGAGACGGATTCAACATCGACCTGGGCACGCTTGGAAAACCCGACTCTGGCAACAGTTGGATCAACTGGGGCGGGATTAACGACCGCGGGGAAGCCGTCGGTATGTCCGAAACATCTGTTCCAGATCCGAACGGCGAAGACATTTGCGGCTTCGGCACACACCTTACGTGCGTTCCGTTTCTTTGGCGAGACGGTCACATGAGCGCCCTCCCGACAGTGGGCGGCAATAACGGCCAGGCCAGCGCCATCAATAACCGCGGAGAAGTCGTAGGATTTGCGGAAACGGCTAACATTGACCCCACATGCCCGCCTGCCCCTACTATATCGCCGGTATTGTGGCAAAAAAGCCGAGCCCAGCCTCTTCCTTTGGTAGGTACCGATCCAGATGGTTTCGCAAACGGGATCAACGATCAAGGCACTGCCGTAGGCTACTCGGGAAGCTGCACCACAGCGATTCACGCCGTAATGTGGAAAAACAACACTGCCTTCGTGCTTCAGGACACCGGACATGCACGCTCCAATTTCGCCTTCGCCATTAACAACCTGGGCCAAATTGTTGGGAAAGTCCGCAGCGTTGATGGCACAACCTTCGTAGCCGCTCTTTGGCAGCCGGATGGCACACTCACAATCCTCGGCATTCTGCCGGGAGATGTTGCCGCCTTCGCCACAGGCATCAACAACCTGGGCCAAGTGGTGGGAAACAACGTTGACTCCGGCAACAACTGGTCCCATGGCTTCATTTGGCAGAACCATGTGATGACCGACCTTAACACGCTAATTCCCGCGGATTCCAACCTCTTCATAATCTCGGCTAGCAATATCAATGAGCGCGGACAGATCTCGGGTATGGCAACGGTGCTCACCGGGCCCCATGCCGGCGACATCCACTCCTATCTCTTAACCCCTGTAGACGAAAGAATAGACAAGTCGATTGCGGATATCGCACCTGCACACCCGAAATCCAATTTACCCGCGAATGCTTGCCACCGCTTGGGGAGATCCGGGTTCGGCCAATTCGAGCAATAAAAGGCATTCATTGCCAAGGAGATTGAATATGAAAAATGAAAGAGACAATAGAGTACTGGGCCGCATTCACGCCCGCGAACTGAACGATCAGGAACTGTCCATGGTGGCTGGCGGGACGACCAAAATCTCGCATCTTCCCAATGGGCAAGTTGATGTCCTGGCTGATACGTAGTGGGCCGGAGAGTAACTTGCTTGAACTGATTGGCCGCGTGGTCAGCCCCTGCTTCCTCGCGGCCTTTCGTCTACAACCCCGAAGAAGAGGTGTCTTGCCGCAAGCTGCATACAGGAGGCTTGGACAAGTGGCAAGATCGATATTTGTGCGTGGAGTGCCGCAGGCGTGCATCTGCCCAGGGCCAAGGTTCCCCTGGGCAGACGCAGCCGTTAGTTAGAACTTGAAATTTAATCCTGCTGCAATGCCCATCAGGTTGCCGCCGGTCCAGCAATGAGGATTCGATGCGACCAGGCCACCTGTAGCGTCAAACGCATCATGGCAATCTGTCGTAACAGTTCGTCCGCCTGCCCCCAGATCGAAATGGCCGGCAGGTCCGTTGACGGTATAGGCCCAATTGATATAAGTCAGCAGATTTTTGTTGAGCTGGCGTTTCAGGGCAAAAGTGTAAAGATTGGCCTGGTTCGGCGCATTCGCGCCTGCCGTTGCATCCTGCGTGGGATCTCCGCCAGGGGGGACAGCGTTGGAGTCGTTGTGCTGGCCGGGGTCGCCGGGGGTTCGGAAAGCATGGGCCCAGCCCACATGGACGCTGAAATCATGCGGCAGGTTCTGGCTGGCTACGAACCATGTGCCCATCCGCTGGCGCTCGTTCTGGAATTGCAGGTCACTTGGAACATAGCGATGAATCGTTTCCCAAATGCCCCCTATGGTGGTTTGTGTCGGGAAGGTGTACATGATGCCGACCTTACCGGCGTCTTCTGTCGCTACATCTTTTGCGAGCAGCAGTTGCGATTCAGCGTTACCAGAAGCAAAGCTTGCAGTAATGTCGCTGGAGCGGTTCACTTTCTGATGTCTTTCATAAGCAGCAACGAGGTACAACGGCCCTCTCGTATAAGAGAGGCTGGTGCTGGCAGCCAGGCCGAATGATCCATCGCTGCAGGAAATGGGCACGATTCCACCGCTGCCCGGAACATTACCGCCCGTGCAATCGGACTCCCCGGCGGCAATATTGTCGTTGTTGTTTGCGCGGTTCTGGCCCGGCGAGACTAATGCGTCAAAAACAACGCCCTTCATAGTCGGCGATCGATACCAGATCGAATGATCAAGACGCGTGCCAAACTCCACCCGATTATCGCCGCCCGTATTCCCCATGATGACCTGATAATCGCCGATCATCGCAAAAAACGGATTCATTTTCTGGGTTGACTGCTTGTAAGGCGCATCGGTCTTGCCGAACATTAATGAACCCCAGCGTGACGACGAGATTCCGACGAATGAGTTGCGGCTCGTGAGGCCGCCTTTCACAGCGTTACTCTGGTTGCTGTTGGTTTCGGCGATGCCGGAAGTTGCCGCTATATCAAGCTGCGTCTCAAGCTGATAGATAAAGTTGAACGGCACGCCTTTGATCGACTGAGATCCCCGTATCCCGATGTAGGAAAGATTCGTGGACAGCGCCGGACTCCACCCCAGGTTGCCCACAGGGGGATTTCCGTTTCCATCAAGTTTTCCGTTCAGCCCTTTGGTTTCGGCTTCTACCGATACGTCCAGGTTTCCATAGGTGGTTAGCTCGCCGCCAGGCACGTAGAACGTTACTCCCGGTCCTTGCTTTCGTTCAAACAAACGATGTTCTCCAGCCGCCACTGCACTGTCTTTTTTTTGCTCAGCCACGCTGGCTGCTGGCGGGGCTGGGTTGAATGACACGAGTGTGAGTGGCGTTACGCTGTTTGCCGATACCATCGAAGGATGCTGTCCGGAAGATGTAGCTTTGTCGATCTTACTCTGCAGTACCTGTATCTGCCCTATCATGGTCGTCGCCTGCTGTTGCAGGGCTTGCAACTGCTCTTTGAGATGGGCGATGTCCTCTACTTCCTGGCTTCTGGCCAGGGTTGTCATCATGCTTATACAAACGAATACAAAAGCCGCCTTTTGCGTGAATTGCATGTCCGCTCCTTTTTGTTTGGCATGTGCTGCAACTGCGAATTGACTGGCATAAGGGTGCCAGCTCTTAGGGCAGAGGATTTTAATCGCTCCTGGCGCTTTTGTGGAAAACTTAAGTGCTTTGTGGCATTTGCGAAAAGGACCCAAATTCACTCGGGCTACTTCTAGTTCGAATAGAGACAACGACACCTGGTGTGCCCGATGAGGTGAGCATATTTTTTTTACCGACAAGCTGGACAATATCGGCGCGAACGACCGGTAAGCGTTTTTCCTCAATAGGCTCTGTTTGTTTAGTTGAGTGCCGATGACAAAACTTTATCCTGCCTGGTGTTCTGCTCAATCTGGCGCTGGCAGAGAATTTGCTGGGCTTGTAGCTTTAACGCAAAGGCTTTCTTCTTCCCAGCGTACATTCCCGCGAGGATTGCGAAGAGCGTAATTATTATCACCATGCAGATGGAAAAGATGACCACCCTTTCTGCATTTTCCGGCGTAAGATTTGACGATGGGGGCACCAGGAGACTAAGAAAAACCAAACCTGAAGCCATGAAGAATATGACCGCGTAGCGCATAGTAGTGGCAAAAACTATGGTTGTTGCCTGTTCATTGAGTTCATCGGCGTACTGCTGCAATATGCCAGAGTCGTACTGGATAGGTTGCATGATTTCTCCCTGAGTTGAAAAGGACGAAAAGACCCGCTGTCCTGCGCCTGTGGATGGATCGCACGAAGTCTTCTATACATAGTGAATGCTATACGCTAAGCGTTTCAAATTTCTCTCTCTTGGGCGCTCCCTTCCAGTCGAACCGGCCGCAGCCCTAAGGCAAGTTCTTGGACTTTGGTAACCTTCTTCACTCTGAAGTTGGAGGGATCACTAAGTGGCCCTTGGGGTGTTTCTGGTCCTCCTATGCACTCGTACTTCGACAAGGCCACAACAAAGTTACCCGAGGCCGTTTGTCCATAAGTTTTATGAGCTTATGTCAAGCATGACGTTTCGCGTGCTAAGAGTGCAGATGCCACCGTGTGGAACGTATTGATAGTGGCCCACACACCAAGGCCGATGCCTTTTGCCATCTGCGCCAGATCGACCATATTGTGGGCCAGAAAAACGAATACCGATCTATCGTTGGGATCTGCCTGCCACCAGCCTCCGTAGGCGCCTGGCCAACTGACCGTTCCCACGCCACCCCGCGGCAAGAAATCCGTTTTATCGGTTTCAAGAACCACCGAGACGCCCAAACCAAATCCACGCCCCGCGGCGAACGGCTTTTGGCCCAGGTACCCGGAATTGGCGCGCTGGGCAGCCGTGAGCTGGTTCGTCATCAGCATGGCGAGAGTTTCCGGACGCAGTAAACGCACCCCGTCCACCGCGCCATCGCCGAGGAACAGCCGCGCAAACTTCAAATAATCGTCGATCGTGGACCACAGTCCGGCCCCTCCGGACTCATACGCCATATTCTGCGGACGCTCGGGCACAACTGCGTCACCCCACGTGATGCGTTTCGTCAACTTGCCCTGCTCGTCAAAACCGTGTGCGGCGGCCCGGCGATTGCGCTTCTCTTGAGGGACGAAAAAGCCGGTGTCTTTCATGCCCAGCGGGCCGAAGATACGCCGCTCAAGAAGGGCTCCGAGCGAGGCGCCTTCGATTCTCGCGATAAGGAACCCAAGCAGGTCTGTAGAGCTGCCGTAGTACATCGCGCTTCCTGGCTGGCCGATCAAGGGCAGATTGGCGAGTCTTGCAATCCAGTCGTCGGGAGCAATGTCGCTGTCGATATCGCGGCCGAGTGCGTCGCGATACGCGCGGGCGATGGGACCTCGATGAAACTCTCCGTAGGTCAAGCCGGAACGATGAGTGAGCAGGTCTTGAAACGTAATGGCGCGTGCACTCTTCTCAGTTTCCTCCAGCGGACCGTCAGGAGATCTCAGGACGCGCATTTGTGAAAACTCCGGTGCGTATTCAGAGATGGGATCGTTCAATGCGATCCTACCCTCATCGACCAGCATAAGAGCTGCTACGGACGTGATTGGCTTCGTCATCGAGGCGATCCTGAAAATCGTGTCGCGCTCCACGGGAAGATGGGATTCCATGTCGCGCCACCCCGCGCACGCCGTTTGGATGCTGCCATCGCGCCAGACCACCGCGGCAGCCCCGGCAAGTTTTTCGCTGTTGACGGCATCCTCTAACACCTTTTGGATTTGGCGTTCTTGCTTCATACCTTCGGGATCTCCTGGTTGATTTTATAATTATATTATAAAATAGTTTTATTATAAAATCAAGAGATATGCCAGAATCGTCGACGGATTCCCCGCGATCACGACTAAAGGGTGACAAGCGGGAACGTACTCGGACCAAACTGCTCGAAGCCGCCCGCTCGCTCATTCGTGAAAAAGGGCACGAGCACGCGACCCTGGAAGAAATTGCCGAGCGTGCCGGCATGACGACCGGAGCCATCTATGGCAATTTCAAGAACCGCCACGACTTGTTTATCGCCCTTGGACATGCCTATTGGGCTCCCATCAAACCGCGCGTCAAACCTGGAGCGAGCTTTGCAAACGTGATGCAGGCGATGGCCGAAGCGACGATCGCAGCTATCCCGGACCGCGCCTCAGCCGCAGTGGGCCGCCTGACTGGCCTGGCTTACACGCTGATGCACGAAGACATGCGCGCGCGCGTGGCGTCGGTCACGGCGGAAAGTTACGCGTTCGGCGAACAATGGCTTCGCGAAGTGGTGAAGGAGGGGGATCTGCCCATGCCCGCCGGTCAGCTGGTGCGCATACTCCACGTCCTTACGGAAGGATTAGTGCTTCAAAGACTGTTGACTCCGGAACTGCTGCCGGACCAGGTAATTCGAGCAGCCTTCCTGGCGCTGGCGACGAAGCGGCCCTGAAAGCTGGCATGCTGTTGTCCACAGCTGCACCCTGTAACAGCCAACGATGCTCAGTTTACAATCAAAGCTATGAAGATCTTTCGTTCATTGTGTTGGTTTTTCTTTTTTGCTGGTGCCACAGCCATCAGTTTTCCGATTTCTTCACTGCATGCCGCGACACCGGACGAGCAGGCGGTTCTGGCGCCTCTAACGGCATTGTTTGAGGGCATGACGAAACGCGATGCGGAGGCCATCAAAAAACCGTTGCTGACCGGCGGCACTATGGTGCTGATGCGGGACGGCAAACCGGTTCAGTTGACGTTTGATGCTTTTGCAGACCAGGTGGGAAAACCTGGAAAAGCGCGCATCGAGGAAAGAATTCATGATCCGCTCGTGCGGATCGATCATGATCTGGCGGTGGTGTGGGCTCCGTTCGAGTTCCTGGTGGATGGCAAGGTAGACCACTGCGGAACCGACTTGTTCAATCTTGTTCGCATTGATGGTAAATGGCTTATCGCGAGTGTCGCGGATACCGGGCGGAAGGATTGTTCCACCCGGTAGCTGAGTTGCACGGTCTAAACATCGCACCGCGTATCGTCGGCCCTGAAATGCCCAACAGCGCCACACGCAGTGATCAGGCAAGAATTGGCGGCGCCCTGAATTTCATCTAGTTCTTCGGGCGTCAGCTCGCGAGCGCCCCTACGATTCAATACTCGCATCGACATGATTTTGCTCCTTTAACAGTGAAATCTCCTTCAGACTTATAAGCGGACAAATTATAGAACGATGTTAGGCAAGCTGCGTCTAGCGCCAAGTCACGCTGATGTTCAAAATCCCATCAATATCGGCAAGGTCATCGCGGCCTTTTTGAAAGGTCAATCCTGGCGACTTCGAAAACGTGTCGGCCAGCCGCAACTCTCTCACTTCAAACAGCCGTGAGCCATCACGCCCGATGTATTCATCGTAGGTCACACCGGTAAGATAGTAGGCGTGGCCGCGAAGCAGCAACAGGGAGAGCTGCTTGTGCTGAATACCGGCGACCACATCATCGACGTTGGAAGGCCCGCCGGCCACATACCGCAACTCCAGCCGGACATGGCGCCCATCTTCAAGAACAAATTCCCCGTTCACGGCACGGGCAAGTGCCTCCGCCGAAGGAAGCTGAGGAAGACATAGTTCGCCTCCACTGAACCGCATGACCCAGAAGTTCTGGTCCAGGGCCACGTCCTGTTTTTTCAGAATGTTCTCCAACCCGGCCGCTAGTCCCCAGTTCTGGCAGTCCTGTTTTGCCGTGACCAGCTTCTCATTCTCGAGGTCTGCGGTCTGGCCTGGCTTGGTGTAATAGGCCAGCTTCTTCTTGTCGCCGGCCTGTGTGTACAGTGCCAACAGCAGCACAAAGATTCCAGCCTTCAGAAGAGTCCGTCGCATAGTGTTCAGTGTAACGCTGTTTGACCGGAGACGAGGGTTACTTTGCGAATGCAGCCAGCGCCCGGCGAAAGAGGCTGTCAAAGGACTCTTCGGCAGTCTTTTCCAGCCGCGCCACGGTTTTTTCAACCACAGCCCTCTGGTATCCCAGGTTTACCAATGCTGAAATCACGTCGTCTTCAACCGGCGAGGCCGCAGTGACCGTTTCAGTTGCCCCAAACGAATCCAGCTTGTCTCGCAGCTCCAGCACCATGCGCTCCGCCGTCTTCTTGCCGATCCCTGGAATGCGGGTAAGCGCTGCCACGTTGTTGCCTTTGATCGCGGCGATCATCGCGTCCGCGGCCATGCCGCTCAGAATGGTGATGGCCAGCTTGGGCCCAATGCCGCTTACGCTGAGCAGCCTTTCAAAAAGCTGTTTTTCCTCTGCCCGCAAAAAGCCAAACAGCGATAGCGCATCTTCGCGGACGTGGGTGTGGATGAACAGCGCAACTTCGGAGCCCGGACTAGGTAGTCCGGAAAAGGTGGGAATGGTGATGTTGACCTCATAACCGACTCCCGCCGCCTCAACCACAGCTTGGTTGGGATGTTTCGAGAACAACTTTCCTCGAAGATGAGCAATCATGCGCTAGGGTCTTCTGCGGTAAAAGATGTTGAACTGAAAGCTGGGGTTCGGAGGAAACAACTCGCAAACTTTTTTAAGCCGCTCGGCCAGTGCCGAAGGCGCGAGCAAAGGATACTCTCGTTCGCGCAGTTCGTAATAGTCAACATCCAGGCAAAGCGAAAGCATGTAAATAGCGATGGCATCCGAGAACGCAGCAGTCGAGTAGTCCGCTCTTGCCTTCTCATCAATCCGTCCGGGGCCGCTCGCCAGCGCCTGTTTGCGAAATTCATGGGCATCCAGGCTGGTATCGCCACGCACGCCGCTGGAAGCCTGGCTCCACGCCAATTCGGCAAACTCAGCGGAGACGCCTGCCTTGGCCACAAACGCATGTCCCACGTTGATGAAGAACTCAAAGGCTATGGAGAACTTGTCGTCCAGCAGGCGCGTGGAGATGAACACACACTGCGAGTCGCCGGAATCGATGTTGCGATGGCACACTGCTCGTTCTGTGAGGCTGCTGTCAAAGCGTTCGGCGATGAGCGTCTTTTCCCCTTCACTGACCGTCAAAGGAACAAAATAGAACGCCTTGCGGTCCAGCGCTGCGGCCACCGTGTGAGGCACCGAGGCAACCATGCGCTCCAGGTCAGCCGTTGCTACGCCGGTCTCGCCGGACGTTGTATAGCAAATTCCGTTGGCGGCCTGGGTTATGCGAGCGTCGCGGATAACGTCCTGTGCGCTGCGCATCTCGGCATGGGCAATCTGAGTCACGGTATTATTCTAACGTAGGTGCATTCAACAACCTAAACAGGGGCAAAGAAATGGGTAAGCTTTTTATGAGCGCGGGTGTGGGCTTGGTGTCCGGCGTCCTTTCTTTTTTCCTTTCGGTAGCGTTTTTGTGTTTTGTGCTGCTGCTGGCCGGGGCCGTCAGCCATATTCGTCCCGACATGTCTCTTACCTATAAAGTTGCGTCGCCGGTAGCCGTTATGGCTGCTCTTACCGGCTTTACCGTAGCATTGGTTCGCAGCATTCGCCGGTCGACCACCCGCTGAAGGAGGCTTGTACTGCTTAAGACCTTCGCTGGCACCCACGGGACTTGCGCACAACGCTTCTTATTCTGGTTGTTTGACCACTGTCAGCGATCCTTCGCTTTCGCTCAGGATTTCGGCAGGAGGCTCCCGTTGCGCTCACGCCTCCTGAGCGCCTCAACTTCACAATTCTTCACAGAGCCTTGGTTTGACCTGCTGTTTGCCCGCGATTTAGACTTCTCTACCCGGTACTCCCGTCCCAAGCAAAAGGAGAGCCTTTGATGCTCAAGCGGTTAACTGCCCATTTTGTGCTTTCTGTATTGATTTGCCTTCTCGCCGTTAGCTCCTTAGCGCAAGAAAAACAAGAAAAAATTGATCTTGAGATGATCACAAGGATCCGCTACGAAGGCTTTCACAACTCCAAGATCATGGAAATTGCCAGCGGCCTCATGGACGGTATCGGCGAGCGCCTGACTGGTTCGCCCAACATGAAGCGCGCCAATGAATGGACGCGCGACCAGCTCACCGCATTCGGACTCTCCAACTCCCACCTTGAGACGTGGGGCCCGTTCGGCCGGGGTTGGGCAAATGACTACATCAATGTCCGCATGGTCACCCCAGACATCACGCCTCTGATTGCTTATGCCAAGGCGTGGACTCCAGGCACGAATGGCGAGGTCCGTGCTCAGGTAGTGCGCGTAAATATCGCTGGCCCTCCGGATCTTGCGAAATACAAAGGCAAGCTTGAGGGCAAGATTGTACTCATTGGCGATGATCCTGATGTGAAAGCATCGACGGATCCCCTCTCTTCCCGGTACAGCGAGAAATCACTTGCCGACATTAACCAGTACCAGATTCCCGGCGAGAGAAACGACGCGCGCTTCCGCGAGTTTGCAGGGCGCGCCCGCGCACAGCGGCAAATAGTGAAATTCTTTGAGGACGAAAAAGTTGTGGCCTTGATCGATCATAGCCGGGGCGCAATTGGTGGAGGCACCGTTTTTGTTCAGCAAGGTGGCTCGTACAAAGTAGGTCAAACCAGCAACGTTACCCAGATCACGATCGCGGTGGAGCATTGGACCCGGATCGCCCGGCTGCTGAACCAGAAGAAAACGGTGGAGCTGGAGTTGAACGTCCGAAACAACTTCTACGATGACGCTATGACCCAGTCGGATACCATCGCGGAAATTCCTGGTACGGACAAAAAGGATGAAGTCGTGATGCTGGGGGCGCACCTGGATTCGTGGCA
>Ga0070730_10004262_pt1 | contig 12623 bp, 16 predicted proteins | sample Coa_R1_3_FD_66447 | JGI IMG/M metagenome (GOLD analysis project Ga0070730, IMG submission 66447) | Surface soil microbial communities from Centralia Pennsylvania, which are recovering from an underground coalmine fire - Coalmine... | ecosystem: Environmental > Terrestrial > Soil > Unclassified ...
GCTCAATCCATCCTGATCACCGACGACCAGGCCTTCGGCGATAAGGTCTGCCGCGCCGTCGAGATGCATCTCGCCACCCTGCCGCGCGCCGAGATCGCCGCCGCCAGCTGGAAGGCGCATGGCGCCGTGATCGTCGTGCCGAACTTCGACGATGCGATACCGCTGATCGACCGCATCGCGCCCGAGCATCTGGAGCTGGCGGTGGAAGAGCCCGACGCGCTGGCGGCCAAGGTGCGCCATGCCGGCGCCATCTTCCTCGGCCGGCTGACCCCGGAAGCGATCGGCGATTATGTCGGCGGCCCCAACCATGTGCTGCCCACCGCCCGCAGCGCCCGTTTTTCCTCCGGCCTCGGCGTGCTGGATTTCATGAAGCGCACCAGCCTGCTAGGCTGCGATGCCAAGGCGCTGAAAAAGATCGGCGGGCTGGCGGTGACCCTGGCGGAAGCCGAGGGCCTGGGCGCGCATGCTTTGTCCGTGCGCTCGCGGCTCGAGGTGTTGGCGAAAGGCTGAATTTTGGCGGATGAGGCGAAGACGCAAAGGCTGGTCGACGTCCGGCTGGACGAGAAGACCCTGGTCCGGCGCAAGCCTGAGGTCGAGCATGAGCGCGCCATCGCCATCTACGATCTGCTGGAGGAGAATTATTTCTGTCCGGCCGAGGAGCTGACCGGCCCCTTCTCGCTGGTGATTCGCCTGGAAGAGAACCGGCTGCTGCTGAATATCGGCGATCCGAACGGCACGCAACTGACCGAAGTGGCGCTGCCGATGACGCCGTTCCGTACCATCATCAAGGATTATTTCCTGATCTGCGAAAGCTATTACAGCGCCATCAAGCGCGCGACGCCGTCGCAGATCGAAGCCATCGATGTCGGCCGGCGCGGCCTGCACAATGAAGGCTCGGCGCTGCTGCGCGAAAGGCTCGACGGCAAGATCGCCATCGATCACGAGACGGCGCGGCGCCTGTTCACGCTGGTTTGCATTCTCCATATCCGCGGGTGAGCAGCCCCCTTGGATACGCCTTCCGCCGTCCTCTTCGCCTGTACGCATAATGCGCTGCGCTCGCCGATGGCGGCGGGGCTGATGAGGCATTATCACGGCCGCCATGTCTGGGTGCAGTCGGTCGGCGTGCATAGGGGCGAACTCGACCCCTTCGCCGTCCAGGTGATGGACGAGATCGGCATCGACATTTCCCTGCACAAGCCGTCGCGCTTCGAGGATCTGGAGGACAGCTTCTTCGACCTGGTGATCTCGCTGTCGCCGGAAGCCCAGCATCATGCTGTCGAGATGACCCGCAATATGGCCTGCGACGTGATGTTCTGGCCGACGCTGGATCCCTCGATGATCGACGGCTCGCGCGAGGCGAGGCTCGAAGCGTACCGCACCGTGCGGGATCAGCTGCGGCACCGCATCCTGCAGCGATTCCCGCTGACCGCCGCGGTCGATTGATCTATACAGGCGCGCATGACGAATTCCCGCCTCATCCTCGCCTCCGCCAGTCCGCGCCGCCGCGACCTGCTCGCCCAGATCGGCATCGTGCCCGACGAGATCGACGCCGCCGATATCGACGAGACCCCGCTGAAAGGTGAACTGCCCGGCCCGCACGCGCAGCGCCTCGCCCGGGCAAAAGCGGAGACCGTGGCGGCGCGCCATCCCGGCGCCTATGTCCTGGCCGCCGACACGGTGGTCGCCTGCGGCCGGCGCATCCTGCCCAAGGCCGAGAGCGAGAAGGAGGCGCGCCAGTGCCTCGATCTGCTGTCGGGCCGGCGCCACCGCGTGCTGGGCGGCGTCTGCCTGATCGCCCCCGATGGAAGACGCTCGGAAAAAGTCATCACCACCCAGGTCGCCTTCTCGCGCATCGACGCCACCGACTTCGAGTCCTACATCGCCGGCGGCGAATGGCAGGGCAAGGCCGGCGGCTATGCCATCCAGGGCAAGGCGGCCATCTTCGTGCGCTGGCTCGGCGGGTCCTATTCCAACGTGGTCGGGCTGCCGCTGCAGGAATGCTGGTCCATGCTGCGCGGGCTGGGATATGGCCGCTCCTGACACGCTGATCCTGGCCGGCGGCCCCGGCGAGCGGCGCATCGCGCTGCTGGCCGATGACGAGGTCTTGAGCTTCGTCATCGATCGGGGCGATCCGGCCGTCGGCGACGTCTTCCTGGGCCGGGTGCTGGCGAGACCGGCGGGCGGCGGAGCCACCTTCGTCGATATCGGCGCGGCACTCCCCGGCTATCTGCCCCGCTCGGGCGATTGGCACGAGGGACAGGCGCTGGCGGTGCAGGTCACGGCCGAGGCCCGCCTCGACAAGGGCGCGGTCCTGACCCATCGCGTAGCGCCGGAATCGCTGCCGGATATGGCTGCGCTGAAGCCTCCCGCCAAACTGATCGTGCCCGGCCGGCTGGCCAGGCTGCTCGCCGACCTGCCCGCCCTGCGCCAATTGCTGGTGGATGACCCTTCGCTGCTGCCGGAGGCGCGCAAGCTGTTCCCTATCGCGGAGTTGCAGCGCGGCGCCTGGCGTGACAGCGGTGCTGCGGATGCGCTGGATCTCGCTCTCGGCCGCGTCGTGCCGCTGGCCGGAGGCGCCCGCCTAATCATCGACGAAGCGGCCGGCGCCACGATCATCGATGTCGATGCCGGTGGGCTGGACCGTGATACGACCAATCGGCTGGCGATGCGCGAGATCGCCCGCCAGGTCCGGCTGCGCAATATCGGCGGCCAAATCGTCATCGATCCGATTCCGGGCGACGGCTCCGGCTATCTGCTGGGGCTGGTCGATCAGCTGAAATCGCACCTCGCGGCCGATCCTGTTACCACCGACGTGCTGGCCGTCACCAAGATGCGCATGATCGAACTGGTCCGCACCCGCCGCCTGCCCAGCCTGTCGGATTATTTCCTGGCGCCGCCGGAGCCGCGGCGCAGCGCCGCCAGCCTCGCGCTGGAAGCCCTGCAGGCGATCCTGGCCGAAGCCGAGGCGGCGCCGCACCGGAGGCTGGCCGTGGTTGCGGCGCCGGCCATCATCCACTATCTGCAGAGCAGGCCCGACCTCATCGCCGAGACGCAAACGCGGCTCGGCCGTCCGCTGGCGCTGGAAGCGCAGGACGGCAGGTCGGGTTTCACCATTACGGACAAGAGATCATGAGCAGCACCACCGGCAAATGCCCGATCTGCGGCAAGCCCTCGCATCCCAAATACCGTCCCGCCTGCTCCAGCCAATGCTCTTATGTGGATCTGGGGCGCTGGCTCAACGGCTCCTATGTCGTGCCGGGCGCGGAGATCGTTCCCCTCGCCGGCAGCGGCTCGCCCGAGGCCGACGACGAGTATTAGGCGCTCATTCGGGCCAGACGCCGATCACCGCGCCCATCACGGTGAAGGCGACGGTCATGTAGCCGCCGTTGATCAGCCATAATTTCAGCGAGCGCTGCTCGAACAGGTAAATGATGCCGAGCGCCATCGCCACCCAGCCGAGCCCCGCCGCGAAGCCGGCGAACAGGCCGAAACTCAGCCCTTTGCCCCGGCCGATGAAGGCGGCCAGATTGAGCGCTGCGATCAACGTGGCCAGGAAGGCCAGCCCGAAGATGCGGGCCGTGCCGCCGCCCTCCGCTTTTCCGCAGGACATGCCGGCCTCGACCTGCCAGGCCTTCGAGAAGAGCGCCGGCGAATACCACAGGCCGCCGACCATGAAGCCGGCGACGGCCGCGACGATGGCGGCGATGAGGTTGAACGGAAGCGTTTCCATGGCTGACCTCCCCCAAATTGATCGTGCCCTAGGATAATGCCCTCAAATCCCGGCGTAATCTCTCGGGATCGCCATCCGGCAGCAGCGCCTCCAGCTCGGCATGGGTTCTCTCCCAAACCGGCATCGCGGCGGCCAGGGCGGCGCGGCCCGCCTCGGTCAGGCTGAGACGCCGGCTGCGGCGGTCGGCGGGATCGATGGCGATGATCAGCAGGCCCTGGCGTTCCAGCGGCTTCAGCGCCGCGGTCAGGGTGGTGCGGTCCATCGCCAGCAGATCGGCCACGGCGCGCATCTGCGGCGGCTCGGGCCGGTTCAGCGACATCAGCAGGGAAAACTGGCCATTGGTCAGGCCGAAGGGGCGCAGGGCATCGTCGAACAGACGCGCTAGACTGCGGGCCGCTCTTTGCACATGCAGGCAGAGGCAGCAATCGCGCACTTTGATCGTGTCGGCGAATGTCACGGTATCGTCAATTGACATGATGTAATTATGTTGATATCAACAGTTAACGTCAAGAAAAGCATCCGGGAGAGAGTATATGGCGTCCTCGCTCAATGGCAAATTCGTCTGGTATGAGTTAGTCACCCCCGATGCCGCCGCGTCGCGGCGCTTCTTCGCCGACGTGCTGGGCTGGCAGGCCCGCAGCAGCGAGATTCCCGGTATCGATTACAGCCTGATGAGCGCCGCCGGCACCGACATCGCCGGCTCGATGCAGCAGCAGGACGGCATGCCGGCCGGCTGGACGGGCTATATCTGCGTCGACGATATCGATGCCGCCTTCGCCAATGCCCAAAAGGCCGGTGCCACCGCGGTGATGCCGATCAGCCCCATCCCCGGCGTGGGCCGTTTCTCGATCCTGGTCGACCCGGCCGGCGCCCCGTTCGGTCTGCTCGAATACCTCGCCGACTTCCCCAAGCCGGCCGTGCCGAACCAAGGCATCCAGGGCAATGGCTGGTGGCGCGAACTGCATACCCACGACCGCGAGAAGGCCTTCGCCTTCTATAGCGATCAGTTCGGCTGGTCCGAGAAGGATCGGATGCCGATGGGCCCGACCGAGTTCTATCAGATCTTCGGCGACGAGATCCCGCGCGGCGGGATGCTCAACGATCCGGACGCCAAGAGCCCGCACTGGCTGTTCTATATCTGGGTCGACGATATCGACGCGACCCAGGGTAAGCTGGAGAAGGCCGGCGGCAAGGTGGTAAACGGGCCGATGGAGGTGCCGGGCGGCGCCTGGATCCTCCATGCCTCGGATCCGCAAGGCATTACCTTCGCAATGGTCGGCAACCGCGCCAAAAAATAACGAAAAAACCCTCGTGACAGGCCTGGGGATTTTGTCTATAAGCACCGTCCTTACGTTGCTTCGACGTATGCCCAGGTAGCTCAGTTGGTAGAGCATGCGACTGAAAATCGCAGTGTCGGTGGTTCGATTCCGCCCCTGGGCACCATTTTAAGCCCCCGAACCGGAAAGGTTGCGGGGGCTTTCCATTTCTGCACACTCGGCTTTCCGGCGACCCTGCCCGCGAAAATTGTCGAAATCGCTAGATTTTACAGCTTCTAATAGTCACTCTTAAAAGCCGCGCCATAAATCACACTCCCCGCAGCGTTTCGGGGCGCCGGCGGCTAAGCAGCCAATTTTTACCCGCTGGCGTCGAGGGAATGCCATGGTCTTCAATTCGCTCGCTTTCATCGCATTTTTTGCGATCGTTCTGGTTATTCATTCACTGCCGCTCGGCTGGACCAACAAGAAGATCAATCTTCTGCTGGCCAGCTATCTGTTCTATGCGGCGTGGAATCCGCCTTTCATCCTGCTGCTGTGGATTTCGACGATCGTCGATTGGTATGCGGCGCAGAAACTGGCGCATGCTCGACGGAACGCGTCGAGGCATGCCTGGATGCTGCTGTCCGTAATCGTCAATCTCGGCATGCTCGGCTATTTCAAATATGGGAATTTCGTTCTCGAAAATTTCGGAATGCTGGTCGCCAGCTTCGGCATCGCCTATCGGCCACCGCATTTCGACATCGTGCTTCCGGTCGGAATCTCGTTCTACACTTTCGCGACCATGTCCTACACGTTGGACATCTATCTGCGCCGCGCCGCACCGGCCCGTAATTTCCTCGATTACGCGCTGTTTGTGACCTTCTTCCCGCATCTGGTCGCGGGGCCGATCATGCGTCCGACCGAATTGGTGCCACAATTCGAAACGCCGCGCAAAGCCACGCCAGAGATGCTGCGTTTCGGACTGGCGCTGATGACGCTCGGCTTGTTCCAGAAAGTCGTCCTGGCGGACACGTTCCTCGCCCCCGTTGTCGAGGCGGTCTATGACCGCGACAGGATTGCCGGCGCGCTCGACGCCTGGATGGCGACGCTTGCCTTCAGTGGGCAGATTTTTTGCGATTTCGCCGGCTATTCGACCACCGCCATCGGCGTCGCGATGTGTCTCGGCTTCGCAATGCCCGACAATTTCCGTTTCCCCTATGCCGCGATCGGCTTCATCGATTTCTGGCGGCGCTGGCACATCACGCTTTCCTCGTGGCTGCGCGATTATCTCTATATCCCGTTGGGCGGCAATCGCCATGGCGAGGCACGGACCTATCTCGCCTTGATGGTCACGATGCTGTTGGGCGGGTTATGGCATGGCGCAAATTGGACTTTCGTCGCCTGGGGCGGGTTGCATGGCGTCTATCTGGTCACTGAACGCAAGCTGCGCTCCTGGGCCCGAGGATATCGGCCGGGTCCTGCGGCAATGGCCTCGATGGGTCTCGTCACTTTTGCGCTGATCAACGTGACCTGGGTGTTCTTCCGCGCCAAGAAATTCGCCATCGCCTGGCAGATCCTCAGCGGCATGTTCGGCGCCCATCCGGAAGCCGCGCCGATCCTCTCCTTCATGCGGATCGCCAGCGTGACATTGATCGTCGGCGGCATCCTTTGCACCCATTGGGCGCTTCGCAACGGCACCTTGGAATTCGCGGTCGGACGAACGCGGGAGATCCTGATTTCAGGCCTTCTGGCCAGCATGGCATTCGCCGTCGTCGCGGTACAGGGAGAGGGCAATGCCTTCATCTACTTCCAGTTCTAAAACCACGGCCGATGGCGGATTGGCCTTCGAGCGCCCCGGTTTCGTCCGCCTGACCGCGTCCGATCGTCCCGGTGTCGCTCAGCCTGTTCCCGAGCGCCACATCCCGGACCGTCGGTGGGGGCGGATCCAACTTTTGGCGCTCCTTCTGTTCGCGGCGTTGCTCGGCGGTTGGGAAATCCACTGGCGCAATTATGGCGGCACATTCTGTTGCCGTGACAGCAACGGATCCTGGGCGGCGCAGCGGCGTCGGATCGATGATGGCGAAGGCGGCGCGCTGGTGCTGATCGGCTCGTCACGGACCCTATTCGATATCCAGCTTCCGGTCTGGCAGGAAGCCACCGGCGAGAGGCCAATTCAGCTTGCCCTGGAGGGGACCTCGCCGGTTCCGATTCTCGAGGATCTTGCCGATGATCCGAAATTCACGGGAAGACTGGTGATAGGCGTCGCGCCGGAACTCTTTTTTTCGGGCTTTGCCGCGCGCGCCGACGTCATCCCCTATTTCCACAAGGAGCGCCCATCGCAACGCGTGGGGCATTGGCTGTCGCAGCATTTTATCGAGCCGTTCTTCGCCTTCGATAACGGCGACTTTGCCTTGGGCAAGGTGATTGAACGTCAAGACTGGCCGCTGCGTCCCGGCACCAAGCGCCCAAACCCTATACGCAGGTTGGCCCAGTCGGATGCCGATCGGAACACGCAGCTTTGGCGCAAAGTCGAAACCGATGCCGCATATCGCGAAATGGCGCGTGGCATCTGGTTGGATCATCTCAATGGGCCGCCCCCACCCCCGATGAATACGCCGGAGAAGGTCGGCGCCATCCTCTCGTCCGAAATCGGCAAAGCCGCAACCGCCGTCGCCAAACTGCGTCAGCGCGGCGTCAAAGTGGTGTTCTTGCGCCTCCCCAGCGCCGGGCCTTATCGCGAATGGGAGAATAGGGTCTATCCGCGCTCGCAAGCTTGGGACCGCCTGTTGAATGAAACCGCCAGCCCCGGTATTCATTTCGAGGATTACCCACAGATGCAGGGCTATATTCTGCCCGAGTGGTCGCATCTGACGCATGCGGAAGCGGACCGGATGACGGCTGCCGTCGCGCCGCTCATCGAGGCGGCTTTCGCGGAAAGTGGGACAACGCCTCGCGGAACGCCTTGAGCGTTTCGAGAGAACCGTTTCATGGCGGCCGGCCTCGCGTCAGTCCCGGGTGCACTCCACGTTTTAGGCCCTGCTCGAGCGCGATCCGCTGCAGAAAATCTTCAAGCTGCTCCTGCTCCGCGACCGAGAGCGCGCTCAGCAACTCCCTTTTGTGTTCTTGCGCCTGTTTTGCGATGGCATCGAGCTGAGCCTTACCCGCTTCCGTCAGGGTGATCCGATGTGACCGACGGTCGTGCTCGTCTCGAACGCGCATTACAAGTTCGCGCCGTTCGAGCTCGTCCGCCATTGCAACGAGCCGGCTTGCCGGCATGCCGATAGCGTCCGCCAACTCCCGCTGACTTGATCCTGGGTTGCGGGCGAGGAAGCGTAATACGCCGACCAGTGCCGGCGTGAGATCGAGGGACTGCATTCTGGCCGCGAATTTCGATGCCGCATGTGCTCCCAGCTGCGCCAGCAGGAAGGCGGCCCCGTCGCGGCCGGTGTCCCTTGGATGATTCGACTCAGCGACCACCTTGCACCTATCAATTAAACTATGTAATGATTACACGACGTAATCATTACCACTGGGATCCAACATGCCAAACGTCGCTCCGGCTGTCATCCGTGATCAATCGCCGCCTCTGATGATGTTGGGTATCATCTACGCGCTACTCTTCAACGCCGGGCTCCTCGCGGTCAGCCCATTGTTCGCGTCGGGTTCGTTCCCCACGCCCTCGTCAACCGGCGCCCAGATCGTCGCATTTTTCCGGGCGAACGGCGGGCCGGTGACCATTACGTCAGCGCTGCAGTTCGGATCGGCGATCCCTCTCGGGTTGTATACGGCGACAGTCGCAAACAGACTTCGGTTCCTCGGGATACGCGCCGCGGGGGTCAACATCGCCCTGTTCGGTGGCTGGTCGACAGCGGTCCTGATGCTCCTCGCCACATCGGTGATGTGGGCAACGGCGTCGGTCGCTTCGACGGCTAGCGACGAATTGATTCTGGCCCTTTACCGGCTTCAGATGGGTCTGGAGGGCCCTGGGTTTTCTGTGCCTTTCGGCCTTCTCATTGCAGGGGTCGCTGTGACCGGTGGAATGTCGCGAAGGCTCCCGAAATGGTTCGCGATCCTGGGCGTCGCGCTCGCGCTCATTGGTGAGCTGAGTTGGCTGTTTTTGATGACGCCCAAAGCGCTGCCCTTGATCCCCCTGATTCGCTTCCCAGGGTTCCCATGGCTGATCGCCGCGGCCTGGCTGCTTCCGAACACGCGCGCTGTCGAGCTGGCGGCCTCCGACCACTGACGCCTTCGCGTCCCTCCTTACGCCACGCTGAGAAGGAATTTCCAATGAACGACCTGCCTATTGGCCAAGCTCCAGGCCGCCTTGATGTGAAGGTCGCACTGCTTATCGGTGCGAGTCGCGGTATCGGCGCCGAAACCGCTAAGGTCCTCGCCCGTTCGGGCGCCAAGGTGGTTCTGGCGGCCCGCGACGAGGTTGCGCTCGCGGCCGTTGTCGCGGAGATCCAGGCCGCAGGACACGAGGCGCGCTTCATGACCGTGGATGTCGGTGATGAGCGGTCCGTCGAGCGCCTCGTTCAATACACCGTAGATCAGTTTGGTCGGCTCGATATCGCCTTCAACAACGCGACTGACGGGCCTAGCCCGAAGCCCCTTGCCGACATGAGTGTCGACGAATTCGACCGGGCCATTCGAACCAACATCCGCGGTACGTTTCTCGGTATGAAGTTTCAGGTCCCGGCTATGCTGGCTAGCGGTGGAGGCTCCATCATCAACATGGCGTCGGTCGCGGGCGTTCAGGGCGTGGCCAACCTCGCGGGTTATGTCACCGGCAAGGCCGGCATCATAGCGCTGACCAAGGTTGCGGCTTTGGATTATGCCGACCACGGCATCCGCGTGAACGTGCTCGCGCCGGGGCCGATCCTCACCCATCACCTCGAGGCGGCGGGTGAGCAGGCGCAACGTCAGGCCGCCATGGCGACGCCGATGCGACGCCTGGGCACGTCCGACGACGTCGCCAGAACAGTCCTGTGGCTGGGTTCCGATGATAGCGGCTTCATCACGGGCGCCACCATTCCGATCGACGGCGGACAGTTGGCCGGAACCAAGCCTGAGCACATGTACCGGCAGGGTCAAAGAATGCCGGATGCGAAGTGACCCCCGGACCGACAGGTCGCGGGGGTTTTCCATTTCCGGGATCAGCCTGCGGGCTCCGGCAGCCACTGGGCATTGAAGCCATTGACCAGCTCGTGCTCGTTCGGTCCGGGGTTGCCGCGGAACAGCTTGGCCCGCTCGACCAGAATCTCGTCGGCGCCGGTCCCGAGCACCGCGATGGTCTCCTCGATATACTCGGCGAGGGGCATCGCCCGTTCCTCTTCCTGGCTGTTCAGGAGTTCGGTGCGCACCCATGGCGGCGCGATCTCGAGCACGCGGACAGGGGTGTCCCGCAACAGGAAGCGCTGCGACAGGATGTAGGAATGCAGTGCCGCCTTGGTCGACGAATAGACCGCGGTAGGCGCGAGCGGCACGAATGCCAGAACCGAGCTGGTATAGGCGATGACGGCGTCGCTCTTGGTCTTGAGGTGCTCGATCAAAGCCGAGGTCATGCGGATCGGCCCCATCAGATTGGTCGTGATCGTGGCGACCATCTTGCCGTCGTCGATCTCGGCGGCGGCGGCGTCGAAATCCATGATGCCGGCGTTGTTGATGAGAACATTGAGCCCGGGATGGTCGGCGATCAATTGCCCCGCCAGGCGTTTGATGCCGGCCGGGTCGTCGATGTCGAGTTCGACGGCTTCCATGCCCGGATTGGCGGCGATCACCGCGTCGAGGGTGCCGCGCCGGCGTCCGGCGATGATGACCTTGTTGCCGAGCTTATGCAGAGCCTCGGCAAGGCCGCGGCCGATACCCGATCCGCCGCCGGTGATGAAGATGGTATTGCCCGAGAGTTTCATGATCTGTCCTGTGCGTGGAGTGGTTGAGTGAGATTTCAGTCCGGGAAGCGGTCGCCGAACATCGGCAGCCCGCTGACGGACTCGGCTTTGGTCGCCTCGTCCTGAATGACGTCCCAATGCTCGGCGAGCTTTCCGTCCTCGAAGCGGATGACGTCGGCGACGATCCAGGCGGCGGGACGGCCGTGGCCCGAGAAGCGGCCGTGGGCGATGACGTAGTCGCCTTCGGCCAGGATCAGGTGATTTTCATAGCGCAGCGTCGCCGGCAGCACGCGGATGAGGTCGAGCAGCCCCGACCGGCCCGGCGCGATATGGGCGCTGTGCTGAATATAGCGATCCGACCAGAACCGCTCGGCGGCGGCGTAGTCGCGTTTGTTGAACAAGGTATCGAAGGCTTCGAGGACGAGAGCCTTGTTCTGTTCGGGAGTGGTTTTGGTCATCGCGGTCTCCTTCAGGAGTTATGAACTAATCGGTTCAATATGCATCGGCGCGATCATTGCCGCAAGGGGTATTGAACTTTTTGGTTCAAAATGCGATATGAAGGGAATGGGACGACCGCGAAAATTCAGTCGGGAAGGCGTGTTGCAGAAGGCTATGCCGGTCTTCTGGAAATATGGATTTGCCCGCACCACCCTGCCGGATCTCGAGCACGCCACCGGCGTGAACAAGTCCGGTCTCTATTCAGAGTTCGAAAGCAAGGAGGAGCTTTTCCTCGCTTGCCTGGGCCACTATCTGACCACCCGGGGCGGCGTGGCATTTCTGTCCTTCGAACCGCTGGGGTGGAACAATATCCGCAAGTTCCTCGAGGGAGCGCTGGATCCCTGGCTCGATCAGGAGGGATGCTTTGCCGTCTATTCGATGCGCGAACTCGAGGGCCTGCCGCCCGAAGCCCGCGATGTCATCGTCACCAGCCGCGCCAATCTCAAGCGCCTTTTGACGGCGAATATCGCGGCCGAAAAGCCCAAGATGGATGTCGACGCTCTTTGCGACCTGGTTTCGGTTTTCTTCTCCGGCATCTGCATCGAAGCCAATCTGAATTCCGACCGGTCGCTGGTCCTGCGCAAGATCGAGACTTTCATGCAGATGCTGCGCGCGAGCTGATCCCCCATCGGTGACGAGCATCCGGTCAGAACAGGGAACCCTGCTCCGGCGGGTAGGTGATCGCCGTACCGTCCACATGGGCGAAGGCGGTGAGCTTGTGCTCGCGCCAATCGGTGGCGGACAGAATTTCGACGACGGGGATGCCGCGCACGCTCAAGGCGTCCGCCACGAGGGAGCGATGGCAGCGCCAGGGCACGGCTTCCGCGCACATGATCGCGGTGCGGCGGGCCCGGCCGAGCGCGATGAGCTCTTCCAGCCCCCGCACGAAGTCGGCCGTCTGCATATAATCGGCATAGCCGCGAAAGCCGTCATTGCGCCATCCGCCATTGGGAGAATCCTTGCGCGGATGGCGCAGGCCGCCGAGTGCCCGCAGCCCCACATACGCGACTCCGTGCGCACGCATCGCCTCGCCCAATGCGTCACTATTGAACTGCGGATTATGCCGCGAGCGCGGCACCGTGCGGACATCGGCGAGGCAGCCGATGCCATAGGCTTCGAGCAAGGCAATGAAGTCCGCGAGAGGCAGCGTCGAATGCCCGACCGTGAAGATCGCGTTCTCAGGCCAGAATTGGGTCACGGGCGTCTCCTGCATAAATCGATCATAGGAACTTTTACCCGGTTCGAAGG
>Ga0070730_10004264_pt1 | contig 12609 bp, 7 predicted proteins | sample Coa_R1_3_FD_66447 | JGI IMG/M metagenome (GOLD analysis project Ga0070730, IMG submission 66447) | Surface soil microbial communities from Centralia Pennsylvania, which are recovering from an underground coalmine fire - Coalmine... | ecosystem: Environmental > Terrestrial > Soil > Unclassified ...
GTGAGTAAATTCAGCAGCGCTGGCAGTCTCGACTACTCAACCTACTTTTATGGAGCAAGCGGAAGCCCGGTGCAAATTAGTGCGATCGCTGCCGATGGCACGGGGTCGGCTTATATTGCGGGTGCGGCTCAAAGTGACGGCACTTTCCCCGTTACCTCTACTTCCATTTGCGACCCCGGGACGAATGGGTATGGATGTAGCTATGCGTTTGTGACGAAGTTCGATCCCACGGGATCCACGCTGATGTACTCGACGTTCCTTGGGGTGAACAACTTCGCCGTCCCGAAGTCGCTTGTGCTTGACGCAGCGGGCGACGCTTATGTGGTCGCCTCAACCTCGAGCGGCGTGTTCCAAACCAACGATGCGATCGAACCGTACACGAACAGTGCCGACCTGCTGTTGGTGGAGATCGACCCTGCGGCAACCACTCAGTCGTTCGCTACTTACCTCGGAGGAAGCGGGATCGATTTTCCTAGCGGCATGGCAATCGATCAAAACGGCAATCTTTACGTGTCCGGCTCGACGAATTCCACGGACTTCCCAACGACGCAAGGAGCATACCAGAGCGTATTCGGAGGAGGCGGCGCCGATGCGTTTGTAATGAAGATCGGTAGTGGGTCTGGTGCATCGGTCTCTCTAAGCCCGAGTTCTTTACAGTTTGCCCAACTTACAGTTGGCTCGACCAGCCCGTCCCAGGCTGTTTTGCTCCGAAATATGGGTAGTTCGCCGCTGTCGATTTCTTCGATCACGGCGGGGGGCGATTTTGCGGAGACAGACAATTGCGGAATTGGTCTGCCAGCAGCAGGCAGTTGCACGCTCTCAGTGACTTTCACTCCGACCGCATCGGGTTCGCGCTCGGGATCGCTCCTGATCCAAGATGATGCATCCGGAGGGTCCCACAGCATCACCCTGCAAGGCATCGGTTTCGGGCCTGGCATCGCGTTGAGTCCGTCGAGCTTGAATTTCTCCGGCGTGTCCATTGGAACGTCCAGTACAGCCCAAACGGTGACGCTGACGAATACCGGGAATGCTTCTTTGACGATCGGCAACTTCCAAATCTCGGGGCCTTACACGCAGACTAACAACTGCCCTGCTACATTGGCCTCGGGCTCCAGCTGTGTCACTAACATCATTTTCAGTCCGACATCCTCAGGAACACAGAGCGGCACACTTACAGTCGCCGACAGCGCTCAGGGAGGTATTCAGACCGTGAGCCTGACGGGATCGACGTCAGACTTTAGCGTCACTGCATCAACGAGCAGTGCCACTGTCAAAAGCGGCGACAACGCCACCTACTTGCTGTCGGTTTCTCCTGTGGGTGGATCGTTCTCAAATAAAGTGAACCTAACCTGCAGCGGATTGCCAGCTAGTGCCAGCTGCAGTTTCTCGCCGAGCACGGTAACTCCGGGCACAAAGGGTACGACCGTCGCACTGACGATTGCCACGAAGACGAACTCGACTGAATTGATTCCAGCCTTCCCCCCCTCCCCCCACCGTGCGATTAGCGCGTTCTGGATTCAGTTCCCGGCATTCGGACTGTTTGGAATGGTCGTGGCTGCCGGAACTAAGCGCTCAAAGCGACTGATGATCTTCATACTCCTCGCCCTGTTGGTTCTAGGCATGCTCTGCATGTCTGGATGTGCGGGCGGAACCGGCATTGCCCCACAAACTGGGTCGTCCGGGACCACCTACACTGTCACGGTCACAGGCGCCTCCGGTGCTTTACAACACTCGCTGCCCTTGACCTTAACCGTTCAATAGAGATTTGGCTGACTTAGGTGTGAGTTATACTTCGTGTAACTACCTGAGTCAGCCTTTTTCCCAGGCAATATCAAATAGTTATATTTTGATAGTTATACTGGGATTTTCGTAGCGTGACTTCAGTAATTAGCCCCTCCTAATCTTCTGTGCCACGCTGGAACCCTCAACCCCCCCAGTTGAGGGAAGCGAAATTAGTCGAAATCAGTAGGTGTTGAAATGCCAGTTCGGTCCCATCAGTCGGTGACTGGAACCATCCTCGTCGTAGACGATCAAGCCTCCAACCGGGAATTGTTAGAGGAACTGCTCTCACAGCAAGGATTCACGGTGGTTACCGCTCCAGACGGCACATCGGCTTTGGAGCACCTCGGCAATACTCAAGTGGACCTCATTATTTTGGATGTAATGATGCCTCACCTGGATGGGTTTGCGGTTTGCCACAAGATCAAGAGCAATCCCGAAACCGACCTGATACCTGTTGTCCTGATCACAGCGCTCTCCGACAAACAGGATCGTCTGGAAGGCATCAAGGCAGGGGCAGACGACTTCCTGACTCGCCCAGTGGACCGTACTGAACTGCTGGCTCGCGTGCGATCTCTCTTGAAGCTAAAGTTTCGCACGGACGAACTCGAGCGGGCCGAGTCAGTGCTCTTTTCTCTTGCTCGGAGTATCGAAAGTAAAGATCCGTACACGCACGGTCACTGCGAACGTCTGGCCGAATACTCGGTGCGCTTAGGAGAAAGAGTTCGACTCGCTGAAGAACAGCTCACCGCTCTGCGACGCGCCGGAGTAATACACGACATTGGCAAAGTCGCTGTCCCCGACGCCATTCTTTTGAAGCCTGGACGCCTGACTGAAGGAGAATGGGAAATCATCCGGCAGCATCCGGTCGTCGGCGAGCGAATTTGCGCGCCTTTGAAGTCTTTCCGATCAGTACTCCCCATCATTCGGCACCATCACGAAAAGATTGATGGCTCGGGATATCCGGATGGACTTCGCGGAGACGCCATCCCGATTACTGCCAGGATCCTACAAATCGTTGATGTCTATGATGCTCTGACAACCGAGAGGCCCTACAAGAAAGCTCTTACCATTACCGATGCGCTTCAAATCATGAAGCAGGAGGTCGCCAGGGGCTGGTGGGATGCTCATGTCTTTGGCGAGTTCGAGCGCCTGATCGGGAGTGGTAGCGCAGGTTTCCTGTCCCAAACGATGGCGGCAGGTAAGTAGAGCAGCATGCTGCGCGTGACTTTCGACCGTCACAGACGAAAAGCAGAAAACGCAATGGACGATGCCAACGCCAAACTTGTCGCTCCGGATGACTATCGACGTTTGTTCGAAGCCGTGCCGGCTCCCTTCCTGGTGCTGACGCCGGATTTTAGGATCGTCGCAGTATCGGACTCATATCTTCACGCTACGATGACACGCAGGCAAGACATTCTCGGCCGCGGGTTATTCGAGGTTTTCCCGGATAATCCCAACGACGTCGCGGCCAACGGCGTGAAAAACCTGCGCAATTCACTGAACACAGTCCTCTCGACGCGGCAGCCACACGAAATGGCAATTCAGAAGTACGACGTCCGCAGGCCGGCTGAAGAAGGCGGGTTGTTTGAGGAACGCTACTGGCGTCCACTCAATAGCCCAGTGTTCAACAGTACAGGTGAGATTATCTACATTCTCCACAAGGTTGAGGATGTCACATCGACTATATGGACGAGGAAGGTGTTACAAGAAAGCGAAGAGCACGTGCGACTGCTGATAGACGGCGTCAAGGATCATGCCATTTTCATGCTCGATCCTTTGGGGCAAGTTACCACCTGGAATCAAGGGGCAGAACGCATCAAGGGCTATAAAGCCCAGGAAATAATAGGCTGGCACTTCTCCTGTTTCTACCCTCCAGAAGCCGTGCAGGATGGCAAACCGGAGCGCGCACCGCAGACCGCCATCACCGAAGGCCACTACAAGGAGGAAGGATGGCGGATACGGAAGGACGGATCCCGATTTTGGGCCGATGTGGCGATCACGGCCTTGCGAGACGAAACCGGCCTATTGCGTGGATTTTCTAAGGTCACCAGAGACATCACCGAACAGAAGCGGGCTCAGGAACTCCTGCGGGAGAGCGAGCAGAGGCTATCCCTCGCCTCTACCTCCGGAGAGGTGGGTGTTTGGGATCTCGACTTGATCACCGACCGGGCGTGGCGCTCACTCCAGCACGACCGGATTTTTGGCTACGAATTCCTGCTACCCAGTTGGGGGACCGAAGCCTTCCTCCGTCACGTGGTTCCCGAGGATCGGGAACTTATAAAGCAACGATTTGAGGAGGCATTTCAGAGCGGCCACCTTAAGCTCGAATGCCGAATCATTCGAAAAGACCAGGCGATGCGCTGGATTTCCGCCAAGGGAGAGGTCCTCCGCAACGAACAGGGCCAGCCCATTCGGATGATGGGCGTAGTCACGGACGTGACCGAGCGTAAGCGAGCCGAAGAGGTACTCCAGGAGAGCGAAGAGCGTCACCGCAAATTGTTCGATAACATTCCACATCCAACTTGGGTCTTTGACCGGGAGACACTGCGATTTGTTGCGGTAAACGCGGCCGCCGTTCGCAAGTATGGTTATTCCAGGGACGAATTTCTGGCCATGACTATCAAGGAAATCCGCCCACCCGAGGATGTTCCAGCACTGCTCGAAGCCGTGCGATCCCTCGGGCACGGAACCGAGAACAACGGCACCTGGCGGCATCTACTGAAAGACGGATCCATCATCGAGACAGAGAACACCTCTTATGCTCTCACCTTCATGGGCCGAGCCGCGCGTGTTGTGGTTGCGGTAGACGTTACCCAGAGAAAACGGGACGAAACAGAAAAACGTAAATTCGTTGAGAGCTTGGCTGCTTCCAATCGGGAACTCGATCTGCGCAACCGGGAAGTCGAGCGTGCGACCCAGATGAAGAGCAAGTTCCTGGCCAGTATGAGCCATGAGTTGCGGACTCCACTGAATGCCATCGTAGGTTTCTCCGACCTTCTGTCGGAGGGAACTCCAGGTCCCCTGACTGTCAAACAGAAGCGCTTCGTGGATCATATCAGGCAGGGTTCAACGCACCTGCTGCAGTTGATCAATGACATTCTCGACCTTTCCAAGATCGAGGCAGGACAACTGGATCTCCATAGCGAAGAGTTTCTGGTGATCGATGTCTTACCGGAAGTTCTCTCGACGATTGCACCCTTGGCGATGGCCAAGAACATTCAGGTTGAACAGAAAATCAACAGCAAATCTCAGGTGAGAGCCGACCGTGTGCGCTTTAAACAAATCCTGTACAACCTGCTAAGCAACGCAGTCAAATTCACTCCCAAAGACGGTCGGATCTGCATCGAGTGCGTCGACCATTGGGATTTCGTTCGCACCTCAGTAACGGATACCGGAATCGGCATTCGGCCTGAAGATCGACAGGCCATCTTTGAAGAATTCCGCCAAGTCGAAGGAAGCGACAACGACAACCAGCAAGGAACGGGATTGGGGCTTGCTATCACGAAACGGCTGGTTGAAGAACAAGGAGGGCAGATCTCGGTCGACAGTGAGTTGGGAAAAGGCAGCCGGTTCACCTTTACTCTTCTCGCCGCAGAGTCGACTTCCAAAGGCACCACGATTACAGAACCGGCAAAGATCTCTCTGAGTGCCCCTGCTTGCCGCCTCATTCCGCTTCTGCTCATCGTGGATGATGAGTCATCGGCACGTGAGCTTCTTGCCAGTTATCTGGAACCGGAATACAGCGTCGTGATGGCGGAGTCTGGTTCCGAGGCCATCGAGAAAGCAAGGCAGTTGCGGCCCGACGCTATCACCCTGGATTTGTTGATGCCCGGAGCAAGCGGATTCGAAACGCTCGTGGCGCTGCGAAATGCACCGGAGACCGCAAACACTCCGATCATTATTCTCTCCGTCGAGGATGAAAAACGAATGGGGTTTGCCTTGGGAGCCGCCGACTACCTCATCAAACCGGTGCGCAAGCCGGAACTGCTGGAAGCGGTTCGCAAACACATGCCCCCACCAACCGACGACGATGCCTCCATTCTTGTGGTGGATGATGACCCGAGAGCTCGTGAACTTCTGGAAACGACTTTGCGCGCCGCGGGATATGAGACCCAGAGCGTAAGTAGCGGGCCAAGGGCGCTCGAGGTACTTTCCAACAAAATTGTGGGAGCGTTATTGCTGGACCTGCTCATGCCGGGCATGGACGGCTTCCAGGTCGTCCGTCATGTCCGCGAGGAGCCGGCCCTGAAGAATCTCCCGATTCTTGTGATGACCGCAAAGACTCTGAATCGCGATGAGATTGCATTACTGCGCCGTGAAACCCAGGCGCTGCTGCAGAAGGACGGGACCTGGAAGGACCAGCTCCTCGTCGAGGTTAGCCGCGTGATTCGAAACAAAAAACTGGCAAAATCGGCAGGACGATCATGATCAAAATTCTTGTCGCTGAAGACAACCCCGTCAACCGCGAACTGCTGCGTGAACTGCTGGAGGGACGCGGATACGCCGTCCTTGAGGCCGGCGATGGCCAGCAAGCACTTCAGATGGCTGAAGAGACCCTTCCTGACATGCTGCTCCTTGACCTCGGGATGCCCGTCTTAGATGGTTATGCCACGGTGCGCAAGATTCGTGAGAATCCCCGTCTTGCCAATCTGCCAGTACTGGCCGTGACGGCTTACGCCATGCGGGGAGACCGCGAAAAAATCATGGATTCCGGGTTCGATGGATACCTCTCGAAACCGATCAATGCCGCTTTATTGCAGGAGGAGATCCTGCGTCTCCTGAGTGGGCAAGACCTTTTCCGTTCTTCCACTGGTCTGTTGCGCGAAGAGAATGGGCCACCGGGTCCTGCCATCGGTAAGACCAAAAAGCAAGCCGCTGGTGGAGGTTCGACCAGTTCGGATTCAAAGCGATAGGCACAGGTTCTTATGGCAATGTCAGCGAAAATCGGGAACTGGGCCTCGAAGAGCAGTTTGCGGCCTTACCTATTAATTCTGACGTTGATGCTTCCTCCGATCACGATTTTCGCGTATTCGGTTGGCCGGCTGCTGAAGGAGCAAGCCCAAATCCAGGCGGTCACGGAGAGTAGTCAAATCTCCCGCGTTTCGGCAGCACTTCTCGAAGAGCATTTTCGCGAAAGCACTTCGTTCCTGGAATCGATCGCCACTCGCCGAACGTTCTGCCAAGCCTGGGCACAAAAGGATTCCAGTTTAATCACGTGGCACCTTCAGCAGGCGAGTAGCTTGCGGCCGGATTTTGCTTTTGTCAGCGTGTACGACCTCGACGGCACGATGCGCGGAATCTATCCGCCGCGAGCAGACTTGCTCAATCAAAATTTCGCCATTCGGGATTGGTACAGGGGAATCTCGCACCAATGGAAACCCTACATCTCGGACGTCTATCAGACAGTCGTGCCTCCTTACCAGTTAGTCACGGCAATTGCAGTCCCAATCATGGATGAGGTAGGCAAACCCATTGGCATCCTGATGGCCCCATTCTCCATCGATACCATGAGCCGGCATCTGGTAGAGGCGAAGCTTGAAGACGGGTGGACCATTTCCCTAGTGGACCAGAGCGGTCACCTTTCCGCACGGCCCAACATAGATTCCTTTTCCCCGCAGGTGGATTTAAGCGGTTATGAGCCGGTGAAGCAGATGCACGCAGGCCGAGCCGGGTACGGAATGTTTCCGCGCAATGACACCACATTCTTTGCCCGGTACGAACCGGCCGGCGAATACGGTTGGGGTATTTTGGTCGAGAAGCCGGCAGCCGTGCTCGATCATGGCATTTGGGTGGTGGAGCGTCGGGTTTGGCTGCTTGGATTGGTATTTCTTACTCTTGGGCTGGGAGTGAGCACCTTTATGGGATCGTTGTACTCCCAGCTGGAAGCCGGAAATCGATTCCTCGGATTGTCCATCGACATGTTTTGCACGGCTGGTTTTGATGGCTTCTTCAAGAGCGTGAACCCGGCCTTCGAAAAGACGCTCGGCTTCTCCGTGAAAGAGTTGCTGGAAAGGCCCTACTTGGAGTTCGTCCATCCGGATGATTGGCAGGGGACTCAAACAGAGAGTGGCCGGCTGCAGAACGGGGATGTCACTTTCGCTTTCGAGAACCGATATTTATGCAAAGACGGATCTTACAAATGGATTTTGTGGAACGCCGTTTCGCTGCCGGAGCAGGAACTTATTTATGCGGTCGGTCGTGACATCACCGGACGCAAGAAGGCGGAGCGAGAGCAGCAGAGATTTGCGGCCAGACTGGAGACTGCGAATGGTGAGCTGGCACTTCGAAACCGCGAAGTCGAACGGGCCACCAGCATGAAGAGCAAGTTCCTCGCCAGCATGAGTCACGAACTGCGCACACCGCTCAACGCCATCGTTGGTTTCTCAGATCTATTGGCAGATGGAACCGCCGGCGGCCTCAACGCGAAGCAGCAACGCTTCATAAACCATATCAAACAGGGCTCAACCCATCTTCTCCAATTGATCAACGACATTCTGGATCTTTCCAAGATCGAAGCCGGACAACTGGAACTTCGTTGCGAAGATTTTAGCGTCCAGGAGGCTCTTCCCGAGGTCCTCTCCACTATCCGTCCGTTGGCAATGGCAAAAAACATCCAGGTTCGGCAGAAGATCGAGATCGAGCGGCGGGTGTTTGCCGACCGCATCCGCTTCAAGCAAATCATGTACAACCTGCTCAGCAATGCGGTCAAGTTCACTCCGCAGGACGGGCAGATCGAAGTGGCCTGCGACGAGGAAGGAAGCAATGTACGCATCTCTGTAAGTGACACCGGTGCCGGCATCCGAAAAGAGGATCAGGCCCTTATCTTCGAAGAGTTCCGACAGGTTGCGGATGCAAATATCGCGACCCATGCGGGTACTGGTTTGGGCCTCGCTATTACCAAACGGCTGGTCGAGCAACAGCACGGTAGGATCTTCGTGGAGAGTGCTCCGGGAAAGGGCAGCCGGTTCACTTTCACTCTTCCGACTGGAATGCAAGCAAACCAGCATCGGCCTGCGGACAAACCGGCAATCAGTCCCGTCGCTGACTTCGATGATGCCAAGAGGCTTGTATTAGTTGTAGATGATCAAGCCGCGTCGCGGGAACTTCTTGCGAGCTATCTCAACCCGGAATACCGGATTGCCACAGCGAATTCGGGAACAGAGGCTCTGCAGAAGGCTCAGGATCTTCATCCTGACGCCATTACTCTGGATGTGCTGATGGCGAATGGCAATGGTTTTGAGACTCTGGCCCGAATCCGCCAAACCCCGGAACTGGCAAGTACCCCTGTCATCATCGTCTCCATTGTCGATCAGCAGGGCGTGGGTTTTGCATTGGGTGCAGCGGATTATCTCGTCAAACCCGTTCGCAGATCGATCTTGCTGGAAACCATCCGCAAACACGTACCATCGCGGCCAGATGAGGATGAATCGATTTTGCTGGTCGATGACGACCCGGCAACTCTAGAATTTCTGCAAGAAACTCTCCGCTCCGCCGGTTACGAAACTCAGGCGGTGCAAAGTGGGCATCGGGCCCTGGAAGTGCTCTCCTCCAAAGTTGTGAGCGCAGTCTTTCTAGATTTGCTGATGCCGGGCATGGATGGTTTTGAAGTGATTCGGCATGTCCGACGGCAGCCCACTTTGAAAGACCTGCCGATCTTTGTGATGACTGGAAAGACGTTGACCGGCGAGGAGTCCTCTCTTATCGCTCGCGAAACGCAGAACTTATTCCACAAGCGCGACTCATGCCGCGAGCAATTCATTAGCGAGGTTGGGCGAGTACTTCAAATCCGCAGGCGAGCAAAATCCGCGGCGCGATCATAATGGCGCATCCAGTCTTTCGACCGAATCCACGAATTCTCCGATTGCCTCCCGATCTTGGGCGCTCACGCTCGTGAATTGAATTCCTTGACGGGTTTCTTTGGACCATACCACCACGCCCACGGCGTCGATTGCCTTGTCTGACACAGGGATCCGAAAGCAGACTCGCACTGTCTCCGTCGGCGGAAGTTGACCAACTTCCACCTGCATTCCACCCTGGCTTAGGTTCCAACTCACTCCCGTAATTATTCGCGGGCCCAGAGTACAAGTTATGTCTGAATGCAAAGGAACCCGAATATGTCTGCGCCGGTTTTCTAACATCCCACCGCGCACGGTGCGAAACAGCGCGCTGAGCTTCCGTCGATCGATCGGTTTCTGCAGATAAAAAGTGGCGCCGAGGGAAAACGCCTGTTGCATTATCTGCCGGTCTTCGACGCCAGTGACGATAACAATCGGCGTGGATTTATTCCAGGACGACTTACGAATCAGACGGGCCACCTGAAATCCATTCGGGCTTGGCATATCGAGATCGAGAAAGATTCCGTCGAATCTTTGCTGATTGACCAGGCGAACTGCTCTTTCACTGTCGCTGACCGGGCACACCTCCGCTTTCAGCGATGTGAAGACCTCGGTCATCAGCTCCAGACTTGCGAGATCATCTTCTACGATCAGGAGTTTCAGTGACGCCACACTTCACCTTCGGCGAGCATGTTCTTGGGGGGGACGTTTGTCGCTATGATACTTTGCACGTGACCGTCCAAGTAAGAGTTTACTCGTCCGAATCAAAGCTGATAACAGGCAACGTAACGTCAGAATAGAGCAGAAAACTCATTTCCTCGCACAGAGATAGCGCCAGTTATTTCAATGTGCCGAATCTTAAATCGAGCCCCATTTGCCTGCCAACCTCTTCTGGGATCCTTTCTCACATTGTCTGGAAAGCGGAAAGCGCGTCGGGAAAGCAGACAAGAGCTATGGTGGCGATCGAGAGGGTAGATCGGGCGATTTATCCGGACTTGTAAGCTATTCAAACCAAGTGACTTACAAACATGCCCATCGACGCTGCCTGGCTGCCAGAGTGAGCCAGATGGCACGGTTCGTGCACCATCTGTTCGAGAGGACGTTGCTGACGGTCGCAATATCCGCAACCAGATACTCGGAGTAATTTTATGAAATTGCTGATCGCGGAAGATGACATTCTCTTTGTAAAAGTGTTGGGACAAGTGCTCGCTCAGGATCACGAGATTATCGTGACCCGTAACGGGAACGAGGCGTGGGCAGTGCTGCAGAGTCCTAACGCACCGCGACTGGCGATCCTCGACTGGGTGATGCCCGGATTGAGCGGCCCGGAGATTTGTCGCCGAGTTAGGGCCTGTCCGTCCCTGTCCTCAATGTACTTGATCATTCTTACGGCGAAGAACAACGCGGCAGACATTGTTTCCGGTCTTCGCGCTGGTGCGGATGACTACATCACGAAGCCTCCCGCCCCCGAAGAGCTGCGAGCCCGACTCGCAATCGGCGAGCGGGTCCTGGCATTGCAGGATGCGGTCGAGACGCAATCGGCTCTAGCTCATGAGGCAGCCGAACGCGAGAAGAGTTTTCGCACGGCGCTCTCCAACGGTTGCTTCCCGCCGATTGTCCGAGAAAATCTTAGTGAAGTCGCCGCCTACCTGAAGCGGCACGCTGAAACAGAAGCCCCTTGTCCGGAAGATAGTAGTAGCAAGCTCCGTGAAAACTACTCTTTGGAGAACTCCCATCACTAATCATCGGAAAGACGGGACACTTCTCCCGAGCACTAACCCGAGCGATGGCCCTTCCGAGACGATTCTCATTGCGGAAGACGACCCCGTATTCCGCAGGCTCCTTCAAAGTCGGCTGCAAAACTGGGGCTATCGGGTGATTGCAGTCGCAGATGGAGCCGAGGCGTGGGAGCTCCTTCAACAGTCCGATCCCCCGGACCTGCTGATTCTGGATTGGATGATGCCGGGTATCGACGGCATCGAACTCTGCCGCCGCATTCGAGAGATGAATCGGGACTCATATCAGTATGTCTTGCTGGTCACCGGCAAGGATGGCAAACAGAACGTAATCAAAGGACTGGAAGCCGGCGCAGATGACTACTTGACCAAACCGTTTGATCTCGGAGAGCTTCGAGCTCGAGTGTGGACGGGAAAGCGAATTCTCTCCCTCCAACGCGAACTGATCCAAGCCCGTGAGGATCTTCGGTTCCAAGCTACTCACGACGCATTGACTGGCCTAAGGAGCCGTGGCTCAACTTTGGATTTGCTTGCGTCTGAGCTTAAGCGAGGATTTCGTTCACACACGGCAACCGGAATTCTGATGATCGATCTCGACCACTTCAAGAGTGTCAATGACACTCATGGCCACCTGGCCGGTGACGTAGTACTGAAAGAGGCCGCCCGCCGCGTTAGCGATGCTGTCCGATCTTATGATTTTGTCGGGCGCTACGGGGGAGAGGAATTTCTTGCCGTCCTCTCAAGGTGCACGCTCAACGAGTTGGAAATTGTGGCGGAGCGAATACGCTCCGCGGTGGCTGAAACGGCGATCGCCACCCAGACTGCAAACATCAACGTTACGGTAAGTGTTGGTGGCGTGGTTGCATTAGACAGAGCTTCGGATCTGGAGCTTCTCTCGGCCGCCGACTCGGCCCTCTATGAAGCGAAAAGAGCAGGCCGCAACCGCGTAATCATTAGTACCCGTTCAGCGAGTCAGGGTGATGTTGCAACCTTGAGAGTCGAACCCGTCGAGAACGATGGAGCGAGACTTTCTCATGCATGATAAGCACCTGATCTCCCGCCACGCTCTTTTCTCCGTGTGGTTCGTATTGTTGTATCTCTTGCTGAACCGGCCAGAGGTCATCGTCATTTCCCGTCTGGGCTCGGCTGTGTGGTATCCCGCCACCGGATTGGTTTTTGCGCTTCTGTTGGGGATAAGCCCTCGGTATGCATTTTTGGTCGGCTTTTCTGATGCCCTGGCGGGAGCGCTAATCTAT
>Ga0070730_10004265_pt1 | contig 12609 bp, 13 predicted proteins | sample Coa_R1_3_FD_66447 | JGI IMG/M metagenome (GOLD analysis project Ga0070730, IMG submission 66447) | Surface soil microbial communities from Centralia Pennsylvania, which are recovering from an underground coalmine fire - Coalmine... | ecosystem: Environmental > Terrestrial > Soil > Unclassified ...
CGTTCTGCCTGCTCTCGCCGCTGGTCACGGCGTCCGTGACGTTCATCGCCTCGTCGCGCTAGCCCCCGCGCGACGGCGCGCGCCCCCTACCGCCCCGTGAACGCCGGCGCCCGCTTCTCCACGAAGTGGGCGACGCCTTCCTTGAAGTCCTCGCTCACGAAACTGCCGGGCATGTCGGCGTTGGCGGCGTCGATGGCCTCGCCCAAGCCCTGGAACATCGCGTTCCACATCTCGCGCTTCATCTCGCGCTGCGACCGGGGCGAGACCTCACTGGCCAGCATGCGGGCGTAGGCCATCACCTCCCCCTCGAAGCTCTGGTGGGGGATCATCCGGTTCACCAGCCCCATCGCCGCCGCCTCCGGCGCGAGGATGGTGCGGGCCGAGAACAGCAGGTCGGCGGCGTTGGCGACGCCGACGATCCGTGGCAGCAGCCAGGAGATGCCGTGCTCGGCGATCAGGCCGCGCCGGGCGAAGGCGGTGGTGAACTTGGCGGCATCCGAGGCGAAGCGGATGTCGGCGTAGAGCGCCATCACCAGGCCCAGGCCCGCGCAGGCGCCGTTGATGGCGGCGATGATCGGCTTGGGCACGGCCGGGAAGTAGGAATACTGCTTCTGGAAGTCACTCCGCGAGGCCGGATCGAACGGCCCGGGCCGGACCCGCGCCGGCGCTACCTCGCCCGCCACCCGCCCCGCGGCGACCGTGGACTGGAGGCCCCCCATGTCGGCCCCGGCGCAGAAGCCGCGGCCGGCGCCGGTGAGCACGATCACACGCACCGCCGCGTCATCCGCCGCCGCCTTCATCGCCGCGCGCACCTCGCGCTCCATCTCGGCGCGCCAGGCGTTCAGCCGGTCGGGGCGGTTGAGGGTGACGACGGCCACGCCGTCCTCCACCCCGTACAGGATGTCTTGGTAGCTCATGGCGTTTCCCTTAATCGTTTGACGGCCATGGTGTGGGCGCCGGCCATGGACCTGTCAACACGGCGGCCGCCTAGAGCAAACTCGGATCAGGTGGAATCACCTGATCCGAGTTGATTTGCTCTAGGAATCAAACATATGGAGCGCTTCCTGATCGCCGAACCAGTTCCCACTTCGGCGGGCAGCGCTCCGGGAGAGAGGCGATGGTTCCGACGGCGTTGTTCGACCTGACCGGCAAGGTCGCCCTGCTCACCGGCGCCTCCAAGGGGATGGGCAAGGCGATGGCCGAGGCCCTCGCCGACCATGGCGCTCGGGTGATGATCTCCAGCCGCAAGCTCGACCAGTGCCAAGCGGTCGCCGACGAGATCAACGCCCGCCATGGCGACGCGCGGGCGGAGGCTTTCGCCTGCAACGCCGGCTACAAGGACCAGCTCCAGGCGCTGGTCGACGCCACCCATGAGCGGCTGGGTCCCGTCGACATCCTGGTCGGCAACGCCGGGGTGAACCCCTTCTATGGCCCGATGTCGGCCATTCCCGACGAAGCGTACGACAAGATCATGGCGACCAACGTGAAGTCCAACCACTGGCTGGCCCAGATGGTTGCGCCGGACATGACCGCCCGCGGCCGCGGCTCGATGATGTTCACCTCCAGCACCGGCGCGCTCGCGCCCTCGCTCACCCTGGGGACCTATGGGATCTCGAAGCTGGCCCTGGTCGGCCTGGTTCGCAACCTGGCGGCCGAGCTCGGCCCGCACGGTGTGCGCGTCAACGCCATCAACCCCGGCCTCATCCGCACCGACTTCGCCCAGGCGCTGTGGGACAATCCCGAGGCCGAGCAGCGGGCCAACCAGCAGATCCCGCTGCGGCGCCTCGGCGAAGCCGACGACCTCAAGGGCCTGGCGGTGTTCCTCGCCTCCGACGCCAGCTCCTACATCACCGGCCAAGCCCTGGTGATCTGCGGCGGCCAGCACATGTGGAGCTAGCCTGCCGGAGCGCCGGCGGGACGCCGGCGCTCCGGCACTGTCGCGAAGCGTCAATCCGAACGCGCCGGCAGAATCTTGCTCATGTGGACCCTGAGCATCCCGGGGCCTAGGTCCTCTTCACCATCCACGGTATAACCCAGCCCGAGGTACAGCTTCACGTTCTCGACCATCCATTTGTTCGTGTAGAGACGAATTCGGGCGTGGCCGAGCGCGCGGGCGATCCCCTCGGCGTGGGCCATCAACCTGGACCCCAGCCCCCGCCCCTGAAAGGCCGGAAGCACGGCCACGTTCTCGATGAGCAGCCGGTCGCCTTCGTCGACGGTCTCGATCAGGGCGACGAGCACGCCATCGCCGTAGAGCAGGTCGAAGCGATGGTCCCTAACCGCCGCCTCGTAGTCGGCGCTCATCGGCATCGGCTCGCGCCCGATCAGCGGAACCCACCTGGCGTAGGCCTCCCGCGTCAACCGCCGGATGGCGGCGGCGTCCGCGGGACCCGCCCGCCGCATCTCGATCGCCTCGCTCATGGCCACGCGCCACGATCGCCCGCCAGGACGTGGTTCGCAATGGGAGAAACAGAGCCGGCGGGACGCCGGTGCTCCGGGTTGTCAATGCTCGCCGCATGACCCAAACGGTTGGCTCAAAACCGGGAGACGCGAACCATCATGTCCTGGCGGGAGGAAGTCGACGAGCTGCGGCGCCGGGAGGCGATGGCGCGGGCGATGGGCGGTGAGGAGGGGATCGCGCGGCAGCGGCGGCAGGGCAAGCTGACCGTGCGCGAGCGGATCGACGCCCTCGCCGATCCGGGGAGCTTCCGCGAGTTCATGGCCCTGACCGGCGCGGCCGCCTACGACGAGGCGGGCAAGCTCGCCGCCTTCACCCCCAAGGCCCTGGTCAACGGCACGATGACGCTGAACGGCCGCAAGGTGTTCGTCAGCGCCAACGACTTCACGGTGCGAGGCGGCTCCGGCGGGGCGCGCGGCGGCATGGGCCAGGAGCTGTCGGCGACCCAGCGGGCGCTGGAGTGGCGCCTGCCGCTCGTGCGGCTGCTCGACGCCTCCGGCGGCAGCGTCCGCACCTTCGAGGACTACGGCCGCACCTACCTGCCGGACGGCAACGCCTGGACGGTGGACGAGGTCAGGGCGCTCTCGACCGTGCCGACGGTCTCGGCGGTGCTGGGCTCGGTGGCCGGCCTGCCGGCGATCTACGCCTGCCTCGCCCACTTCAGCGTGATGGTGAAGGGGATCAGCCAGATCTTCCCCGGCGGCCCGCCGGTGGTGAAGGCGGCCCTCGGCATGGACATCACCAAGGAGGAGTTGGGCGGCGACCACATCCACACGAAGATCAGCGGCTCGATCGACAACCCGGCCGAGAGCGAGACCGACGCCTTCGACCAGATCCGCCGCTTCCTCTCCTACCTGCCCTCCAGCGTCGACGAGGCCGCACCGCGCGGCCCGGTGGCGGACGACCCGGGCCGGGCGGACGACGCGTTGCTCGCCTTCGTTCCGCGCAACCGCCGCCAGGCCTATGACGGCCGCAAGCTGCTGACCGTGGTGGTCGACGAGGGCTCCTTCTTCGAGATCAGCCCGCTCTACGGCCGCGCCCGGGTGGCGGGCCTGGCGCGCATCGACGGCTGGCCGGTGGGGATCATGGCCAACAACCCGCGCTTCAATGGCGGCTCAACCGACGTGGCGGCGGGATCGAAGATGATGCGGCTGATCCAGCTGTGCGACACCTTCCACCTGCCGCTGATCTCGCTGGCCGACGAGCCGGGCTTCATGGTCGGGCCGGACTCGGAGCGGCAGGGGATCGAGCGCGCCGGCGCGCGACTGGTGGCCACCGTCTGCAACAGCCGCACGCCGTGGATCACCATCGTCATCGGCAAGCTCTACGGCGTCGCCGGCCAGTGCCACCATCGGCCCTCTGGGATGTTCCGCCGCTACGCCTGGCCGTCGGCCAACTGGGGCTCGATGCATATCACCGGCGGCGTCTCGGCCGCCTACCGCCGCGAGATCGAGGCCGCTTCCGACCCGGACGCCAAGCGCGCGGAGATCGAGGCGCGCTTGCAGACCCTCGCCTCCCCCTTCCTCACCGCCGAGGCCACCGGACAGGACATCATCGACCCCCGCGAGACCCGCGCCCGTCTGGTGGAGTTCGTCCACGACGCCCAGCGCGTCCTGGCGACCCAACTCGGCCCGCCGCCGTTCCCCTACATGCCGTAAAGAACGCCGGCGGGACTCCCTTGCGCCGAACCGACAATGCGAAGCCTATCAGCCGATCAGCGAGGGAGACGGAAATGCTCGACGGTGAGACTCTCGACGGCCGCCGCGTGGCCCTGGATGACGCCGTGATCGCCGCGCTTCGCGACCGGGTGCGGGGGAGCATGATCCTCGCGCGGGACGCGGACTATGACGCCGCCCGGCAAGTGTGGAACGGCAACGTCGACCGCCGCCCGGCGCTGATCGTCCGCTGCGCGGACGCCGGCGACGCGCGGTGCGCGGTCGACTTCGCCCGCACCCACGGCCTGCTGCTGTCGGTGCGTGGGGGCGGGCACAGCGCGCCCGGCTATGGCGTCAATGACGACGGCATGGTGCTCGACCTGTCCCTGATGAAGGCGATCACGGTGGACCCCGAGCGGCGAACCGCGCGCGTTCAGGGCGGCGCCCTGTGGCGCGATATGGACGCCGCGACCCAGGCCCACGGCCTGGCGACGACCGGCGGCACCGTCTCCAACACCGGTGTCGGCGGCCTGACGCTCGGCGGCGGCATCGGCTGGCTGGGCGGCCTGCACGGCGCCACCGTGGACAACCTGATTTCCGCGCAGGTCGTCACCGCCGACGGCGCCCTGCGCACGGCCAGCGAGACAGAGGAGCCGGACCTGTTCTGGGCCCTGCGCGGCGGCGGCGGCAACTTCGGCGTCGTCACCGAGTTCGAGTTCCGGCTGCATCCGGTCGGCCAGGTGCTGGGTGGCATGGTCCTCTATCCCCTGGATCAGGCGAGAGACGTGTTGCGGTTCTACCGCGATTTCTGCCCCACCCTGCCGGACGCGGCCGAAGCCAATCTGGGACTGTTGACCCTGCCAGACGGAACGCCCGTGGCGGCGATGCTCCTGGGGTACAATGGGCCGATCGAAGAGGGCGAAGGCGTCCTGGCTCCCGCCCGCCGGTTCGGCCGCCCGATCGCCGACATGGTCGCCCCGATGTCCTACGCCGCGCGCCAGGTCCAGCTGGACCAGCCCGCCGCCATCCACGGGCTGCATCGCTACTGGCGCTCGGCCTTCAGTGAGCGACTCTCGGACGCCCTGATCGACGAACTGGTCGCCGCCGCCGGGCGCTTCAGCTCGCCGCTGAGCGCGCTCCTGCTGTTCTCCCTTCACGGCGCCACCGTCCGGCCGGCGCCCGACGCCACGGCCTTCTCGGCGCGCCGCCCGCAGTGGGACTTCGACGTCATCGGGACCTGGAGCGATCCGACGGAGAGCGGGACGCATATCGACTGGGTGCGTTCGCTGTGGGCCAGGCTCGAGCCGCACCTCGAGGGAACCGTCTACGTCAACCACATCGCCGCCGACGACCAGCCGGAGAAGGTGCGCGCCTCGTTCGGCGAGAACCACGCGCGCCTGCGCCGGATCAAGTCCGCCTACGACCCCGGCAACCTGTTCCGCGTCAACGCCAACATCCTCCCCGCCTGAACGCAACCACCTACCCTTCCGCTAAGCGGCGCCGTAGAGTGAGCGATCTGAAAGCGTCCGTTCGCGGACGAAAATCAATCAGGGGAGCGACACCATGCACAATCTGAAAACTCTGGCTTCATTGTCCGTACTTTCCCTCGCTCTGGCAGGAGTCGCGGTCGCGGCCGGGACGACCGCCAGTCCGGCCCCCGCCGCTTCGCCCGCGGCGCCGGCCGCGGCCGCCAAGCCGGCCGGCCCGAGCGACCGCGCCCAGATCCAGGCTCTCGAGAAAGGCCTCAACGCCGCCTTCGAAGCCAAGAACCCGAAGAAGGTCATGTCCTACTACGCGCGCCAAGGTCTGTTTGTGTTCGATGTCACCCCGCCCCGCCAGCACGTGGGCTGGGCGGACTACGAGAAGGACTGGGAAGACCTGTTCGCCGCCTACCCGGGGCCGGCAACCAATCAGATCACCGATTTGAGCATCACGGTCGTGGGCGACGTCGCCTACGGCCACAACGTTCAGGACGGCCACTTCACCGCGAAGGACGGCTCCAAGATCGAGCTCGTCGTCCGCGTGACCGATGTCTATCGCAAGATCGGCGGCAAATGGTTCATCGTTCAGGAGCATGTGTCCGTGCCCGTGGACCTCGCGACGATGAAGCCCGACCCGCTCTCGAAGCCCTAGCGTCTGTCTGACCCGCCGCCCCTCCCGCGGAACCTCCGGGCCGACGCGTTCGCGGGCGTCGCCGAGGACTATGTCCGCTATCGGCTGCCCTATCCGGCGCCCATGATCGCCGCCATCCTCGAGGAGGCCGGCGTTCCGGCCGGCGCACGGGCGATCGACCTCGCCTGCGGGACCGGCCGCGTGGCCCTGGCGATCGCGTCCCGGTTCGCCGAGATTCGGGCCGTGGATCTGGAGCCGGAGATGGTGGCGGCCGGCCAGCGCGAAGCGCGGCGGCTGGGGATAAGCAACATCCACTGGAGCATCGGCCGCGCCGAGGACTTCGAGGCGGCGGCGGGCGCGTTCCATCTGGTCACCGCCGGCGAGGCGTTCCACCGGCTGAATCGGCCGCGCGTCGCCGCCCTTGGATTCGGCTGGCTCGCGCCCGGCGGCGCCTTCGTCACTCTCGGCTGCGAGGGACTCCTGGACGGCGACGCGCCCTGGCGGCGCGTCCTGGCGGAGGTGGTGCGCGCCTTCGTCGGCGAGCCGGCCCGGCGCCTGGGCGCGCCGAACGCGCCGATCGCGGAGGAGATCGCCGACCAGGAAGCGGCGCTGCGCGCGGCCGGCTTCGCGCCGGTCGTGACCCGCGACTTCGACCTCGAGCACGAATGGCGCCTGGACGAGCTGCTCGGCAACCTGCGCTCCACCTCGGTCCTCTCCCGCGCCGCCCTCGGCGATCGCCACCAAGCCTTCGAGGCGGCGATGAGCACCGCCCTCCTCGCCCACGATCCCTCGGGGCGGTACGCGGAGACGGTCCAGTTCGGGTATACGGTGGCGCGCAAGGTTGGCGGGGTTCGGCGCTAGAGAGGCTCCTCTGCAGATTGCTGTCCTCACCTTCGACGGTTTCAATGAACTGCCTGCGCGGTGCGGCGGTGAGCGCCTCACATTCGACCGTGGAACAGCGCTCTTCCTGACGGGTGTAACAGGCGGATCAGCTCCCTATCGAAACCGGCGAGAAGTGGGCGAAGGGTCGCTGCGCCTCTTCCAGGCTGTCGAGGTTCGTGAAATCAGCGACCGCTTCCATGGCTTCCCAGATATGTGCGATTTCAGGATGCTCATGGGCTGAGCGCGAAGCTGCCCCGGATACCCATTCGAAGATCTCGACATAGGTGCCGTCGGCTGCCTTCAGCAGGAGCGGAGGCCGATCGGTGATCAACTCAAGGCGCAGCAGCGAAGGCACATGCTGAGCGATCAGGCTTCGAAGCTCACTGTCCTTGCCCTCGTGCGGCCGGTAGAGCGCCATCACGACCTCACTCGTCATAGCTCGACTCCATCATCTCGCACGCGAACCGACGCGGCCACCCGCCGACCATGACTATCGTCAGATCCGAATGGGTCGGGTCCCGAGCGGCGAGCGGCGACGGCGCAGCACCTCGCTCACGACGCCCAAGCCCACAATCAGCATGGACCAGGTCGCGGGCTCGGGCACAGGCGTCGAACCGGCATAGGCGTTGTCGACATAGAAGTCGGCGCCGCTTCCCGCGGTCGAATAGAGGAAGATCTCATCGCCTACCAGATTGGGAGACGGGCTTCCGACCAGGGGTAGCGGGGGGTAAGCGGCGGACAGGCGCACCCACTGGTCGTGCACCGACGTCGTCGCCGTGGCTGAGTAGTAGCCGTTCTGGCCGAGGCCGAGTTCAAACGTCCCGCTCAGCACATAGACGTCGACCGATACGAAGCTGACCGTGTTGGCCGCCACGAACTGATAGACGCCGTCCTCCGGTCCAGCGGTCGTGATGTGCGTCGCGGCGCCGCCGGCGAACGGATCGGTCGAGGGGACCTGGTCGGTGGTCGTGAGTCCCATCGAGTTGTTGTACACGTTCCAGGCGGCGGCCGAAGACAGGCCTCCGTTAAGGAGGCCCGAAAACGAGGTCGGGCCCAGGCCGCTGGCCGTATCGAAGCTCGGATTGACGAGCTGATTTCCCGCCTGGGCGACACCAGCGGTCAGCACCATCGCCGCCGCCGCGCCCGTCATCAGCGCCATGAGCTTCATGTCCGCACCTCCCGACAGCGCCAGCCTCGAGCCGACGGCGGGCGATGCTGGCCCCCGAGTGCGAGCCTGTCAATAAGATCGACACAGGTGCAGCTAGAAGCGAGGTTGGCGGGCCGCAGAAACGAGTATAGTGGCAGTATGCGTTCGGCTACACCGTAACGCGCAAGCCTTCGGCTACGTCGGGTCGTAGTCACTCAGGACGGCGCTGACCGCCCGCCATGGCGCGCTTCACGTCCGCGTCGCTGGTGCGCCAGTTGCACACGCTGATCCGCATCGCCTGGTGGCCCCGCCACCTCCTGCCGGTGAAGAAGGCCTTGCCCTCGCGTTGATGAGCGCGATGATCTGGTCCGTGCGCCGGTCGTCGTTTTCTCCGTCGCCCGGCCCACAGCCCCGGCGCGAGCCGCTTCTTGCGGCGCCGGACATTGTTCCCAGGCCGCGTGCGGCGTAAGGCGAGATCGATCTCAGCAGACCGAGGAGGCTCCGTGCAGATAGCGGTTCTCACCTTCGACGGCTTCAATGAGCTGGATTCGTTCATCGCCGCGGCGATCCTGAACCTGATGAAGCCGAAAGGCTGGGCGGCGCATATCACGTCCCCGACGCCGGAAGTCACGTCGAAGAGCGGCGTGACCGTCCGGCGGCAGCGACCCCTGGAGTTCGCCTCGGAGGCCGACGCCGTTCTGATCGGCAGCGGGATCAAGTCGCGGGAGATCGCCGCCGATCCCGCGATCCTGTCGCGCCTCCGGCTCGATCCGTCTCGCCAACTGGTCGGGGCGCAGTGCTCGGGCACGCTCCTGCTAGCGAAGCTGGGCCTGATCGGCGACCTGCCGGCCTGCACCGATCTGTTGACCAAGCCCTGGGTGATCGAGGCGGGCGTCGAGGTGCTGGACGCGCCCTTCGTTGCCCACGGCAATGTGGCGACGGCCGGCGGCTGCCTGGCCTCGCAGTATCTGGCCACATGGGTGATCGCGCGGCTGGCGTCGCCGCGCGACGCCAGGGACGCCATGTTCCTCGTCGCGCCCGTCGGCGAGAAAGAAGCCTACGTCGAGCGGGCGCTCGCGGCGGTGACACCCTTCCTGACGCCCTCGCCGGCGCTGGTCGCCTAGGCTCGCCGAACGCGCCGCTCGCGCGCCCCGGCGAGGTCGTGCCTGACGGGTCCGAGGGCGTGATGCGGGCGCGCTGAGCGACTAGGCCCTCAGGTCTCCTCGCGGTCGTAGTAGTCGACCGTGGCCTCGGCGCGGAAGATCTTGCGGAGCCGGCTCGGGCCGGGCTTTCCGGCGGACACGAGGATCTTCTGCGAGTCCGGATACTCGCAGGCCTCCAGCTCGGCCACCGTGGAGATGGCCAGGTAGCGCATGGTCGTCCGGCCGGTGTTGATGATCTGGTGGGCGACGTCCGGACCGCCTGGCGGGCAGGCGATCACGTCATGCGCGCCGATCGAATAGCGCTGGTCGCCGAACCGCAGCTCGCCCTCGCCCTCCAGGATGAAGAACATCTCCTCCTCGCCGTGGTGGCAGTGGAAGGGGCACTGCGCCTTGCCGGGCGGCAGGAGGGTGAGGTTGTAGCCGAGAAGCCGCGCCCCGATGCGGGCGCCGATGGTCCCCCGGTTGGAGGTGTAGAGGCCGTTCTCCTCCACATCGTCGAACACGACCTCGTCGAGGTTCAGGATGGGCTTCGCCATGGGGTCCTCCCGCAGTCCGGTGCGCGGCGCCCATATGGCCGCGCGGCGATCGGGCGCGGAAGACCTTCCCGAGAATCGAATGGTCGAACGCCGACATTCACGACGGCCAAGGCGTCTTCATTTGCGGACTGGCTTTTTGATTGAGAACTAGCATAATGCAATTGAGACGCCCGAGCCCGAAAGTGAGGGAACCCTCCAAAGTTACGGCGGGACTTTCATTTTGGCAGGATGAGAAATAGGGATCAGAGGAGCGATGCAGAACCATCTCCTCCTCCAGGCGCGCCAGAACCGACTGATCGCGACGGTCCGGGTCTTCCAGGCCTGCTTTTCGCTGGCCTCGGCTGTGGTCGAGCATGGCGACGCCGGTGGCTTCGACCCCTATGTTGGCCAGATCCTGACGGGATATCTCGGCGTTTCCGCACTGGGGTGTCTCGCCGCATATTTCTGGCGCAGCCGTCACGAAACCTTGTTCCTTGGCCTGCTGGCTATCGATGGGCTCGTCTTCACCGCGGTGCTCTACCTGACCGCGGGATCCACCAGTCCCTTCTTCGCGGTGTTCCTGCTGATCGTGCTGGCTGCGACCCTGCAATGGGGCTGGCGCGGCGCCGCGGCCGCGACGGCGACCGCGCTCGCGGTTTTCGCAGCCACCGGCCTTCCCATCTATCATGACCTCACCGGGTTTGCGTTCGATCCGCCGCGCTTCATCCTTCGGATTGGTACGCTGCTGAGTGTCGGAGGGCTGCTCGTCGCCTACGGACAGCACCAGGAACGGATCAACAATGGCATGCTGAGGCTGTTCGGGACGCCCCTTCCGGCCGAGGCGTCGGAGAGGCCGCCGATCTTCGAGTGCCTGGAGTTCGCGACATCGGTCTTTGGTCTGGAGCGCGCGGCCTTCGTCTGGGGCGATCCGGAAGAGCCCGGCTTGCAGATCGATCAGCTCACACCCGGCGGGCCGGTGAAGAGCTCCTGGCCGATTTCCCCCGGTGATCCGATCGAGCACATCAGCGAGCCGTTCTTTTTCGACGGGCGCAGGCCAACGGTCGTTTCGCTAGCGCCCAATGGTCGGACGCAGCGAGACAACGGCGACATGCTGACCAGTCCGCTTCTGAGCGTATTCGCGGCCGAACTCACCCTGGTGTTGCCGGTCAGCGCCTCCAGATTTTCGGGCTGGATCTTCCTTTCCGCCTTCCCCAGCCTGGATCGGGAGGCCCTGATACTCGGCGGCGTCGTGGCGACGCAGGCGAGCGTCGCCATCGAGGCGTGGCGTGCGCTGGTGGCGTGGCGCGACGCGGCCGCGGCTGAGGAGCGGGTCCGGATCGCGCGGGACCTCCACGATGGCACGCTTCAGTTCCTGGCGGGCACGGCGATGCAGCTTACATCGTTATTGCGCGAGCTCGAGCCCACGGATAAAGGCGCTCGCGACCGGGTCCAGCGATTGCTGGAGGACCTCAAGTCAGAGCAGCGGCAACTGCGCGTGCTGATCGATTCGACATCGGCCCCCCCGCGACTCGGCAATCGCCCGGCCGACTTCCAGGAGGAGGTCCGGAATCTCGCCGCCGTCTTGGCGCGGCGATGGAGCACGGACATCTCTGTCAATGTCGAGCAGCCCGCGGATCGCGAGCTTCCGGGGAACCTGGCTTTCGAGCTGCTGCAAATTGTGCGTGAGGCGATCTCCAACGCCGTGCGGCATGGCAAGGCGAGCGCCGTTTCGATCGACGCGGACAGCGACAAGAACGCGATGAAGCTGACGATCACCGATAACGGTATCGGCATGCCGGTGCACGGCGTATTCAATATGGAGGAGTTGAAGACCATGAGGGTGGGCCCCCGCATGCTGCAAGACCGCGTCGCTGGGCTCGGCGGGGAACTGATGCTCGAAAGCGGGTCCAACGGGACAACACTCAGGATCACGGCCCCACTGGCGAGGGCCGCGGCATGATCCGCCTGATCGTCGCGGACGACCATCCCCTGGTGCTGCGCGGCATCGAAGGGTTGTTCGACGTCGCGGAGTTCGAGATCGTCGCCCTCTGTGGCGACGGCGCCGCGGCGATGGAGCAAATCCAGCGCGCCGCCTGCGATGTCGCCGTGCTCGACATCAACATGCCGGGGCTTTCGGGAATTGAGATTCTGAAACGGGTCCGCAGTGAGGGCTTGCCGGTAAAGATTGTGCTGCTCACCTCCAATATCGATGACGACAGCCTGATGGATGTTGTGCGCGAAGGCGTGGACGGGCTGGTGCTGAAGGAAGCCGCCAGCGACGCGCTGGTCACCTGCGTCAAGGCCGTTTGTCGCGGCGAGACATGGATGGACCGGGAGTCGATGAACCGCGCCTTGCGCAAGCTTTCCGCGCCGCGTCCAGCCAAGCTCACGGAACGGGAGGTCGAGGTCGCTCGATTTGTTGCGCAGGGCTTCCGAAACAAGGAGATCGCCTATCGGGCGAGCATCTCCGAGGGCACGGTCAAGATGCATCTGCATAATATCTACGAGAAGCTCGGGGTGGGTTCTCGCACGGAACTGGTCTTGCGCATGCGCGACAAAGGCGTGGGTTGAGCCGCCACGAGGAGTCCGCGCCAGCGGTCAACCTGATCTTTAGGTATAGATCGGTCCGAACGTTTGGGAGGGTTGTCCTGGACGTCGGCCAGGGTTACCTCTTTCC
>Ga0070730_10004266_pt1 | contig 12605 bp, 7 predicted proteins | sample Coa_R1_3_FD_66447 | JGI IMG/M metagenome (GOLD analysis project Ga0070730, IMG submission 66447) | Surface soil microbial communities from Centralia Pennsylvania, which are recovering from an underground coalmine fire - Coalmine... | ecosystem: Environmental > Terrestrial > Soil > Unclassified ...
AATAGATAGGGTACCAGTAGATCGTGGAATGTTGTTACAGCCGGGACGTCCGCTATCCAACGCGGCAGGAAGTGGATTAGCTGCGACATGCGGAAGGCAGCCGCTTCATATTGAATGTTCACTATATCCAGCCGATTGTCCTTTGCCCACTTTTGGATTTGGCCGAGGCTGGCCCGGTTCCAACTGGTCACGTGCCCTGAAACCTGGATACCGAATTCATCACGGCTCTGTACCTGCTGGTCAGTCAACACACGAACCGTATGACCTGCTTCAGCCAGCGCGCGGGCCAGTTCTCGCGTGAACGCGCCGACGCCACCCTGCATTGGTGGATATTCTCCCGTGATCAGGCCAATGCGCATACGTGCCGAATGCTCAATTTAACCCATTACGCCGGGTAGGGATAAGGCGCGGAGGACGCGCCAGTATACGCCGACACGCTCCCTTCGCAGAGCGCGCTTGTGGCCCAGGATTCCTTTCGCACCTTCCAGGGCTAATTGATGGGCATAGCTAAGAAGCAGTGCCGCTCGCAGTAGGCCGGACACCAGCCGCCCGTGATACTTACGAAAGTAGCGAAGCTTGCTTTGCTGATAGTAAATATGCTTGAAAGCGGGAACCTGATCGGCGCTTTTGCCACCATGATGGACAATAGTTGCGTCGCCCACATAAACCACGCGCCAACCCTTTTGGCGTGCCCGCCGACACCAGTCTGTTTCCTCGTAGAACATGGTGTAGGCTTCGTCTAAGGGGCCGATTTGTTCGTAAACTTGTCGGCGAGCCATCAGGGCCGACCCCTGCACCCAGTCAACATCAGCAGTTTCGGTGTCCGCGATGTCATTGGCCTGATAGCGATCCAGCACGCTGCGCGGCGTGTAAGGTTGCAGGGAGGGTGTTTCAAAGACAGCGGATGTCAGCGTCGCAAAACGGCGCCTAGTGCTTTGTGTCGTTCCATCGGTGTTGAGCGTAAGTGGGCCGACAATCCCCACGTTGGGATATTCGTCAAGAATTTGAACCATGCGGGCCAGGGCCTTACCAATGACTAGGGTGTCGGGATTGAGCAACATCACGTAGCGGCCCTGCGCGGCAGCAAGTCCCACGTTATTGCCCCGCGTAAAGCCAATATTCTCTGCTTGCGGGAATACTTTCACCCAGTCGTAGCGTTCGTCGAGCAATGCCGCCGTCCCGTCTGTGCTGGCCGATTCGACTACGATCACTTCCAGCTTGAGACTGCCTCCATTGGCCTGAATGCTGTCCAAACAGGCGGACAGATACTCGCGCACGTTCCAACTGACGATGATCAGCGATAGGTCTATGTCTCTCACAATCATGACTACGATTGTAGCGGGCAAGGGCCATTTCTACGATACTACCGGCAACATAACGCCGAACGTGCTGCCCACGCCAACGGCGCTCTCGATGATCAATGATCCCTTATGGAGTTCGATGATCTCTTTCGCAATCGAAAGACCCAGCCCCGTCCCTCGACGCGCGGAATGGTCTACCCGGTAGAACGGCTCAGAGATGTGTGGCAAATGTTCGGGCGGAATTCCTATCCCGTTATCACGTACACGCAGCACTGCATACTGACGGGTTTCGACAGCCTCGACCCCAAGTTCGACCGTCACACGTCCCCCCCCAGGGGTGTAATTGATTGCGTTGGTCAGGAGATTGACAATCACCTGCAAAAAACGATTGGGATCGACCAGTACAAAAATCGCTTCAGTGGGCATATCAGTGCCGAGTAGAATGTTCTTTGCAGCGGCTTCGGGCAGTTGCGATTGCACGGCCAACATGACAAGGTCTTGCAGCAGCGTTTGCTGCCGCTTAAGGTGTACTGCTCCCCGTTCGAACCGATTAATGTCCAGTAAATCCTCGACAAGTTCGGTCGCGCGGTTAACCGCGTTATCGAGCGCGGACAGGTGGGTTTCAGATTGCTCAGGTTGTTTGCGCAAGAGATACAGTCGGGTTGTGATGTTCGTCAGAGGGGTACGCAGTTCATGAGAGGCGTCGGCAATAAAGCGAGATTTTTGTGCCTCGAGCTGTTTCTCTTCGGATATGTCCCGTACCAGTACAATGATTCCAGACTTAGAGGCAGGATTGTCAATCCGTGAAACATTTATCAGACGCGAAACCGTCAGCGCGGCGTTGAAATTGCTTCCATTCTTACGGAAAAAGGCCCGCTCACCACGCCAGGTCATTTCCGCCTCGCTGACCAGACCGCTCAAGCTATAGACCGCAGTAATACCTTGTTGGTCTATATGATCTCGTCCGAGAAATATTCCATCTGGAGAACCAATCAGTTCCTGGGCAGCATAGTCTGTCAAAGTGCCCAATGCGCGATTTACGTAGTGTATGGTTCCATCTTCACTGTAAATGACGCCTTCACCCATTGAGTCGAGAATCGTTTGAGACAGGTTGCGTTCTCGCTGAAGTTCGACAGTCCTTTCATGAACCCGCTGTTCCAATTCCGTATTCAGTCGGCGTAGTTCATCTTCCGCACGACGGCGGTCCGTGATGTCAACGGCGGCGAAGCTCAACAGTGAACGTCCACTGTTGCTATCTCGGATAGGGCTGATGCTTTCCTGGAAATAGTAGTCTTGCCCGCGCAATGGCAGCGAATATTCTGTGGTCAGCGGCTTGCCTGTTTCCCAACAGGAACGATAGAGTTCCAGGCGGCTCTGGCGCAGCGCTTCGCTAAACGGCAGATCACTCAGGCGCAACGTTAGCATTTCATCCACGCTGTACCCGTAGAGTTCTGCCATACGCTGATTGCACATCACCAGCTTAAGGTCATCCGGCAGCAGTTCGATAATTCCAGTAAAAACCGTTGTTGCATTGAAAAAACCGCGCAGCATGGCCTCATCCTCTTGAAGTGCCCTCTGCGCTTGTTTACGCTCTGTAACATCGTTATGAATGCCAATATAACCAATAGGGGAACCTTTCAAGTCATCCATGCGATTGATCTTCAGTTCGATGTCGAGGGGTGCGCCTGCCCTGTTGCGACCTATGACCTCTCCAGACCATGAGCCAGCCGTGCGAAGGCTTTCGGCAATAAGCTGTATGGCATCCGACGACAAATCGGGCGTCACGAAACTGACAACACGTTGGCCCAGCGCTTCTTCAGAACTATAACCGTATAACTCGTGCGCGCCTCGATTCCAGGCCGTGATCCGTTGATCCAGATCAGTCAAGATCACAGCTTCGCGGATCGAATCCAGGAGAGTCGCTTCACGTTCGGCAATCCCAGCGATCTCGTAGATTTCTTTGAGCGCGACGGCGTTGACCATCACACCCGTTACTTTACCTCGCTGGTCACGGACGGGGAAGTAAATGACCTTGCGCCAGACAAGTTGCTGATCCTTGCCCCGCACTGGACTCATCTGTTCCTCGCTGGCCTCCCCGTCGAGGGCTTGCCGGAGGTACTGCATCGTCGGGCCGAGTATTTCGGGCGACATCACATCGGTAGGCCGCTTTCCGAAGCTGTTTCGCAGATCAGCTCGTGAGCCGTCCAAGGCACGCCGGTTTACATAGCGATAGCGGAGATTTCGGTCGAGCAAGTAAACGGCCAGAGGTGAAGAGTTGAACAAGTTGTGCAGCAAAAATGAGGGAACTGATCCGTAACGCAGTCGAAGCAACCAGCCAACAGTCCCAATCAACAGGCCGATGAAGAAACAAACGATGACCAATGCGCCCGAAAGTAAGTTCATCCAATTACGTCCCACGAACACGCTATCTTTGTAAAATTACTATGGAGTAGGGAAATTGTATGCCCATTGATATTCAGTCACAAGTGTGCCAGGCCAAATGATGGATGGAACGCCAGCCAGCATCAGAGCTAGAATACGCATTGAGGATTCGCGCCCATCCGCCAGCGACCCGTTATATTCAGCCCTGACAGGACGGGAATCGTCAAGTACAATGATAAAATTGGCTTGAGTGTTTGGAGCCGTCCCAAAAGATGTTAAACAATCGTCAAATCTACCTTGACCATGCTGCAACCACGCCAGTCGATCCGCGCGTGGTCGAAGCAATGCTACCTTATTTCACCCGGGACTATGGCAATCCATCTTCGACCCACGCTTTGGGCCGAATGGCGTCAAGTGCCGTCGAGAAGGCACGTGAAACGATTGCTGGAATCCTGAATTGTACACCGCGCGAGATCGTCTTCACGAGCTGCGGTACGGAAGGCGATAACCTTGCGCTTCGTGGCGCCGTGATGGCAGCGCGTCAGGCGGGTAAGGGCCGCTACGTATTAACTGCCCGCACCGAACATCATGCCGTCAGCCATACGGCAGCGTTGCTTGCCCGCTTCGAGGATATAACTGTCGAGTGGTTATCGGTTGACCGCGAAGGACGTATCGCCCCGAAAAAGCTGGCAAACGCGCTTTGTGATAACACGATCATCGTCAGTGTGATGTACGCGAACAACGAGATCGGTACCATACAACCCATGGCCGAACTGGCAGCGCTGGCACATGAGCATGGTGCCTTGTTCCATACGGATGCCGTGCAGGCGGCGGGCCAGTTACCCCTGGATGTGAAAGCACTCGGAGTGGACATGCTGGCCGTTTCCGCCCATAAATTTTACGGGCCGAAAGGCGCTGGATTCCTCTTCGTGCGTAATGGCGTGAACCTGATTCCCTCGCAAAGTGGCGGCGGACAGGAAAATAATCTGCGGGCAGGCACGCATAATGTCCCGCTCATCGTTGGTATGGCAAAGGCTCTTGAACTCGCCCACCAGGAATTTGAAGCTCGAACAGCGCATTATCGGCACCTCCGGGATCGCCTGATTGCGGGTGTAATCGGAAACATCCCCGGTGCCTCCCTGACTGGCGCACCAGGAGAAAGCCGCCTGCCTAATCACGCCAGTTTTGTGCTGGAGGGCGTTGAGAGCAATGCATTGCTCATGCACCTGGATATGGCTGGGATCGCGGCCAGCAGCGGATCTGCGTGTAATACGGGCAGCCCGGAGCCATCGGATGTGCTGCTTACGCTTGGCTATGAGGCTGATGTTGCGTTGAGCAGTCTTCGGCTGACAGTTGGCCGTCAAACGACCGACGCAGACGTGGATCGAATGCTGGAAGTTTTGCCCAGCGCTGTGCAGAAGGTTCGTACGGTACGGGAAATGCAATCAAGTTAGCAGATGGATACCAGAAGATGAGCAAGCGAGTCGTCGTCGCCATGAGCGGTGGGGTAGATAGTTCTGTCGCAGCCGCATTGCTTGTACAGCAAGGCTACGAAGTGATCGGTATGATGATGCGCTTGTGGTCGGAGGATGGCGATGGCGCTACCGGCTACAATCGCTGCTGCACGCCCGACCAAATGAGCGATGCCCGCCGTATTGCCGACGGCCTGAGCATTCCCTTTTATGTCCTGGATACCCGCAACGTATTCAAAAATACCATTGTCAGCTATTTCATTGATCAACATAGCCAGGGCAACACGCCTAACCCATGCCTGGAGTGCAACCGGCACATCCGTTTTGAGTGGTTGCTCAACAATGCCCTGGCGCTCGATGCGGATTATCTGGCAACCGGACACTACGCGCGGGTCCGCCAGACTGGCGACGGCGATTACCAGTTGCTTAAAGGCCTGGATGATGCGAAAGATCAAAGTTACGTTTTGAGTGTCATGGGCCAGGAACAGCTTTCCCACGTCCTGTTCCCGGTTGGCGAATATGCCAAGCCGCAGGTGCGAGAGATCGCCGCGCAGATGGGTTTAGGAGTGGCGTCCAAACATGACAGCCAGGACTTATGCTTCCTGGCTGATGGCGACTACCGGCGCTTCCTACGCCAGCACAGCCCACGCACTGCTGAGGCAGGCCCTATCGTCAACCGTGCCGGGGAAGTTCTGGGCCAGCATACTGGACTGCCCGATTACACCATCGGGCAGCGCAAAGGGCTTGGCATTCAGTCGCCCGATCCGCTGTTCGTGCTAGGAAGCGATCCCGCGCGGAATGCATTGATTGTGGGAACCAGGGCTGAACTTGGCACAAAGCGGCTAATGGCATCTCGCGTAAACTGGATTACGGGGCAGGCGCCCGCCGCGCCGATTCGGGCAGAGGTCAAGATCCGCTATAAGGCGAAACCTGCACTGGCGTCGGTAACACCACTGCCAGAGGGTCGCGTGTTGGTCGAGTTTGACGAGCCTGTGCGAGACGCTACGCCGGGCCAGGGCGCGGTATTCTATAATGGCGATGTTTGCCTGGGCGGTGGCATTATCACGCGGGCGAAGGATGCGGCCATCACCCGATCCTGAAGCTGACCTTTTTATTGCGCCATCGGCCCAAAATGAACCCCGACTGTAGGTGGTGGGCCGTCATTCGGGGAGAGGGCGAAGACGCTCCCATTATTGGCACTCATCATCCAGCCCCGGTCAAAATCCTGCCACGTCGCCTGATACGATTGTTCGCTTCCGAGTGCCCAGCCCAGCGCGTTTCGAAAATTCGCGTTATTGCGCCATACATAGCCGAAGCCTCGTACGGGTTGCTGTAGACCGCCAGGTGGAACCAACGATGGATCGCTGGCTGGAAGTGAACTATTCCAGCTATCGGTGACGCGCCAGAAGGTGTCAGACGTTCCCCCGCCGCGGAACGCCGAAGTTGCGAGAATAAAAATGTCCTTTGTGTCTCGCCAGAACATGAAGCCATTTTGAAACGATTGCATGACCATATTTAGCTTGACTGGCACCGCTTTTGGACAGCCAATCTTTTGCGCGACAAGCGCACTGCCCGCAGCCCTGGCGAACTCCGGCGCGGGTGAGACACTGCAATTCTGGTTGCTTGAGCCGCCAGGATTGACGTTGACGATGTTGACAGCAGGAGGCGCACTCGACGCCCCAGGGACGGGTGTGGTAACGACTGCAACCAGGGTCATCTTAATCTTCGTCGCAGGTGGGAAGAATACGCCAGTCGCGAAGGTGGGCGCGCCCATGAAGATGCCTACGACCTCGGTGGGTGTAGGCGTAAAGGTGGCAGGAGCAGGCGTATCCGTATCAGGACGGCTGCTGGCAGTCGCCTGAATCTGTGGCTGATTAGGCGTGGGCGACAGGGCGACAGTTGCTAGGGCTTTCGGCAGGACATCAAAGCCGGTCAATCTCGGCCCATCAGGGTCGGGAGTCGGCGTTGCGGTTCCACACGCTGTAATAATTACCAGGAGCACAGGCCATAGCGGCCACATACGACGCTTGAGCATGGTCTTCCGCCAGGATAAACGACACGACTCTGATTGTACCGAATGCTGTCCTGTACGCTACCGCATGGCTGAAAGACAACCAGGAGTCGCTTGACTCCCGGTTTCTGAGAACCCTGTGCGGGTATTGAAGGGGTACTGATAGAGAACGTTTTCGTTGAAAAATCGTTCCGTACCCTGACGGGTATTGGTACCCGCTATTCTAACTCCTTAGGAATTATTCACCAGCGCTTCCAGTATGGGTTTCAATCGAGAGTCGGCGTTTTCGGCGCAATCCAGGTATGCGCGTGTCAGATCATGGGTGCTTTGCCCCGCACTGTTAACCATCAACGGAGAAAGGTTTGCTGTGCAGTCTTCAAAGCCCTTCGCGTAGGTTTCTGCTGTCTTGAGTCCTGCATCCAGGTCGCCGCCGTGAAGTACGTAGCTGTCGAAGGCTTCATACAGCCAATGTTCCAGCAGAATGTTGCTGACGGTCACACTGCCCTTGTCAAACATCGGAATCGGCACGGTATGCGGATCGCTCAGAATGGCTGCAATCTGGTTATAGAGCGCCATGACTTCTGGAGTTGTCGTAGATTGGAGCGTCTGGCTGGTCAATATGGAGCGGCGCACCGGCATGGTCGAGAAAAGCTCCGGGTGAGCGGCAATCATGCTGATAAAACGGTAGCACGCTTGCGGATTCTGCGATTGCGCGCTGATATAGGCTGTTCCCAGGTCGTATGCTAGTGCGCTGGATTGGCGGCCAGCCGGGAACAACACAGGCTTATCAATGCTGGCCCCGGGTATAGGTTTCTTCCCGGTGAAGCCGGTCAGGTAGCTCGGGTAAAGCGGTGTCGTTGGCCCCGGCAGAAGATTACTTGGATCGCTCAAATTACTGAGTGCCGCGTAACGCAGGTATCCGGCTTTGGCAAGGTCGAGCACCTGGCGAATCGCTGTCACCTTTGCAGCGTCGGAGAAGTTGATAGTTGGTGGAGTAGTGCGATAGTCAATTGGCACGCCACCATACGCCGCGATCAGCACCATCAGATAGGTGCCGTTGGTCGCACTATCCACGAAGGGCGCTTCTCCATCACCTGCTGCTTTGAGCGCCCGAAGCGAATCAGCAAACGACTCAACCGTCCACGTGTTGGTGGGCATCGGCAAATTAGCCTGGCGGAACTGCTGGCTGCTGTAACGCAGGATCAGCGGTTCAATGTCAATGGGGAGCGCATAGGTCTTGTTATTACGCTGCACCGCCAACAGGATATTCCCCACGAAATCGCTCTTGTCAAAGCCACGGTCGGCATTCAAGAACGGATCGAGGTTTAATACGGCATCGCCTGCCGTAGAGACAGCGTTGTTAGGTTCATAGAAGCAATCTGCGCGACTGGCCGCGTCCTGCGCCGTCTCGTACCCGGCCCGTAGTTCCACCGCGCCAACCTGCGGATCGGTCGATGTGAAGTCCTGGATGACACGATTCCATTGGTCCTGTGTCGGCAGCGGTTTGATATAGGAGGTTACGTCGAACTTCAGAACGACCTTTCCAGGGGCAACCGCAGGCGGCGCGGGTTCATTGATAACCAGTGCCTGCGTCGCTTTTTTTCCGTCAGCCGTCTTCAGATCGCTCACAGCACGTGCTTCCTCCGTTTGCAGCCCGGCTTTCGCACTGGTCGGATGGCTGATCCAGGTTGCATTCAAGTAATCCATAAAGCGCAAATTACTGTAGGAGAGGCCGTCGGATACCGCGCTATTCAGCATATCCTTGATCTCTGGGGCGAGAGTCGGTGAACTGATCATGGATACCTGCGCCTGACTCTTGAGAGTAGGTAACAAGCTCTTGAATTCTGGGCGTGTGGTCAGGAATTTGATCAGGGCATAGGAGAGATCGGCGTGCTGAGTCCCGGCGCTAATGGCAAGCCCGTCAGGCAGCAGAGCAGCCTTATTGCCCGGCAGCAACGACCAGCCCCGGCCCGGCTGGTTGAAATCTTGCGACCTGACGTCGCTGACGAACATGGCTGCCGAGTTCGTGTCGCCGCTGATGTCACCTTGCTGCTCAAGTTGGAAGTAGGCGTCCATCACCGCTTCAGCAACGGGTGTATCGAAATGCGGCATGGCCTGAGCGCTATTATCGTCGGTAACATCCGCGCCGATCAAACTTCGCCACAGCGCTTCACGGAAAATACGTCCTGAATTCGCAAATCCTGCTGCCGTCACATGTCCGGTGGCGTCTTTTAGTGTGAGTTTTTTCACTACGCTCACGAAATCGTCCAGGGTCCAGTGGCCGTCAGGATAGGCAATACCGGCCCTATCGAAAGCGCTTTTATCATAACTGAGCAACACAGGCACAGCGCCAATCGGAAGTGCCCACGTCCCGTGATCCCACTGATAAGCAGCCAGCATGGGCGGATAAAAATCCCTGGACTGGAATGACGAGTCACTCGTGATGAGCGGTGCCATATCCAGCACGTAGCCGCCGCGAGTCGCAAATGGAGTCAGGCTGAGGTTAAAGCCCTGGAATGCCAGAACATCGGCGGCACTGGCGTATTTCTGCAAAGCGGTGAAATACATATCAAGCCCGTCGGCAGCGTCGGAAAGAGGGTAGCTGTCGGCATCCACGACTTTTACGGTGACGCCTGGGTGAGCCGCTTCAAATTCCGAAAACAAGGATTGGCTGCTCTGATCGTCGCCTCCGCCGGGCAGGGCGATAGACAGGACAATGGATGTCTCTTGCGCAGCAATGGGCGAAAGTTGAACGGTTGACAGGGGCGGCAAAACCAGGGCCAGGGCCAGTATCAGGCTCAAACTGCGCCTACGGCTCATAGGACGGCGATTTTGCGCCGAATCCAGTATGCGGCGAATTCGCGCTCCCAGGTTGGATGGTTGTTCCAGAGCCAGGACTCCAGGCACTGCTGCTCGTATGGCCGGTTTCGTCCTGGTTGCGCGGGATATTTCAAGAAGGCTCGTCGCATAATCTGTGCTTCTTGTGCCGAAAACCAGTACCAGGTCATCGCAGGCCCGTTCTCGCTCAATGTTCAAATGCCGCAACAGTTTCCAAACCAGGGGATTGAACCAGTTTGCAGCAGCGCAAAGTAAGGCCAGCCATTGAGTCAGGTAATCCCAGCGGGCAATGTGCGCCAGTTCATGCAGCAGCACAATTCGGCGCTTTGCTGGATCCCAGTTGAGGGCATCGGCGGGTAGCAAAATGGATGGATGCCAAAGACCCCACGTAAAGGGTGGATCCATCTTGTCGGACAGGATCAATCGGATTTTGCGATGGATGTTCATTTGTGTTGCAAGTCCGGCGCACAACTCGGTCCAAGCTGGATCAACAATGACCAGTTCCCAACGCATGATCCACCACACGCGCGCCCCCTGGATGATCCAGCGGCCCATAACCAGCAATGCACCAACGAACCAAATCACAATCGCAACTTGAAAAGCTGATGGCGTCGTTGGCCCGGCAGGCAGTCGTGATCCGGCAGGGAGCGGATTCGTTTGGGAGGCGTTTGCGGTTAGAGCAGTTGTGCGGCTACTCGCCGCTGCGCTCCTGGACAAATTTCCAGGCGAAGATGGCGGTGCGCCAGGCAGCGGGGCTGCGCCCGATGAAAACAGCTTATCCATCCCTTTCTCAGAAGCTACTGAGTTATTGCTAACCTGGAACCGCGCCGGAAGCACTGGCAGAGTCCAGGTCGGGATCGCCAGGGTCAGCAAGGGTATCCCCAGGGCACTAATCACGGCCAGGCTGCACAGCCAGCTCCGAATTGAGGCTGAGGCACGCCGCAACAGCGCCAGACAGATGAAGGCCGCCAGGATCACAAGCGTCCCCTTTGCCCACGCACTGACCAGCAAAAGCAGCATTTTTTCATCGCTCATCCTAGCGACCCTCCTTCCTGGCCTGATCAATCAGTCGGAGCAACTCGGCGCGTTCTGCGTCAGACAAGTCGGGATTGTCCAACAACGCCTGCACAACCTGGCTGGCCGAGCCGCCGAAAAAAGTCCGCGTCAGGTAGGCCAGGGCGGAACGTCGCGCCCGGTCTACTTCCAGTGTTGGCCTGTATACGAAGCGAGCGCCTTCTGTGCGATGGTTCAGGTGGCCTTTTTCTTCGAGGATGCCCAGGAGGATGCGAATCGAAGAATTGCTGGACGGTTCCGGTAGTCGTTCGACAATCTCGGTAGCGGTAGCCTCCCCTAGCTCAAAGACTATATCCATGATCTGGCGCTCTCGTTTGCTCAACTGGTGATACAGTTCTGCGCCCATTTCGCCGTTATTCCTCATCATCGTGCAATATGCAAATAAATTTGCACTTCAATCAAAACTATATTCGAGGAACCAGATCATGTCAATAGCCAACTGTAAATTTCCTTACACTTAGTTCTGGCGGTCAGGAATTTTTGAGAGTATCATCGTCCCCGGACTGATTTGGGTGTGGACTTCTCGGCTTATTCTTGGCGTCAATCAACGACCTATGCAGAATTTTTTTGCGCGCCTGAGTACGCAGCGGCTGATGACAGCCGTTTTATTTGTGTTGATTTTTGCCCTGGCAATGCGCATTCCGGTTGATACGGACACCTGGTGGCATCTGCGTAGCGGCGCCTACATCCTGGCACAACACAGCATCCCCCTGACCGATCCATTCTCCTTTACGAGACTCGGCCTGCCCTGGATTGACCATAGCTGGGGATCGCAGATCGTGCTTTACGGCATCTACAGTCTATTCGGGGGACATGGGCAGCCCGGCGACAATGGCAATATCGGACTGGCTTTATATACCGCATTATTGGCAACCGGCGGCATGGTCTTTGTCTTCCTGATGTGTCCAGGTAACGTCTATTTGCGAGCGTTTATCGTGGCCTGGGCTGCTGCCGCCGCTGCGGTATTCTGGTCAGCGCGACCCCAGATGATGTCCTTTTTCCTGGGTACCGTCGTGTTGTACGTCGTTTTTCTGTACAAATGGCGCAAGGTAGATCGCCTGTGGCTGCTGATCCCGATCATGATTCTGTGGGTCAATTTACACGCCGGGTTTTTCATCGGGTTCTTGATCCTGGCTGGAACGATTGCCGGTGAACTCCTGGGGCGGTTGTTCGACGCCGATAATCCCGACGTACTATCCTGGTCGCAGATCAGGAAACTGGCGCTTATGACGGCACTGGCCTTCGCTGCCCTGGTTATCAACCCGAATACCGTTCAGATGTGGACTTACTCTTTTCGCACCATTGGGATCGGTGTCCTTCAGCAATACATCCAGGAATGGGCCTCACCGGACATTCATGGTCGTGAAACATGGCCTTTCGTGTTTATGCTTCTGGGGCTTATCGCCGCCGTTGGCCTTGGATCGAAGCGCATTGAATGGACAGATCTTGTTTTGACGTGCGGCTGGGGATTCCTGGCGTTGTATGCCGGACGGAACATCTCATCTTTTGCCGTCGTCGCCGCGCCAG
>Ga0070730_10004268_pt1 | contig 12602 bp, 14 predicted proteins | sample Coa_R1_3_FD_66447 | JGI IMG/M metagenome (GOLD analysis project Ga0070730, IMG submission 66447) | Surface soil microbial communities from Centralia Pennsylvania, which are recovering from an underground coalmine fire - Coalmine... | ecosystem: Environmental > Terrestrial > Soil > Unclassified ...
GGCACCCGTCTCGAAGGGCGTCATGACGTAGTCATCCTGGGCGCTGGACCGGCGCGGGTCGGTAAGGACGCGCACCACATAGTACGCGATCCCCACTGTACTCATCAGCATGCCGCCAGCAGCTAACCCTGCGCCGACCGCTATGGTTCGTACACGCGGTTTCCATCTCAATCGCGGTTGCTTGACCATGCCCTATCGCTCCACTTAGAGGACATTCGCGTTCTGGGCGCGAGACTCACCTGCCATGCGTCAGATTGTAGCGCATGGGCAATGGGATGGGATATTGTTTACAGGTGGACGCAATATGCAGTATCTTACCCGTAAGCGGCGCCTCAGGCATGCCACGTGTGAGCCCGGTGTTGGCGTGCGTGCTCGCTCTAGATACTCAGAAGGCGATAGGCGGATCATGCGGACGACGAACGGCGAATCTATTTCGGGATGGGACACGGCTCGGCAGTATCGTGAGCGCATGCCTTGGATGCGTCTCCTGAAGATTCTGGCGGTGGTGACGGCGGTTGGCTTGTTTCTGGTGCAGATGCAAGGCGTGCTGGTGACGGTCAGCGGGTCCGCGGCGGGATGCGGCGGCGACTGGCCGCTGTGCCACGGGCAGGTCATTCCAGGTCAATTCACGCTGCACACATTGACCGAGTTTGGTCATCGCGTACTGGTACCGCCGGTGACGCTGTGTGTATTGGGCCTGTCGTTTGGCATGCTAGCATTTTGGCGCAAGCGCCGCGAGACCGTCGTACTGGTCATACTGATGATTGTGTTTCTGCTCTTGCAGGCGGCGCTTGGAGCGCTGGCGGTTGTGTATCCTACGTCACCGGTCATTCTCGCGCTGCACTATGGCGTTGCGCTGATCGCGTTCGCCAGCGCGGCTGTAGCGGCATTGTTCATCTTCGGGCAGCAGGGGTGGGATACACTGCGTGACCGGCCGGTTTCGCGGGGCTACACGCGCCTGGTGTGGGCACTGGCGGTCTACACGTACGTTGTGGTGTATCTTGGCGCGTATGTGCAGCATACCGGCAACCAGCTCGCGTGCCGAGGATGGCCGCTCTGCAACGGATCGGTGTTTCCTGGATTTGCGGGCGTTGTGGGCATCAACTTTCTGCACCGTTTCGGCGCGTTTCTGCTGACCGCGGGGGTAATATGGCTTGTCCTCTGGTCATGGCGTCTCCGTGCGGCGCGCCCGGATCTGTACTGGGGCAGTATGGCGGCCTTCACATTCGTCGTGATACAGGCCATGATGGGCGCCTACGTCGCATGGAGTCACGCGAGCGTGCCAAGTATGCTCCTGCACGGCGGCTTTGTAGCTGGGCTCTTCGCGGCGCTCTGCTATCTGGCGCTGCAGGTGATGGCGCGGCCACGGAGCGCGCGGCAGGTGGCGCAAACAGCATCCACCAGCGCGACGCCGCTCCATGCGGCGGGAACGGCAGGGGCAGCGAGCGGCACGAATGGATGATGTGCACGAATGCGCCATTTCGGCCATCATCTTGACCATACCGCTACCACACAGCAACCCCGACATAAGGGACCGCTGATAGCCTTAATGAGGCGTCGTCGGTTTTGCCTTGGAGTGGAACAGCCGCCGTTGCGGGCGTGGGGAGAGTAATGTGTGTCAGGTGCAGATAGGAATGAGCATGTGGCCGTTGCCCAGTTACGGGCCATCGAGCAGGTAGTGGTGGAAATGCCTGCGATGAGTGGGTCACATGAGTCGTCGCTCAAAGCAAATCTCAAGAGCTTATTCGTGCGCGCGACGCTTGCGAGCCTGGCGGCACGTCTTGCGCCATATGACATGCTGAATCAGCGGCGTGCGGCTATGTATCGCATGTTTGGCTTTCATGGCATCGGACGAAATGTGCTCATCCTTGGGCCATTGCGGCTGATTGGGCGTGGCCCAATCTACGATCTGCTGACCATCGGCGACGATGCGGCGCTGGCATCGCCGTGTACTATCACGCTCTACGCCCCGGTATCCATTGGCAAGCGTGTGCATTTTGGTCCTGATGTGATGATCCTGACGGGGACACATGAGATCGGCCCGGCGGAGGAGCGCTGCGGCCCCTATCGCTTCGCGCCAGTTACGATAGGTGACGGCACGTGGCTGGGGGCGCGGGTGGTGGTGCTGCCGGGCGTGACCATTGGCGCGGGCTGCGTCGTGAGCGCGGGCGCAGTCGTCACGCGCGACGTTCCAGCGGATATGCTCGTTGCTGGCAACCCAGCGCGCCCGGTCCAGCGGCTCGATGCGGGGGGTAATGTGAAACTCTTTCCAGAGCGAGCGGCGCTGAATATTGAGGTGTGATGCGGAACTCTCGATCATCTACTGAGCAAGCACGGAGCACGCGGATGCAAAGCGAAACGACACGAGCAGACTCGGTGACACCCGAAGCGCCGCACGCATCCATCGTCATTGGCACACGGAATCGCGGAGCCGCGATAGCCGATGCCATTCGCAGTATCCAGCGCGGCACGTTTACCAGCTGGGAGCTGCTTATCGTAGACCAGAGCGCCGACGATGCAACCGAAGCAGCGGTACGTCCCTTCGTGGAAGCTGACGCACGTATCCGCTACCTGCGCTCAATGACACGCGGCATCTCGACGGCGCGTAATGTAGGGATCGTGTGTGCGCGCGCCGAATATATCGCGGTGACGGATGACGACTGCGAGGTGGCGCCCGATTGGCTCGCCGTGCTGGTGCGCGAGCTCGATGCGCACCCGGATGTAGGCTTCATCGGCGGTGCGCTCATTCCCATTCCATACGACCCGCGCACAGGGTACATTCCTCAGTTTCTTCCAGAGCGACGTATAGTGGTCGAGCGTCTCTGGCCCATCACCGACTGCTTTGGCGCCAGTATGGCGGTTCGCCGGGCTGCCTTGGAGAAGGCGGGGCTGTTCGACGAGTGGATTGGGCCGGGCGCGAAATTTTCGGTATTGGAGGAACAGGATCTTTGCCACCGAGTGCTGCTGGCAGGCTACCGCGTCGTTATTACGCCGGAGGCTAGCGTGCTCCACTTTGGTTTGCGAACCGGCGCGGAAATTGCTGGGTTGTGGAAGCGCGATTCGCGGGGTATCGGCGGCTTCTATGCGAAGGAGCTGCGCTGTGGCGATATGTATGGGCTGGTGGGCATGCTCATGTTTTGGGGTAGGTGGCTGGGGACCGTGGGAATGAATCTCGTGACTGGAAAGCGCCCGCTGAAACTCCGGCAGGCCGGCACCTATTTATGGCATTCAGTGATCGGTTTCGGTCTGGGCCTCACACATCCAGTCGCGGCTTCGCGGCACGTGTATCTGCCGCAGCGGTGGCTCGCTTCGACACAGTCCGCGCTGACCCTTCCGGCGCTCACCGTACAGGGGAAGCCAGAAGCATGATTCGCAACACCGCGCCCGATACCACCGGCCCAGATGCGAAGGTTGCCGCCCCACCGAGTGAGCGGCCACTTCGCTTGGGCATGGTTGCCTGGATGGTCGCGGGTATCCGCACGCACTATGAGAATGTCGCGCGGGTGGCGGGAACGGCGCCCGATGTAGCGTTGACGCAGCTGGAGATCCAACCCTGGCACGATGACGGCCAGATCGAGAAGCTTGCCTTCTTGCCGAAGCGGATTCGCGGGAGCTTGCGCACGTATCTTAGCACCGTACCGCTGTATCGCCAGCCACCGCCGGATGTTATCTGGACACAAGCGGTCACACCGATTACGCCATATCTGGCGACGCGAGCACGACGCCAGCACGTGCCAGTGGTAGTTGATGCGGACAGCACTCCGCACCTCCTGGCGAGTTTTGGAGAGTACTACGCGGAACAAGTCGCTGGGCCGCCGGTCAAGCGGCGCATGGTGGATGCGCTGTTTGGTGCGGGGGCGCGCCGATGCGTGCGTGTCGTGTGCTGGTCAGAGTGGGCAGCACAGTCTTTCGTGGAAATGTATGGCGTGCGCCGCGAGCAGATTCGTATTTTGCCGCCTGGTGTGGATGTGGCAGCGTGGGAGCGACCGGTTGGTGAATTCGTTGAGCACGAGCGGATACAGCTGCTATTTGTCGGCGGAGATTTCGTCCGTAAGGGCGGTGATCTCCTGCTAGATGTGTGGCGCCGGCACTTTCGTGAGCGATGTGATCTGCATCTCGTGACGCGGGAGCCGAGTATTGCCGCGGAGCCGGGCGTGTATATCCATGCTGATCTGGTGCCGAACGATCCGCGCCTGGTGCGACTGTACCACACGAGCGACGCGCTGGTGCTGCCGACGCGCAGCGACTGTTTCTCGCTGGCGTCCATCGAGGCGATGGCGGCGGGATTGCCCGTCATTACGACTCCTGTGGGTGGGATCCCCGAAATCATAACCGATGGAGTGACGGGATTGCTGGTGCGTCCGAACGACGGCGAGAAGCTGCGGGGGGCGATTGAAGCGCTGGTGGCCGATCCGGAGCGGCGCGAGCGCATGGGGATGGCGGGCCGCTTGGTAGCGGTGGAGCGTTTCAACGCGCAGCGGAATGTCGCACAGCTGCTGAACCTGCTGCGTGAGGTGGCGCAACGGCGCTAAGAGCAAGACACTCACCTTTTGATGATGATTTAACGAGGCATTCGCCGTGCCTTAACATGCCTGTGCGATAGTCGCACCAGAGGATATATCCTCACGGATTCCCAGGGATTCAGAGGATTGAAGGCTGTGGCGACGAAAAACGGCTGGTGGCGCCGGGCAATGGTGTACGCGCGGCGAGTTCGCACTGCGGTGATGAAAACGAGTGAGATGCTCGCATGCGGCCCGGCGCGAGGGGCGCTCCTGCTCGCCGTGGGTGTTCTGGTCGTGCTGGGTGTTGTGAGCGGCGCGAGCGCATTGGCAACTGTGGATGCGACGCTGCTGGCGGCGGATACGATGATGTCGGGACGCCGCCGACCACCAGCGGGCCCGCTGGTAGTGATGGGCTGAGACGAGCTCGAACACCGGCGGCTAGCACAATGGTTGAGCCATATGACATGTGGGCGGCCCTCATTGGAGCCGCCCACATGTGCGTAGCAATTGGACTACATGTCGTGATCGTCATCCTCTGGCAAGGAGCCGACGCCCTGGCGGAGCATTTGGCGTAGGGCATCGGCGCGGCCACGCAGCCACTCCGGTGGGCGGCCGCCGATGGACTTGCCGCCGCGCACAGTGGCGTAGACTTTGAGCGCCTGCGAAAGCGCGAGCACGATCTGCCGCTCGGTGGGCGTCCATCCGCGCCGGCGCGCCCAGGCAACTTCACGCAGCGCGCGGCTATATCCGTCGCGATACGCGGCGTCGTCTCCCTGATCCGCGGGCCAGGTGGGCAGCAGCCCATCGAAAGCGCTCTCGCTCATTTTCTGTGCCTCGCCTCAAGGCTTAGTGGCCGCAGCCGCAAGACCGTGCATCGCCGCTGTCGTTGGCCGTCTTGAAGCTATGCCCGCAGCCGCACGTGGAAACGGCGTTGGGGTTATTGACGGTGAAGCCAGCGCCCATGAGGCTGTCCATGTAGTCCACATCGCTGCCCTGGATGTAACCAGCGCTCATCTCGTCAACGAGGACACGGATGCCCTGAACCTCAACGACCACATCGCCGTCTTGCACTTCATCCAGAGTCATGCCATATTGCATGCCGGAGCAGCCGCCACCCGCAACGAAAATGCGCAGGCCCAAGGATGGGTCGCTCTCTTGATCCAGAAGCTCCCGCACCTTCTCAGCCGCTGCTGGTGTCATATTCACAAGCGCCTGCTGCGTCTCAATCGAATCTGCCATGAGAAATCGCTCCTCCTCGCAACGTGCCGCATCCGCCGCTAGCGACTGCTGGGGTTGCGTTCCAACCGGCAAAGCGGGCGCTTCCCCGATCGGATACTTCACTATGTGTAGTCATTGTACCCGTCGTTGGCAGCTGCGTCAATGGGTGCGCGAGCTACCACCATAACTACGTACTTTCACCGCGGCTCGATTCATGCGCCGCGTGATACTCTGAGCCAGTGGCTGTGAGTGGCCTCCAGCGCCGCGAGGGGAGAGAACGCATGCTCGAATGGATTGGCGCGATTGGGGGAATACTCCTGGTAGACCTTACGCTGAGTGGAGACAATGCGCTGGTGATTGGCGCGACCGCGTCGGAGCTGCCACGCTCGCAGCGGCGGCTGGCGATTGTGCTCGGCGGGAGCGGTGCGATTGTGCTGCGTATCGCGCTCGCGGCGGTTGCGACGATCCTGCTGGCGCTCCCACTGATCCAGGCCATCGGTGGAGGGATATTGGTCGTCATCGCGGCCCGGCTGCTGTGGGGACGTGACAAGGGACATAGCGTGGGTGGGGAGAAGACGTCCAGTAGCCTGACGGCGGCGATGGTAACGATTCTGGTAGCCGATGTGACGATGAGCCTGGACAATGTGCTGGCTATCGGGGCGCTTGCGCATGGGAATGTGCCGTTGCTCGCGGCGGGGCTGTTTTTGAGTATGGTGTTTCTGCTGGCGGGCAGCACGCTCGTGGCATCGCTCATCGGGCGGCTGCCGTGGCTGCTGGATGTCGCGGCGCTGGTGCTCGGCTGGACGGCTGGCACGATGGTGACACATGACGGCAAGCTGCATCCACTCCTGGCTGAGACACCATGGTTGGGCGCGGTCATACAGGCAGCGCTGATTGCCGTAGTGCTGGCGGTGGATGTGTGGCTGCGCTGGCGCGCGTCGCGGCATGCTCGCCGCATGCGCGGGCCCCGACAGGCGGAGGATGCGCGTGAGGAAGAGGTCGCGCGGCAAGGATAACCTGCCGATTCCCACGCGACCTATCAAATGCCGCCCGGAATACAGTAGCAGCCGGCGCGCCCCCATGCGCCATGCACGCAGATCTACTCAGGAGTGGCGAAAGAGCCGAGCGTCATGCCGCCGTCAATGATGAGAACGGAGCCGGTGGTGAAGTCGGACGCGGGAGAGGCGAGATAGAGCGCGGCGCCGGCTATTTCATCCGGTTCTGCGATGCGACCAAGGGGTGTGGCGCGCTCGATGTGCGAGCGGATGGCGGGCGTCTCGTGAAGCACCTGGGCGAAGCGTGTCTTGACGAGGCCCGGAGCGATGGCGTTTACCTGGATGTTATCAGGGCCGAGCTCCTGCGCGAGTGACCGGGTGAGCTGGATGAGAGCGGCTTTGAGCGCGCCGTATACGCCCTGGCCCACGCCTGGCGAGATGCCCGCGACCGAGGCGGTGTTGATGATTTTGCCATGCTTGCGCTCGCGCATGCCGGGAACGATGCGGCGGCACAACCGCACGGTGCTGAGCAAGTTGGTTTCAAGCATCTTTATCCACATGGCATCATCGGCATCCAGTACCGGGCCGAAGTGGACATTGGTGGCGGCGTTGTTGACGAGAATATCTACGGGTCCGAACGCGGCCTCGGCAGCGTCCACCAGCATTGCGACCTCGTCCGCCTTGCTGACGTTAGCGGCGACGCCGACGACCTGCGCGCCCCGCTCGCGGAGGGCGGCAGCGGCGGCTTCGATCTGGTCGGCGTGGCGCGCCGCCAGCACGACATTGGCGCCCGCACCTGCCAGCGCCGATCCAATCGCCAGTCCAATACCGCGCGAGCCGCCCGTGACCAGCGCCGTCCGCCCGGTAAGATCGAATGATGGCATGGCTTCCTCGCTCCTCTCAGGCCCATAGCGGGCGATGTGTTTCGCCCTACATTGTGTCCGATTATGGGCACGGTAGGTTAGGAATTGTCAATGCGGAGCGTGGGGCTCGCGCACTCGTGGGTGAGGAGGTCGAGCAAATGGGCATGTTCGGCTCGGATATCTTTCCAGCGGAGGCAAGCTAGCTCACGTGGTGAAGGTTGTCCCGTCGCGAGATGCGCAGATAGCCGAAGTAGATCCACATGCACAGGGCGCCTGTGGTGGTGCTCATCACTACCGCGGCGGCCAGCGGCAGGGAGGGGTCTTCGGGTGGCGCGACAACGTGCGCTGCCGTGGCAAGCGCAGTGGACTGGAGTCCCAAAAGCACCTCGCACACGACAAAGGTGAGGATGAATGCGGCGACTGGGATACTCGGTAGCATGAATTTGAGATAGTGGCGCGCGATATCTTCCTCAGCGTGCGGCACTTCTCCTGGCTCAGTGGCGCTGGATGCCTCCCCGCCTCTGGCCGCGGGATCGGAGGTTATCGTCGTTCGGAGCGGGATGATACGGCGCTCATTGGGCGCGCTGGGAATGCTCGTTGACATCTGGTAGCCTTTCAGCCCGTCCACAGCTCTCCGTGACACGGACCATACACCTCCTCACTCATACTCCCACTGACTACACAACGTGGCAATCGGGGCGAAGTATCACCGCTTCGCTTAGCATTGGACGGTGCGCGGATCTACCTGCTCTCTCGCTTACGGGCGCCGATGTTGCGCAGAGTATGACGTACCATCCCACTAGTAGACAGGCTCCGCTCGGAATGTTTCGAGGCAAGCGAGAGCTGCCTATCACTCCTGTCGCTCGTCGTCGGGATCGGCGAAGAGACGCGTGAGCACCCGCATTGTCACCTCTGGAGGCACCTCGTCGTACTCGGCCAGCGAGCGAATGCGCGCCACGAGGTGGTGAAACATCTTGTCCACCAACCGCTGCCCGAAGCGCTCGATTACCGCGCGGTCCTCTGCCGAAAGATCTGTAAGCTGACTCAGCGCACGGGCAAGCTCGGTTTCCTGGGAGCGATCTACATGCGAGCGCAAGGCAGCAATGCCCGGCACGGCGAGACGTAGGGTGCGTGTCCGTATGTACTCACGCACACCCTCTTCGGTGATCTCGCTGACGCGAGCGAGCTCCGCGTCGCGTTTGTCAGACGACAAAACCAGCTCGTCGCTATCCAGGCCGCGGAGGGTGTCCAGTGTGTAGAGGGAGACAGAGGGCAGCAGTCCCGTTTCCTCCTCGACATCCGGTGGAACGGCCAGATCAACGATCACGAGCGGCGCATGCCGGCCCGCCATCCCGCGAGCCACCGTCGCGGCGGATAATACCAGATGCGGCGCTGCCGTTGCGCTCACGATGAGCTGTACGGTGGGAATGGCGTCCGCAATATCGGCAAAGGCTATAGTTTCGCCCGCCATCTCCCGCGCCAGCTCGCTGGCCGCAGCAGGGGTGCGGTTTGCCAGCATAAGGCGCTGGATGCCCTCCGCGCGCAAAAGCTGGGCGCATAGGTGGCTGGTACGACCCGCACCGATAAGAAGCACGGATTTGCCCGCCAACCCCCCAAGTGATTCGCTCGCTACGCGCATGGCAAGTGACGCGACGGAGACATCCGCCCGCCCGATCTCCGTCTCCGCACGGGCGCGCTTGCCGGTCTTTAGCGCCTTCGTGAAGAGCGCATGTAGCTCCTCGCCTACCGTATGTACGGCGGCGGCGGCGGCCAGCGCCTCGCGCACCTGACCCAATACCTGCGACTCGCCCACTACCATAGATTGCAATCCCGCTGCGACACGGAAGAGGTGGCGAGCCGCATCGGCTCCGGTAAGCTCGTATAGCGAATCGGATAACACGGCGAGCGGTGCATCCGCTATCTGGTGGTGCGGGTCAACGTCGCGAGCGTCGCTATGTGTGCCGCCGTCCTGCCCGCGCTGACCATCGGTTGGTACGCTGGTAACGATAGCAGCCGCGCCGCGTTGGTATGTCTCGCTGAGGAAGCGGGTAATGGATGCGCTGGCAGCGGCCCAGCTCTCGGTCGCGACGTAGACTTCCGTGCGGTTACAGGTCGAGACAATCACTACTTCTTGAATGGCCGCATCATCCGCGAGCGCCCGCAATGACGCATGCAACCGATCGCCCGAAAACGTGAGCCGGCCACGGAGATCCGCATTGGTTCCGCGGTAGTCGAGTCCAAGTAATCCTATCATGCCGCCGTCTTTTGTATTGCTAGCGCCGAGCGCAACCAGTGCAATCCGCGTACAAAACGCTTCCGCCAGGGTTCGGCTCGTTAGGCCGGACTGATGTGTATACTATCGTAGTCGTCTAGAGTCAGCATCGGGTAGACACCGGCTATTTCGGTCAGGCGCCGCCTGGCAGATCACACTGTGCGCAGAGCAGGGGAGGCCAGATTTCATGGAACGACGGGCCGACAGCGTCACACTCGCGCGGAATGTGTGCCTCGGGTTGGGGAGCAACCTTGGCGACCGGAATGCGCATCTGCGCCAGGCGGTGAAGGCGCTCTTGCCGAAGGTCATAGTGGTGCGCCTCTCCGCAGTATATGATACGGCGCCAGTCCTTGTCACAGACCAGCCTCGATTCCACAACATCGTCGCGATGTGTGACACTACACTCGACCCTCACGCACTTCTTGCCTATGTCAAGCGCATCGAGATGGATCTGGGACGTGTGCCCGGCACACGGTACGGGCCGCGTGTCATTGATGTGGATATACTGATCTATGGCCAGATTGTGCTAGAGACGCCGGACTTGACGATTCCCCACCCACGATTGGTAGAGCGCGGGTTTGTGCTCGCGCCACTCGCGGAGATCGCCCCTGACCTGCGACATCCCGTGCTTGGCCTTACGATGCGGGAGCTTGCCAGTGTGGTTGCTCAACAGGATGTGCGAGCGATTGGCCCCTTGTTCGAGACGGGACGCTAGAGTATAATTGCGCCGAAAGAATGACCGTATTGTCAGCAGGAGATGAGGAACGCCCGTGGCCAATGGTAGCGAGTTCAGCAGCAGTCTGAACGGCAGCTTCAACGGCAGCCTGAGCGAATTTCGTCTGGAGGAGCTTCTCCAGATGATGGGGCTTGGTCAAAGCACAGGCGCTTTATATCTCCATCAGGAAGAAGGTCGCACCGGCCTCATCTACTTCGATAGCGGCTCTCTCGTAAGCTGTTCGGAGCTGGACACCGAGGCGCTCACACTCGGTCATGTGCTTCAGCAACTTGACTATGCCAGCGCGACCCAGATAGAGCATGCCTTTCAGCAGCAGACGCAGGATCCCCTCGGCAAGCGCATTGGTGAGCGGCTCATTGACCTGAATATGCTCACGCAGGATCAGCTCAACCACGCGCTCAAGACGCAGACGCTCTGGACGGCGCGCGAGCTTTCGCGCTGGGATAGGGGCACCTACGGATTCCATCCCGACGAGGCGCCACCGCCAGACGCCACGATGCTTCGCATAGACACCACGCGCGCGGTCATGGAGGTGCTGCGCTATCAGCATGAATGGGAGAGCCTGGGGCCATATCTGACCGACGGCATGCGTACTCGTCTCATAATGGCGTTTGAGCCGCCAATTGGCCATCCTCTCATCTTTCATGCTCAGGCCTGGCGGGTGATCTCGCGCGTGAATTCACAGCACACCGTTCGCCGTATCGCGACATCGCTGCATCTGCCGGAGATAGACGTGGCGCGCATGGTGGGACCGCTGGTGCAGGAGGGGCTGCTTGTGCCAGTGGGCGCCGCGGGCGGACCGGGGTTGCCAGAAGAAGCGGCGCGGCTCAGTATGCACAACTTCGATTTGTTCACGCTATTGATTGGCATGGAGCAAGATTGGCTCAAGCGCAAGACGCCGGCAGATCAGCTTATCGCGCTCGCCGGGTTTGTCAATGCGACGATGCAAACGCTCGGGGAGTCGTGTCAGTCGAGCGGTCTGAGCCTGGCACCGGAGACGCTGTCCACGATTCTTTCGCGCGAGAGGTTGGTTGGTATAGGTGAGTACCGGTTTCGTATCGAGAACAACCGGCTCGACGTTGACGACTTCGCCACCTACTGCCGGCGCGTGATTGATGGGTCGTCCCGCAATGCTATGGGCGCCACTAAGCCGTTTTACGACGCGGCATATGAGGTCTTACATAGTGCGCTGCGGGCTTCATTCCAGGCAATCAATACCCGCATCGCCTCACCAATCGAGCGAGCGCAGAATCAGGAGGCGTGGGAGGCATTATTCCTGACGTTCCAGGGTGAGCCGACAACGACTGTATGACATTCGCGGCGCGGCGATGCGAGGACGTATGACAGGGATGCGACCGACCGCGTGGCCGTCCGTCGCAGTTGCCTCGCCGCAGCCTCTGCATGTTGAGGATGCGTGGGGTCACCAGAAAAGGACCATCTATGCCGTCACTCGTGCCGCAGACCGCAAGTAGCTTCGAGCCGACCTATCCTGAAACGGAGACACGGACCCACTTCGCCGGCGAAGGTGAGCCAACTGTCATGGTCATAGATGATTCAATGGCCGTGCGCACGATTCTCGAAGCCAGTTTCAACCGCGTCGGTGTGCGTGTCAACAGCTATGGTGACGGCATCACGGCAATTCAGGCGCTTTCAAGGGGCGATGCGCCCGTCCCAAGCGTCCTATTGCTGGACATCAATCTGCCGCGTATGGACGGGTATGAGGTGGCGCGCATTCTCCGCGGCAACAAACAGTGCAGCGAGACGATTATCCTCATGCTCACTGGACGTGACGGTCTCGTAGATCGGGTAAAGAGTCGCTTGGTCGGCGCCCGTGCGTTCATCAAGAAGCCTTTCCGCGTCTCGGATGTGGTGCGAACCGTCGGGGGATATATGCATATCAATCTGCCAGGCGCCGTGGAATCGCCCAACTCTCCGCCCACTACGTCACGCAGTTGATTTGCCGCAGCATGGGGAGAATGTGCTCATGGATACCGCGGATAACAGCGTGAACGCGAC
>Ga0070730_10004269_pt1 | contig 12601 bp, 15 predicted proteins | sample Coa_R1_3_FD_66447 | JGI IMG/M metagenome (GOLD analysis project Ga0070730, IMG submission 66447) | Surface soil microbial communities from Centralia Pennsylvania, which are recovering from an underground coalmine fire - Coalmine... | ecosystem: Environmental > Terrestrial > Soil > Unclassified ...
GGTCAGCGTCCGGCTCCACAACTGCGCCCCGGTCGCGGCGGCCAGGGCCACCGCGGCGTGGTTGGTGGCCGCGTACACGACCCCGCCGGCCACGGTGACGCCGTCCGGCCCGCCGTTGGGCGAGTTGTAGTCGTGCCGCCACAGGACCTGGCTGGTGGCCAGGCTGATCGCCAGCACGTCGGACTCCAGGTCCTGGACGTACACCACCCCGTTCACGATCACCGGCGTGGCCGCGTCGGCCCCGGCGGTATGGGTCGTGGAAATGGTCAGCGGCACGGTCCACGCCACGCCCAGTTGGGCGACGTTGCTGCTGGTGATCGCGCTGGCCACGTCGCGGGTGCTGGCCAGGTCGGCGTCCGGCTGAGTCCAGCCCGCTGCGGGCCGGGCCGTTGCCGCCGTTGCGGCCGTTGCGGCCGTTGCGGCCGTTGCGGCTGGCGCGGTGCCGGTGACCGGGGTGCCGGTCTTGGTCGGGCAGGACAGGGCGGCGGGGGTGCTGCTATACCCCGATTTCACATTTAGACATTTCGGGCGGCGATCATGATCGTGGCCAGTTCGGGCCAAATACGGCCCACTTTTGGCCACGATCATGAAACAGTCTTGATGATCGGCTTGGAAAGGGCGGCTGGTCGCCGTCCAGAGGCTGGGGTCGTCCTCTCGTCACCTTTCTGGAGCCGGGCGGGGGGAGGTGCCGGCTAGGCACTGGCCCTGGCACAATCCTTGTGACCTGCACCTCGATCACCCCTAGGGGCTGTTGGTGGTCAGCTTCATCGGCCGGGTCCCTGAGCCGCCGGTGGTGACCACTGGTGGGCGGGCCGCCAGCCGAGCGCGGTGGCGGCGGCTGCGCAATCGACGAGGGCGGCCCAGGGATCGGCGCGGTAACGGCCGGAGTCGGTGACCGGCACGTGCGGGGCGAGCCGGGCGGCCAGCTCGAGGCTGGGCGCGGTAGCGGCGATGCGAGCCGCGCACAGCAGGACCCGGTGATGCCCGGCCAGCGGGACGGTCAAGGCCTGGCCGACGGCGGCGGCGACGTCGCGGACGTCCACGAACGCGCCGTACTCCCAGTACGGCTCCCATTCCGACCGCGGCCGGGCGCGCCACTGGTCCCGGACCTGGCCGTGCCGGGCCTGGTCCCAGACCGCCACCGGCCGCAGGCAGACCGTGGCGATGCCGGTCCGGCTGGTGAACCCCGCGCACAGGTCCTCGCCCAGCCGCTTGGACAGGCCGTAGGGACGCACCGCCCGGCGGGGATGGGCGTCATCGACCGGGAAGTAATCCGGCAGCCGCTCCCCCTCGGCGATCCCGAACACCTGCGCGCTGGAAAAGCTGATCACCCTTTTCACCCCCGCCGCCTCGGCGGCCAGCAGCACGTGCCAGGTACCCAGCACGTTGACCGCCATGATCTGCTCCGGGCTTCCGGCGCTGTCGTGGGCCAGCGCCGCCAGGTGCACGATCGCCGCACAGCCCCGGGCCGCGCGGCGCAGGGCCGGCAGGTCCAGCACGTCCGCCCCGCCGACCAGGTCAAACCCGGCTATCTCCCACCCGGTCCGCCGCAAGAAAGCCGCGATCGGGGCACCAACGCTGCCCCTATCCCCCGTGACCAGAACCCGCACCAGGCCATGATCTCGCACCGGTCCATTGCTGCTGCATTTCGCGCGGCGGGTGGCCGTCTCGGCGTTCGGGTGGTGTAATGGTCTGCGCGCCGAAGGGCTGAGCTGAACCCGGCCTCGAAGGGCGGCACGGGCGCGGCTGGTCAGCCGGGTGTCGGGCATGGTGTTTAATAGGTGGTGGTTGTGGTCGAAATTCGTTACGTGTACCTGCGCCTGCGAACTTCTGACAACGGGCGCCGCGAGTACACGGCCAGGTCTTCCCGGCAGGCTAGCGGTCGCGATAACCCGGGGTGCACATACGTGCCTCCCGAACGATGGTCTACAGGAGAAGTACATGGCTGAAGGCACTGTCAAGTGGTTCAACGCCGACAAGGGCTATGGTTTCATCGCCCCCGACGACGGGACCGCCGACGTGTTCGTCCACCACTCTGCTATCCAGGCTGACGGTTTCCGTAGCCTCCAGGAGAACCAGCGGGTTACCTACACCGCCGGGCGGGGGCAGAAGGGCCCCCAGGCAGAGGAAGTCCGCCCGCTCTAATTTAATCGCCAGCGGACCGGGCCGGGCGCCTTCTGGCGGCCCGTCCCGGTCCGCTCGCGTTTGGAGTTACTGGTGATCCGCAACGTGGTGGTCGGGCGGCTGCGGGCAGCCGAAGATCCCGCCCAGCAGGCGGCAGACGCCGCGCTTCTTCGCGAGGGCCTCGCGGGTATCGCCGCGCTCCGGTTTGACGGGCTGGTGGCGATGGGCGTGGGACTCGATCTCGGGCTGCGCGAGGGCGGATGGAGTTTCGCGATTACCAATGACTGGCGGGACGCCGACGCCTACCGGGTCTACGACGCGGACGCCGAACATAACCGGTTGCGCCGCGAGATCTTCGCGAAGGTCTGCCAGGACATCGTCCGGGTCCAGTTCGAGGTGGACGGCTGACGGTTCGGGCGGGTCCGGAGGACACGGAATGTGATGCTGGCGGTGACAGTGTTACAGAAGTCCTATTCTGGGGGGCGCGCAGCGCTGAGCGCGACCACCAAGCTGAGGCTAGGCGGCATTGCGACACCGTCGTGTTCGGCGACGGCCTGATCCGGCTGCAGACGGTCCGCTACACGCTGCAGCACACGAGCCGAATCCGGGACTGATCAAGCGTTCCAGTCCAGGAGCTCGACGATGACGCCGTTCGGGTCGCGCACCTGGAAGGCACGCTCGCCCCAGTCCTCGGACCGCAGCGGCATGGTGATTTCCACGCCCTCGGCCTGCAGGCGGGCCAGTTCGCCCTCTAGGTCGTCGACCTCGAAGGCGAGGATCAGCCCGCAAGCGTGATCGTCACGCTGATCTTCGGGCAGCATGTCCAGGCCGCGACGCAAGAACACCACCCCCATGCCCGCGTCGTCGCGGGTCAGGGCGGCGAAGCCGTCTGCGGCCATCTGCTCCCGGAAGCCGAAATGCCTGGTCAGGAACTGGGCGGAGATGGACGCCGCCCTGACCCACCTGCTCGGCTTCGTGCAGGCCTGGGCCCGGGCCGCCGCGGACGCCTCAGCCTTCCCGCTGGACGACGAGCAGTGGTGGGCGGCCAATGCGCCGGTGCTGGCCAGCGTGCTGGACCCGGCCGCTTATCCGCTGGCGGTCCGGGTGGGAACGGCGGCGGGGACCGCGCACCGCGCGGCCTACAGCCCGGCACACGCCTACGAGTTCGGCCTGCAGGTCATCCTCGACGGGTTCGGCGCGCTCATCGGCAGGTCTGCCGGGTGACTGTTTGCTAACTATGCCAATCAAAAGCGATTGCGCGGCCGGTCCGCTGGACCTGCCGCGCAATCGTGCCTGACCGGCCGGCTGCCTAGCCGAACTGACCAGAGCTGGCCAGGCGGGCTCGGTCAGGGGCCCTGCGGGTCAGGCGCCGTCGCGCTGGGCGGTGCGGGGCGCGGCGACCTGAAGGACGTCGTGGGCGAACTTGCGCTGGGTCGAGAGCAGCTGCTCGGCAAAGTCATACGCGCCGTTGACCAGCGTCTCCGGCTTCGGCAGCAGATCAGTGTAGGGCAGGTTCAGCTTGGGCAGGTCCGGGGTGACGGACTGAACGGTCGCGGTCCACGACTGCAGGGCGTCCACCATGGTGTCCTGGGACGTGCGGACCAGCTTCAGGATCTCGTCCTGGGCGGTGCTGATGTCGATCATTGTTTCTTCCTCTCCCGGCGTCTCTTGTGCTTACTATAGTACGCACAAGGCTTGACTTGTCAAGCGCTTGCTTAATATATCAAGCGGCGCGACGTCGCGGAGCGGAGGTCGCTTACGGCTGTTTGGCTCGTTTGTCTCGTCGCCAGTGAGCCGGCGGCGTGCCGTATCGGTTCTTGAACGCGCGGCTGAATGCCGCCTCCGAGGCGTAGCCGACGTTCTTCGCGATGAGCGTGACCGGAACGGCGGTGTCGCGGAGCAGGCCGGTGGCGGCGTCCAGGCGTACGTGCACCAGATAGGTGGCCGGCGGCTTGCCGACGCGAGCGGCGAACCGCGCGGCGAACGCCGACCGTGACAGGTTGCACGCCCGGGCCAGTTCCTCGACCGTCCAGTCGTGGCCGGGGTCGCGGTGGATAGCGCTCAGGGCCGGGCCGATCTGCGGGTCGAGCGCGCCGGCCAGCCAGTTCGGCTCGGCGTCCTGGCCAGCGGCCCAGGCGCGCAGAATCTGGATGAAGATCAGATCGAGGATGCGGGCGACCATCACCGCCGACCCTTGCGAGGGCGATTGCATCTCGAAGACGAGCATCCGGCGGGCCACTTCGAGCCCTTCGAGCGCTGGGCCGCGGGCGCCGCGCAGGATGATCACGGCCGGGAGGCTCGCGAGCAGGTGGCTGGCCTGCGGGTCGCCGATCGTGAACGTTCCGCAGAGCCAGCGCGCCGGCTCGGCTGCGCTGTTCCCGGCTGCGCTGTTCCTGGCTGTGCCGTCCCGCGCGATCGCGTGCCCGCGGTGGCCCGCGTCGCTGAGGTGGTGCGGGTCGCCGCGCGGGAGCAGGACGACATCGCCGCGGCGTACGTGCTCGACGTGCCGGGTTCCTTCGATCCGGAGCACGAGTTCGCCGGCTTCGATGATGTGCAGGCTGCCGACATCGGCGAAGCCGATCGAGAAGGTCCGCAGCGGAGCGTACGCCACGATCCGTTCTCCGCTCAGCCGGACGCTCCGGAGCAGCTCCGAGAGCAAGTCGTGCGACTGGCTGTCTGCGTCGAGGCCGAGCACGGCTTCCTCAAGCGCCGGCGGATCGGCAAACTCTTGCGGCGTTTGGGGCAAGTCGGCTGGCATCGCTGGACGATCGGCAAGATGTCCCGCCGAATCGGTCATGGTCGCTGCCCATTCCTCTGACTACAGTCGACAGACAGATCATCATCGGGCGGGTCCGGGTCCGCTCGCGTGTATCAACCGAGACTAACAACCAGGAGCTCAGCCATGACCGAACAAGGCAAGCCGACCAAGATCAGCTTCGTCTATTCCAACCCCACCGACCCGGACGCCTTCGAGACGGCTTACGCCGACCAGATCGCGCTCGCGCGCAAGCTCCCCGGCCTGACCCGGCTGCAAACGTCGAAGGTCTGGCCCAAGGAAGACGGCAGCCCGGCCCGGCGTACCGGCTGCTGGACCTGTACTTCGCCGACTACGCGGCGGCCAGCGCCGCCGCCGCGGAGGCGGGCCCCCTGGTCGCCGCCACCGTCGAGAACGCCACCGGAGGCGTAACGATCGCCTTCGCGGAGGTCCTCGAGGACGCCTAGGCCGAGCATTCCAGTTCGGTCAAGTGCCCGGGAGGGGACAGGTCCCCTCCCGGCCAGGCCGTGCAGGTTTTGGTGCAGTTCGTTGGAGTCAGTCACGCCGGACGCTGGGCTTGTGCGGTGGTCGCCTCGGTGTGGGCCGGGGGCGGCGTACTCGGCGGGCGGAGCGGCCCGGGGCGGAGCAGGGCGCCGCCGATGACCGCGCCGCCGGCGAAGATGCCGGCGGTCCACCAGAACGCGACGTCATAACCGTGCGCCAGTGCCAGCCCGGTCAGTGCCAGCCTGTTCGGGGCCAGCCTGGTCGGGGCCTGGCGGCCGATCACCCGGGCCGCGGCGAGATGCGCGGCGAGGTAGGAGGTGACGGCGGCGGCGAAGATTGTATTTAGCAGCGAGGTGCCAATGGAGGCCCCGAGCTGCTGGCCGACGGTGGCGGTGGCGGAGGCCACGCCCGCGTCCTGGGGGGCCACGCCGAAGGTACCGGTGTTGATCACCGGCGCGATCACCAGGCCCAGGCCGACCGCGGCCAGGATGATCGGGCCGAGCACGCCGGCGGCGTAGCCGGTGTGCGGGCCCAGCTGGGCCAGCCAGGCCGCCCCGCCGGCGGCGGCCAGCATCCCGGAGGCTACCAGCGGCTTGGGCCCGAACCTGGGCATGAGCACGATGGTGGACAGGTTGGACACGAGGATCAGCCCGCCGCTGATCGGCAGGAACGCCACCCCGGTAACGAGCGGCGAGTAGCCGAGGGTCTGCTGCAGGTAGTAGGTCAGGAACAAGAAGATGCCGAACAGGCCGGCCGCGGCGATGAAGAATGACAGGTAGGCGCCGCCGCGGTTGCGGTCGAGCACCACGCGGGGCGGCAGCAGCGGGTGGGCGGCCCGCGCCTGCCAGGCCGCGAACGTCGCCAGCAGCGCGGCGCCGGCGGCCAGGAATCCGTAGGTGGACGGCGTGGCCCAGGTGTGCGCGGCCGCGTTGGAGAACCCGTAGACCAGGCAGAATACGCCGCCGGAGACCAGCAGGACGCCGGGGATGTCGAGGCGGGGCCGACCCGGGGCCGGCTGGCGGGCCAGCAGCAGCGCGCCGCCGACCAGCGCCACCCCCGCGAAGACCAGGTTCACGTACAGCGTCCACCGCCAGGACAGGAACTCGGTCAGCACGCCGCCGAGCAGCAGCCCGATCGCGCCGCCGGCCCCGGCGATCGCGCCGTAGATGCCGAACGCCTTGCCGCGGTCGGCCTGGCTGGTGAACGTGGTGGTCAGTAGCGACAGCGCCGAGGGCACCAGGAGCGCGGCGAACGCGCCCTGGCAGGCGCGCGCGGTGACCAGCATGGCGAAGTTGACCGAGGCGCCCCCAATGGCCGAGACGCCGGCGAACCCGGCCAGCCCGGCCAGGAAGGTGACCTTCCGGCCCAGCAGGTCGGCCAGCCGGCCGCCGAGCAGCAGCAGGCTGCCGAACGCCAGGCTGTACGCGGTGACCACCCACTGCCGGTCCACGGTGCTGAACCCCAGCGCGCGCTGCGCCGACGGCAGCGCGACGTTCATCACCGTCAGGTCCAGCACCACCATCAGCTGCGCCAGGGCGATCACGCCCAGGATCAGCCATCGCCGCCGATCCCAGCCGCCCCCGGCCGTCGTGGTATCAGACATCGAAATCACCACTTCTTCTCGGTCGTCGCTGCGTGCCGATGTGGAGTCAGCCTGGCGTACAACCAGATGAGCCGGCATCGCTCGATTCTGGTGATTAAGTCCGCCCGCGCAGCGGCGAGCCGGACAACCTCAGCTGCCACTTCTTCTTGTCAGGTCGCCAGTCGTCCGCGGTGCCGCGGCCCAGAAACGAGATGAATCACCAGGATTCGGTGATGACCGCTCACAGTCCTGGCGGAGAGCCTGGGTCCGTCGTAAGGCCCGCACGATCAGAACGGAGACCGTAATGTCTGAGGCCAGGAACGCCGGCGTTCTCGGACGCGGCCTGCTGATCGGCGGGAAGAGTGTCCCCGCGAGTTCCGGCAAGCTCGCCGACGACATCTCCCCGTGGGACGGCGAGATCTACGCACGCGTCGCGGCCGGCACGCCGACGGACATCACCCGGGCGGCCGACGCGGCCGAGGCCGCGTTCCCCAGCTGGTCAGCGGTCGGGGCGTTCGAGCGACGCGACATCTTCCTGAGGGCCGCAGAGGTGATGGCCAAGCGCGGCGAGGAGGCGATCGTCGCCTTGGCCCGGGAGACCGGAGCGTCCCGCTTGTTCTCGGAGTTCAACCTGGCGTTCTGCATTCACGTGCTGCGCGAGGCCGCGGCGGCGATCACCCGCCCGATGGGCGAGCTGCTGCCGACCTCGATCCCCGGTGCCTACTCGATAGCCCAGCGAATCCCCTTCGGGGTGGTCGGGGCGATCTCACCGTGGAACGCGCCGCTCGTCCTCGGTATCCGGTCCATCGCCATTCCGCTGGCCGTCGGCAACACCGTGGTGATGAAGCCGAGCGAGGACGCTCCGATCACGTGCGGGCTGCTGCTGGCCGAGGTCCTGACCGAGGCAGGGCTCCCGGCCGGTGTCCTTAATGTCGTCACCAACGACCTGGCCGATGCCGGCGACGTGGTCGCTGCCCTCATCGCCGATCCGCGAGTCCGGATGGTGAACTTCACGGGCTCGACCAGCGTCGGGCGCATCATCGGGGTCCAGGCCGCTCAGCATCTCAAGCCGGCGGTACTCGAGCTCGGCGGGAAGAACCCGCTGATCATCCTGGAGGATGCCGACCCGGACCTCGCGGTTGACGCCGCCGTCTTCGGCGGGTTCATGAACTCCGGGCAGATCTGCATGTCAACCGACCGGATCATCATCCACAAGAGCCTGGTCGACAGATTCATCCCGAGGTACGTGGACCGGGTCCGGGCGCTGCCCGCCGGCGACCCCGCCGATCCCGCGACGATCGTCGGGCCTCTCATCAACCCGCGTAGTGCGCAGCGTGTCTCGAAGCTCGTCAAGGACGCAGCCGCCAAGGGGGCCAGGCTGCTCACGGGCGACGGAGCGATCGAGGGGCCGAACGGAACGCTCATCCGGCCGGTCGTGCTCACCGACGTGACTACGGACATGGACATCTTCGCTTCCGAGATCTTCGGGCCGGCCACGGTCATCCACCCGGTCGACTCGGCTGAGGCCGCCATCGACCTGGCCAACGACACCGAGTACGGGTTGACCGGCGGGGTCATCTCCCGAGACCTCGATGCGGCCCTGGATGTCGTCGCACGGGTCCGGTCAGGGATTATCCACATCAACGATCAGGGCATCGGCGATGAGCCCATGGCGCCGTTCGGCGGCGTGAAGAACTCTGGCTACGGCAAGTTCGGCGGCACGGCCGGTATCGAGTCGTTCACCGAGCAGCGCTGGGTCACGATCCAGCACAGCGGCCGCCCCGTCTACCCGTTCTAGGGACGCCGGGTTGCGCTCAGCCGGTGGTGTAAACGGCGTGGTTCACGACCGGAAGAAGACCCGGCCGGCCATGTCGACGGAGGTGACCTTGCCGGATGCGTCCCGGCTGAAGTACCCGCGCTGCCCTTTCAGGCCGCCGTCGGTAATCATGTAGTGGTCTTGCTCGCCCTGGATCAGGGCGATCGGGGCGGCGGGCAGGTCGGGGGGTAGCTCGGCCGTGGCGTTCGCCCGCACGGCCGGCTTGATGGCAAACGCGGCCGTGAGGGCCTGGCCCGTGTCGGCGAAGACGGCTTGCATGGTCTCGTTTTCATAGACGCCCGCGTATTCGTCGGCCTGGCGTCGCTGGTACCGAATCAGCTTCGTCTGACCTTCGTGCAGTCCCGCAACGCTCTCCAATCCGGCCCGGACCACGTCCGCATTGAAGACGAGGCCATTTTCCGGGCCGCTGTTGGCCAGCGTGATCACCGCGAAGTCCTTTTCCGGGACGAGCAGGAGCTCGGCGAACTGACCGTTCGCCGAGCCGGCATGACCGAACGCGTGAACGCCGTCGATGGTGCGCAGGAACCAGCCGATCCCGACCGCGTCACCGAGTGAGCTGCCGGACAGGGTCGCGGTCGGTTTCCGCATCACGTGAAGGTACTTCGCTGGCAGCACGGGGGCGCCGTCACTCAGGTGGAACCTAGCCCAGGCCAGAAGGTCCGAAACCGAAGCGGCGAGTCCGCCGCCGGGGTTGTTGGCTCTGGTGTCCTTCCACTGCTGAACGACGGCAAGAGCACCGTCGGCCGACAGATTGTGGCCCATCGCGACAGGCTCGGTGATGGCCGGCCGGGGCGCGAACGTGCTGTGCCGCAGGGCCAGGGGCTCAAGCAGCAGGTCCGCGATGGCCTGCTCGTAGGTCATGCCGGTGACGACTTCGATGATCCGCCCCGCGACGTTGTATCCGCTCTGGCTGTAAGACACGCGCTCACCGGGAGCCGCGATGAGTTGCTGGTCGCCCAAGGCCGACACGTAGCGGGCGAGCGCGCCGTCGCTGTCATCGGGCTGATCGGGTGATCGCCAGTCCAGTCCGGCCGTGTGGTTGAGCAGGTTGAGCACTGTGATCTCGGCCGACGCGGACACGTCGGCAACTGCGAAGTCGGCCAAGTACCGCCGGACCGGGGCGGCTAGGTCCACCCGCCGGCTCGCGACGAGGCACATCATCGCCGTGGCGGTGAAGGTCTTGGTGACCGAGGCGACCAGGAAGGGAGTGTCCGGTTCGATCGGTTCCGGGCGACCGAGATCGGTGACCCCGTGGCAGATGAGGTACTCCTTGCCCTTTGTCCGGATCGCAACCGCGACACCGGGGATCTCGTACTGAGCCGCTAGCTGCTCGACAAACCCCGCCATGGGTGACTTGCATGTCTGACTCCCGTCTTGAACTTAGTACAAGTGAAGGTATCACCGAACTTTCACTTAGTTCAAGTAGGATGCTGCCATGGCTCGCGACACCCTGACCCGAGACCAGATCGTGGCGAGCGCGGTCGGGCTCCTGGACGAGGACGGCCTCGACGGGCTGAATATGCGCGCCCTCGGGAAACGCCTGGAGTCGGCGGCGACCGCCGTTTACTGGCACGTCGGAAGCAAGGATGACCTGGTGAACCTCGCTGTCGACTCGGCGTGGCACGAGATCGCGCTGCCCGACCCCCTGACCATGGGCTGGCGAGAGGCCGCGCGGGCCATGGCCACCGAACTCCATGCCATGCTGGCGCGCCACCCGTGGGTGCTGCACACCTTCGGGTCGTACCTGACCTACGGGTACGGCAAGGCCCGCTACGACGACGCCAACCTGGCGATCTATGAGACGGCCGGACTCACCGGCGCTCAGGCCGACCAGGCCGTCACCACGATGTACACCTTCGTGCTCGGTCACGCGCTCGGTACCGCGGCCCCCATCTCCCTGCGGCGAAAGCTGGCCAAGACGCATCGCGATCCCGAGCAGGCGATGCGTGACCGGCTGGAACAAGCCCACCAGGTGGCCAGGTCTTTCCCGCGTTTGAAGGCCCGCCTTGAGACGCCCGCCGCGGATTACGCGTCCGGGCCAGAAGACAGCTTCGAGTTCGGCCTTACCGCGATCCTGGACGGGCTCGCAGCGCTCCTAGCGGAAGCTGGGTGAACGTCCTTTCCGAGCCGGTCGTCAGGTTGACCTCGTCGACGCGGTTGTCCATGCCCCAGAGCAGTGCCTCGTCGCCGCCGATGGTCCGGCGCGCAGCGATGAAGGGTGAGGCCGAGGCGACCGGGGGGTGGCCCGGTCGCCTCGGCCTCGGGTTGGGCGGTCAGTAATCCGCGGATTCGAGCGTGCCGCGCAGTTCCGCGGCGCGGTGCCACGCCCGGAACATCCGGCGCTCGGCCTTCTGCTCCATCCGGCGGGCCCGGCGCAGCGTGAGCTGCCGGCGCGCCGGGCGCAGTTGCTCGGCCAGTTCTACTTTGTGGCGGCTTTCCTCGGTCGCCAGATCCTCTACCAGATACATGCTGATCACTCCGTTGTGTGCATCATGTGCTGGCCGGCCGCGCGGCCCCCGTCGGCCGCGCGGCCCTTCCCCGTTCTCCGGCGACCGGCTATGCGGCCACTTCGGTCTTGCGCGGACGTCCGCGAGGCCGCTTGCGAGGCACGATCGCGCCCCGCATGAGCAGCTCTCCGCCCCAGACGCCCCAGGGCTCCCGGCGCTCGAGTGCCCCCGTCAGGCACGCGATCCGGGCCCGGCAATCCCGGCACATCGCCTTCGCCTGCTCCAGGTCCTGCGGAGACTCAGCGAAGAACAGCTCTGGGTCCTCCGTGCACGGAAGATCCAGGCCCACCGGGAATTCGGTACCTGCTGGAAATGCGGTGGCCGGGCTCGCCACCATGAGTTGATTCGCCACACTGACCTCGCTGGTCTGGCCGATGTTGCCGACCTGGACCTGCCTGACGTCCGGCTCCTGCCGTGTCGCAGAGCCGAACGCCGTGAACCCCGTCGTGTCCTCGCCTCCGACGGTGGCAGCGCGCCACTGCATCGGTGCCATCCCCTCTCGCTAACCGGTCCTAGTTGTCGCCCATGCGATTTCTCGCTCGTTCTTGGGACCTAGGCCTTGTGATAGCTAAGGCCGCGGACCCTGTGTGCGGATCCGCGGCCTCAAGGGGGTTTGTGGCCGGTCTTTCTAGACCGGTTCCCTATATGGAGGCGGACCCGATGCGCCTTCGCCGACGGCGTAAACGCTGGTCATGTGGTTGGAGTTATTGACCTGCCCGAGCTGCGCGCCGACGGCGGACTGCGGGGCCGGGATGACCAGGGCGGCCTTGTCCCGGACGCGCGGAAGCGGCCGAACGACGACACACGGCCCAGTGCCGATACCGGCACCAGACACACCTGTCCCCGGGAACGCCGAACGCGGGCTGAAGGCGCCCGGACGCGCACGCCAAAGCTCAGCCGTTATGACACCTGGCGTCAGGACGTCAAAGTTGATCTCGGTCACGTTGGGCACCTCCCTCCAGGAGTGTCGACAGCTAGCCCACGGACATGTAGGCAGCCTACGTAATGGCCCCTTTAGGGGGCAACACTTTTTTAACCTGCGGTTTTAAATTGGCCGGGGGACAGAACGGATCAGGCCCTCTTGCATCACGGACACCACGAGCTTGCCGTCGGCGGTGAATACCTGCCCCCGGGCCAGCCCCCGGCCGCCGTAGGACACGGGTGATTCCTGCGCGTACAGCAGCCAGCGGTCGGCCCGGAACGACCGGTGGAACCACATGGCGTGGTCCAGGCTCGCGCCCGAGGTGCGGCCGTCCGCCCAGGACAGGCCGTGCCCGAGCAGCACCGTGTCG
>Ga0070730_10004270_pt1 | contig 12600 bp, 9 predicted proteins | sample Coa_R1_3_FD_66447 | JGI IMG/M metagenome (GOLD analysis project Ga0070730, IMG submission 66447) | Surface soil microbial communities from Centralia Pennsylvania, which are recovering from an underground coalmine fire - Coalmine... | ecosystem: Environmental > Terrestrial > Soil > Unclassified ...
GGTTTGCGCCATCGGGCGGGGCGGGCGCCGCCGGGCTCAATGGCGCCGGGCCCGATGCCGCCGTGCTGACCGAGCTGTCTCGGACCTTGTGCTTCGTATGCGGAACATTGGCGCCTGATCTGGCGCGAACCACCGACGAAACGCACAATTTATTGGCGGCGCTCAATGGGATCCACGTGCCTGCCGGGCCTTCCGGCTCGCCGAGTCGGGGCATGGCGCATGTATTGCCGACGGGCCGGAATTTCTACACCGTCGATCCGCGCGGCCTGCCCACGCCGGCCGCTTGGTCGACCGGGTCCGCGCTCGCGCGCGAGGCGCTCGCCCGGCATTTCGCGGAAAAAGGCCGGTGGCCCGAAAGCATCGCGCTCAGCGTGTGGGGAACGCCGACCATGCGAACGGGCGGGGACGATATCGCGCAGGCGCTTGCGTTGGTGGGCGTACGTCCAGTGTGGGAGCCCGAGACCCGCCGCACGTGCGGTCTGGAGGTCGTTCCGCTGTCCGAGCTCGGCCGCCCGCGCGTCGATGTGACGCTGCGCGTAAGCGGGTTTTTCCGCGATGCGTTTCCTGCCCTGATGCACTTGTTCGATGATGCCGTCCAGCGCGTCGCGATTCTCGATGAGCCGGCGGAGCAAAACTTCGTTCGCAAGCACTGGCTGGCGGAAACTTCAGCCTTGCAGGCCCAAGGATGCGATACCAATTCGGCGCGGCGCCGAGCCTCCTATCGGGTATTCAGCTCCAAGCCGGGCGCCTACGGAACGGGGCTGATGCAGCTCATGGACAGCAGCGCGTGGCGCGATACCGGCGATCTCGCGGAAGCCGTGTTGCTGTGGGGGGGCTGGGCCTACTCTCCGCAGTGCAGCGATGGCGTGGAAGCCGTCGAGTCTTTCCGCAGAAAGCTTGCAGGCGTCGAGCTGGTGCTGCACACCCAAGATAATCTCGAACAGGATCTGTTCGATTCCAGCGACTATTTTGAATTTCACGGTGGATTGGTGGCGGCGGTGACTGCGATTTCGGACACGGCTCCGCAAGCCTACTTCGGCGATTCATCGGATCCATCCCGTCCGGGGGTTCGAACCCTGCAAGGCGAGGCATTGCGCGTCTATCGGTCGAGAGTCGTGAACCCGAAGTGGCTCAGCGCCATCCGGCGCCACGGCTACCGCGGCGGCCTGGAAATGGCGGCGACCATGGACGCGTTATTCGGCTTCTCAGCGACCGCGGGCATCGTCACCGACTGGATGTTCGAGGGCGTCGCAGAGCACTTTGCGGGCGGCGAGGGGCAACGTTTCTTACAGCGCGATAATCCGTGGGCGCTGAATGCGATCGTCGAGCGGCTGCTGGAAGCCGAACAACGGCAGCTATGGACGCCGACAGCGGAGACTTTGAAGAGGTTGCGCGCAGCGCTCCTTGCGAGTGAGGCGACCATCGAAGAAGCCGCCGAGAGTCCTCCATGAGACCGGATTTTCCGTTTTCCGCCGTCGTAGGCCAGGACGATTTGAAGCTTGCGCTCGTGCTCGTTGCCATCGATCCAACGATCGGCGGGGTCTTGATCACCGGCGAAAGAGGCACGGCCAAGAGTACCGCGGCGCGCGGCCTTGCAGCGCTCTTGCCGAAAACCCCCGAAGGGAAAGCGGCACCGTTCGTCGAGTTGCCGATCGGTGCGACCGAGGATCGAGTGGTCGGATCGCTCGATATCTCGCGGGTGTTGCAGGATGGCGGTATCCAATTGCGATCGGGCCTCCTGGCCCGCGCGAACGGCGGCGTCTTGTATGTCGATGAAGTCAATCTGCTGCCGGATCACATCGTCGATCTTCTGTTGGACGCGGCCGCGAGCGGTTGGGTCACGGTCGAGCGCGATGGCATTTCCGCCGGCGAGGCGGCGGGGTTCGTCCTTGTCGGCACCATGAATCCCGAGGAAGGCGAGCTGCGGCCACAGTTTGTCGATCGTTTCGGACTCTGCGTGCAGGTTCGCGGACTCAACGTGCACGATACCCGGATCGCGGCAATCCGCGGGCGTTTGTCCTTCGATGATCAACCTGCGAGCGTCCTTGAAGCGGTGCAGCCCGCAGAGCACGCCCTGCGCCAGGGGATAGTTGCCGCGCGAGGGCGGCTTTCCACGCTACCCATAACGGATGCCCACCTGTCCGTCGTCGCCGCCCTTTCGGTCGAGCACCAACTGGATGGAATTCGAGGTGATCTGGCGATCATCAAAGCGGCGCGCGCATTGGCGGCGTGGCAGGCCGAGCCCGGGATCCGCGATGAACATATCCATCGTGCCGCTCAACTGGCCCTGTCGCATCGAACACGGCAAAAGAAATCGAAGAGCCGGCCGCCCGCTCCCACGAGCCTCGATCCACCCGATCCAAATCGTGCCTCGGGGGAAAGCGAAGCGGCGCCTTCGGCAGGCGCGACACACGCCTCCGAGAGTCCGCGGTTGCAATTCGCGCCACCCGGCCCGGATCACGGGCCGGTACGTTTGGTGACGGATATGATCGACCGCGGCGAAGCCGGTCGGCGCGGCACGGACTCGTTGAGCTCGCAGCGCGTCGTCGGCGCGGTGTCCTTTGATGGCACCGGGACCTTGGCCATCACGCAGACTCTGGCAGCGGCGGCTGCGCGTGGCGCCCGGGTCGGCGGGCGCGGCGTCAGGTTGGCCGCTTCGGATCTCAAGCAACATGAACGACGTGGCCCGGGTCTCTGCCACGTTCTATTTCTGGTGGATGCCAGCGGTTCAATGGCGACGAAGCGCCGCATGGAAGTAGCGAAGGGCGCCGCGCTGGGCCTGTTGACATCGAACTATCAGCGACGCGACGAGGTTGCGCTCATGGTGTTTCGCGCCGAGGGCACGGATCTCGTGCTGCCGTTTACGCGTCACATCACGAGCATCGAGCAAGCGATGGGCGATGTGCCCACGGGCGGCCGAACACCGCTCGCGCGCGCGCTGCTCGATGCGACATGTCTGCTGCGAACGCGTGAGCCTGCTTTGCTGGTACTTCTCACCGATGGCCGTGCGAATGTCAGCGTCGATGGCGGAGATCCTTGGGAGGAAGCGGTAGCCGCATGCCAGCCGGCGCGCGCGGCATGCGCCGGTGCGCTCGTCATTGATTGCGAACCGGGACCGATTGTTTTGGGCCGCGCGCGAGTGCTTGCCCAGGCACTCGGCGCCGAGTGCATCGCGCTCGATGCAATGGATGCGGCGGCGCTTGCCATTCGCATCCACGGACGCCTTGAATCCTCATGACGATCATTCTGGCGCTGTTGATCGATCGTTGGTGGGGAGAGCCGCCCGCGCGAATCCATCCGGTGGTATGGATGGGATATTACTTGAAGCGCGCCGGAGGCGGATTGCCGGATCACGGACCCAGGATCGCATTCTGGCTCGGCGCCATGTACTGGATCGCCGGCGCGGCGCTCGTCGCGGTGCCGTACTGGTATGCCGGCGTCGTGATCGTGAAGCTGCCGCCGTGGCTGGACATCGTCGTGACCGCGGTGCTCCTGAAGCCGTTGTTCGCATTGCGGCTGCTTTTGAGTGAGGTGAGCGCCGTCGAGAGTTCGCTCACCCAAAGTGTCGAGTGCGGCCGTGAGCGGCTGGCTCACATCGTCAGTCGCGACACGACGCACCTGGACCCGGAAGAAATACGAGAATCCTCCTTGGAATCGTTGGCCGAGAATCTGTCGGACTCGGTGATCGCGCCTCTCTTTTGGTTTGCCGTGTTCGGCCTGCCGGGTGCAGCGGTATACAGATTCGCGAATACGGCGGATGCCATGTGGGGATATCGCGGGCGCTGGGAGTGGGCGGGAAAATTCGCGGCGCGGGCCGACGACCTATTGAACCTGATACCTGCACGGATGACGGCTATCGGCCTGCTCCTGGCGGGTCCAAACCGGATGCCGCTGTTGCGGCGACTGCCGCGTGAAGCGGCACGCACGACATCGCCCAATTCGGGCTGGCCGATGGGAGCGCTGGCGCTGTCCCTGAACATTCGCCTGCGCAAGCCGCGAGTCTATGCGCTCAACGAGAGCGGGTCGGCCCCATCGGCCGCAGACACTTGCAGGGCGCTGCATCGGGCCGAGGTGATTGCGTGGATCGGGGCGGCGCTATTTGCGATCGGCATGCAGTTTCTGCGGCGGGTTGGCCATGGCTAGTCTTCATCCGACGCATGGCGGCACCGATTCAATGCCGGATCCACGTTACGATTTTTCGAGCAATGCCAATCCTCTGGGGCCCTGTCCGTCGGTGCTCGCCGCGGTGCGAAATGCGGATGTGACCCGGTATCCCGATCCGATGTACAGGCGGCTGCGCGCCGCGCTGGCGAACCATCATCGGACGACGCCCGACCGGATCGTGGTGGGTGCCGGTGCGAGCGAGTTGATTCTGAGGTTGATTCTTCGCATCGATGGGGCGGTCCAGCAACTCGTGCCGACCTTTTCGGAGTATGGGCGTGGCGCACGACTGGCCGGTCGCCGGCTGATTTCGGCGCGCTCGCCGGCCGCGTTCATGCGCGCCCAATCGGAGCATCCGGGTCTGGGGTTTGTCTGTTGGCCAAATAATCCCACCGGCGATCTCTGGTCGGCGGAATTCGTGGCCGCGGCGGCCGCCGGAGGACCTGTGGTCGTCGACATGGCCTATGTACCCCTCTGCGAGGCGCGTCATGCCGCCGCCATTGAGGCAGCAACCGACAGAGCGTACCGCCTGTATTCACCGAACAAGTCGTTCGGCCTGACGGGAGTGCGGGGCGCTTATGTCATCACGCCGCGAATCGACCGACGCCTGGCGAGCGCGGCACCCAGCTGGGTCATCGGGCGTGACGCGGTCGCGATGTTGGAGTCCATCACCGAGCCTCGAGCGCGCACGTGGCTTGCGCAAGGGATGCCCCGGTGGACGCGATGGCGCTCGCAGCTCGCGAGTTCGCTCGAGCGGCTTGGACTCACCGTGCGTGAGAGTCCAGCCACCTTCCTTCTGGTGAAGGTTGGGGATGCGACGCGGATCACCGCCCGGTTGCGCAGCCAACATGACGTGCGGGTTCGCGATGGCACTTCGTTTGGATTGCGGCACTGGATACGATTGAGTGCGCAGCCGCCGGCCGCACAAAAAGCGCTGCTCGCGGCGCTAAAAAGCGCTCTTTGATGCCGACGCGCGACATCCCAAGAATCGTCATCGGCGCCGCAGCATCGAACGTCGGCAAAACGACGATTGCGGCCGGCGTGATCGCGGCGCTGCGCCGGCAGGGTTTGGCCGTTCAGCCGTTCAAGTGCGGTCCCGACTATATCGATCCGAGCTATCACGAGCGCGCCGCCGGACGACCGTGTCGAAATCTCGATGCTTGGATGCTGGACGATGCACAACTTCTGCAAGGGTTCTCGCGGGCGTGCCGCGATGCCGATATTGCGGTAATCGAAGGTGTCATGGGCCTTTTCGACGGCAGCAATTGGCACGACGAACGCGCCTCGACAGCACAGATCGCCAAATTGCTGCGCGCCCCGGTCCTCCTGGTCGTCGACATCGCCGGGGCGGCACGCAGTGCGGCCGCCGTCGTGCTCGGTTGTCAGCATTTTGACCCTGACCTGAGACTGCGTGGAGTGGTCTTGAATTTCGCCGGATCCGAAGGTCATGCGAACGGCTGCGCCGAGGCGATTACCTCGATAACCGGGGTGCCGGTATTGGGTTGGCTGCCCCGCGATTCAAAGCTGCGGATTCCGGAGCGGCATCTCGGTTTGGTGCCGGGCGGCGAACATCTGGATTCGAGTTCACTCATTGCCGGAATCGCAGACGCAGTCACTCAGCGGTTCGATCTTGCCGCGATCGCGGAAATGGCGCGAACCGCCGGTGAGATGCCCGGGACTTGCGCAGCCGCGCCCGTATCGCTTTCCCGGTCCGGCATTCGGCGCCCCGTCATTGCCGTGGCGCGCGACGAGGCGTTTTGTTTCTACTACCCGGAGAATCTGGAGCTGTTGATCGAGGCCGGGGCGGCGATCGAATTCTTCAGCCCCTTGCGCGGTGAGCGGCCCGGTCCCCATATCGCCGGTGTGTATCTCGGTGGCGGTTATCCCGAATTGCATGCGTCCGAGTTGGCCTCGAATACGGGGCTGTGGCACGCGCTTGAGGATCTGCGGCACCGGGATGCGCCGATCTATGCCGAATGCGGCGGTTTCATGGTGCTCACGCAACGCCTGATCGATTCCGAGGGTCGTGGCTGGCCGATGGCGGGCCTCATTCCCGGCGTCGCGCGAATGACCGGCAAGCTGGCCGCGCTGGGGTACCGGCATGCCACCGCGCTGCGTCCGAACTTGCTGAGCGATGGCAGCAATGTGCTGCGTGGTCATGAATTTCGATACAGCACCTGGGACTGCGATGAATCGGGTGCCGGCGCCGACAGAGCCTGGCAGGTGCGCGGCACGCGGGCCGAAGCATCCGTCGATTCCGGAGGATTCGTGAGCGGCAATCTACTCGCCAGCTATTTGCACATCCATTTTGGTCAACGCGCCGACATCGCCGGCCGATTTGTCGAAAAACTCGTGCCGCGGAACCAAGCCTGATTGGTCGTGCAGGCGGCCCCGATGTCACGCGCGTTTCATTTCAATCGAAGGGGGCAGCCGGCTATCATGAGCCAGACGTCGTCTGCGGCTGCCGAAGTCAATTGCGCCAGGGTGCCGGCGAGGTCCCTGAACCGCCGCGATTGCGGCTCGGTGGGGACCAGACCCCAACCCAGTTCGTTGCTCACAACGATGGTCGGCCAGGACGCCGCTTTGAATTCCGACAGCTGTGCGCTCCACGCGGTCGCGATCGCCTCGTCTGATTCGGTGAATCGCGCGCCGGCCCACAGCGTCAGACAATCGAGGATCACGCCGCCCGGGGGAGGCGCGAGCGCCGCAAGATCTCGCGCAACATCGGTCGGCGCTTCGAGCGTACGCCATGCAGGCCGCTGGGTGCGGTGGCGGCGTACTCGCTCCATCATTTCCGAGTCGAGCGCATCTGTCTGATAGGTGGCGACGAAGACCGTGTCGCTTCCCCAGCGCGTCGCGAGCTCGACGGCGCGTTGACTCTTGCCGCTGCGCACGGGGCCCGTGATGAAGGTCAGCTCACCCATGGTCGACCCGGCGCTGATGCGCATCGAGGAAGTCAAGCAGCTGCCGTAGTCGGTCGGCGACGGAGCTCTTCACCAATTCGACCAGCTGGAAGCCGCAGTCTTCGTAGGCGCGGCGGATGTGCGCGCTCAACTCTTGCGCTTCGACGAAGCTTTGCGGCCGCTCGGCATCGTTCACGAAAATCTCGCGCCACGGCGGGGCGAAGAAAACCACGGAGCCGTACGCGCGAGAGGCCGCTCGCCAGGCATCAGGCGCGCCGTGCCCGCCGTGGCTCAGGTAGCCGATCAGATCGGGCAATCCGCGGTCGAAAAAACACCGCCCGTGACGCATGCTGTCCGCGAGTTGCGCGCGCATGCGCTCGCTGCATTCCCGCGCGAACGCGGACAGATCGCCCCACGGAACGAGTCGGCCCGCTTGGGCCAGCTGTTCGCGAATCAACACTCTGGAGCATTCCTCGTAGCAGATCTCGCCGGATTCGGCCAGCGCCTGCAGAAGCGTGCTCTTGCCGGACCCCGGTCCGCCGGCAATCACGATTCGCCCGGCCGGCAAGCCGCGAGCGGACGAAATGACCGCGTGGGTCATAGGCATAGGTAGCGCCTGACCGGATCCAAGTTCACATGCGCGGCAAGATGTTCCGCCATGGCGCGATAAACCGCATTTCGCCGGTCAGCCCAGGGTACTGGGTGTGCTCGGTGCGCCTGCATACCGGCGGCGGCGGCGACTCGTGCCCGCAATTGCGGCGATTCAAACCACCCGTGCAGGTAGGTACCCCACACCTTGCCGAGACGCATGCCCTCGGGCCGGGCTCCCGTTTCATCGCGCACCATCTGCAGCGGTTCGACGCTGGAGCGCGCCCGTGTGACGCCCATATGAATCTCGTAGGCCTGCCATTCACGGTTCTCGCAGCTCGCGGTGACCTGACGCAGAGTCTTTGACGAACTGAACCGTGTATCAGCCGGCAGCAGGCCAAGCCCGCGCTCAGTCCCTGCATCCCCGGCCTGACCTGTCCCATCGCTCAGTGACTCGCCGAGCATTTGGAACCCGCCGCAGATGCCGATGATGAGTACGCCGCGGTGAGATGCCGCGATAATGGCATCCGCCAGTCCGCTCGCTCGCAGCCACCGCAGGTCGGCGAGCGTATTCTTGGTTCCAGGCAGCACGATGACGTGCGCGCCGTGAAGCTCGGGGGCGGTCGACGTCCATCGCACCTGAACACCGGCATCCTCCCACCAGGGTTGACAGTCGGTGAGATTCGAAAGATGAGGAAAGCGTACCCAGGCCATGACGTCGCCGGTTCCTCGAACCCTGTCATCTGGCTGCAGGCCATCTTCTTCCTCCGGCTGCAGATCGGCTCTCAAGGGCAGGGTACCGAGCACGGTAAAGCCCGGCGCATGCGGTTCGAGCCACTGTTGCGGGTTTGAAAACAGCGACAGATCGCCGCGAAACCGATTGACGATGGCTCCCAGGCCGCGTTCGCGGTCGGCCGGTGAGAACAGGCTCCACACGCCGGCGAGCTGAGCAAAGATGCCGCCTCTGTCGATATCGCCGACAAATACCCACCGCCCGTTCAGATAGCGGCAGGGACGCAGATTGACGAGGTCGCGGTGCAGCAGGTTGAGTTCCACCGGACTGCCGGCGCCCTCCATCAGCAGGACATCGCAGCGCTCGCGCCAGCCGTCCAGGACCTCCATGACGGTCCGCCAGAGCCGATCGAAATGCTCGTAGTACTCGGCCGCGGCACAGTGGCCCTGCGCGTGGCCCAACACGATGAGCTGCGATCCTTGGGCGCCGCTCGGCTTGAGAAGAATGGGATTCATCTGGACGGTCGGCGTCAGACCGCAAGCCTCCGCTTGCACCGCCTGCGCGCGACCGATCTCGCCCCCGTCCAAGGTGACCCATGCGTTGTTCGACATGTTCTGGGATTTGAAGGGGGCGACGCGAATTCCCTGGCCGTGAAGCCAGGCGCCCAGAGCAGCCGTGATCCAGCTCTTACCCGCGCCGGAACCTGACCCCAGAATCGACAAGGCCTTCATGATGAGAGATCGCTCCGCCCAGATTGACCCATCCTAACCTATCAGACGCTCGAATCGACCGGTTCGGATTTGCCGCTTGCCAATCGATATTGCGGCAGTTAGCATCGTCGGCGAAGTTGTCAGGTGCTTCGCCATTCGATGTTAATCGCGAATGATGGCAAGTGAAACGGGAAGCCGGTGCGCGTTTTAGTCCCACTAGAACCAATCCCGGCGCTGCCCCCGCAACGGTAAACGAGTAACGGTGAATCCAAAGGCCACTGCGTCCGACGTGGGAAGGCGATTCGCCGGCATGATTCCAATGCGCTCGTGAGTCCGGAGACCGGCCTGACACTCGAGACTTGCGAACATCGCGGCGGGCGATCGGTGCGTTGCCATGGGATTGGCGCAGTCGGTATCAACGCCGCTGCAGCCTCGATCCATTCAAGCAATTTCCCCTTTCATCCTCCGCTTTGGTCGCATGGGGTCGTATGCGCATCCTCGCCCATGGCGAGGCTCGGGAGACATTGATCGTGAATGGGGCGAATCGAATTCCCGTGACCGTGCTGACCGGCTTCTTGGGCTCCGGCAAGACGACGCTTTTGAATCGCATCCTCACCGAAAGCCATGGTCAGCGCATCGCCGTCATCGAGAACGAGTTCGGCGAGATCGGGGTCGATCAGGGTCTCGTGATCAATGCCGAGGAAGAGATTTTCGAGATGAATAACGGCTGCATCTGCTGCACCGTGCGCGGCGACCTGATTCGAATTCTCGGCAATCTGATGACCCGCCGCGACAAGTTCGACCGCATCGTGTTGGAGACCACGGGCCTCGCCAACCCCGGGCCGGTTGCTCAGACGTTTTTCGTCGATGAGGGAATGCGCGAGGAATTCGCGCTGGATGGAATCGTGACGATGGTGGATGCCAGGCATTTCGATCAACAGCTGGTCGAGAGCGAAGAGACGCGCACTCAGATCGCCTTTGCCGATGTCATCGTCTTGAACAAGACTGATCTGGTCAGCAGCGCCGATCTCGACGCCTTGGAGCGGCGAGTACGCGCCATCAACGCGCTGGCGCGGATCGTGCGCGCGGATCCCGCTCGACGGGCTTCGGTGCCGATGACCGCGGTACTCGGCATCGGTGGATTCGACCTTGCACGGGCCCTCGAATACAAACCGACATTTCTGGAGCCGGAATATCCGTTTGAGTGGGCGGGAGCGTATGAGCTCGCGGCGGGGGACTACGCCTTGCTGTTGCGGGAAGGTCCGGATTCAGCCATGAAGATTGCGGTTTGCGAGGCGCTCGGCAGCGACGACCTCGATCCGGCCAGGGCCGCCGAGCGGGTGTTCGCCTTGTTCTCCGGCGCCGTCGAGGCCGATTCTCCCGGCGCGATCATCGAGCCTCGGTTTCGCACATGGCTTCTGGATCTGCCGCGGGGCATCACGGAAACACAGTTCGTGCTGCGCATTGAGACGCGCGGTACGTACTGGCTCTTCACGCAACACTTGCCCGAGGAGTTCGCGCTGAAACTGAAGGATGGTGGCGGCGCGGAACTGGCACCTCGGGTCCACAAGAACTTCGACCCGGGACATTCTCACGATGCGCGCGTCAGCTCGTTCAGCCTCGAGACGGAGCGCCCGATCGATGCCGGGAAATTTCAATCCTGGCTCACCCATATGCTGCAAACTCAGGGTACGCGATTGTATCGCATGAAGGGCTTTTTGAACTTCAAAGGCGCGAGCGAGCGAATCGTCATTCAGGGCGTGCACATGGTCGTCGACACCAGCGCGCTCGGGCCATGGGGCGATCGGCCGAGACTGACGCAACTCGTCTTCATCGGGCGCGAACTCGACCAGAAGCTGCTGGCGCAAGGTTTTGATGCCTGCCTGGACGAAGAGCCGTGACTTCGTTCAAGACGCGTCTCATCGCGTTATATACCTTGCTTGTTTGCGCCAACGTTGCCGCGGGCATTTGGGCGTTCGTGCTCTTTTCAAATGACTCGGTGAAGCTCGGCACCGCGTTGCTTGCGTATAGCTTGGGACTGCGCCATGCGGTTGATGCGGATCACATCGCGGCCATCGACAATGTAACCAGAAAAATGATCCAGGACGGCAAACGGCCGCTCACGATCGGCTTTTTCTTTGCGCTCGGACACTCCGCCATCGTGTTGATTGCGGCGGGGCTTGTCGCGTTCACCGTGGGCGCGCTGGCGCGCTTTCAGAATTTTTCTCAAATCGGCGGTGTGATCGCGACTGCAGCCTCGGCAGCCTTTCTGTTCGCGATTGCGACGATGAATTTGCTGATATTGCGTACTGTTTGGCAGCGGTTTCAGGCCGTTCGCAACGGAGGCAGGTACTCGGCTGACGACCTCGACATTCCCTTGGGCGGGCGCGGCCCGCTGTCGCGTTTGTTTCGGCCGCTCTTTGGGCTGCTTCGGCATAGCTGGCAAATGGCGCCGCTCGGTTTCTTGTTCGGGTTGGGCTTTGACACCGCGACCGAGGTGACGCTGCTAGGGCTCGCCGGCGCACAGGCGGCTCATGGCGTTTCAATGGCGACTATCTTGGTATTTCCTGCGCTGTTTGCCGCGGGCATGGCTCTCATCGATACGACCGACGGAGTGTTGATGCTTGGTGCGTACGAATGGGCATTCGTAAAGCCCATCCGGAAGCTTTACTACAACATGACGATCACGGGAGTCTCCGCGCTGGTGGCGATAATCATCGGGGGCATCGAGACCACTGCGTTGATAGCCCACAAGCTGGAGCTGACCGGCGGCGGCTGGAAGATTGCCGGCAGCCTTGCCGAGCATTTCAATGCGCTCGGCTTTGCGATCATCGGATTGTTCGCCGCCGCATGGACCGCGTCATATTTCATTTACCAGTGGAAGCGATTCGATGAGATCGAAGTCCTGGGTGAAAGCAGGGAATGATGAGGCGGGTCAGCCCGGATAAGCGCTTGAGCCACGAGCGTGCGACCATCGGTTCGGCCGCGACCGGCGCCTCGGCACACCAAACCTCGACACTCAAGCGCGATAACGGCCTCAAAAGCTCAGGCGACGCCGCCGGGGGCGGTGCCGAAGTTGCGTCGGCACCCTCGGCACGCTCGGCACCCATCATCTGCACCTTGGGCGGGGCGGTCGAGGCATCGACTTCGTTGACCTGATTGACCGGGACGAGCTCGACCTCCCTTGGGGGGACCTCCTGCCCGGAGTCAGCGGCCAAAGAATTCGGGAGGGAGGGTGCCGGTGAATCGGACGCTTCCAAGAGCGCCAGGATCTCGCCCGGATCGAGACTGGCCTCGTCGCCCAGAGGCGCGTCAACCGCCGACTTCCGCCCGGCCGTCAAGCCGCTCGCCGGCGCACCGTCAACGTCGAACTCGGGCATCGACGGCTCGAGGGGGGCCGCCCGCGGCAGCAGCGCATTGGGCGCCGGCCGTGAATCGGGCTCCGCCGTCCACGCACGCATCGCCAGCGCTTTCAGGCGTGCGAGCGGCCGGTGCCGGCTTGCCG
>Ga0070730_10004271_pt1 | contig 12596 bp, 7 predicted proteins | sample Coa_R1_3_FD_66447 | JGI IMG/M metagenome (GOLD analysis project Ga0070730, IMG submission 66447) | Surface soil microbial communities from Centralia Pennsylvania, which are recovering from an underground coalmine fire - Coalmine... | ecosystem: Environmental > Terrestrial > Soil > Unclassified ...
CATATCAACTTCCCATTGGTAGTTACCAAGTAGAAACACAGTTTACCCAACACACATGGCCCAGAATGATCGGCAATTCTGTGAGTGTTGTAATGTTTGTCGTTTTCTTTTTTTGGTTCATATATACTATATGGATCTACCGCAAAAACATGCACGTACTATGGCCGCAAAAACTTCCCAACCAATCTTAAGCGTGCGACAAATCTTTCTGCTGTTTCTCTTTTTTATGTGTTGGAGGGCAACATTGCTTTTTGTCGGTTCAATGGCTGATCATTTTTTACCATATAAACCAAGTTTCCCATATGCAGATGATGTGTTGGTGCGAACGTATGTGCCACGCTGGTTATATAGCTGGGCAAACTTTGACGGCGTTCACTATTTATTGATTACAGATTATGGGTACAAGGGTATCGGATATGAGCAAGCGTTTTTTCCGCTTTTTCCATACGTCATTTTACACACTCTCCGCGAACTGTTCGACATGAAAATGCAGACGATGTTTCTGACGGGCTTTTCTGTTGTAAATATTTTTGCGCTCTTATTCACCTATATGTGGTTTATTTTTGTCAAAGAAAAGTGGGGGAGCGCTGTGGCATGGTTGGCGACTATATTGTTTTTTTCTTTCCCAACGGCTTTTTTCTTAGGTGCAGTGTATACAGAATCACTTTTCTTATTTTTAATAGTCTTGTCTTTTTATGCGGCTGAGAGAAAATGGTGGGCAGTTTGCGGAATAGCCACAGCACTCGCTACAGCAACACGCATTGTTGGTATTTTTCTGGTGCCTGCCCTGCTCACCGAAGTATTTTTGCAATACTCCAAAAAAGTATCCAAAAAAACTTTTTCGATAAAACACATCACGGAGTTTCTCAAAAGTGAGTGGCAAAAAATTGTTTGGGTACTTTTTGGTTCCATAGGAATGTTCAGTTACATGCTTTTTTTAGCACTAGGGGAATTTCATGATCCGTTTTATTTTATTCGCATCCAACATGCATTTGGTGGTGTGCGCAGTGTGAACCCAGTTTTATACCCCCAGGTCCTTTGGCGCTCGTTTAATATTTTGCGCACATATCGGCCTTTTGACTTCCGTTATTTTGCATACATTCAAGAATTTGTGGTTGGACTGTTTGGCTTTCTCGGTCTCTTGTGGTCCCTCAAATACGTCCGTCTTTCGATAGTACTTTTTGCACTCGGAGCGTTTTTATTGCCTCCACTCACCGGCACTTTTTCGAGTATGCCAAGATATACTCTAGTATGCCTGCCACTTTTTTTGCTTCTCACCAGAGTGTTGCAAAAAAAACCAGGCTGGACGTTGCTATGGTTGAGCATTTCAACTGTGCTGCTCATTATTAATGCGCTGTTATTTATGCAAGGATATTGGATTGCTTAGAAAAATGAGAGTTTAGGTAGAAATGAAAAGTTATCTCCTCATGATCGTGATCGTGTTTTTTTTATTAGTAGCCCGCAGTCCTGAAAAAGTTTTTCAACCGCAGTTATGGGCTGAAGATGGCACGGTATTTTTTACTGATGCGTATGAGTTGCCGTTTTGGTCAAACCTGACCAAACCAAATTTAGGTTATCTACAAGTATTCCAACGTCTGCTTGCGGGCGTCACCGTTGGCTTTCGCATGTATAAATGGACACCGTTTGTTTGGAACTTCACTGTTTTGGCCATAGCATCCGCTCTCATTGCTATTTTTCAAACTCGCCTATACGAAACGCTTTTACCGAACCAATATTTACGTGCAGTTTTTACTTGTCTTGTTGCCGCCGGAGGTTCATTTCCAGAAATTTTGGGCAATCTTACAAACGTACACTCGTACTTTGCTTTGCTTGGTTTGCACATGATGGTGTATTTTTATTTTTGGCCAAAACACATTTTCGCTAAAACTACCACAGTTTTTTTGGTAATGCTTATTTTTCTCATCGTTGTATCTAGCCCGTACAGTTTTGTTTTCGTGCCCTTTTTTCTCGTTATTTTTCTGGTCAAAAAAAATGCTCCAAACCAACGGTGGCTGCTTGGATTTTTTCTGTTTGGAGTTTTTTTACAAGTGCTCAATTACCTTTTTACGACCCAAATGTGGAATCATCAGACGCCGATATTTGCCTCAAACATCATAGCTTTGGCTGAAGCTCACGACCCACAAGCCATTCAAGCTATTCAACCGACTACTATTTGGCAGGTTATCGAGAAACGCGCACTCATTCAAAACTTTATTCCCTATCCATTTGCAAACTTTATGTTGCTTCATCATATAAGTTGGTTACTTGGTCTCGTAGCACTGAGTATGTGTGGTGTCTACTGGTTTTACTCCAAGCATCGACAGTTTATCAATATTTTGGGTTTACTGGTTTTGGCGAATATAGGTGTTTTACTGTTTGCTCGACCAACTGTTTTTCTCAATATAGCTAGCACAACTGGCTTTGAAACATTTTTTGCAGGCAGATACTTCTTTATTAGCTACGTCATATTTTTGCTCATCGCTTGCAGCGTCTTAAACGACTGCATGAGAACTTATCGAGGAAAGTGGGAAGTAGGTTCAATATTTTTTTTACAAATATTGGCGAGCTTGTTTTTCTTTAAAAATCCCATTCTTTTGAACGACTTTCATTGGGATAGAGAAGCACTGCAAATCTCTCAACTTCACAAAAACCAGACATTGCACTTACCAATTAACCCTACGGGATGGCAGATGGAGTTAGTTCGTTAAAATGTGCTTTAAAAACCCAGAAGCATTTCGGCCACGTTCAAGAAGAATCTGCGGCAAGTATCTCAACCAGTGTGTCAAAGAGTAATTTTTGATCATCACCAACCACCAATTTTTCGCATCCAACCAAGCTTTATATTTTTTTCGCGACTTCGAGGTTTGTTGACCATGATGCTGTATTTTTACTTCTGGAACAACGCAATTTTGCCAACCATGGTTTTTCAACCGAAGCCCCAAATCAATGTCTTCCAAGTACGAACCGAATTTTTCGTCAAAAAGACCAACTTCTTCCAAGGCCTGACGGTTAAAAAGCACCGCTGCACCATTAAATGCATCTGCAACATTTTTTTCAGGAACTCCTGATATTGTCTCGGCTCTGCCAAACGGCAATACTGAAATTCCAGCCGACTCAACTTCTCCCTCTGCGTTGTAGATCACTGGAGAAAAGCTTCCAATTTTGCCAGAACGATGCTGCGCTTCTTGCACAATTATTTCCAACCAGCTTTTATTGAGCACCGTGTCATCGTTCACCGTACCAACCAATTTTCCGCGAGCTCTACATAGGCCAATATTCACTGTTTGCGCAAAACCATTGTTTTTTTGCAAATGAATGAAAATAGTTTCCGGATATTTCTGCCGTATTTTGCCGATATCGTCTGCAGATGTCACGACAATTAGTTCCTGTTGCCGAAAGTCAAAAAATTGGTAATTTTGTGCAAGAAACTTTTCCAATAAATCCTGTTTAAGGTTTGGAACGACCAAACTCACTGAAATTTTTGAATCTTGTGGTAGCAATACTATTTTCGCAAAACGTTCGATTGTAGGAAATAAAAGCATTTTTTCAAACGTTGAGAAATATTTTGCAGCATATATTTTTAAAGACAAAAAAAATAACGTCCTTTTCTGATTTTCATCGAATGACGCAAATGATGAAGCTCCTTCATGTGAGATATTGAGTTCTTTCATTACACCAAAATGGTGTTTACCATCGAGTAAGCGTTTGCTTAAATCAGAATCCTCAAACCACACGAAAAACCGCTCATCCCACCCGCCCAGTTTTTCGAGGACTTCTTTTTTCATCAATAAACAGCCACCCGCAAGCGTCTTTGGCGAAAACATTGATAGCGGGATAAAGCGATGAAGCGGCGAAAACTCAACAAAAAGACTCCAAAAAGAGGGCACGGGTTTTTGGTATTGGGAAGATAAATTTGGCGACACTGCTACCAATTTCTGGTCCTCTCCATAGGCAACCAAACTATCGATTTGCGTCGGAGTAATATGTGTGTCGGGATTCAAAAATAATACCCACGAGCCTTCCGCCTGCCTGACACCTTGGTTGCACGCAAAACTGAAGCCTCGATTCACTCTGTTTTCGACAAACCGCACTGTTGGAAATTTTTTCTTTAGGTTTTGCAGGGACGTTTCCGAAGCATTGTCAACAACAATAATTTCTGCTTGAGCATCATGCAACAACTCCAGCTGCTTCTCTAACAAAGCGGGTGTATTCCAATGCACAATAATGATGCTGAGCTTATGCGGCATAAACTTTTTGGGCAAAAAAAACATTAATCAAAAAACCGGTGACTTCAGTTGTCAACATGACAAATGCGGCGGCAGTAATTCCGTACCTCGGTACGAAAAAAATATTGAGACAAAGATTGAGTAAAGTATTTGCTATCCCAAATGGCAAGAATTTTTTCACGATATCAGAGCTTTGCACGATGGTGCTCAGTGGTGCGTTGACAAAAAAGAAAAAAATGACAACTGAAAAAATGCGTACTAGGCTTTCAGCTGGCGCAAATGCCGGTCCTAGCAAGGTCACTGTCAAAAAATGGCTTGCAAAGTACGTTGCTAAGGCAACGGCTGCACCTACCCCAGCGCTCATACCAAGAATGGCCAAAGCGTGCTGCACAGAAACAGCGTTTTTCTTACTCGATAAATGAAACAAATTTTGCGCCAGTGCTGAGGGTAGTAAACTCAAGCTTTCCAAGTAACGATACGCTGCGCCATACAAACCCAAACCGGTGCTGCCCACCGCATACTGCACGACTACCGAGTCTCCGCGCGCATACACATACGAAGTAGTTATCAATAATGCATAAGCAGAAGAAGCGCGTAATGTTTTCCAAATTCGGGAAAAAGAAAAATTGCGGAATTTTCCGATGAACTTCCACGGAAAAAACCACACCACTGTGAAAAACGAACCAATTAACAAGAAGAATACCGTTGAGTTAACGCTCGAACTGTGCATTAGCAAAAGCAAACCGACGAGCAGAATAACCATTTTGGAGGGAGTTTTTAACGCAATATACCAGGATTTTTTTTCGACTAAGTAAAAACCTTCAGATACAGAAAGGAGCGCTTCCGGAAAAAGACTGATCAGGAAACTCCAAAACAGCATTGGTGGAAAAACGACTGCGCCCAGCAGATATAGTAAACAAAAAATGAATATTTCCAAAAAAAGCGTGAAGCTCCGCGCAACAAAAATTTCCGGAAATAACACTGACGGTTTCGAAACGTGTATATGTTTTTGGTACCACTGATTTAAGCCCCAGTCTCCAAAAACCGTAAAAATTGTCTGTAACGTCACAAAAAAAGTGACTACACCAGATTTTTCCGGCAAAAGGATCCGCGCAAGAAGAATAAAGACTGCAGTGCTGAAGAACTTACCGAATATTAAACCAATAAAATAAACTGTTGAATGTTTGAAAAGACTTTTTAGCATTATTTCTTTTGGTTACCAAATCCCCAACTATATAAGGTACCTGGCCATATTGAGTATGGATTATCATCGAGCGGATAGTGGTCTAGATAGAGTTCTTTGGTGAGATGTTGCTGCGCATACTGGATAATATCGGCAGACAGCGTTGAGTCGTCGATCCAAATAAAACCTTTCGGATACTTCGACATAGCGAGTTGCAAGTCTGAAAGATCTGCAATCACTCTCATATTTTGGCGGTCGGGCAAGATCTTTTCGCCCGCTTGGTTCTGGACATAGGGAGTTTGTTTTAATAAATCTTTTTCACCTTTTGGCCAGCGCAAAAAATATCCTGGCTGAAAATGTGCACCTAAGTACCATTCCATTCGGTCAGCCCAAGTATCGATGACTGCCGTTTGGCCTTTTTCAAGTTCGCCCTTTTGTTTTATCAATCCATAGACCTGGTCGTAATCAATTAATGCGATTTCGCGCATATCATGGTTCACTGAGTAAAAAGAGCGTGGCTTGAGGACAAACTTATAACCGTTGGCCACAATCAGCAACGTTAAAAAAATGGGCAAGCTTTTCAAAAGCCATTTTGGTTTTTGAAGATGAATGTTTGCAGTTACTGCATCAGTAAGGAGGACCAAAGTTTTGGCAGTCCCAAGAAATAAAATGGGGAAAATCGGCAAGAGGTACCGTGAGTCATATGGGTCAAAGAGAAAACTGAAAAAAAATATGAAAGCCAGGAAAATACCGCCAAATATACTCATTAAGGACTTCCGCTCTGGCCAACTTAAAATTAATCCAAACAAACCTAAGAATGTGATGAGGCCGTATTCGCGCCACAAGAACGCATGATAGTACCAAAAATTATTTGGGAAACCTTGATGAAAGGTAAAAAGAATATTCCGCACAACTTGATAGGCCATGCCTGTTTGCCAAGCAATGAGGGCCACAACAGCAATGACCAAACTGAGAAAAAATAAAAGCCTTTTGTTCTTTATAAATTTTTTGCCAAACAGAAAAGCTGCATGCAAAAAAAGGATTCCCAAAACCAAAACATACGTCACATGAGTCACGATTCCTAGCCCAATTGTGCACAACAAACACACGGCAAAGATTGTGCGCTGTCGTGAAGAGCGAGCCGCAATAAGCTTTGCATAGAGAAGCACCGTCAAAAGTAACACCACTTGCTGGATCACGTAGCCGCGAGCTTGACGCGACCAGGTAATTTCAAAGTAGGAAAAAGTTGTCAGTAAGGCCGCCACCGCAGCGATGCGTTCGTCTTTCCAAACAACTTTGCCAACATACCAAACAAGCACGGGCACAAAAGCGCCAATAAAAACCATTGGCAAGCGAGCAGAGAAAGGGCTGGGTCCAAGTAAACGGAAAAAAAGTGCTACCAAAGCGTGTGTGGAAATATTCTGGAACTCAAAGTAAATCCCCGGTTGATGAAATACTCCTAACCCATATCGTAAAAAAAGCTTTGCTTGCGCCGCTGTTGAAAACTCATCCACCCAAAAAGGGTAATTCACCCAAACATCTTTTATTCTATACAGAAGCGCCACTCCGAAAATAACCAGTGGCTTCCACCAATTTCTATTGAGGTTCATATGTGAAACCGATCGCATTACTTGTTTTTTGGTCAACATTCACGAGCGACACTTGACCACTTTTCACATCAGGTGGGCCAGCCATAAAAACCACTTCATCACTTGTCCAACCCAAAACCCTCACCGGTTTGTTGTTCAGTAAAACTTTGGCATCGTTGTACTGGGCTACACCAAAGTTATGTCCGTGAATATGAACTTCATTCCAAACATTATGCGCAACTTGTGGGTCAATAGAAGTAATAGTTGGATCAGTAAGCAAATGTTTCGTCGTGGCTCGATAGATGACTTGTTGCGCAACAATGAGTGGTATTAAGAAAACGATGATTAAGAGAACTTTTTTGAGCATAAAAATCTTTGATAATAAAAAGAGAAAGTATACTGACACAATCGTAACAATAATAAGGGAGGGAAACAAGTAAAGAACAAATGCCTTCCAAGGTTCAAAAACAAAATATAACGAGAAAAAATGGAGTTGACTTACGGTAGCGATTATCTCAAAAGTCGCCAACGAAATAGCGATAATATTGAGTACGTTTTTGAAAATAAAAATAGCAAGAAAAAAGATTGTTCCAAACGTCATACGTAGAATTACCAGACAAAAAGCAAAAAACGTTTCTATTACTTGTATAACTATCAATGCCATTGGTACGAGAAAAGGAGCTCTCCTGTCAAGAAAATGGATGAATCGAACTTTCCAAATGCGCATTCTTTTGGTCAGCCATTTTGCGACTAATTTTTCAATAAGTGCTATTGTTTTTGTGAGAAAAATAATTTGCCGAAAAGTCTTAAAAATATCACCGACAAACATTTTTATAAGTTGCCACAAAGTGTTTAAATGCGAAAATTCGTGCTTGTGTGAGAGCACTTCTTGAGCAACTCCAGCAATCAAAAGAAGCATAATCCACGTAATAGTATCTTCGACATAAAACTCCGGTTGAGTAAAAAAGAGCACTACGGTGACCAGTAGGAGAAGAAAGGCTAGACGAAACCCTACGGAACTCTGTAAACGGTAGCCAATAACAAGCAGTATCCAAAGAACAAGAGACACAAGTAAAAGGACGTCCGTATTTGTGGGAAGCAGTGAAACATGAAAGGAAATGGTTGCAACGAGCAAAAGCATGGCAATCAATCGCAACTTTCGGCAGAAAAAGAAAAATACGTGAACAATTTTATTTATGAACTGTGAAGTTGGTTGAAAAAACCAATGTTTCCAAAATTCCAAAGAGAGAAGGTAGTCAACCCAGATTTTGTGTTGATGAGCGTGCCACTTTAACAAGGTATAGATTAAAAAAACTGTGCTTACAAAACCAAAAAAAATGGTAAGGTTCACAAAGATTTGGTATGGCCAAAAAACAAGGGTGAGTGTTTCGCGATAATCTGAATTATTGGTGACTCGCTGAACTTTCCAGCCAAAGTTGAGATTCTTTATAATCGTATCTTCAGAAAATTGAGGAACATAAGTAAGGCTTAAAGTTACCGTTGAGCGCGATTTTTTGAGTACCGTTAATTCTGGAACGAAGTTTGGTAAAGAACTTTTTTTTGTTGCGACTAGCAATGGCGCGGGTGGAAATATAACTGCTTCAGCAGAACTCGTTGCTTGCTGGAGTTTATCAGCTCCTGGCAAAATGACGACGATCGTGTCGTTGCGAGATGAAATGGGCAAATTTTTGGCCAAAAGACTCATTTCATCACTAGGATTTTTTTCAAGAGAAACGGGAGTGTTATTAAATAATACTGTCGGAAAATCTTTCAACGTTGCGCTCGGAGTACTAAGTTCTACTGCCACATCATAAAAACCAAACTCACGTTGATCCGCAATATCTCTTGAGTAATAGGAAAAATGTCCTGGTTGTAGAATTACTGACGCGGGAAAAAGTTTTTGCAACTCAACAAAGCGTTGTCGTAGGAAAACGAACGAAGGTTGTTGATCAGTCCTTTTCAGTTTGCCAATCGCATTTTCCAAGTCTCTTTCGTGTTTGAGTGTTGCTTGGTAGAAAAGAGTGTATTGTTGATCTTGATCAAAAACAGTGGGGATTTTTTCGTCGTGGGCAATTTCTTGACGCACAAGCGTGACATACGCATCCATTTGCCGATGCCAATCGTCAATTGTGTAGTTGCGCGCGTTTGCAAGCATTTCGGCAACAAGTGTGTTGAGCGGAGCTAACGAGGGATTGTCATTAGAGTTCGACGGCTTCGCTGAAGTTGCTAAGGAAACGAGTTCATCGCTCAATAGAAATGGTTTTACTGCTGGATAAAAAAAATTCGGCGGAGCCGAAAGTGTTGGTAAAACAAATTTCGGTGAGGTGACTGAAGTTGGGAGACCCGAGCGAAGATGCGGCGACTGTGGGTTCCAACTCAGTAATATCGCGAAACAAAGTGCGGTCAAAAGCCAAAAAAGGCTAAAGAAAAAAATGTATTTAGGTCTTTTTTGCATAAAAATGGGACGAACGGAAGATATGAGAATACAACAAAAATAATCCCGCTAAACCGAACGTGAGTAGTGAAATACAAATCATCGCGAAAGAATATGCCTGTGGCTGAAAGTAAATAAAAAGGTCGGTATTCATGCTCCCATCAGAGTTTTGACTCCAAGAATTTTTGGGTAGACGCATCTTCAGGACTTGTGGGTCTAAGCTCCATCCGTTGGCATATTGAAAAGGCACGTCGTGCGACCCACTGATAACGGTTTGTAATGGATCACCCGCCTTAATGACCCATTGTTTATGGTAAGGATCGAGGAGGACAAGTTTTTGAGTTGCCGATAAATGGGTAATATGCAAGGAATACTCATAGGAGTTTAACTTCTTGTATTCAACCTGAGCAGAACCACTTGCGACAGCAGAACCTGTGGCAATTGTGTCGTAGTCGTTGGTGAGATATATTTTCCGTGTTTGGTACTGTGGAGCTATTTCATAGAGAGCGTATTGGTCACCAAAATCCTGTAGCTTTTTTCCTAAAATGACGTGGTACAGATTTTCATCCTGAGCACGGAATAAATCTGCCGTGCTGTTGACGGTATATAAATAGCTATTTTGTATTTCCCTGGGAATCTTTTTATTGATAATGAGATAACGAACATCTATTTGTTGCAAAAGTGTACCCACTTCTTGGTATTTTTTGTGAAGTATGTCAGTAAACAATTTGTCTGCGAAAACTGGGTTGAAGCCCAATCTTCCGGTAAGGTCAGCCTTCTTTGTCATAAACGCGATGGGCGAAACACCAATATAGTAATTATTAGAAAGTGTTTTGTCTTGAATGACGACATAGCTGGTCGCATTCAATGGCAACCAGCTGAACCGCTCTGCAGTGTCCATTTTTTTTAAGTATGTAATGAGATCGTAAAAATCGGAATTAAAGTCAGTTATTTTGGTAGAAATGTGTTGCGTTGTCCAAAGAGGATTATTGTGATATTCATCAAAAATGAATGGTTTTGCGTTGACAAAAATGAGTGCAATTACAGCAATAGTAATCACCCAGCGCAGGAAACGACGTTTCGTTTGAGTCAAAACGACTGCCGAACTTATGGCGAGAAGTATGCCAGTACTGAAAGCCATTGCCGGTCCAAACTTGTCATACATATTCCGAAACATCACGAATCCCGGCACATAATCATCCAGCCACAAAAAAAGATCGGTGCCCCAGCTCCCAATATTGACGGTGAATAAATAAAAAATAACCATCCAAGAAGCCACAGCACTAAAAAAAAGTACTCGCCAACTCCGTTTTATTTGTCTTAAAGAAGCAGCCGCTAAAATGAAGATCATTGGGAAAAGAAAATCTGCCCAGACGAATTGTGAGTTCCAAGTTCGAAAGATACGATACGACGTCCATCCATAGTCTTGTTGGAGGTTTTTATGAAAAAGATTGATAAAAGGATAGAGAAGTTGGTTGTGTTTAGAAACTTCACGAATGAGAAACTCGTTTGCTTTACGCGTGTCAACGGAAACAACTGAATTTAATTCATTGATGCTTTGAGGCTGATCAGAGCTATAAGGCCCATAAATCAAATGAAATAGCCAGTGGGCGTTCAGTAATGCCATAAGGACACAAAAGAAGAGCAAGAAAAAAAGAAAACGTCGCTTGTATTGCCAAAAAATAATAAGCCCCAATGGCAAGGCCGCGATTGATAAAGCGACAAAGTACGGCACTGATAAAATCAGTGCGCTGAATATGGAAAAAAGAACTGCGCACAAAACAATGAAATACAGTTTTTTTTCTTGTACTCCACGAAAAAAGAGGTAGAGCGCCAATGGAAAAAACGAAATCAGGTACAAGCCAAATAACTCCGAACTCCACAAAGAATGAAACGTAAAAGCAGAAAAAGTGTAGGTCAGTCCACCAATGACCTTTGCCCAAAACGTGCTCCAATTTTCGGTTCTGATCCAAACTTCCAATAAAAGGTAAAAAAACAAAAAACCAAGACCAATATTTAAGCCAAACATGAGCAGTTGTGTGTTGAGAAAAGGAAGGGCATTTTTCAGAGCAAAAATAAAAAGTGCAAATCCGGAAATATATGACTGCGGAAAATATGTGCCTAGTACCCCCAGCTGGTTGTCAGAAATAATCGTTGTGGTGAAGTTTTTGAAATACTCCCACGGAAACATGTAGTACAGTTTTGAGTCATCACCACCAACCGCAAACCGTCCACCCCAAAAAAGAAATGGAATGCAAGTAAATGCGAGGGTGAATATGAGCAACAAGAACTTTACAGTTCTTGGATGAAAAGCGAGTAATGTATTGATTTTTTCCCTGCGCATATCAATGCTACTATGGTACCTTACGATGAAAACAAATGGGGATACAGTTTGTCAAATGCATAGGTTTTTGCCAAACGACGTGCCTTGGTTTGAAAAAGTTTTGGTTTTTTCAAAATTTTATACACTGCGTCAACAAACTGAGATTCATCAAAGTAATCGACTACGATACCTGCTTTATGTTTTTTGACTTCTGCATAGAATGGTGTAATTGCAGTGGTAATGACGGGAATTCCCTGGCTTATATAGGCCTTTATTTTCGAAGGATCAGTCCAGTATGCGGGACTACTTACATCTGGCACATATGTTGCTATTCCCATTTTCCAGCGTCTGACAATCTTGTCTACCGTGTTTTCCTGTTTCAGGAAACCATAAAAGGTTACGCAACGAAATGGCTTGGCACGTTTTTTAAAGTACACTTCATCTGGACCAGAACCCACAACTTCGATTTTTAAACGAGGAAATTTCTTCAGCAACAAGGGGAGCGTGTCAAATAGAAGGTCCAACCCTTGACTGCGTTTGAGCACTCCTAAATGACCAATGATAATCTGTTTCCCGAAATTGGGTGGAGAATGGTGTGGATTTGTCCCGATCGGCACAATGTCGTACGAGTGTTCTCGCGGAAGGACTCCAATATCTTGCCGTAACTTTGCCAATCTTTCGTTTAAAAAAACAGTTTTATCGGAATGCCTCGTTGCGTGTTTATCAACACGCCAGTATCCCCAGCGCGCCAAACGAATTCTCCAGTCTGGGTATCCGGGTGGGTAGTAATCCCAAACCCAAAAAACAGTTTTGTTGATATACCCTAATTTTCGAAGCATAT
>Ga0070730_10004272_pt1 | contig 12595 bp, 12 predicted proteins | sample Coa_R1_3_FD_66447 | JGI IMG/M metagenome (GOLD analysis project Ga0070730, IMG submission 66447) | Surface soil microbial communities from Centralia Pennsylvania, which are recovering from an underground coalmine fire - Coalmine... | ecosystem: Environmental > Terrestrial > Soil > Unclassified ...
CCGTGTAGCGATCACGGCTAGCCTGCGCTGCCTGCCGAAGGTCTTGCTGGGGGTTGATGGTCCGAACAAGACGGCCTCTTGATCTGCGCCGTAAGCTCTGACGACGCGGTTGCGCTGGTGTAGTTCCGATGTGGCGATGATCTTCAGCACGACTGGCTCTTTAGCCGCCGCGACCGGCCCCACTGGTCATGAGGGGGTCTTCGGCGCGGTTGACCTCACGAACCGCTGCGATGCACTCGTCCAGCGTCATCTTGACGCCGGAACGCCTGGCGGCACGCTGCATCTTGCCCGCATCAGTAATCTCCCGGAAGGAAGGCTGCGCGACGTTCGTTCCCGCCGTCGCCTGCTTCGTTCCCGCCTTCACCTGCCTGGTCTGCTCTTTGAGCAGCCTGGTCTCGGCACGTGTTTGCCTTGCCTGAGCGGACGCTGCCTTTGTCAGTGCTTCCCTCTTGCTCGTGTACTTGACAGCTCCGAGCGTCGAAACAGACGTCAGCTTCCTTATGATTCCCATCCGGGTCCTCTTCTCAGGCTTGGGTGTCGGCAGCGCCGTGGGCGGCTGACGTCCGGTGCCTGATATCACGCTACACTAGAAGCAAATAACTAGCAAATTATTTCCGGAATATGATAACCTATGACTGTGCTGAGCTGGACCTTCCTGACCAACCACGCCCGTGCCGCGCGGACATATACTTCGGCGCTGGTGTTGATCAGGGCGGCGGTCACTGGCGAGGCGGTCGCCGGTACGGTGGCCGGACTGCGGTCACGGAACCTCAGCCCTCCCGCTGTCCGTCACGGCTGCTGGGATGCCCCGCACTGAGGCCGCCGCCCGGTACCGGCTGCCTAATGCCCTCCGCCACGCTGACACCCTCGCCCGTCACGGCGTGCCCCAGACCATACGACCCTGACCGCCCTGCACATCAAGCGCACCTTGCGGCATTATGCTTATGATCTTTCTTTTCATTGAGGCTGAGCGGATAATGTCCCCATGGACCTAACAGGCATCGCGACTGCGGCCCTTGCTGCGGTGACATTGGTTAGCGTTGCTATTGCTATCGTGGCGCTCCGGCGTGCCAGCGCGGATGCCAAGTCAGCGCGTAGCGCCGAGCTGTCTTGGAACGTTTACCAGGCATATGACTCCCACGAGTTGAGGGATGGCCGCAGGGCGCTAAACACGGTTTCACGCAAGGAACCGGTACCTACTACAGGCAAAGAGTTCGGTGACATGTACGTCACGAACTCATATAGAGGGCCAGATGAGGAAGACGTGAAGCTCCACGCCAAGGAAGTCCCGGCAGGTTCGATCAGAAGGATGCTCCGCTTCTATCATCAGATCGGAATCCTCCTAGATAAGGGACTTATAGACGCCGACTTCATATTCCAGCTAATTGGTGACGGCTTGAAGACCTCGGAACAGGCAATCAAAGTCGCTACAGAATGGCACCAGAACTACTATGGCGGGGAATCTGCAAATGAGAAAGCCTCTCCCCGGGCCATCTATGAACAAGCCAGAAAGCTTCTCGACAAGTATTCGCAGTGGGAAAAAGCGCGCGCCAGCAAATAAGCGACTGGCGAGAGGGATCTTCTCATAAGAGTAGCTTGGAGTATGGTTAGCCCCGAGTGTCGGCTAGCGCAGCGCGCGGAAGGCGGCACGCAACTCTTCCGAGAATAGCTCCGGTTCCTCCCAGGCGGCGAAGTGACCGCCCCTGTCCACCTCGTTGAAGTAGATGACGTTGGGGTACGCCTTCTCGACCCAGCTGCGCGGGGTCCGCCAGATCTCCCCGGGGAACGTCGTGAAGCCGACCGGAATCGAGACCGGCGTGGGGGCCTGGCCGACTGCACGAGCCGTTTCTTGTCCTTCTTCCCAGTACGAGCGCGCAGCCGACGCCCCGGTGCTTGTCAGCCAATACAGGGTGATGTTGTCGATGATGTGTTCCCGGGTGAGATTGCCCGAAGGTTGTCCGTCGACAAAACCGCGGGCGATCTTCTGGTAGCTGTCCGTATCGTGATCGATCATCCACGCCGCCAGCGCGATGGGTGAATCCAGGAGGGCATACCCAATCGTCTCCGGGCGGGTCGCCTGCTCCACGAAGTACCCAGCGCCGGTCGCATGGAATTCGGCGAGCGCGTCGAGGGCGGCACGTTCTTCCGTCGAGGGCGGCGACTGGCTCAGGGCCTCGGCATCGCCCAGGGCCGGCGTGAGAAGGTTGGTGTGGATGCCGATCAGCCCGTCGAGTGCCAGGCGGCCCATCGCGTCGGTGACCTGGGAGCCCACGTCGCCCCCCTGCGCGACGTACCGGGTATAACCCAGGCGCCGCATCAGCTTCGCCCACGCTTGTCCGATACGGATGGGGCCCCAGCCGAGCTCGGTCGGCTCGCCGGAGAACCCGTAGCCGGGGATCGACGGCAGCACGAGGTGGAACGCGTCCTCAGCGCGGCCGCCGTGCGCGGTCGGGTCGGTGAGCGGGCCGATAGTCTCGAGCAGCTCGACGACCGAGCCCGGCCAGCCGTGCGTCATGATCAACGGCAACGCGTTCTTGTGCGCCGACTCGACGTGGATGAAGTGGATGTCCAGCCCGTCGATCTCGGTCTTGAACTGCGGCAGCGCGTTCAATCGCGCCTCGCACCGGCGCCAGTCGTACTCGGTCGTCCAGTAGCGCGCGAGGCTCTGTATCGCCGCCAATTGCACACCCTGCGACCGATCGGTGACGAGTTCCCTGGTCGGCCAGCGCGTCGCATTGATGCGGCGGCGCAGTTCGTCGATCTCGCCCTGAGGTACTTCGATTCGGAACGGCCGGACAGCGCTCTCCGCGCTCGCAGCCGTGGTGTCGCTCATGATCGTGTCCTCCCGGTTCGCGTCCGCTGGGCGTCTTGTCGATCGTCACGTGCCGCGAAGTCGAAGCGACGATCCCTCGCGTCGCCGCTGCCCAGATACGTCGTCACTATCACAGCCGATCTCCTAATTGGACGTGCGTCGACGTAATCCATGTCGTTTCGGCCGGGTGTTCGCGTGGCCGCACCGACGTTGCACGGCAAGCGCGCTCGTCGATGGACTCATAGCGTTTGGTTGCCATCAGTCTTAAAGGTGTTCCCTCCGGCTCGCACCCGTGACCTCACTGGTGCACACACTGGCGCCGGGCTATGCCGGGCATCGTGTTCGCTGCTCATCACGCGCGAGTGGGCGATCCTGGCCGACGAGAACGACTACACCACCGCCACCTTCCAGCAGATCACCGGCCGCCCCCCGCGCCCGGTAGCCGAGTTCCTTCACCAGTACCGCGCGGAATTTCTCTAATACCCGCGCGTAACCGCCAAGTCCGCCGGTTAGCTCTGGACTCTGGCCGACCAGGTACGAAAGGTGCTACTAACCGGCTGCCACTGGCCGACCGCGATCGGCCATAGCCAGCTGCAGCTGCCGCCGGGACCTGACGCCCAGCTTGGCGAACACCTTGCGCAAGTGCCATTCGACCGTACGGGCGCTGATGAAAAGCCGAGGCGAAGATTGAGCTCCCGCGATAGGACTCGAACCTATAACCTGCCACGCACGGGGCGAGGCCCTGGCCGAGTTCATGGCCGCCTACCTGGGCCTGGCAGTGCCGGTCCTCGGCCTGGGCGTCGCGACCCAGGCGTTTACCGCGCGGACCGCGCTGCTCGGGTTCTCCGCGGTGCGGGCCGCGGTCATCGGGCTGGTCGCCCGGCGCCTGCTGGCGAACCGCCCGGCCTCGTGTTCGATGAGGTCCGAGAACCGTCCCGGCTACCACCGACAACCATGCACGGGCAGCTCGGGGAACCACGGCCCGTTCGGTCAGAAAGAATCGGTAATTGCGATGAAGTCGGCCGACCGCTCAGCGAAGCGCAGATGAGCTGCGTCCTCGATGATCGCCAGCTGTGATCCGGCGATGCGCTCGTCCATACCCTCCAGATGGCCGGCGTGGACTCGTCTGGCGGCCGCCGACCAGCAGGGTCAGCACCTGCCTGGACGGTTCGCTGTGCTGCGTATTCACCCAGACCAACACGTCGACCAGCTCGTCGTCCTGGTCGACGGGCCGGGCTCAGAGGCGGTGCTCAGTAGCCGGCCGGGAGGGTGCGGGCTCGCTGCTCGACGCCCAGCTCGCCGTAGGGGTAGTCGGGGGGGTGCGGGTCGCTGGCGGTGTCGAGCGCGGCGGTCTCGGCCGCGGTCAGGTGCAGGTCGGCCGAGCGCAGGTTGGCCTCGAGCTGGTCCAGCGTACGGGCGCCCAGGATGGTCGAGCTGATCGCGGGCCGGCCGGTTACCCACGCCAGCGCGACCTCGGCCATGGACACGCCGCGGTCTTCGGCGATTTTCTGCACCGCGTCGATCACGTGCCAGGTGCGGTCGGTGCCGCGCCGGTCGTACGCTTCCATGCCGCGGTTCGGGTCCTCGCCGAGCCGGGTCGCGCCCGTGGGGCGCTGATCGCGGCGGTACTTGCCGGACAGCCAGCCCCCGCCGAGCGGGCTCCACGGCAGCAGGCCCAGACCGGCGTCGATCGCGGCCGGCACGATCTCCCACTCGATCTCTCTTGCCAGCAGGCTGTACTGCGGCTGCAGGGTCACCGGCCCGGCCACGTTCAGGGCACGGGCCAGGTGCACCGCCTTGGTCAGCTGCCAGCCGGTGAAGTTGGACAGCCCCCAGTAGCGGATCTTGCCGGCCCGCACGAACGCCTCAAGCGTCCGCAGGGTCTCCTCCAGCGGCGTCAGCGGGTCGTACGCGTGCACCTGGTACAGGTCGACCGCCTCGAGCCCCAGCCGGCGCAGCGAAGCCTCCAGCGCGCGGGTCAGGTGGCGCGCGGACAGCCCGGCGCCGTTCGGCGAGTCATCCACCGGCATACGGCCCTTGGTGGCCAGCACCACGGGCTCAGTGACGTCGGCCGGGCGGCTGGCGAACCAGCGGCCGATGATCTCCTCCGACCTCCCGCCGCCGTACACGTCCGCCGTGTCCACCAGCGTGCCGCCCGCCTCGATAAAGCGGTCAAGCTGCTGGTGCGCTCCGGACTCGTCGGTCTCGGCACCGAACGTCATCGTCCCCAGGCACAGACTCGACACCGCGCAGCCACTGCCTCCCAGCATGCGATAGTCCATAAAGGCCAGGCTAGCCAGACCCGGAGCGCCGCAAAAGATCCGCTGTCCGCGCGGATGATCCCAGTCACGTCGTCAGCCGGCGCGCCGGGTGCTGCCGGAGGCCGGTCGAACAGAGCTGGCAGGCATCTCGCCGGTAAGCTGCCAGATCCAGGCGCCTGCGGTCCATGACCGCCTCGGGGTGGTCGCCGAACTCCCGGGCCATGAGGCCGACGCAGCCGCGGCGGACGGCGAGCTGTCGAATGGATCGCTTCACTGCCTCCGCCACCACATAGCCACCCGGGGCATCAGACCGCTAACGCGAAGATCGTCAGCTGGCCGCGTTCGGCCGGATCCTTGCTTCCCGACACCAGCGCGTCCAGGAACATCACGTCCGGACGCTCAGCAGCGGCCGTGGCCGTGACGCGGACGGTCCCCGCCACGGCGATGGTGCTCATCTGCGCCCAGATCGCGCCCGGCGCTAGAGCAGCGAGCATCCCCTGGTCCCGCGCGACCGAAAGGACGGCGTCAGCGTCGGTCACCATCGTGACCACGATCGCGGCTCGCCGCGCCGCATCGGCGGCGGTCCCGGCGACCTCAGCGCCTAGCTCAGCCAGGTCCCGGGTCGCCTCAATCGTGCGGTTCCAGACGATCGTCGGGATGCCAGCCCGCACAGGCACTGGCCGCCATCCCGTGCACCGTCGCGTTCCACCTACGCCACATCTTCTGGAAGCTCGGCATCACTCCCGGGTCAAGCTGGCGCGGATCGCCGCGGAGCAGGATACCGAAGATGCGTCGTAGCGGTCAGCCCGACAGGTAGCCGTGAGGCCGTCGCGGGCGTCGGTCCGGAGCGAGTTCCACATGGCTGAGCCCTCCGTCATGTCCCCCAGGTAGTCCGGCCCCGCGAAACCCCCATGCCGCGCCGACTCCTGCTGGGAAGCGGCGACATCAAGGCATTCATGACGACGATGGCCCTCTGGCCGGCGGTCCGTGACCTCGTCGCCGCCCTCGCCGACAGGCGCGCAACGCCGGGGCGGTTCATTCGAAGGGCCGTTGACGGGGCATGCCGAAGTCGGCGGCGATGGCGTCATGGACCGCGCCAGAAAGGACGGCTCAGCGCGGGGAACATGGGGAAGTGGCGCATGTTCAGCGTGGCGAGCTCTAGCCCTTCGATCAGCACGGTCGCGGCGATCAGGTAGTCGCCCAGGCTGATCCCGAAATGGGTGTGTCAGTCCGGTGTCAGTTCTAACGCGTTGCTTGCTGCCCGACACACCCTGAGTAGTGTTTTTGTTCCCTCATTGAGGTCTGATAAACTTAGCTTCGAATATAAAGACTAATAGAAGTGCTGTGAGAAGGTGGTCAAAAATCGTGCGGCATATCAGCGTGGCTACAACAAGGCTTGGAAACAAGCTCGACGTGCCCAACTCGTCAAGATGCTTGGCGGCCGCTGCGTCCGCTGCGGGGCCACTGAGGATCTTGAGTTCGATCACATCGATCCGTCGACTAAGCGCTTCACGATCAGCGGTGGCCTGTCGAAGGCGTGGACTGACCTAGTAGAGGAAGCGTCGCGCACGCAGCTACTTTGCAAACCTTGTCATGTAGCCAAAGGCGCTGAGGATCGGCCTGAGACGGTTCACGGCACTTACTACGTGTACTGGTACTACTCTTGCCGCTGCACTGCGTGTAAGGCCGCGAACGCTCGCAAGAGCGCTGCGCTACGGGCTAGGCGCCTACAGAGGGACGCCGTAAACAGTGACCTTACCGTGGCTTCAAGGTCAACTGGTCAGAGCCAAACCGGCTCTGACCAGGACTTTCAGCTCCCGCGCCAAGACTCGAACTTGGAACCTGCCGGTTAACAGCCGGACGCTCTGCCAATTGAGCTACGCGGGATCGACCCGGATAAGGGTAGCGCACCCGAGGCGGATCCGTGACGATCGCCCGGTCCGCTGCCTCCCGTTCATCTCGCTCCGGTCACGATGAGTACCCTCGTGCTACCGGGGAAGGTCATGATGCACATGAACGGAAGGGGTACTAGATGCGGATCCGTGTCACGTTCCTCGCTGGGTTCGCCGCCGGCTTCGTCGCCGGCACGCGCGTAGGCCGCGAGCGTTACGAGCAGATGAAGCAGATGGGCAAGAAGGCCGCCGAACACCCCGCCGTGCGGCAGGCCGCGCACGTCGCGGGGTCGACGGCCGCGGGGCTCACCAAGACCGCCGGGCACAAGGCCGCCGAACGGATGCCGAAGATCACCGAGACGGCCAAGAACAGCGCCACCCGGGTGCGCGGCCAGCTGGACCGGATACCCGGCCGGCGTTCGGGTGACGACGACGATCCCTCTGCGGTGAACGGCTCCCGCCCGGACAGCTAGCCGACGGCGGACGGGCCCGGAGCAACGGCGTTCAGTCGAGGTATTCGCGTAGTACCTGCGCGCGGCTGGGGTGACGGAGCTTGGCCAGCGTCTTGGACTCGATCTGCCTGATCCGCTCCCTGGTCACGCCGAACTCCCGGCCGACCTCCTCCAGCGTCCGCGGGTGCCCGTCGGTGAGGCCGAACCGCAGCTGGATGATCCGCTGCTCCCGCTCGGCCAGCTGGTCGAGGACCCGCTCGAGCTGGGTCTGCAACATGATGAACGCCGCGGCCTCGATGGGCACCACGGCGTCCGCGTCCTCGATGAAGTCCCCCAGGTCGGACTCTTCCTCGCCGATCGGGGACTGCAGCGATACCGGTTCCTGGGCGATCCGCTGGATCTCCGCGACCCGCTCGGGTTCGAGCCCCATCTCCCGGGCGATCTCTTCCGCGGTGGCTTCCCGGCCGAGTTCCTGGTGGAGTTGCCGCTGCACGCGCGCCAGCTTGTTGATCGTCTCGACCATGTGCACCGGCACCCGGATGGTCCGCGCCTGGTCGGCGATCGCCCGGGTGATGGCCTGCCGGATCCACCAGGTCGCGTAGGTGGAGAACTTGTAGCCGCGCGTGTAGTCGAACTTCTCCACCGCGCGGATCAGGCCGAGATTCCCCTCCTGGATCAGGTCGAGGAACACCAGCCCCCGGCCGATGTACCGCTTGGCGATCGAGACCACCAGGCGCAGGTTCGCCTCGATCAGCCGCTGCTTGGCCCTGACTCCCTCACCCGCGAGCAGTTCCAGGTCGCCGTGGATGGCGCCGGGCACCGGGATGCCGCAGTAGAGCTTCTCCTCGGCGAACAGGCCGGCCTCGATGGACTTGGCCAGCTCCACCTCGTCCTCGGCGGTCAGCAGCGGCACGCGGCCGATTTCCCGCAGGTAGATCCGCACCAGGTCGCTGGTGGCGACCCGCCGGCCTTCGGCGTCGGCGCGGCGGAGCTCGGCCTCGTCCTCGCGGGCTATGTCCAGCACGTCGACGCCCTCGTCGGCCAGCGCGCGCACCGCGGCATCGAGGGCTTCGGGCGGCAAGTCGGCGCTGTCGAGCGCCACCATGACGTCGGCCATGGTCACCGACCCTCGTTCCCGCCCTAGCGCCACCAGGTCGGCCAACTGATCCGGTGACGACGGTACGTTCCTGAGCGCAGGGAGGGCCACGGGACCAGTCTGCGGCACGAACCCGCGATTACGGGGGACCCAATTTTGTCACCTAATGGCTACGTACCCACGTAGCGGACGACTCTGCAGTCACACGCGACCCGATCTACCCACCCGCGCCGCGGTCGAGCAGTGCCCGGCGCCGCTTCTCCAGCGTGATCAGATCCCCGTACAGTCGGTTGTACTTGGCCTGGTCCTCCAGCGGGTTCATGCGCTGGATCCTGGCCTTGATCCCTGCGATCTCCCGGCTGACCGCGATCTCGCCGATCCGGGCCAGCAGGTTATCGGCGTACCTGGCGTCCGGCTCGCCATTAATCACGGGCGGCTCGACCGCGAGCTGGGTGACGAAGGCCTGGGCCCGCTCATTTGGTGCCTCATCCCGCAGACGGGCGGCCCATTCCCGAACGCTGCCACGTGCACCAGCCGTGCCGCCGCAGGCGGCGATCAGCGTGAACACCGCCTGGTGCGCCGGCGCGCTGAACGCGTCCACGCCGAGCGCGTCGAATTCCGGCCCGCACAGCCCGGGCCGCTGGACGGCCAGCTGCAGGACCTGGCGCTCTAGCAGGACGACAGGATTACCCAGGTCGTAGGGGTGCCCGTTCTCGGTCTCCCGCTCCCCCTGCGGGCGTGCCGTGCGCTTGGAGCCACCGGCCCGCGGCCCGCGGCCGGGCAGGTGGCTGGCAATCCGGCTCAGGATGAGCTCGGGGTCGTTGAGTCCCAGCCACCGGTCAACGCGTCCCGCGTAGACCTTGCGCAACCCGTCGTCCTTGATGCGCGCGACGAACCGGGCCGCGCCGTCGAGCGCGGCAATCCGGCCCTCGGCCGTATCTAGGTCGTACTCATCGAGCAGGCTGCGGATCGCGAATTCGTAGAGCGGCACGCGGCGCGCGATCAGGTCGCGCACCGCCGCGTCGCCGTGCGCCAGCCGGACGTCGCAGGGGTCTAGGCCATCGGCCTGCACCGTCACGTAGGTCTGGGTGACGAACTTCTCCTCGGTCTCGAAGGCGCGCAGCGCGGCACGTTTACCTGCGGTGTCCCCGTCGAAGGTGAAGATGATCTCGCCCTTGGACCAGTCCGTGTCCATGATGAGCCTGCGCAGCACCTTGATGTGCTCATCGCCGAACGACGTGCCGCATGTCGCCACCGCGGTCGGCACCCCGGCCAGGTGGCAGGCCATCACGTCGGTGTAGCCCTCGACGATGACCGCCTGGCGACGCTGGGCGATCTCCCGCTTGGCCAGGTCCGCGCCGTACAGCACGGCGGACTTGCGGAACAGCGGGGTCTCGGGGGTGTTGAGGTACTTGGGCCCGTCGTCGTCGGGATCGAGCTTGCGCGCGCCGAACGCGATCACGTCACCGGACAGGTCGCGGATGGGCCACATCAGCCGCCCGCGGAATCGGTCGATCGGGCCGCGCCTGCCCTGTTTGGCCAGGCCTGACGTGATCAGCTCGGCCTCGGAAAAACCACGCCCGCGCAGGTGCCTGGCCAGGTCGTCCCAGGCCGCAGGCGAGTAGCCGACACCGAAACGCGCCGCGTCGGCGTCGGTGAAGCCGCGCTCGGAGAGAAAGTCGCGACCGGGCGCGGCGTCGGCGCCGGCGAGTCGCTCGGCGTAGTACTCGGCCGCGGCGCGGTGCGCGTCGATCAGCCTGCGGCGCTGGCTCTGCTCCTGCCCGGGGACATACCCGCCCTGTTCGTAGCGCAGCGTGATCCCGGCCCGGCCGGCCAGCCGCTCGACCGCCTCGACGAAGCTGAGCCCATCGATCTTCTGCACGAACTTGATCACGTCGCCGCCCTCGGCGCAGCCGTGGCAGTAGAACAGGCCGCGGGCGGGAGTGACGTTGAACGAGGGGGTCTTCTCGTCGTGGAACGGGCACAGGCCCTTGAGCGAGCCGCCGCCGGCCCCCTTGAGCTGCAGGTACTCGCCGATCACCTCGTCGATAGGGGACCTCTCGCGAACGGCCGCGATATCCTCGTCGCGGATCCGTCCAGCCACCATCCACCTCCGCCGCGTACGAGCGCCTAGCGCCTGCCGTCGCGGCGAGTCTAGTCCCGCCCGCCCACAATCTGTCCGGGGTCCGCGTGTCTGGCGAGCCGGCGAGCTCAGACCCCCGCCTTCACCCACCATCGGCCCGCGTGTCTGGGCGGGCCGGCGAGCCTAGTCCCTCCCATCACCCATCATCTGCCCCAGGCCCGCAGGTCGGGCGGGTCGGCGAGCCCAGTTCCCCGCCGCCACCCATCGTCCGCCCCGGGTCCGCGTGTCCGATCCGGCTAGCCTGGGCGGGTGGGCGAGCTGCTGGTGCTTTGGGACGTCGACTACACGCTGGTGAACGCCTCGGGACTAGGGACGCGGCTGTACGAGGACGTCTTCTTCGAGATGTTCGGCCGCGAGTTGTCCGCCGTGGCGCCGAAGGCCGGCCGGACCGACCGGGCGATTACCCTGGACACGTTGCAACTCGCCGGCGTGGACGAGCCGCGGAGCTGGGTGGATGACTTCCTGGCCGCGCTGGCCCGCCGGGTTGCCGCGGTGGACGGCACCGAGACCGCGCACGTTCACGCCGTGGCCGGCGCGCCGGAGGCGATCGCCGCCCTGGCCGGGGCTGGCTTCCGGCAATCCGTCCTCACCGGCAACATCCGGCCGCTCGCCGCGCTGAAGCTGCGCGCGGCCGGTCTGGGCGACCACCTGGACCTGGGCGTCGGCGCGTACGGGGACGTGCACGAGGTACGAGCCGAGCTCGTACCGGTGGCCAGGCACGCGGCCCGCGTGACGTACGGCGCGGACTTTGCCGGCTTGTCGACCGTGCTCGTCGGCGACACGCCGCTGGACGTGGCGGCCGCGCTGGCCACCGGCGCACGCGCGGTGGGCGTGGCCACGGGCAGCTTCTCCGCCGCGGAGATCGCCTCCGCCGGGGCGCACGCCGTCCTGCCGGACCTGACCGATGCCGCGCGGGTGCTGGCGGCCGTGACCGGAGCTTTTACTGGCCTGGCGGGGGAAGCAAGCCGCGTTCGATCGCGGCGGTGACCGCCGCAGTCCGGCCGGACACGCCCAGCTTGCCGAACGCGCGCAACAGGTGCGTCTTGACGGTCGCCTCGCTGATGAACAGCTCCCGGCCGATCTCGGCGTTGGTGCGACCGCGGGCCACTCGGGCCAGGACCTCGGTTTCCCTGGCCGACAGCGACTCCCGCTGCGGCCTCCGGACGTGGGTGACCAGCCGCTCGGCCACCGACGGGGCGAGCACGGTCTCGCCCTGCGCGGCCGCGCGCACGGCGCTGGCCAGTTCGGCAGGCGTGGCGTCCTTGAGCAGGTAGCCGGTGGCGCCCGCCTCGACCGCCCGCAGGATGTCGGCATCGGTCTCGTAGGTGGTCAGCACCAGCACCCGCGCGCCCGGATCGGCCGCCAGGATCTGTTTGGTGGCCGCTACTCCGTCGCCGCCCGGCATCCGCAGGTCCATCAGGATGACGTCGTAGCGCCCGGTCCGGGTAAGCGCCACCGCCTCGGGTCCCGAGCCCGCCTCCCCCGCCACCTCGATGTCGGGCTGGGCGGCGAGCATCCCGCGCAGCCCGGCCCTGACCACGGGATGATCGTCGGTGAGCAGCACGCGGATCATCCGGGCACCTCCGCGCAGACCTGGGTGCCCGTACCAGGGGCGGACGTCACCTGGATGGTGCCGCCGACGAGCGCGACCCGGTCGCGCATACCGCGCAGCCCGTATCCAGTGGTGATCAGCTCGGGGTCGAAGCCTGCGCCGTCATCCGCAACGGTCAGCCGCACCACGTCGTCGGCGTACGACAGCCGGACCGCCACCTGGTGCGCCGCCGCGTGCTTGCGCACGTTGGCCAGCGCCTCCTGGCACACCCGGAGCAGGACCACCTCGGTGCCCATGGGGAGCCTGCGGGCGGTACCAGTCACCTCCGCGCGAGCCTGAACTTCGGACTCAGCTCCGGTCGCGTCGGCCACGCGGCGCACCGCCTCG
>Ga0070730_10004273_pt1 | contig 12594 bp, 10 predicted proteins | sample Coa_R1_3_FD_66447 | JGI IMG/M metagenome (GOLD analysis project Ga0070730, IMG submission 66447) | Surface soil microbial communities from Centralia Pennsylvania, which are recovering from an underground coalmine fire - Coalmine... | ecosystem: Environmental > Terrestrial > Soil > Unclassified ...
TTGAAGTAGCAGCACCGCGAGGCACGCCAGGGTGAGGAGCAGGCCGATCGACGGGAGGTGCCAGGCCAGCCAGTTCTGGGGCACGACGATGCCAAAGCCGAACAGGCGCTGGGCGAGGAAGAACGGTTGATCGAAACCCGTGAACGTGTACGCGACGGTCAGGCCGACCCACAGGCCCAGTTCGAGCGCCGACAGCGGCCGGCCGACGAGCGCGGCCAGAATCGCCGTCCACGCTGGCAGTAAGAAGATGTAATACGGGGCGTGGGCCGAAGGCGCGACGATCAACAGCACGGCCAGGATCAAGCCAAACATGAGTCCGTACGTGGGCGGCCCGATCCGTGCCCGAACCAGGACCCACGCCGCAAACACGAGCGCGATGACCGCCAAAGCCCAGTGCAAGCCGATGGCGAGCTCAGCCTGTTCGGGGGTCACCAGCCCACCGGGGCCAGCCAGCATCCGCGCGATCTCGGCGCGGGGTGTGTACTCGTACTCGGTGTACTCGAGTTTGGTCAGGTTGCCGCCCTGGTAGATCAACGCGATCATCCCGTCCCAGGGTGAGATGCCCTGCAGCCAGCAGACGGCCAGAAAAAAGCCGCCAGCCACCGCCGTCGCTGACGCCAGCATGCGCCAGCGCCGGGTGAGCGCCAGGTAGACCAGGAACACGCCGGGCACGGTCTTGGTGGCGATCGACAGGCCGAGTGCCGCGCCAGCGCTCTGCGCGTGCGACCGGACTGCAAGTAACAGCGCGACCGAGATGAGCGCCAGTTCGAGTACTTCCAGATGCGCGGTATTGGCAAATGCTTCTATCGACATGTGGTGCGCCAGCCAGGCGGCCAGGACGAAGATGGCCAGTCTGAGACGCTGGAGCCCGAATAGGGCCAGCCAGACGCAGGCGAAGGCGATCCCGAACAGCGCGAAGTCGAGGCGGGCGAAGTCGCCGCCGGACATGACCTGCGGATCGAGCAGGAACCTGTACTCGAGGACGAAGATCGGGCCGTAGAACAGGCCGTGACCGGTCCACCAGGTCGGAGCTCCGAGGGCGGCGGTGCGGGTGAAGTCGCCCAGGAAGTCCTTGTCGATCTCGTAGTAATAGCCCTCGAGGAAGGCCAGCCGCGCCGCCCAGGCCAGGAAGGCCAACGGCACGAGCCAACTCAAGATGGTCAGGCCGACTCGCATGGGCGGCCGCGACACTGACCAGGTCAGCGGCGGCCGCGCCAGACCCACGCTACCTGCCGGATGCGGTTGAACGGCTTCGCGCGGTCGGGCCATATCGGATGAGATGGCCTGGATGATAGACGGCGGGCAGGCTCAGGATGTTATGGCGTTTTCGGCCGCGCTCCCGAAGCGTACTTGCGCTGAACTCAGGGAACAGTGTCGACGCGCGCCAAGATACGCCTAGAATGGCGCGGGCGCCTCGTTAAGAGTCTCTTAACGTTTTGTACACACACCAACGGTGCGAAACCTACTAGCGCAATGATCCTGTACGGGTCCGCCACCCGATGGGCGCAGAAACCGGCGAGGGCTTTTCCTGACTGGGCGCGGTGGGCCACGTACCTCACGGTGGCCGTACTGTCGGCGGGTTTGGCCGGCCTGGTGGCGATTCAACTCCGCTGGGCCTTCGCCTTTCTGCGCCGGCCGACCGAGATCGTGTACGGGGAAGCGCTCATTCAGGATCACGCCGCGCGGCTGCTCCGCGGCGAAGCGCTCTATCAGCCGCTTGGCCTGCCGTCGTTCACGGTCGTGGCGTATACGCCGCTGTTCTATGGGCTGATCGCGCTGGGGCAGGCGGTCGTCGGGCCGAGCTTGTTGCTTGCGCGCGTCATCTCGGTACTCGCCGCGATGGTCATCGTCGCCCTGTTGGCCAGGATGGCCGCACGGCACGGCCAGGGACCGGCCGCGGGATTGCTGGCCGCGCTCCTGTTTATCGGCCTGGGATTTCCGACCCCGCTGCCATCGTTTGCCCTCGGCAAGGAGGACACGCTCGGCGTGGCACTGGGCGTGGCCAGCGTGGCGGTCCTGTCGCGTGGCCAGTCGAAGTGCCGCGTGGGCGGGGCGGCAATCCTCGCCGCCCTGGCCGTCCTGACAAAGCAGACGATGTTCGCCGCCGGGCTGGCCGGGTTTGTCGCGCTTGGCCTGCACAATCGGCGCGCGGCGCTGCAGTTCGCGGCGCTCAGTGCCGGGCCGGTGCTGGCCGTCGTGCTGGCTTTTGAGCTCACGACGCACGCGTTTTTCACCAATGCCGTATTCGCCAACGTGCTGCCGTTCCGAACGGACATCCTGCTTACCAATCTCGCGACGCTCAAGGCCTATCAAGCAGGTCCGCTGGCGGTCGCGGCATTCGGCGCGGTGCGGCGCCTGGCGCAGCGACGGTCATTCGAAGATACGCTGCTGCCGCTGTACTGGCTGGCGACGCTGCTCTCGGTGGCCGGCCTCGCCAGCCCGGGCTCGGCGCAGAACTACTGGATCGAGCTCGCCGCCTCGTCGGCGGTGCTGGCAACCACGGAAATCTTCACCTGGTTGCGGGGTCCCGACATGCGCAGCCGCCTCGTCGGGGCAGCTCTCGCAGTCGTGCCGTGGGTCAACCTCGTCGTCGCGGGTCGGCTGGCCTTGATCTGGCTGCCGGCGCTGGCCCCCTACGATGAGGTGGCCGTCGCGAGCGCCCAGCTCGACTCACTGGTCGAACGTGTCCGCAGCACGTCGGGGGCGATCGTCGCCGAGCCACTCGACGCGCTGGCTCTGGCCGGCAAGCCCACCCTCGTCGAGCCGTGGGAGTCAGACGCGCTGTATCGAAGCGGCGTCTGGGACATCGATCCACTGGTCGACCGGGTGTGCGACGGCGACGTTCAGCTTGCCGTGCTGGCGCACGCGCTCGACGACACGGTGGTTGCCTACCAGGAGTACAGCATCTGGCCGGCCCCGCTGCAGGATGCGCTGCGACAAAAGATGGTGCTTGTCGACCGGGTGGCGGGTCGCTACATCTACGTCCCGCGGGCCGACTCCAACTGCGCTCCTGCTGCAGAAGACTGACCGATCACGGGCAGCGAATCCGGACGCCCTTAGAATACGGCCGTGGTTCTGGCGATCGTGGCGGGGCTGGTCGCCGCCCTCGTGATCCGCCAGGCATCGACGGCTAACGCCTGGCGACCGATCATTATCGTCGCCGGGGTTGCGCTGGGCATCCGACTGCTGGCCGTCACCGTGATCTATTTCATCGCCATCCGCACGCATGGCGAAGGAACGTGGTTGAACGACGAGGCGAGCTTCTACCTGGCGGCCGAGTCGCTGCTCCCCAATCCGTGGGACAAAAACCTGCCCGTGGGGCTGTCGCACCTGGCCGACAACGGCTATCTCGGATTGCTGACCATCATCTCGGTCGCGCTGGGGCGCATGGACACGGTCGCGTTCCGTCTGACCAACGCCCTGCTCGGTACGTTCGTGGCCGTGCTGACCTCGAGCGTGGCAGCGCGCCTGGTTGGCCGACGCGCCGGGCTGGCGGCCGGCCTTGTGGTCGCGCTCTGGCCGACGCTCATCCTGTGGTCGGCGACGTTCCTGCGAGATACCCTGGGGTCGTTCACGGTTGTCGCCGTGTGGTGGACCCTGGTGCACTACCGGCGCCCAAGCCACCCACGCGTGCTGGCGGTCGTCACGCTCGCGATCGTGCTGCTCGCCGGCTTGCGACCCTATCTGGCTGGTGCCGTGGCGCTCGGCGTCCTCGGGTGGGCCGTTTTTCCCTGGCTGGCCCGGCAAACCAGGCTGACCGTTGCCCTCGTCGCCGCGGTGGTCGTGGTCGGTATCGCGGGGGTCGGGGTTCTCGAAGCGCGGCACATCGACGAGGGCGCACACGAGCTCGTGTACCGCCAGATGACAACGCGGATGGAGACGCTGGGTCAGCTGTATCGGGACCAGCCGTTGAACCCGAGCCCCAGCCCGCAACTGTCCGACCCGAGCTTTGGACCCGGCGCACCCGTGGCGCTGGTCGACCCGGGGTCGGGCTGGCTGCTCGCGGGCCTCGTTCAAAAGCCCGTCGGCCATGACGTTGTCGAGGTGGCCTTCACCGATGGCTCGCGGCAGACTGTGCCAATTGATGGCCTGTGGCACCTGCAGAGTGCTCCCCTATCGCCGCAGCAAATGCTGGTCAACGTCGGGCCCGGCGCGCTGGCGTTTTTCAGTGGCGCAGGCGTCGACGGTGATTCGAGCAGTCTGGTCTGGATCGCCGAGGCGTTGGGCTGGGATGTGCTGCTGGTGCTGGTGCTGGCGCTGGTCGGCGGCTTGCGGATGCGTCCGCCACTCCGTGAGTGGCTTTTTCCAGCCTGCGTCCTGCTCGGGACCGTCGCCGCACTGGTCGCCGTGCCGGGCGCGCCGGGCAACGACGACCGCCACCGCGCCTCTCAGACGGTGCCGTTGCTCGCGGTATTCGCCGCCGGACTGCTCGGATCGCGATCGCGGCCCGTGCCGGCACCGGCCTGGCCGGTCAGGACCGCGACCAGCAAACCCGCCAGGGCACCCGCGCCGGCCACTTCGCGCAGCCGATCGCTCCGCGCGCTCAACTGACCGACGCGCGCTCGAACTGCGACTCTATCGCTGATCGAGAGATCGGTGGAGAGTGGCGCGGACAACCAGATCCCGGGTTGCGTGCGCGGGCCGGGATTCGAGCCGTCAGCTATGCCAACGGCCGTCGAGAGGTCATCGGCCGCCAGCTTCAAGGCTGCCGAAACCCCGACCACGCCCAGCACACACAGGGTGACAGCCACCAGCAGCACGCTGCCGACACGTTCGAGTCGCATTGCGCAGGACGCTCCGGATACTAGCAGTCGTCCCGTGGACGGCTACACTCGAACCCCGTGAGAGCCCTGGCGGCACGACGGTTCACGCTGGACTGGCAGGTTGGGCTCGTCGCGGTCTTGCTCGGGATCGGCAACGGCATGCTCCACTGGCAGGCCGTCGATCGCTCGTGGCGCGACTATCAGACCGACGAGCATCTGCGCATCATCGCCGGGACGTTTTATTCGCCCGACCAGTACCGTATTCTGACCTACGCCCTCGCGGAGGGACTGGTTCGCCTCGGGCTGCCGATCCATTCCGCTCACGAAGTGTGGCGGGTCATCTTCACCAGCGCGTCATTGTTGGTGTTCTACCGGTTCGCCCGCGGCTGGTTCGCACCGATGGTGGCGCTGATGGGCATGTTCATGCTCGCCGCGGCCATCCCGCTCACGTACGTCTACTACATGATGCAGGTGAGCGACCCACTGAACATGCTGGTCTTCTTCCTGGCCTTCTGGGCCATGCGCGACCAGCGTGACCGCTGGCTCGTCCCGCTCGTCGGCATCGGCATGTTTAACCGCGAGTCACCGCTACTGATACCCCTGTTCTACGCCGCGGTGCGCTGGGGTCGTCCGTGGCGCGAGTGGGTACCTCTGCTGGTCGCGACGGGGCTGCTCGCGGTCGGCATCTACTTCGGCATTCGCTTCGCGTACGGTCCGAAACCGCCGTGCTGCTCGACGAACCCGCTCGAGCATCTGGTGACGAATTTCACTGATTGGCGGGCCTACGTGGACGCCCTGGGCGTGCTCAACATTGCCCTGTGGGGCGGCTGGCTGGGCTGGCGGCGGCGGCCCGAGTTTTTGCGCCGCACCGCGCTCATGACGCCAGTCTTCGTGCTGCCGTACCTGATGTACGGCACGGTTCGAGAGGCGCGCTACTACCTGCCCATCCTGGCCGTGCTTATCCCGATGGCGTTGTTCTATTTGCTGGACGCAACGCGCGACGCGGAGAAGGTGGCCGTCGAGGCCAATCGCGCCCCAGCCAGCCCACGTGCGATGGCGACCACGGCGACGATCGCCGCCAGAGCTAGCAAGTAAGGGACGGGCGGTAACCAGGCCGTCGACAACCCGACGCGCGCGGTGAGCAACCCATTGGTGACCGCCGCGGCGATGCCGAGCGCCGGCGGCAGACGCCCCAGAAAAATCGCCGCCAGCGGCACGACGACGAACGCGGCCGTACTGAGAGCACGTTCCATGGTCTGCACGTAGATCAGCCCGGGCAGGGCGATGAGCGCGCCGAGGGCGAGATAGCGCAGCCGCATCGGGGCGTGGGGAATGGCCAGCGGTGCGTACAGCCAGGCGAACGCGAACGGGATGAACACGTACAGCAAGCGCGTCGACGGCGTCAGCGTCGTATCGGCGAGCCAGCGACCGAGCCAGGCGCCCCCGGCGAGATCAGCTGACCCGCTGCCGGCTGCGCTATCGCCGGCCAGACGATCCAGTCCCAGGTGCCAGCCCAGCACGACCAACCAGGTGAGGCCGGCAGCGACGAACCACTCGACGGGGCTGGCATGCCGCCGATGGAACCACGCGGCAAGCGCGGCGGCCGTCAGGACCACGGCGACGGTCTCCTTGGCGAAGACGCCAACCAGTCCGACGACGAGCGCCATAAGCGGCCAGCTCCGCAACCACGCCAGGGCAATCAGCGCAGCGGCCAGAAACACGGCCGGATCCGGGGTGAACGGATCGAAGAGCGCAAACGTCGCCCCGAACGACGTCTGGAACAGCACCGACGCGATAAGCGCACCGACGCCACCCGCGCCCGCGGTGACGGCAACGGCCGCCAGAAGCACACCTGTCGTGGCGTTGGCGGCGGCAGCGAAGACACGCCAACGGAGCGGCGCTGGCAGGGCCACGCGCTCGAGCGCGACCGGCACCAGCACGCGGTAGCAGAAGATGGTGTGCGGACAGTTCGGCGCCAAGGGATGTGCGCCAACGTACTCGTACCCGAGCCGATCGGCGGTCGTGCCGACCTTGGCGGGGGCCGCGAAAGCACCCGCGGCGGCGAGAATCAGGTTCACGGCAACGACCGACGCCCAGAACGTCCCGCGACGCTTCACGACGCGAATCCAGTCAGGCCTGGGTGCGCCTGGCGGCGTGCAACCGCAACACCTGCAACGAAGGTAAGCGCGCCAGGTTGACCAGCCCGGCGCCCGACAACACCAGCAGCAGCGGCTCAACCGCCAGGCGGTGGCGACCCTCCACGTAGAAGACCGCCTGGCTGGCGGAAACCAGCAACAGGCTCACCACGATCAGGACGACCGTCGGCCGCGCCGTGCGGACCTTCCAGCTCCACCAGACGCCCAGTGTCGCGAGCGCCGCGATAGCGCCGTACCACGCGTCGTAGAACACCGTCCAGGCTGGTGGATAGAGCCAGCCCGTCGAATCTGACCCCAACCAGAACGCTTTCAGCTTGGTCAGGTACAGGCGGGCGGCATCGCCAGGGTGCGTGCGAATGAACTGCGCCGCGGCGTCGCGGTACAAGCCCATGCGTTCGACTTCGGATGCCGCGGAAATCTGGGCCTGAAACGCCGACGGCGCAACTTCGAGCATCGTCCGGCCATCGGGTGTGAAACTGGAGCCGGTGGCATTCGGGTTCGTGCCCCGCCACAACCACTCCATCGACTCGGACGAGCCGGCGACGACCTGGCCGAGCAGGATCGAATTGCGGACTGGCCAGGGGCTGTACACCAGCGCGGTCGTCAGCAGCATCGCCAGGGCCGACGCGGAGAGTAGCGGCATCAACCGGACTCGGTTCGCCCACACCAGCAGCACCGGCACAAAGCTCAGGATCGTCGTGCGCGTCAGAGCCGCGACGCCGATCAGTGCGCCAAGCACGCTCATGCGCTGCCAGCTGGGTCGGGTGGGCAAGCCGACGCACGCGCACACGACCACCAGGAATGCCAGCGCGTCGAGGCTCAAGGGATGCAACTTGGCCGCATAGACCGCCATGCCCGGATCGACCGCCACCAGGCCACCCGCTGTCCAGGCGGCCTCAGGTTGAAATGTGCGGGCCGCCAACCAGCCGGCCAGCACCGCCGTGGCCGCGCCAAACAGGGCCTGGAGCACGAGCATCACCGCGTGACTGTGACCCGTGACGAAATACACGCCGGCCGTGAGCAGGATGTACAGCGGACTCGACACCGCCGCGACGTAAGCGATGCCGCCGGTGGCGTAGGTGTAGCCGTGCCCGGACAGCAGGCTGTTGGCAATGTCCTCGTATTCCCAGGTCTCGGGGGTGACATACGCGCCGAGCACCAGCTGCGCGCCAACGCGGGCGACAAACGCGAGCACGAACACGCAGGCCAGCGGTTTTACCAGGCGCACAGGCCTAATGGTACGCTGGTTGCCCGGGAGCTCCAGCGGTGACTACTGCGATCGCCGTGCCTGTCTGGCGTACCGCGCTGGTCCCAGCAGTGCTCGGCGTGATCTCCCTGGCAGCACTCGTGTGGCTTGCCTGGCCGCTGACGGCCGACGCCGACCTGCGCGCCGCTTACGCCCAACTCGAACATGCACCGGTGCCCGTCGAAGTCGTCGGCTTCGTCGGGGCGAGTGACCCGCGGGTCCAACTGTTCGCGAACGGGTACGCGCTGTCGATTCGCGCGGCCACCCTGGGTGACATCACGATCAGTGGTCAGCAAGGCGGCAGCACCGCGGCCGACAACAGCCTGACGTGGCAGACGGGTGAGATGACCTACGCGCTTCGCACGAGCGCCGATCCACAGCTGGTTCAGGCGCGAGTCGTCGCTCTCGACGAGGCGCGCCTGCAGCTGGGCGGCTCACGCTGGGACACGCCCGTGCTCTACCTCTTCTACCTGCCCGCCCTGGTTGCATTCGCGATGTGGGCGACGTGGGCACTGCTGCTGAAACCGCCCGCGCGTTGAAGAGCTCGCCTTCGCTGTTGTTCTCCAGCTTCTGCACAGCGTGCGTACGCCACTCTCTGCCAGCTATCACCGTCGCGGCGGGTTTCGCTGCGCTGGCCGCGGCGCTGGTCGCGTGCACGCCACAGGGCGCTGCCCGGCAGCCGCCGCCGCTCGCCCCGACGCCCGAGTCGACCTGGCGCTATGGGGCGTATTTGCTGAGCCTCGACGATGCCGTCGGGGCGCGACCGTATCTCGAGCAGGTTGCCAATGCGCCGCTGAACGACCTCACCGACGCAACGCTGTACCTGCGGGATCTCACCGAGGCGCGGCTGTTCGCCGGCGACCTGGCCGGCGCGGCTGCCGCCGCGCGCCAGGCTCGCGCCCGGTTGGCCGGCGAGCACCGGTCGGCGTGGCTTCAAGCCGATGACCGACAGCTGTTCGAACGTACCATCGATGCGCTGCAAGCCGCCGCGGAAGACGACCAGCAGCGGCTCTCAGCCGTGGCCGCCGATGAGGGGACCTTTCCATCGGCTGATGCCTGGTACTTGCTGGGCTGGCTCGCCGAGCGACATGGCCAGCTAGATGCCGCGCGCGTCGATTATCGCGCCTTCCTCGAGCGCCGCGATGGGCGTTCCTGCGCCGAGCGGCGTCATGCGCCAGTACGCCCAGGCTGCGGTACGGTGAGCTTTTTTCGATTCGATCGGGGACGCGTCCTGCTCTTCGCGCTGATGCTGGCGGTCATGGTAAATGCGCTCGCTTTTGCGAAGGTCAACCCGGACCGGATCGTCTCTGGAACCGATTCGCCGCAGTACGATCTGATGGCGAAGCAACTCGCGTCGGACCGGGGGTTCACGCTCGCGGACCAGCCGCCGTATCTGCCAACTCTGTTTCGAGAACCCGGCTACCCGCTACTGGTGCCGCCGTCTACCGGATCAGCGGCGCATCCGTAGACGTGGTAGTCGTGCTGCAGGCAATCCTGCTCGGGCTAGCCGCCGGACTCACCGCGACGCTGGGGATGCGGCTGTTTGGCCCGGTGCCGGGTATGATCGGCGGAGCGCTGTTCGGCATCAATTCGGAGTCGGCGCACTATGCCCACTGGTTGCTCAGCGAGGTGCCGTTCACGTTTCTGCTGCTGGCAGTGCTCGTGCTCGCGTTGCGCTGCCAGTCAGGTCAGCGCCAGGCCGACTTTGTGGCCTGCGGCATCGGGTTAGGGCTGGCCACGATGATGCGCGTGATCGCGGGTGCGCTGGTCATTCCGCTCAGCCTGGGGCTCGTATTGAGCGCCACTGGCAGATCACGACGCCAGCGAGCGCAGCAGATCGGGTTGCTGGTGATCGGCTTCAGCGTGGTCATCGCGCCGTGGGTCGGGCGCAATCTCGACACATTCGGGCAGGTGACGTTCAGCAGCCGCCTGGGCGGGAACCTGATCCGACGTGCAGCCCGAGCCGCCGAGCCGCTCGACGCGTATCCGGCCTGGCTGGCGGCGTCCGTGTGGATGGCGACCAACCCGCTGAGCAACCTCGTCTACCCGATCAGCCGGTTCCAGTGGGGCCCCGAAAATGAGGACAACCTGATCTGGGATTTTCACGTCAACGACCAGGTCCGCTATATCGGGCGGTACGAACCGGTGTGTCAGGCCAGGCCAGACACCGACGCCTGTTATGCCGAGATCGGGCTCGCATTTGTGCAGGCGTACCCGATCGGCTACGCGGTGCAGTCCTTTTTCGCGCTGGTCCTGCTGCTGTTTGCGCCGCTGCCAGGGCCGCAAGCGCTCGAACACAACGGACTGGTCTGGCTGGGGCTGATCGGCATGTTCGGCATGTTCGCCTCACGTCGCCTCGGCAGCCCGCACTGGCTGGTGCTGGGCCTACTCGGGGCGTACGTCGGAGCATCGATTGTGGTCGACACGCAGGTTCGCTATCTGCTGCCTGTGCTCCCCATCTTCGCGGTTTTCGGCGGAGTTCCCGCGGCGCGTGCGCTCGCCGCCGCCAGCCGGGTCGGTCGCCAGGCGGTGCGCTCTCGGACGCCCGTCCAGGCGGCCGAGTAACCGACCAGGCTTTCGGAATTAGTCGGTCGCGCGGACCTCCAGCCCTTAGTATCAGCGCGCCCGATGAATCGGCGACCCCTCGCGCGACTGGCACGGGATGCAGTTGGCTTCCGTGCGGCATTTGTCGGCGTCCTGCTGCTGGCCGTCGGTCTGCGCGTCTGGCATCTCGACCTCACGACGTTCGGCGCAGATGAAGCGGTCCTGGTCCATTTCGCCGAAGACATCGTGCGCCAGGGCCGGATCCCGTTGAGCGGCCCGCTGTCGTCGGTCGGCCTGAGCACGCCCGCCGACTTCATTTATCTCCTCGCGCCGGTGGTCGCCGTGTCGCGCGATCCGGCGTTTGTCGCCGGCTGCATGGCGATCGTCGGCGCCGTCGGCGTCGGCATGACCATGATCCTGGGCTGGCGGGCGTTTGGCCCGGTGTCCGGTGTGATCGCGGGCTTCCTGTTCGCGGTCAATCCGCTGGCCGTGGCCTACAGCCGGCGCATCTGGCAGCCCGATCTGCTGCCGGCGCTCGCGGCGTTGTTCCTCCTGGCGCTGGACCTCGCGGTCGTCGGTCATCGCACCGGGTGGGCGGTCGCGAGCTTCCCGATCGCCGCCCTGGCGACGCTCGTCCACTCCTCATTTGCACCGTTGCTCCCGTTGCTGCTGGCGCCGGCCGTGGTGCTGGCGCGGGCGCGACGCTGGCCGCAGCTCGCCATCGGGATGGGTGCGGCGCTGGTGCTCGTCGCGCCATTCGTGCTGTACGAGGCCCAAACCAACTGGCAGGACTATCCGAATTTTCGCTACTACTCCTCGCTCCATGCGTTCGTGGACCTTGATTCGCTGCGCTGGGTGCTGGCGACCGCCACGGGTTGGATGCTGCCCAATGACGGCGTCATTCCACCGGCGCAGCGGGTCCTACCCCAGGGCGTGATCAATGCGGGGGCCGACCTCGCACTCGCCTTGTTCGTGGCAGCCGCGGTGGTGGCCCTGGCCGGGGTCGTGCGCGGCACCTCACGTTCCAGCCTGGCCACACGCGTTCGTCTGGCCGGCCTCCTGCTGTCAATCGCGCTGCCGGTCGCCTTCACGATTCGTCACTGGCAACCGCTCTTTCTGCACTACTTCTTCGCGTCCCTGCCGGCGGCATTCCTTTTGCTTGGCGGTGCTGTGCGCCGGCAATCTGCATCCGTCGCCGGGTCTCGCCCGCCTGGGCCGAGCAGTGGCACTGTCCGCGGTGGTGGTCGTCGCCTCGATCCAGACCGCGGCTACGGTGGACGGGATGGCGTACCAGGCGGCGCTGGTCGGCACGGATCCGTGTTTTCTGACGTCGGTCGACATGGCCCAGGACATCGAAACCGAGGTCGCCCAGTTCGGCCAGACCGCCGGCAGCACGGCCGCCGTGGTCGAGCTCGACGACGTGGACTCCAAACCAATGGCGTACTTGCTGCGCGCCAACTTCGCCGACGTGTACCTGCCGCACCCGGTCGCGTCGAGCCAGACGCCAAAGTTGCTCGGCGATGTTGGTCTGGGCTCGGCCGCGCCAGTGACTCCGGTGAAGCACACATTGGCGGACCGGCCAGCAGTCCTGACAGCAACGGCAGCGGCCGAGATCCGCTACCCGAATGGCGTGGTGTTGCACAACGCCAGCTTCTCGCCGCAATCGGGGCTCAACCAGCGCGTGCAACTGGCGGTCAACTGGTCCGTCGAATCGGCGACGACGTCCAGCCGGCCAGTGGTGTGGCAAATCGCGCTGGAGTCGGCCGATGGCCAGACTGTGCAACTGAACTCCGGCGATAGTGTCATTCCGACCAACCTCCGCGGACGGGCGCTCGTGTCCTGGTTTTCGATTGACGCGCGGCGCGAGGTTGCGCCGGGCGAGCGT
>Ga0070730_10004274_pt1 | contig 12594 bp, 11 predicted proteins | sample Coa_R1_3_FD_66447 | JGI IMG/M metagenome (GOLD analysis project Ga0070730, IMG submission 66447) | Surface soil microbial communities from Centralia Pennsylvania, which are recovering from an underground coalmine fire - Coalmine... | ecosystem: Environmental > Terrestrial > Soil > Unclassified ...
TGATACTTTCGATGGCGCTCATGGCCACGCTGGCCGCCGCCCAGAATTCAAAGATGAAGCTGCCGAACGAGCAATGGGTCAAGCTGTTCAACGGCCATGATCTCAGCGGCTGGATTGAAGTGGGTCACGAGAAGTGGACCGTCGAGGACGGAACCATTCACGGGCAGGCCGTAACCAAAGAATACGGATACTTGAAGACCAACAAGAATTACAAAGACTTCGAGATGACGCTGCGTTTCAAATGCGAGGGCGATGGCAACAGTGGTGTCTTTTTCCACACTGAATTCACGCCGGGTACCGCCGACGTCAGCCAGGGCCTGCAGTTCGAGATCGACCAGCTCGTCGGCCATACCGGTGGAATTTACGGTGACGGGCGCCAGTGGATCGTCTGGCCTGCACCGGAGTTCGAGGGCGTAATTCACCGCAACGACTGGAACGATTACCTGCTCAAAGTCGTCGCTAACCGCTACATCGCCCGCCTGAACGGCATCGTGATCGTGGATTTCACCGATCCCACGCCGAAATCCTGGGACGGCTCAATCGCGCTGCAGCTCCACTCCGGTGGCGGCGGCAACATGCGGTTCAAAGACATCTACGTTCGCGATCTTTCCGTACGGTAGGCCGCACGGCCCAGACTGATGCTCTCCGATGGACAGGCAGTCACGCCTGTCCTACCATGTATCCGTGCTGACACGAAGCATTTTTGTTCCAGCGGTCTTTTCTTTGGTCGCCGCCGCCCAACAGATCCCTCGCCCCGAGTTTCCGCAGCCGCAATTTCAACGTGAACACTGGCTGAATCTCAACGGTCCCTGGGAATTCGAATTCGATGACACCAATCGCGGGTTGGCCGAGGACTGGGCTGGCGCGAACAAGAGTTTCCCGCGCCACATCACCGTGCCGTTTTGCTTTGAGAGCGCGCGCAGCGGAATCGGCGACACTTCTTTCCATCCCTGGGCCTGGTACCGTCGCGGCATAACAATTCCGGAAAACTGGAAAGGCCGCCGCGTGCTGCTGCATTTCGGCGCCGTCGATTATCGCGCCATGGTTTGGATCAACGGCCGGCTGGCTGGACGGCACGAGGGCGGCAACACGCCGTTTCAGTTCGATATCACGCATCTGTTGAAGCCCGGCGCAAACACCTTAACCGTGCGCGCCGAAGACCCACCCACCGACCGCTACATTCCTCGCGGCAAACAGTATTGGGAACCGAAATCCGCCAGGATTTTCTACACCCGCACCAGCGGCATCTGGCAGACCGTGTGGCTCGAAGCCGCCGGCGACAGTTATCTCACGAGCGTCAGCATCACCCCATCGCTTGATGGTAGCGTGCGTTTCGATGCCGTTATCGCGCGCCCTTCGCCCTCCGCCGAATTCGTAGCCAAAGTGAGTTATGAGGGCATGGAAGTCGCGCAGGCTCTCGCGCGTTCCGATGGCCCCAGGGCAAACGCCCTGACCGTCGTTGCCGATCCGAAGTTGTGGTCGCCCGGCCGACCGCGCCTCTACGACGTGACCTTCGAACTGCGCAAGGGCGCCACGATTCTCGATCGCGTGAATTCCTACTTCGGGTTCCGCTCCGTTATCGCCGAAAATGGCCACGTCCTTTTCAACGGCCATCCCACGTTCCTGAAGTTCGTCCTCGATCAGGGCTACTGGCCCGAGAGCATTCTGACGCCGCCCTCCGACGAAGCCATCCAGTACGACATCCGCATGACGAAAGAGATGGGCTTCAACGGCGCGCGCAAGCATCAGAAACTCGAAGACCCGCGCTTTCTCTACTGGGCGGACAAAATGGGCTTTCTCGTCTCGAGCGAGATGGCCAACGCCTATCTCTTCGACAGCGGTTATGTCGAGCGCTTCACGCGCGAGTGGATGGAGGCCATGGCCCGCGATTACAACCATCCCTCGATCATCATCTGGGTCCCCATCAACGAGAGCTGGGGCGTGCCCGACCTGCGCGATCCGCGCCAGCAGAATCATTTAAAATCGCTCTACGCGCTGTCGCGTTCGCTCGATGCCACGCGCCTGGTCATCGATAACGAAGGCTGGGAGCACACCGACATGACCGACCTATTCGCCCTCCACGATTACGCGCGCACCGGCGACCAGCTCTATCAGCGCTACAAGGACTTGGGCAAACCGGGGACGCGTGTGCCCGACGACGGCCGCGCCGCGCTCGCGCCCGGATATTCGTACAACGGCACGCCGTTTTATCTGTCGGAGTTCGGCGGCATCGCCTTCATTCCGCCCGGCCATGAGGTGCCCAAAGAATCGTGGGGCTATTCCGGCGTAGAAAAGAACGAGCAGGACGCGCTCTCGCGCCTGACCGGCCTCTACCAGGCCATCGCCCGCACCCCCGCCTGGGCCGGCCTCTGCTACACCCAGCTAACCGACGTCGAGCAGGAAATTAACGGCCTCATGACCTACGACCGCAAGCCCAAGTTCGACGTAAAGGCAGTCAAACAGATCAACGATCTGGTGCCCTAGGCCAGGGCAAAGCGCGCCACGGGCTCGTCCGGATATTTTGCCCACGGGTGATCGCGTGGGAATCAAGGCAACGGCGCCCAATAACAGTACGTCTGTCAATGTGTGTCCTGCCGGCTGTGTTAACATGCCTTGCATGCCGGGAGTATGGGGTGGCGCGGCTGGCGCGGTGGTTTGCGGTGCAGGTGCGCTCATGGCCTATGGAGTCCGTGGCAGGTCGTCCACATTTTTCGCGCCCTCCGTGTATCGAGGCCCGGCTGCCCGGCGCGCCCTTGCGCTGACATTTGACGATGGTCCAAGCGAATCCACGCCCGCACTGCTGCGCATGTTGGCTGATCAAGGCGTCCCCGCCACTTTCTTTCAATGTGGCGGCAATGTGGAACGCCTGCCGGAGATCGCGCGCGACGTGGCGCGTTGTGGCCATGAAATCGGCAATCATAGCCATACGCATCCACGCTTCATTTTTCGCGCGCCTGCCTTCATCCAAGGCGAGCTCGGCCGCGCGCAGGAATCGATCGAGCGCGCCGCCGGCGTCTCCCCGGTTCTGTTCCGCGCGCCGTTTGGCGTGCGCTGGCCGGGTATGCGCGAGGCTCAGCGGCGGCTTCACCTCATGGGCGTCATGTGGACTGTGATCGGGTGCGATTGGAAGCTCGACGCCAGGGCCATCGTCCGCCGCGTGCTGCCGGAGATCGAGAATGGAGCTATCATTTGTCTGCACGACGGCCGCGAGCTGCAGATCCGGCCCGATGTCGAACCGACTCTCGACGCGGTGCGCCGCCTGCTTCCCATACTGAAGGCTGAAGGATATCGATTCGAAACGGTAAGCCAACTCATATGTCCGACGAACTAATCCAGCGTGTCCGCACCGTTATCGCTAACACGCAGCGCATTCCCATCGAGAAGATCACCATAGACAGCTCGTTTGAAGAGCTGGGCATCGACTCCATGGACGGCGTGAACATTCTCTTCGCTCTGGAAAACGAATTTGACATCACCATACCGGATGAGGCGGCCAAACAGATCCGCAATGTGCGCCAGATGATCGAGGGCGTGGAAAGGCTGATTGCCGGCGGCGCGACCGATACCGCCGCCGTCACTTCCTAACGCATGCACCGCGTTGCCGTCACGGGTATCGGCGCTATCTCCGCGCTGGGCCGCACTGTTGAGGAGTTTGGCCGCGCTCTTCGCGAGGGCCGCTCCGGGATTGGTCCCATTCAAGCGGCCGATTGCTCAACCCTGCGCTTCCGCAATGGAGCCGAAGTCTTAGGCTACGATTACCGTCCCTACTTCGACGACAAGCGCGCCGATTTCATCGACCGCTTTGCGCAGTTCGCGGTGATCGCGGCGCGCGAAGCCGTGGCCGATGCCGGCGTCGAATGGTCGCCCGCATTACGCGAGGCCGCCGCCATCATTACAGGGTCTTGCGTGGGCGGGCAAGCCACCGAGGACGCCGGCTTCCATAGCGTCTACAAAATGGGGCAGAACCGCGTGCATCCGCTGACCATTCCCAAGACCATGGCCAACGCCGGCGCGAGTCACATTTCGATGGAGTTCGGCATCACCGGGCCAAGCTACACCATTTCGACAGCTTGCTCGTCGGCATCGCATGCCATCGGCCAGGCGTTCTGGATGGTGCGCTCCGGCGCCACTCCCCTGGCCATTACTGGCGGCAGCGAGGCGCCATTCAGCTTCGGCATTTTGAAGGCATGGGAAGCGCTGCGCGTGGTTTCTCCCGATACTTGCCGGCCTTTCTCCAAGGACCGAACCGGCATGATTCTGGGCGAGGGCGGCGCCATGCTGGTCCTCGAGCCGCTCGAAGCCGCGCGTGCCCGGGGCGCGCGCATTCACGCCGAGATCGTGGGCTTCGGCATGTCCGCCGATGCGTGCCACATCACTCAGCCTTCGGCCGAAGGCGCTGCCCGCGCCATGCGCGCGGCAATCTGCGATGCTCGTCTGATGCCTGAGGTTTTCGGCTACATCAATGCGCACGGTACCGGTACTCTAGCCAACGACCTAACAGAAACCTCCGCGATTCGCGCCGTTTTCACTGAGCATGCGGACCGGTTCGCCGTTAGCTCCACCAAATCCATGCACGGCCATGCGCTAGGGGCCGCGGGAGCCCTCGAGGCCCTGGCCGCGATCCTGGCGCTTCGCGACGGCTTTCTTCCGCCTACCGCGAACTACAATCAGCCCGATCCCGCCTGCGATCTGGATGTCGTGCCGAATGTTTCACGTGAGGCCGATATCGAATACGCGCTATCCAACTCCTTTGCGTTCGGCGGTTTGAACGCCGTGCTGGCATTTCGCCGTCACGGCAGTTAATTCTTTACAAACTTAACGGACTTGGCTGTCTAAAATGAGGCTGTGGGGACCATTCAAGCACAGCCGGGCGCCGAGACCACGCGCCGCCGTTTCTACCTCACGGTTATTTACGGGGTCTGGGGGTTAATCACCGCTGCGCTAGCCGCCCCCGCCCTACTTTATCTTTTCCTGCCTCCGAAGGTCCGGCGCGAGTCTGAATGGGTGGATGCCGGCGACATCGCCAAACTGCAGGTCAAGACCCCGGTCGAATTGGTTTTTCGCAAAAACTTGGTTGACGGCTGGAAGATCTCCAGCGAAAAGCAAACCGCGTGGGTGGTGAAGCTCTCCGACCAGAAGATCGTTGCCTTCGGACCGCAGTGCACGCATCTGGGCTGTGCCTACCACTGGGACGAAGCGAAAGCGGAATTCCTGTGCCCGTGCCACTCTTCCGTCTTTTCCGCCGATGGCGCGGTTGTTTCCGGGCCGGCGCCGCGCCCGCTTGACCGTTTCGAAACCAAAGTGGAGAACGGCAAGCTGCTGCTCGGCGTGCTGCGCGAATCGGCGAGCCAAAACGCATGAGAACGAAAGATCGGCTGCTGGCCTGGCTGGATCACCGCACCGGCCTCGAAACCGCCGTGCGAAATTTCCTCTACGAGCAGATCCCGGCGTCAAGCGGCTGGCACCAGATTTTCGGCAGCGTGGCGCTGTTCCTGTTTCTGGTGCAAGCCTTCACCGGCGCGCTGCTGGCGTTTAATTATGCGCCGACTCCCGGTGATGCCTACAACAGTTTGCGCTACATCCTGGCGGAAGTCACCGGCGGCCGGCTCATGCGCGGGCTGCACCACTGGGGCGCCAGCATGATGATCGTGGTCGTCGTGCTCCACATGATCCAGGTATTTCTCTACGGCGCTTACAAGAAACCGCGCGAAGCCACCTGGATGGCTGGCGTTGTGCTGCTGCTGCTGACGCTGGCGTATGGCCTCACCGGATACTTGCTTCCTTGGGATAACCGGGCGTACTGGGGCACGGTGGTCACGACGCAGATCGCCGCCCGCGCGCCGGTCCTGGGGCCTTATCTGCTTCGCTTGCTAGGCAGCGAGGGTGAAGTAGGTGTGGTGACCTTCGCCCGCTTCTACGGCCTGCACGTGTTACTGCTGCCCCCGGCTACCACGCTGCTCATCGCTCTCCACATCTACCTCGTGCGTAAGCACGGCGTGGCGCCGGCGGTTGACGATGCGTTGCGGCCGCAGAAGAAGTTTTTCCCCGAGCAGGCGTTCCGTGACACGGTCGCCGTCTTCGTCGCGTTCGCCATTCTCTTCACGATGGCCGTCGTCGTCCGTGTCCCACTCGAGCAGCTTGCCGACCCCACCGATACCACCTATATTCCGCGCCCCGAGTGGTACTTTCTGTTCCTCTTCCAGACGCTCAAGCTGTTTCCAGGTCCGCTCGAGATGATCGGGGCGGTGGTTCTGCCCGGGCTCGCCGTGCTGGTGCTGTTGCTGGTTCCGTTCATTGACCGCGGGCAGGTGCGGCGCGTGACCCAGCGAACGTTCGCCGCGGCTGTCGTCTGTCTGGCCCTGCTCGGCTGGACCGGGTTGACTGCCGCCGCCGTCGCCACCACGCCCAAACCCGTTGTGGCCGCAATCGATTTTTCGCAGCCGACCGACTGGATGCAGCTCTCGCCTGTGGAGTTAGCCGGTATCGGCTACTTCCGCCAGGAGAATTGCGCCAGTTGCCATACGGTTGGCGGCGGCAAGCCGAAGATCGGGCCGGACCTGGCCGACCGGAGCATTCATAAGACTGCCGCATGGATGATCCAGCATTTCAAGCGGCCTTCCGCCATGGTGCCGGGCAGCGCCATGCCGCCGATCCAGTTGAGCGACGCGCAACTGAACACGCTGGCCGCGTTTCTGCTCAAGCTTAACCCGCGGAATGCCGAAGCCCTGCAATCCGCCCCGGACTTCGTCGTCCAGGGGGCGCTGATTTATCAGAAGAACCAGTGCGGCTCATGCCACGCGGTCAACGGCGTGGGCGTGAAGCTCGGGCCCCCGCTGAATGGCCTGAAACGCCGCCGCACCGAGGAGTGGGTGGAGAAGCATTTCCAGAATCCGCAGGCGCTCTCCCCCGGCAGCATTATGCCGGGCTCCAGATTTTCGCCGTCGGAAATGCGGAATATCGTTTCGTATCTGTTTGTGTTGCAGGATTGAGCGGCGCGGCCGACCTCAGCGTGCTTCGATGGAGGCCTTCCTGGCCTTTCGAGATTCTTACTCGACTTGTCTGCCGTTCCTACACCAGCGCGTGCGTCGAGTGAATGCCCGCTGAGTGCAGCGCCGTCGCCATCTTCTCGAGCGCTGTCTTGTGGATCTGGGAGACGCGGCTTTCGTTGATTCCCATGATCCCGCCGATTTCCTTCATCGTCAGTTCCTTGGTGTAGTAGAGCAGCACCACTTTCTGATAGCGCTCGGGTAGCGTCTTCACCGCCACCGACAGCACCTCGCGCAACTGCTCGCGCGCGCACATGTTGTCCGGGTGGCTTTGCTGCGAGGCGGGAAACTCCGGCGTGTTGGTGCTCTCGCGGTCGGAACCATAGCTGGACGCCGACATCAGGCCCACGGTTCGCAGTTCCAGCACCATACGCCGCCAGCGGTCCACTCCAACGCCCATCTTCTGCGCGATCTCGGCTTCGGTAGGCGTGCGCTTCAATTTGTCGCAGAGATCGCGCGTGACGGCTTCCACCATTTTTTGCCGCTTGCGCAAATCGCGCGAGGCCCAGTCGAGCTGGCGCAGGCTGTCCAGGATGGCACCCTTGATCCGATACTTGGCGTAGCTGTGGAAGACCACTTTCTTGTCCGGGTTGTACTTGCTGGCAGCATCAAACAGGCCCAGCACCCCGGCGTGGACCAGATCGTCGAAGTCCACGTGAACCGGCAGGTTCTCATGCACCCGCACGGCGATAGCTTTCACCAGCGGCAGGTGATCCAGCACGATCTGGTCGCGCACCGTATTCGAGATTCTGTTTCGTCGCCGTGTAGACACACGTGGAACTCGCGCTTTCATTGCTTTGGTTGGCATGTTGTTTTGGCCCGCTCTCGACCGGTTTTGCTTTCCGGCTGCTGCCAGGCACTGGCTATAGTGCACGGGCGGGGCCACAGGAACTACATCCGTGAAATCACTTAGATTCAGCGTAGCGATGAGTCGGGGCGCGGCCGCCGTTTCACAGTGGTACACGCCACTGGGTGGCCAGTGTTTCAGGATGGGACGCGCGTGCCGCTTTGGAGCATCGAACCTTGCCGGTGCTTCGATCCAACCGGCGCCGCGGAGGCGCCTGCTGGTGAAGCCCAGTTAACGTTAGTAATCGGCTGGACGCCGTCCGGAGTTGTTAGTGGAATTTAATGGGCCAGCGGAGGCCCGGCGCGCAACTTCCCCGCCCATTCTGCCTTTAGACACGCAGGAGGATACAGAACATGAAACGCTTTGCTTTTATTTCGTTGATTGGCGCCGGGCTGATGATCACGGGCCTTGGTGCCCAGGAGATCCAGAAGCGCAAAGAGAACCAGCAAGACCGCATTGCCCAGGGCGTGAAATCCGGTGAGCTCACGGCGGGCGAAACCGCCAACCTCGAGCACAAGGAAGCGCGCGTGAACCGCGAAATCCGCCACGACCGCGCAAAGAACGGCGGCACCCTGACCCCCAAAGAGCGCCGCCAGATCAACCGCCAGCAGAACCGCCTGAGCCGCCAGATTTATCGCGACAAACACAACGCGCGGAAGCAGTAAGGAATGCGCCGGATCGAGCTAACCGAGACGGCGCATTCGGTGCTCGGCACGCCGGCAGGACGGCCATATAATATGGCTGTCCAGCCAGACGTTCTTTCGGACGTCCGCTTGACGGAGGTGCCGGGCCATGTCCGACTCGCGAGACAACGCGTCCTTCTTGTGGCAGCAATTCCTGGTTCCCCTGGGAAGCCTGATCGTTGGCGGCGGGCTCGCGGTTCACTTGGCCGACTTTATCTTGTTGCCTATACTCTCTTGGCATGGTCGCGGCGCACAGGCGCTCCGCGCGCCTACAGGATGTGGCGCCGCCGGGTTGACATTAAGCGGGTGAACGGGCCAGGCGCTCACGTCCCGCCCACGTGTCAGCATGCAGCCTAACGGCGCCAGCGGCGGCCTTCGCGTTCACGCCACTCGTGGCGGCGATATCCCCTGTACCTGCCGTATTCAAACCCGCCGCGCCAGTATGGGCGGTAGCCGTAGTGGTAAACATAGGCTGGGGCCGCGTACGGGTACACAGGATACGCGGGGTATGGGTTGTAGTAAACCGGGGGCGGGGGAGGAGGCGGCGGATAAGCTGGATAGGCGTAGACCGGTGCACCGATGAACACGCCGAATCGCACGGCGGCGTTCGCTCGCGGCGGCGAGATCAGCAGGATCGTGGCGCACAGCGCGGAGATTCCAATTTTCTTCAGCATCGTTCCACCTCCGTGTTTTTGGACGCATCATCGACGCTACCGAGTTCCAACGAAGAGATTAAAGCATGTTCAGGATTAGAGGCAGAACGTCTGAAATGAGTCGTTATGTATTGGGCCGCACAAAACCATGCGTGGGGGCATGCATCGCCGGCCTCAGCGCCAGGCTTTGGAGATTGGCTGGAGGCTGGTCACCAGTTGTATGCCGAACACGTTGTCGCGAGTCCCGCTGACATCCGTTGTTCTGAGCCACTCGTAACCCACTTTGAGCAGCTGCCAGCGATTCGGGCGGAAGCCGGCGGCGAATTCGTAGGACTGGCGGTTGGGCGCGAAAGTCTCATCGGTGCGCTCAATCAGGTCCACGAGGTGATTGTTGCGCTGCCAGCCGGCGCGCAGTGCGAGATAGGTGCGCGGGTTCAAAACCGCCTTCACCTCAGCATACGCAAACGAAGGCGCGGGTGAAACGTGGAAGCCGGGATAATTGTAGTGGAACCACTGCCATTCACCGCTTGTCGACCAGCGGCCGCGCGCCCATTGCGCGTCGACCCCGGCGCCGGTGGCGGGAAAGTCCCGCACGTTTTGTCCGGCCGGCAGAAGCGGAGCGACGTCGCGATCCAGAAACGGCCCGCGAAACGCGGAAAATCCTACGCGGAATCCCTGCACCACGGTGTATCCGGCGCCGGCGGTCCACTGCCCGTGCTGGCTTCGCGACAGCAGGTTCTGCGGATTGGCTGGGGAACTGTTGGTCAGCTGAAATCTCGCGTCCACCTTGCGCATGGAAAGATCGAGCTCGACGCCCGGCAACCCGTAGAGAGTCACGGGCGTGAGACCGTCCCTGTCGGCCGTTGACCCGCCACAATGATGTGTCACGGCGGTTGCGTATTGAGCTCCGTAGATGATGTCATCTCCGCTGCAGGGCAGTTGATCGGGGCGAAGGTTCAGATAAGTCCCATAACTGAGCGGCTGATCGAGGAGAGGGTTATCGGCGTCATCATAGTGGAGCGGGAAGGACCCGAAGGCGGAAGTCAGTTGTCCGGCCTTGACCAGCACAGTAGCTTTCTTGATAGTGCGCGTATATCCGAGGAACGCCTGCAGCATCTGAGCCTTGAAGTCGTGCTCTGATTCGTAGGCATCGTAATAGGAGAAGGGCGTGGAACGTAAGTCGATGGCGGAATAGACGAACCAGTGCGGGCCTAGCTTCAAACTGGGATAGAGAACGGCATGAAAAGCAGCGGCGATGGGACTCGCCGTAAGATCTCCGGTCTGCAGCCGATGTGTATACAACGCTCCGCCGGTGAGTGTGACCGGCATCGACAGACCGGCGTTGGCCTCCTGCGCGCATACCGGTAGCCGGAGGGCCGCCAGCAGAAGAAATGCGGGAAGGCGGTTATGCGCTGACATAGCTCTGCGTGTCGGCAGGCGCCGGGTGTGCTGCGACCGGCAATCGCAGGGTAAACCAGAATGTCGAACCTTCTCCTAGCCGGCTCTTCACGCCGATGAGGCCGCCCATGCGCTCGACCAGTTCCTTCGAAATGGCGAGACCGAGTCCAGTACCTCCGTAGCGGCGGGTGAAAGAGCTGTCAGCCTGGACAAATTTTTCAAAAATCAATGCGAGTTTATCCTCGGGGACTCCGATCCCTGTGTCCTCAACGGCGATGCGCAGCGACGCTTCGCCACCGGCCCTCGTCTCGCAACCCACGCTGACGGTGACATGTCCCCTGTGCGTAAACTTCAGCGCATTCGACAACAAGTTCGTTACCACTTGGCCGATGCGGTTCCCGTCGCCCATGAGATGCGTCGGAATGTCGGGCGCATAATGAGCACTTAGCTGGATACCCTTCTCTTTGGCTCTTGGGCCGAACAAGCTCACGATGTGCTCGATGTTCCGGTGCAGATCGAACGGCTCCTGATGAACGGTCAGCATGCCGGCCTCGATCTTGGAGAAGTCCAGCACATCGGCCAGGATAGCCATGAGCGATTGCGAACATTCTTGCACGGCTTCCGCGCACTCGCGCTGCTCAGCGGTCAGTTCGGAATCGAGTAGCAGAGCGTTCATTCCTATCACGCCGTTCATGGGCGTGCGAATTTCATGGCTCATATTGGCCAGGAATTCGCTTTTGGCGCGGTTGGCGGCTTCGGCCGCGACCTTCGCGCGCTGCAGTTCTTCCGACGCCCGGCGGACGGAGTCGGCGGCATGATTCAGAGCCTCGGCCAGCAGGTTGATCTCGCGCGTCGGGGAGTTGACCGGGAGGTCAACCGGCAACTGGCCCGTCTGTTCGCTCTGTTTGAGCCGCGTCACGAAGTCTTTAATCGGCCTGATTACGGCCCGGGAGGCCAATAGCGCGAGAAAACACGCCAGGACGGCGCCGGCTGTCCCGACGACGGCAAACGGACGAGCAAAGCTGGCAATCACCTGATGCACGGCTAGATCCAAAGAGTAAAGCATCAGCAGTTTGTATCCTCCACCCAGAGCGGCGTGCTGCAACGGCAGCGCCATGTAGGTCTCTCCGTTGAGCTTCAACTCGCAGCCATTTGGATCCTCGGTGCATTTAGGGGAAAGCTGTCGCGTGATTTGAGCTTGCAACGGCTGGGGCAGCGTACTGCGAACCAACTTGCCGTGATCGATCAAGGCAATGTCGCCGATGGCGTCCAGCAAGCTCAAATCGAATCGTTTGCCTACCGCCAGGCGGCCGATCGGTTCGCCATTCAGATTGACGGGCACCGGCTCCAGCGAGTAGAGTTGACCGCCGACGTCCACAAGCGAGCGCTGCGCCGGAATGCGCGCGAGGGCATCCGAGTGAGTTACCTGGCCATCACGAAGCTCGACAGCCGCGACCGCCTTATCCTGTGAATCGCCGACAGCCATCAAGTCGTAACCAACCAGGCTCTGCAAGTCCTTCAACTGCTCTTCGATGGTATTCTGCGCTTGTTGACGAAGCTGGCTGCCTTCGCTGGTCTCATGCAATAACCCGATGGAGGCCTTTAACCCCGCATTTTCAGTCAGCAGCGAAGCCACCTGAGCCGTTCGCTGGTTATTGCTCTCATTCATCCGGTCCAGCAGCGCTTCTGAAGTATGAACAAACCGCTTGATTCCATCTCGCGTTTTATCCCGCAGGGCGACATTCAGTCCAATGAAGATGAACGTCATCACCAGGCACAGCGGGAGAAGGGAAATCAGAAACGCGCGGGTGGCGAGCGAAAGGTTGCGCATCAGGGAGTTCGCCCTTCGTCGCGTATGGGAATGTTCATTAGCACATCTATCGCGGGCTCAGAGGATACTCGAACGGACTTTCGAAAGTAACCGGCATTCATATGCCAGGTAACTAGCGTATAAGTACCCGGTAAGA
>Ga0070730_10004275_pt1 | contig 12592 bp, 13 predicted proteins | sample Coa_R1_3_FD_66447 | JGI IMG/M metagenome (GOLD analysis project Ga0070730, IMG submission 66447) | Surface soil microbial communities from Centralia Pennsylvania, which are recovering from an underground coalmine fire - Coalmine... | ecosystem: Environmental > Terrestrial > Soil > Unclassified ...
GACTTTACTCCGGTTTGACAAACCGAGCTGTCGGCAATCCAGGCGGACCTCGCCAAGTTTGCCGGCTTGAACGCCCAGGTCGTGGGCGTCAATACCGATTCGATTTTTTCGCACAAGGCGTTTCAGAAATCTCTCGGAGGTCTCACGTTTCCTCTCGCCTCGGACCGCTGGCCCTATGCCGGGACGGCGGAAGCTTACGGACTTTTTCCCGCCACCAGGCACAAGTTAGGTGGCATCAATGATCGCGCGGCATTCATTGTGGACAAGAATGGAAAGATTGCCTGGTTTAAGGTTTTCGAAATCGGGGAAGCTCCGAATATTTCCGACATTCTAGCTGAGTTGAAGAAATTGGCTTGAGTGTCTTGTCCGTGGTCCGTTGTCACTCGCATCTTGAAAAATAGTCCTCGGGCCATGGGGCTGCTGATACGTGAGTAAAAGAGCGCTCGCAGATTGATTGCCCGGGGAATTAATCTCTCCCGCACACAACGGACAATTGGTCACTGGCGGCGGGCAACGCAATGGACCTGGCTACCCTGGTGAAAAAATATCTGGAGTTAACCGGCGGCTTCGGCCGCCCGTCGCACCTTTCGCGTTTTGCTCTCCCGAAAACTGAAATCGAGAAAATATTTTCGCAGTGGGACGAAGATTACCAAATCAGCCGCTATATGATGTTGTCGCGGGAACAGGACGTGGCGCTCACCTCGTTTCCCGACCATGAGCGAGTTTATCTGATCAACGGTTTTGAGTGTTCGCACGTCACCTTTAATCAGGACATCCAAAGACTTATGTAGAAGCGGCTCCGCCACAGGTCGGGACTTCGTCCCCAAACCGGACCAATCAATTACCTCAGGCACGTGGAATTAATTTCTTCGGCGATTCCGGATGCGCTGGTCGCGCTGCCGGTCACCTCGAAGTCTCTTCATCCTTTGTCGATCCCGGCGAAGTTGCCGGCGGTCGGCCCTCACTTGGGGACTTTTTCTGCCGAACTGCTGGACGTCCGACTGCATCCTTTGCTGGTCGGCAAGGATTCGCTGGTGGAGCTGCTGTGCGTCCTGCTTATCCTCAATCTTGTCAGCGCGAGTTCCGGGCAGAGGCTCGCCTGGGTTTTGAGCACGGGCCACTGCCGCGCCCGTTCCCATTACAAGCGATCCGGCCAGGGTTGCAGATAAAAACCATTTCCGAAAATCAAGGTTCATACGTTTCTCCTTGGTATTTTTTCAACTTCAAACATTCCACGCATTTTGAACACCTCAAGCGCAGAAAAGTTTCGGTCGTGAAATGAGTTTTCAAATTGTGCCCGCAGGAGCGCTTGGGAAGGCCAACCACCGATCGTTGGTCATTCAATATACTTTCTATAATTATTGATGGAAAGATGAATGTCCGGAGGTTCTTCGGCTAGCGTGCGGGCAATAATGGCCATGCTGCGGCCCACAGCTTCCCGCTTGTCATGCACAGTCGGGTCACGTTGCAAAGTGGTGTTCAGGTCGTAAGTTCTCAGCGCGTAGTACATGACGCGGAACAACTCAAACTCTTCCTGGAGTGAAGCGGGCATGGATTCAGCCTCGGTGAAAAGTTTGTAAAGAGTGGAGCCTGAGGCCGGATTCTCATTTTTATCAAGCCCCTTCATAAATTTACGTTCGGCCTCGTCATCCACGGCGCGATACGCGTTATAGGCGATCTCCCGCTTTTTGTCTGGAGTCTCGCCAATCAGAAGACTCTGCATGAAAAAATCGATAGGCAAATGCGAGAGAATGTTTGGATCGTCCACATTCCGTTTTAGAAGCATGACCGCCACGAGTTTCACGGGTTCCATGGGGTTGGTGTAGACGCGGTCGGAGGGTAACACTTTGGACATGTCGAGCATCGAGCGGGCATTGTCAAATGCAATCAATCGCGCGCAAATACTTTCGAGCTGCGAGTCGGATTTCCCGGTCAACGCGTGGAACCGGTCGCCCGTTTGATTTCCCTTCAGGTCATGGTAGATGTTTTGCAGCGTGGCCTTGTTCTTGAGAATGAAACCGGCGGAGACGTCGGGAATGTTCTCTGCTTTGGAGGCAAGAATCTCAAAGGCAGCCAGCGGATAATTTTCAGCAAGATTGGTGCGCAGATAAAAAATCTTTTCAGAAATGTAGGCATAGGCTTCCATGCGTTGAGTGAGGTCGAGCTCGCCGAGGGTGATGTCCATCTCCTGGTTGTTCAGGGTCATTGTCCTGAGTCGGGCGCCAGTGTCTTTCGCATGATCCTCAATCCACCGGTACACCTTGTAGCCGCGCGCCCGCGATCCGTCCGAGCCCTTGGAATTCAGCACAAACACGCGGCGCCCGTCATGCGTTGTGTAGGTATACCGGACGTAGACCCAATCGTCGGAATGGAATCGAGTTTTCGGGTAGGACATCAGGCCGTAGGAGCTGGTGGATTTTCCAGTGCCCGTGGGCGCGATGTAGAGCACTCCTTTGCCGTTCGCTTCCACGCAGGCGCCATGAATCGAGTGAATGCCAAATTCCGCCGCCAGAATTCGCCCCACTGCCCCCAACACCCAACTTTTAAGCTGGCCGTAATAGGACGTGTTGAAAAACACGATGGTGTTGGACTCGCGGCTGTAATACGCCGCCTCCTGTTCGTGAGTGACGCCCAATATCGCGTAAACTTTTATTCGCGGCTCGGGTGATGGCGGCTGGCCGGTGAGCCGGCTCCATTCTTCAAGGCCGTACCAGTTGTCTGCCCAGAAATCATAAAGATGTTGGCTGTTGGTAATCGCACGAACGCGGATGCCGTGGATGATCACATCATGCTCATAGATTGCTTCCATCCCCACGATTTGATTCAAGTGGTCATGCACGCTCTTCAGCAGTTTTTCAAGGAGGCCGGGCGTCGCGTCAACCGTCTTGTTGTGCACTGCCGTCCTGCCCTTGGTTCGCGTGATGGTGTTCGAAAATCCGATGGGCGACCCGGGCCACTCGCTTAAATCGGGCGACGGGGATGGCGGAAAAGAGAAAAGCGTTTCATCAGGCATTAAAAATTCCTTTGACGTGAGCCTCACGAAAGATCCGAGCCTCGACGCTTAAGGGCAGGCAGTAAAACATTTAACCAAGTCGCGCAATCTTCGATAATGCTCTCATACTCTGCCCGACCTCATGGTAACATGTCTCGCCTCCAGGGCGGGAATCCGTGGGCTGAGGATAATATGAAGATCGCTATTACAGGCGCCGCGGGATTGTTCGGGCATGGTCTGGTCCGGATATTCAGCACCCGTTATGAGGTCTTTCCGCTCCCCCACAATGACTTGGACATCACGACGGGCGACGATGTCCGCGCCGTTCTCAAGAAAATCATGCCCGAGGTGGTAATTCATCCTGCCGGCATTCCTGATATTGACATTTGCGAAGCCGATCCTGCGAAAGCATTTCTGGTGAACTTCCACGGTACGCGGAATGTGGTGGAAGCCGCGCGCGAACTCGGCGCAACAGTCGCCTTTATTTCTACTGATGCGGTGTTTGACGGAAAAAAACAACGCCCTACACGGAGTCCGACATCACCCGGCCGCCCACTGTTTATGGGCGCACGAAACTGCGCGCGGAGCAATATGTCCTGAGCAATCCGAATCACTTCGCTTTCCGCGTCTCCGCCCTTTTCGGCCGGGGGAAGACCAACTTTGTCGATAAGGTCTTGCACAAAATTCGAGCGGGCGAAGATGTAACTGTGGCGTCGGACCAGCTTGGTTCAGCCACATATACACTCGACGCGGCGCAAAAAATTATGGAGGTGGTAGATGCGCACCGGCCGGGCCTTTATCATCTCTCGAACCTCGGCGCGTGCTCACGTCTCGAGCTCGCGAAACACGCGGCGGAATTGGCTGGGCTCGATTCGCGCAAAGTGATTGGAAAACCATCAGATCAGATGGGCCGGCGGGCCGTGCGCTTGAAATATGCTGTGATGGAAATGGCGGCGCTCAAGCAGGCCGGTTTCGCTCCACCGCGCCCGTGGCAGGCCGCCCTGGCCGAGTACATCCGCACGTTATAGACTTGAAACGCAGATTGCATTTGCGGGCTTTCAACAATCAGTCATTTGGAACTTGGGGAAATAGCAGGTCCTGGCGTGCGCAATAACACCGATTCTCTTAATCGTTTTCCCAATCTTCGGGAGCGAATTCCACGCCCCAAAACCGTTGGGACTCCAACCATTCGAGGCCAACTTTGCCTTCGCTTGGGGTGCCCGCTTTGCCCAGCCACACCACTTGGAATTGTCCCACGCGATCCTTGTCCTTTGTGCGCACAGAGAGTTCCTGGCCCATTGCAAGCAGGTATGAAGTCCGAACCGCTGCTCCGCTTTTGCTTACCGTCACGGTTTCTGTCTCTTCGGCGAATTTGAAGCCTTCCGCGTCGTGGCCGCTCAACATGATTCGCACTTTGTGCGCCAGGCGGGATTTCCTGCGCCGCTCGGATGGTGATTCGGTGGGCATTGTGTGTTTGTCCTCTCGGAAAAATTCCACTGCTGAATTGGTGATGGCTCACGGCCCGCCGTCTAGCGTAGCGAGCTTTTAACTTCCTGGAGCCATTCCGGTCGCTTCAACACTTCACGAGGTTTTGAACCGTCAGGCGCGCTCACAATGCCATCGCGTTCCATCATGTCAATCAGGCGCGCGGCGCGGCCATAGCCCAACCGCAGGCGGCGCTGCAAAAGGGAAGTGGAAGCTTTGCCGGACTCAACGACCAGTTGCACGGCTTCGTCATACACCTCGTCGAGCTCAGCAGAATCCTCCTCCTCATCGTCCGTGTCGAGCTCGCGCTCCTTATCACGGAATGGCTTCAGGAATTCTTCGTTGTAATGGGGCTTGGATTGCGCCTTCCACCAATCGACCACTTTGCCGATTTCTTTTTCGGTCACGAACGGTCCGTGCAAGCGGAGCAGCCGCGCCGTGCCGGGCGGCATAAAGAGCATGTCGCCGCGGCCGAGAAGGGCTTCGGAGCCGTTTGAATCGAGAATGGTCCGCGAATCCACTTTGGAAGCCACCCGGAACGAAATCCGTGACGGCATGTTGGCCTTGATGAGCCCGGTGATAACGTCCACCGACGGCCGTTGCGTTGCCAGGATGAGATGGATGCCCACCGCGCGCGCCATCTGCGCCAGGCGCGTGATGGATTCCTCCACCCCCTGCGGCTCCACCATCATCAGGTCGGCCAATTCGTCGATCACGATAACGATGTAGGGCAGCGGGCGCTCCGGTTCGCCGCTGGTATCGAAAAGATCCAGCGTCGAGTCCGGTTCAAAAATTTTGTTGTACTGCTCGATATTTCGCACGCCGTGTTCGGCCAGTTTCTTAAGCCGCTCCTCCATTTCAATTGTCGCGCGCCGCAAAACGTTTGCCGCCTGCTTGGGTTCCGTCACGATGGGCGTGAACAGGTGCGGGATGCCGTCGTAGAGCCCGAGCTCCAGCCGCTTGGGGTCGATCATGATGAACTTCACTTCATCAGGCGTTGATTTGCAAAGTATGGAAACGATCAGGGCGTTAATGGATACGCTCTTGCCGGAGCCGGTGGATCCGGCGATGAGCAGGTGGGGCATTTGCGCGAGGTCGGAGACCTTCATCTTTCCCGTAATATCTTTGCCCAGGCAAAGTGTAAGCCGGGAAGATGAGGCGGCAAACTCACTCGACTCTACAAGCTCCCGAAGGTGAATGATCTCACGGTGAAGATTTGGCACCTCAATGCCTACCGTGGATTTGCCCGGAATTCTGTCGATCAAAATCGATTCCGCTTTCATCGCCAGGCACAAGTCGTCCACCAGATTTGTAATGCGGCTGTATTTCACACCCGCTTCCGGCTTGAACTCGTATGTGGTGACCACGGGTCCGGGATGGATTTGCGTCACCGTCCCCATCACTCCAAACTCGGCGAGTTTTTCCGTAAGGCGCGCGGCGCGTTCCTTCAGTTCCTCCTCGTCAATGGACTGTTGATCTTCGGGAGGGCGTAAAAGCGAGGCGCTGGGAAGTTTGTACGCCGTGTGACCGCCCCGTCCGGTAATCTTGGGTGGCGCGGGAAGATTGTCGGCTTCATCCTCCAGGCCAAGCGCGTGTACCACGGGGGGCACTGGAATTTTTGTTTTGGGAGCGGTGGATGCCGGCGCGGGGGAGGCAGATGATAAGAATCGAATCGGTTGGAGGGCTGCGGCCTTCTTGATGATACCCTGCACGCCCGGCGGGGCAGGAGCCGCAGCCTGGCCCGAGATTACAGAGGCCTGCTGGGCGACGATGGGTGGCTTGCCGGTCGTCCGTGATTTTTCCAGTTGCCGCGCACGACTTCGTTCTCTTGCCGCGGCAATTCGCGCGTCACGCCAGGCGCTCAAGCGCGCTTTCAAAGCTATGGCAAAAGTAAGGTGCGCCTTGAGAAACTCAAAAGCCGCGGAAAAAGAGAACCGGGTTACCAGAAAGAGTGAGGACAGGAAGACCGTTCCGGAAACGATCCAGGCGCCCGCTTGGTTGAAAGTATGTACGAGCCCCAACACCAGGAGGTAGCCGGAAAGTCCACCACCACGAATCAAACCACCGATGGGCGGAGTAAGAGGCATTAGATCAAGCAACGCGGTGAGCGAAGCGCCGAGCAGGGTGAGGCCCACAGCCTTGGTTCGCGGCGTTTCAAACGGGCGCACCATCAGCAGGCGAATCCCCACGATGAACAGCGTTAATGGAATAAGATACGCGGCCCAGCCGAACGCCTGCAAGAGCAAGTCCGCAGTGAAAGAGCCCGCCGGCCCCACCCAATTGTGAATGGGTTGCGCTTGATTCGTCGAGGTGTTGAGCGATGGATCGAGCGAAAGATAAGACGTAAGACTGAGGAGGAACAACAAGCCGGCGACGCAGAGCAAAAAGCCCAGCAGCTCGGATTGTCGCCGCCGGTCGAGCAGTCGCGGTTTCGAACCGGGCAACTTCGCGCTCGAGTCTCGCGGCCTCGCTTGCGTGGCAGAGGATAGGGTAGGCATGGTTGGGCCTCACAGCACCGAACCGGCTTATAATTTTTGCAAGGTTTGGATTTGCCAGTGTCAGAATTATCTGGGCGCTGACACCGCAAATCTGTCCTTCAGTGACGCAATCCCCATCCGAGGGCTAATACTATCACGCCTAATACCAGGCGGTAAACAACGAATATTTTAAAAGTTTTATTTTCGAGGTAGCGAATAAAGTAGGCGATGACAAAGTATCCGACGATCCCCGATACCATAACCCCTACGATAAAGGGCAGACGCATTTCCGGCGGCAGCCCTTCGTGACGTATTTCCAGGCCCTTCTTCATGACCGCGCCGGCAACCAGTGGAGTGGAGAGCAAAAACGAAAACCGCGCGCAGGTTTTGCGGCTCATGTTGCGGAAAAGGCCGCCCGTTATGGTTATGCCGGAGCGTGAAACGCCCGGTATGACGGCCAGGGCCTGGGCCACTCCGACAAAGATCGCGTCAAACACACTTACATCCCTGAGTTCGGGTTTGGTGGACTTCATCCTTTCGCCAACCCACATGAGGATGGCCACCACGATCAGCGCCACCCCAATCACCAGCGGATTGCGCAGAGCCTTGTCGGCAGCGCGCTCGAAAAGCAGTCCCACGATTCCTCCCGGTATCGTGCCGATCACCAGGAACCAGAATAGCCGCCGGTTCTCTCGAACCTCCTCCTCACCTTGGTTGCCCATGCCCAACGCCGCCGTCAACATCTCAATCCACATTCGCCAGAAATACAGCAGGACGGCCACCAACGTCCCAGCGTGCAGCGCCACGTCAAAGGTGAGGCCCGGATCATTCCAACCCAGAAGCCACGGGAAAAGAATAAGGTGCGCGGTGCTGGAAATCGGCAAAAATTCCGTGAGACCTTGAACGACGGCTAGGACAATGGCTTGGTAGAGTGGCATGGATCCCCTGGTGATTTTGGATTTCGGATTTTCGATTTTGGATTATCAGTCGATTCACAAGGCAAGTCTCGCCCGTTGATTCGGCTCCAAATGAGTTATTCGCCAAGCAAAACAAATAGCCTCTCCCTGACTTCGGCGATAACCTCTGCTGTGACGCGCCCAGCGCGCTGGGTCCGACGGGACTGCCAATCGAGACTCTTAACATGGTCAGCAAGGATAGCGCCTTGAATTCCGCTCGCGTTCTTGGGCAGCACAACTTCGAAAGGGTAACGCTTGACCTGGCGAGTAATGGGGCAGACGAGCGCAAGGCCTGACCTGCTATTATAGCTGGCTGGTGAAAGCACTAATGCAGGCCGTCGTCCTGCTTGCTCGCGACCGGCTTGCGGGTCGAAATTAATCCAAATGAGGTCGCGTGTTTCCGGCACATATTCCACTCGTGCCATTTACCAGATCTCCTTGCCTACTGGAGGTCCCCAATCTGTTGCGGCGTGGCGATTCTCGGGCGTGATGGCCTTGACAAGCTGATCCAGCGTCTTACGCCGCCGAATCAGGATTTCCCCGCTGCGTAGGGACTCGATTTCGACGGGTTCACCTTCGCGCAGGCGGGCTGAGTCCGCAAGCGCCTTCGGGATGCGGACGGCCAAACTATTCCCCCACTTTGAGAGTGCAGCTCGCATTAACTTGCCTCCATTTCTTTCCATCTTTCCCATTGTATCCACATTGTAGATACATAGGTGCTGACCTGTCAACCCCATTGCGAGTGAGCGGAATCCTGAAAATGCCGCTACACCTCCAAAATCACCGGCCAGAAACGGGAATAGGGAAGATGGCAGTCCGTTCATTTTTTTCAATAATGCTGTCATTTTTGTTTGCAACAACTTGAAATTTAATACTGTTAACTGTAATAGGTTCGATTTGCCTGATTTTGACATATATTATTGATTTAATTGCTCTTATCTTGATGGGTTTGTTTGGGTTCGCTCTCCTGTTACTCCTGCGGTTTAACCAGAAGTTTCTTGAAGGCCTCGAAATCTTTAAGCATTTCGGCACGGCGGGGCGCGAACGGATACTTTCGGCGGCCTCCGCCCGGACCGGAGGCAAACAAATGCTGCTCAATCAATGTTCGGGCTTCGGCCGGAGTCCTTACCGCCCGCCCAAGAACCGATGCCAGGCGCTGATGCCACCATTGGTGCCGCAGGCGTTGCGTCATCACTAAGAATTGCAGCAATTCCTCCAGGCGCGAGTCCAAATCGTCCGTGCGCGGCGGTCCCGCGGCTACCCACGCGCATATTCTGCGCCTCTTTTCCCACCAGGTAAGCGCCAGCATTTCTACCGCCGCAATGGACGCCGTCTCCCCCGGTCTGAAAATTGCCACCAGATCGCGATGCAGGCGGCGAAATTCCATGGGGTCTTCGCCGCGGGCGCGCAATTGGTTTTCCACTGCGCCCGCGCTTAGACTCCGCCTCAATGAGTTTAGAGACGAGCGCCGCTTGCCTGCCACGCTCCTGGGGCCAGTGGACTTGAGGGCATTGCGTCGATTGGCGGCCACCCGTTGTGGGCTGGAAACGCCCGATGGCGATATTTTTAACGACATGTTGATTCTCTTTCGGCCAGGCAGCGGCAGGTTAGTCTCGCCGAGTGAGGTGCCGCGTCGCAGTGTCAAGAAGGGACGGCAGTTCGCCTCTACTGAATTCGGAGGCGGGCCATGGGAGCCGTCTGGTCCGATGCGGGAGAGATAGTCCCATATAGGTACTTATCTGTAGAGTAAATTATTTGGTGTTTATTCTCTTCACGCAAGGGAAGGTAATAAGAGAGGGGATGGCGCACCCTCTCGACATTGAATCCTTGAGTTAAGCGCCCAATGAGATTTTGAAAAGGCCCGACTGCGAATCGGGCCTTTTCTATTTTCGAGAAAGACTAAAGCATTTTTGTGGGCTTTGCAAATGTCGTCATTTTGGAATCTTGGGTGGGGTCCGAAAGGGCAAAACACCGAACTTGTAATAATCAATAGCTGCACCGGACGCAACCATCATAAAAGGTACAGTTAACCATGAGAAAATGGAGTGAAGAAGTTGTGCCTCCTTCAAAGTTCCGTACGCTCCGAGGCACCAAGGCAGCTGCACCGTCCAGCCCAGAGTCGGTTTCGGCGCATAAGGACGGACCGCACGCCAGTGGAAAATTAGGTAGAGATGCACGGAAAAGAGACCTATGTAGGCAACACCTCCAACGAGCTTTAGCGCCTTGGACAGGAATTTCCAAAACATTTCTGGGTCCCTCAAAAACCTTCAGCGGGTAGCCTCGGTCAGCGCCTCCCTGACCGAGGGCATTTTGCCGACGCACATACCACGGTCAGCGAGCGGCGCGAACAGGCTTAGTCCTCTTGCCACGGAGCGTGGCTCGTCGACGGCAAAGCATGGCCAGGCAGCCTCAAGAAGTTCTCGGGTTGCAGCAAGCTGGCAACCGAAATATCTTGGTCGACTGCTTCCGCCGACTTGCAGAGATCCGTTAATCAAAAATCTAAAATCGCTACACTTCCAAAATCACCGGCAAAATCATGGGCCGCTTGCCGGTCTCTTCGTTAAAGTGGCGGCGCAGCGCGGTGCGCATTTTTTCTTTGATCACGCCCCAGTCGCCAGCTTCTTCAATATTTGATTTTTCCAGTGTTTTCAAAATCACCTCGCGCGCGCTCTCCATCAAGTCTTTGGCCTCGTCGAGCGCCACAAAGCCGCGCGAGACGATTTGGGGGTCGGCCTCAAGTTTTCCGGTGTGCTCGTTAATGGCGAGAATCAGAATCACGATGCCGTCCTCGGAAATGTGCCGGCGTTCTTTCAGGATGACGTCGCCCACCTCGTCAAACGTTCCAACGTCAATGCAGACGCGCCCCACCTTTACGCGGCCGGTGCGACGGGCCCCCTTCGTGTCGAACTCCAGCACGTCGCCGCTTTCAAGAAGAAAAATCTCACCAGAAACTGCGGCCAATTGCTTGGCCGTCTCCACGTGGCGGAAGAGCTGGCGATATTCGCCGTGAATGGGAATGAAATATTTGGGCCGAACCAGGTTCAACATCAACTTCAATTCCTCCACGCTGGCGTGGCCGGAAACGTGGACGGGCGGCTGGCTGCCGTCTTGATAATGGACGTTGGCGCCGCGGCGGTAGAGGTGGTCCATCATGCGGAAAATCGATTTTTCATTGCCTGGAATAATGCGGGCGGAAATCACCACATCGTCGCCCGGTTCCAGAGTAACAAAGCGATGGCTTTTCACCGCGACGCGCGAGAGTGCCGCCATCGGCTGGCCCTGGCAGCCAGTGAGCACTATGGCAACTTCATTCCTGGGCAATTTGCGCAGATCCTGGGGCGGAATCAGCAGGCCGTCCGGCACGCGCAGCCGGCCCATCTGCTGGGCGATCTCCGCGTTCTGGTGCATGCTGCGCCCGATAAAGCACAACCGGCGTTGATGCTCATGCGCGAGGTCGGTAACCAGTTGAAGGCGGTGCATGGAAGTGGAGAAACAGGAAATCAGCACGCGGCCTTTGGCCTCCGCCATGATTTCCGCAAAGCGCTCGCGCACCGCTCGCTCGGAGGGCGTCATGCCCGGGCGCTCCACATTGGTTGAATCGCAGAACAGCGCCAGGACGCCTTTGCGCCCGTAGTCGGCGAGAGTGTGCAAGTCGCTCACGTGCTGGTCCGTCGGGGTGGGGTCAAACTTAAAATCGCCGGTATGAATCACGGTGCCGAGCGGTGTGGTCAGCGCCAACGCGCCGGATTCAATAATGCTGTGGGTGAGGTGGATGAACTCCACATGAAACGGACCCACATCGAAGGGCTTGCCGGGATGCATCTCGCGCAATTCGATCTGGTCCGCCAGTCCGTGTTCCACCAGCTTGGCGCGCACCAGCGCCAGCGTGAACGGCGTCCCGTAAACGGGCGCATCGATTTCGTCCAGCACGTACGGCAGCGCGCCGATGTGGTCTTCGTGGCCGTGAGTCAGCAGGATGGCGCGAATCCGTTCCCGGTTCTCGCGCAGATAGGTTATATCCGGAATGATGATATCAACTCCGAGTAATTCGGCATCAGGAAACGTTATGCCGCAGTCAACCACCACTGTGTGGTCGCCGAACTCAAAGGCCATCATGTTCATGCCGAACTCGCCCAGACCTCCGAGCGGGATGGCGCGTAATTTATCGGTGTTTGTAGAGATAGCGTGCCTCCTTAAAAACATTACATCGTAACACATCTTTGCGAACGGCAGTTTGCAGCAAATGCGATGGGCAAAGAGTGAGAGGCAGAGCGGCGGAATATATTTGGATAGGGCAAAACACTAGCCGAGGCGCGCCAATAATCCGGCGAATTGTTCAATGCTCATTTGCTCGGCTCGAACGGTGGGGGGCAAGTCGAGCTGGTCAAGCCCCTGTTCAAGCCGCGCGCGCGGGGCCATTGCCGAAAGGTTGTTGATAATATTTTTTCTTTTCTGCGCGAAGCAGCGCTTAACGAAAGCCAAAAGACTTTCCTGCTCCTTTGCGGATAATTTCGGAAGCTTTGGACGAATCTGAAACTCGACCAGCGCGGAGTGAACCTTAGGCGGTGGCGAGAAAGCTCCGGGCGGAACTTCAAACAAAAGGCGGGGCTGGGAGAAAAGCTGCACGAAAACCGAAAGGTACCCGTAGTCACTCGACCCCGGCGCGGCAATCAGCCGGTCCG